>Ga0070660_100003510_pt1 | contig 10802 bp, 9 predicted proteins | sample KBSC33metaG_FD_64670 | JGI IMG/M metagenome (GOLD analysis project Ga0070660, IMG submission 64670) | Corn rhizosphere microbial communities from Kellogg Biological Station, Michigan, USA - KBS C3-3 metaG | ecosystem: Host-associated > Plants > Roots > Rhizosphere > Soil ... | reverse complement strand
CCTCCGCGTCGTGCCACTGGAGACCACCGGGCGCACCGAGCGCCTTGGCGAGGGCCTCCTTCGCGGCGAAGCGCGCGGCGAGAGACTGCAGCGGCAGGTCGGCCTCCGCCGGCGTGAACAGCTTGCCGCGCAGGGCCGGCGTGCGTTGCAGGGCCAGCTCGAAGCGGGCGAGCTCGACCACGTCGATGCCCAGGCCGATGATCACGCGCGCCTACTCGACGGTGACGGACTTGGCCAGGTTGCGCGGCTGGTCGACGTCGTGGCCCTTCAGCGTGGCCAGCTCGCAGGCGAACAGCTGCAACGGCACGGTCGCCACGACCGGCTGCAGGAGGGTCGGCACGGTGGGCAGGCTGATCAGCACGTCGGCGTACGGCGTGACCTCGGTGTCGCCCTCCTCGGCGAGCACGATCGTCAGCGCTCCACGGGCCCGGACCTCCTGGATCGCGCTGATCATCTTGTCGTGCAGCTGGTCACGCCCGCGCGGAGGTACGACGCACAGGACTGGAAGGCCCTGCTCGACGAGCGCGATGGGACCGTGCTTCAGCTCACCGGCCGCGAAGCCCTCGGCATGGATGTAGGCCAGCTCCTTGAGCTTGAGCGCGCCCTCCAGGGCGACCGGGTACCCCGCGTGCCGACCGAGGAAGAGCACCGAACGCGCGTCCTTGAACCGCTCGGCGAGGGCGTAGACGTCGGCTGACCGGTCGAGCACCGCCTGCACCTTCGCCGGCATCTGCGCCAGCTCGCGGACGACGTCGGCGATCTCGTCGCCGTACTTCGTGCCCCGCACCTGCGCCAGGTAGAGGCCGAGCAGGTAGCAGGCGATGAGCTGGGTCAGGAAGCCCTTCGTGGACGCGACGCCGATCTCGGGGCCGGCATGGGTGTAGATCACCGCGTCGGACTCGCGCGGGATCGTCGAGCCGTTCGTGTTGCAGATCGCCAGCACCCGCGCCCGCTGCGTGACCGCGTGCCGGATCGCCATCAACGTGTCGGCTGTCTCCCCGGACTGGCTGATCGCGACGACGAGAGTGTTGCGGGTCAGGATCGGGTCGCGGTAGCGGAACTCGTGCGCCAGCTCCACCTCGCACGGAATGCGGGTCCAGTGCTCGATCGCGTACTTCGCGACCAGCCCTGCGTAGTGCGCGGTGCCGCAGCCGACGATGATGACCTTGTCGATGTCGCGCAGCTCGCCGTCAGTGATCCGGACCTCGTCGAGCTGGAGCAGTCCCGCCTCGTCGTGCCGACCCAGCAAGGCAGCGGCGATCGCGTCGGGCTGCTCGAAGATCTCCTTGCGCATGAACCAGTCGAAGCCACCCTTCTCGGCCGCGGCCAGGTCCCAGTCCACGTGGTAGCGGCGAGCCTGCGCCGGGTTGCCGTCGAAGTCGGTGACCGCGACGTCCTCACGCGTGATGGTCACGACCTGGTCCTGTCCCAGCTCGAGCGCCTCACGGGTGTGCTCGATGAAGGCGGCGACGTCGGAGCCGACGAAGTTCTCGCCGTCACCCAGGCCGACGACCAACGGGGAGTTGCGACGGGCTGCCACCACTCGGGAGGGGTCGTGCGCGTCGACGGCCACCAGGGTGAAGGCCCCCTCGAGCCGGCGGCAGACCGTCTGCATCGCGGTCGTGAGGTCGTGCCCGGCCTCGACCTCGATCTCGACGAGGTGGGCGGCGATCTCGGTGTCGGTCTCCGAGACGAGCTCGTGGCCGGCGCGCTCGAGCTCGTCGCGCAGAGTGGCGAAGTTCTCGATGATGCCGTTGTGCACGACTGCCACGCGGCCGTGCGCGCCCTGGTGTGGGTGCGCGTTCACGTCGTTGGGCGCGCCGTGGGTGGCCCACCGCGTGTGCCCGATGCCCGTGGTGGACGGAGGCAACGGGCTCTCCTGGATCGCCTTCTCGAGGTTGGCGAGCTTGCCTGCCCGCTTGTCGACGGCGAGCGCGCCGCCATCGATCAGGGCGATGCCGGCGGAGTCGTAGCCGCGGTACTCGAGCCTTCGCAACCCGTCGATCACGACGTCACGGGCCTCGCGCTCCCCGACGTATCCCACGATTCCGCACATGGGCCGAAGTCTACGGCCCGACCGGTACGACGCCGGGCGCGCGCGTTGCGCCGGCGCGCGGCTGGAACAATCACCGCCATGGCCAACGGCGGACACGCGAACGAGACCTCGCCGTACGTCGAGCTCGACCGTGCCGCCTGGGCCGAGCTGGGTGCCCACACCGACCAGCCACTCTCGGAGCTGGAGGTCGAGCGCGTTCGCGGCCTCGGTGACCAGCTCGACGTCGAGGAGGTGCAGCAGGTCTACCTGCCGCTCTCCCGGCTCCTCAGCCTGTACGTCGAGGCAGCGGGATCGTTGCACCGTGCGCAGGAGGCCTTCCTCGACCGCCCTCAGCCTCCGCGCACGCCGTTCGTGATCGGGCTGGCCGGTTCGGTGGCGGTCGGCAAGTCGACGACCGCCCGCGTCCTGCAGCAGATGCTCGCCCACTGGCCCGCGCACCCCGAGGTGGCGCTCGTCACGACGGACGGGTTCCTCTACCCCAACGCCGAGCTCGAGCGGCGCGGCCTGATGCATCGCAAAGGCTTCCCGGAGTCCTACGACCGCAAGGCGCTGCTGAAGTTCGTGATCGACATCAAGTCCGGCAAGGACGAGGTGGAGGCGCCCGTCTACTCCCACCTCACCTACGACGTCACCGACGAGAAGGTCGTGGTCAAGGGGCCCGACGTCGTCATCATCGAGGGCCTCAACGTGCTCCAGCCACCCCGAACCGGCCCCGACGGCCGCACCGGTCTGGCGGTCAGCGACTTCTTCGACTTCAGCATCTACGTCGACGCGGGCACCCACGACATCCGCCAGTGGTACACCGACCGGTTCCTGCGGCTTCGGGAGACGGCTTTCCGCAACCCGGCGTCGTACTTCGTGAAGTACGCCGGCCTCTCCCGCGAGGACGCGATCACCGAGGCCAACCGCATCTGGGACGAGATCAACGGACCCAACCTCGCCGGGAACGTCGCGCCGACCCGCTCCCGCGCGACCCTGGTGCTGCGCAAGGACCACGACCACTCGGTGCGCTGGGTGCGACTGCGAAAGCTGTGAGATCCCGGGTTTGACCGTCGTCCCGTCGGCGACGAGCATCGGGTCATGGCCCTTCGCATGCGCCACGACCTCGCCCGCCTCCTGCCGGAGCTTCGCTTCGAGCCCGTCGTGCAGCGGATCCGGGTGGCGTACGACGGCCAGGTCGTCGCCGACACCACCGAGGCCCTGCTGGTCTGGGAGCCCCGCCACGTCGTGCCGTCGTACGCCGTGCCGCGACGGTCCCTGGCCACCGAGGTGGTCCTGCGCCACCACACGCCGGGTGACCTGTCCGGCCTGCCTCCGGTGATCACCCCGGACCACCCGCCCACGCATCCCACCGCGGGGCAGCTCGCGACGCTGCGGATCGGCGACACCGAGCTCCCCGAGGTCGGTTTCGTGGCCGACGACCCCGACCTCGCCGAGCACGTGATCCTCACCTGGCAGCCGTTCACCTGGACGGAGGAGGAGGTGAGCGTCGTCGGCCACCCCCATGACCCCTACCAGCGCATCGACGTCCTCGCCAGCAGCCGCCACGTCGTGGTCAGCCTCGACGGCACGGTCCTGGCGGACAGCGTCCGGCCGATGCTGCTGCTCGAGACCCGCCTGCCGCCGCGGTGGTACCTGCCGCGTGAGGACGTCGCCACCGACCTCCTCGAGCCCAGCGACCACCACACCACCTGCGCCTACAAGGGCGTCGCGTCGTACCTCTCGGTGCGCGGCAACGAGCGCGGTCGCGACCTCGCGTGGTACTACCCGGACCCGCGACACGACGCAGCACCGGTGCGAGACCTGGTGTGCTTCTGGTCCGAGCGGAGCGACCTCGAGCTCGACGGGGTCGCCCTCCCTCGGGCGGCATCGGTGTTCAGCGGGGACCGGCCGTGACCGAGCCGCTGCCGCTGACGCGCTGGGAGACCGGCGACAACAGCGGCTTCGCCGTCCACTTCACCGAGCTGATCGAGTCGGGCGCGGACATCGAGGGTGAGGCCAGGTTCGCGGACGCGCTGCTCCCGCGCGGTGCCCGCGTGCTCGACGCCGGCGCCGGGTTCGGCCGCGTGGGCGGCGCGCTCCAGGCTCGGGGTCATCGGGTCGTCGCCGCGGAGAAGGATCCCGACCTGGTGTCGATGGCAGCTGAGCACCATCCCGAGCTCCCGGTGCTGCGGACCGACATCCTCGCGCTGACACCCGAAGCTCTCGACGCGGCAGGACATCCGAGCGAGTTCGACCTGGTGGTCCTCGTCGGCAACGTGATCGTGCTCCTCGCGCCCGACACGGAGCGCCGCGCGCTGGCCACGCTGGCTGCCCTGCTCGCCGACGGCGGCCGCCTCCTCGTCGGCTTCCACCCCCAGCGCACGCACGGAAACGCGCGCGACTACCCGATCGCGGACTTCGTCGCCGACGTGGCGGCGGTCGGCCTGCAGGTCCAGCACCGGTTCGGCAGCTACGACCTGGCGCCGGCGAGCGACGAGTACTGCGTCGCGGTGCTCACGAGGGCGCGTGGCTAACGATCGTCGGTGAACCGTGGCGCCCGCTTCTCCTTCCGGGCCCGCGTGGCCTCCTCGAAGTTGTCGGTGAGCAGCCGCAGGTACAGCTGGCCGAGGCCCTCGGCGTGCATGTGCCCCTCGAGCGACGAGGCGTCGAGCCCGGCCACCAGGGTGCGCTTGGTGAGCTCCACGCCCGGCTGGGAGAACCCGGCGACCTGCTGCCCCGTCTCGACCGCTGCCGCGACGACGTCGTCGGCGACACGACTGACCAGCCCGATCCGCTCCGCCTCCCGCGCGTCCACGTCGCGGCCGGTCAGCATGATCTCGGCGGCACGCGACGAGCCGATGGCACGGGGCAGCAGGTAGGACAGGCCCAGCTCGCTGGCGGTCAGGCCGTTGTTGATCCCAGCCGCGCGGAAGTAGGCATCGGGTGAGGCGAGCCGGATGTCGCACGCCAGCGCGAGGCACAGGCCGCCACCGATGGCGGCCCCGTTGACCGCAGCGATCACCGGCTGGTGCAGCCGACGCAACGTGAGCGTGATGTCCTCGAGGAGCTCCATCGAGCGCAGCGCGTACGTCGGCCGGGTCAGCCCCTCGACGTACGGAGGTGTGCCGGCAGACTCGTGATCGGCACCCGAGCAGAACCCGCGCCCGGCGCCGGTCACCACGATCGCGCGGACGCTGTTGTCGTGCCCGAGCTCGACGAGTCGGTCGCGGAACGGCACCATCACGTCGAAGGCCATCGCGTTCATCCGCTCGGGACGGTTCAGGGTGACGACCACGACCTCGGCCACCGGACGGTCCACCACGAGGAGATCCACGCGGCGACTCTAGAGCGTCGATAACCATTCGTGCCGCCCCGCCGGCATGGATACGCTGCCGCTCATGTTTGCTGCCCTCGGCCGTGTCGTAACCCGCTTCCCCTGGCTCGTCGTCGCCGCCTGGGTCATCCTCGCCGTGCTGGTGATCTCCTTCGCGCCGAAGCTGACCTCGACGTCTGACGAGTCGGAGTTCCTGCCGGCGCACTACGAGTCGATCAAGGCAGCCACGATCCAGCAGAAGGAGTTCCCGTCGAGCAGCCAGGTCGGCGCCATCCTGGTCTTCGACCACAAGGACGGCGCCGCCCTCACCGCTGCCGACCAGAAGCAGGCAGCGGACGTCGTGTCGGCCCTGAACGAGCGCCTGGCCGGCACCCACACGTTCTCCGGTGGGGCCGTCGCGGGGGTCTCGAAGGACCAGAAGGTCGCGATCGCGATCGTCGGGCTGAAGAAGGACGCGACCGGCTACGACACGCAGTCGATGGACGACGCCAAGAAGCTGCGCAAGGAACTCAAGCCGCTGGTCGCCGACACCGACCTGCGGGTGAAGACCACGGGCCCGGCGCCCCAGAGCCTGGACTCCCAGGAGTCCAGCCAGAAGACGCTGCAGATCGTCGGCCTGACCACCGTGCTCCTGATCGTCATCCTGCTCGCCCTGATCTTCCGCAGCGTGATCATCTGCCTGCTCCCGATCGTCGTCGTCGGTCTGGTCTCACAGGTGGCGACCGGCCTGATCGCGTGGGCGAACGACGCCTTCGACCTGAAAGCCGACAACTCGATCGAGACCATCCTGGTCGTCGTGCTCTACGGCATCGGGACGGACTACATCTTGTTCCTGCTCTTCCGCTACCGCGAGCGATTGCGGCTCGGCGAGGACAAGCGCGCCGCCATGACGCAGGCGATGGAGCGCGCCGGCGAGGCGATCGCGTCCGCCGGCGGCGCCGTGATCGTCGCCTTCATGGCGCTGATCCTGTCGTCGCTGAGCATCTTCCGCTCGATCGGTCCCGCGCTCGCGATCGCCGTCGCGACCACTCTGGTCGCCGCCCTCACGCTGGTGCCCGCCGTGATGACGCTGCTCGGTCGCGCCCTCTTCTGGCCGTCGAAGAGGTGGCAACACCCGTCGACCGGCAGTCGCTTCGTGCGGATCGGCGACGCACTCGGGGCGCGCCCCGCACGATTCGCCCTGGCGTCAGGTGGGGTCCTCGCGATCCTCGCGGTGTTCGCGCTCGGCTTCACCCCGACCTTCGACTTCAACTCCTCGCTGCCCAAGGGCGTGGAGTCGACACAGGCGACGCACACCCTGCAGAGCAGCTTCCCCGCGGGCGCCAGCGATCCGGCTCCGGTGCTCCTCCGGGCCGAGGACGGACCGCTCGACAGCGCCGAGCTGCCGGCCTTCCAGCAGGCGCTGGAGAAGGCGAAGGGCGTCGCCCAGGTGGGCGCGGCGCAGCTGTCCAAGGACGGCACCACCGCAGCCTTCTCCGTCATCTTGGACAACGACCCCGGCTCCGACGCCGCGCTCGCCGACGTCAAGGGCCCGATCCGCGACGCGGCCCACCGAGCGGCGCCCGAGGGCACGACGGCGTACGTCGGCGGCACCACGTCTGTCTTCGCCGACCTCCAGAAGGCGATGGCGCGCGACTACTCGATCGTCTTCCCGGTCGCGGCGCTGGTGATCATGCTGATCCTCGCCCTGCTGCTGCGCAGCCTGGTGGCGCCGTGGTACCTGATGGCGTCGGTCGGCCTCGGCTTCGGCGCCACGCTCGGCGCCACCGTGATCCTGTTCGAGCACATCCGGGGCGAGAGCGGCCTGATCTTCATGTTGCCGATCTACATCTACCTGTTCGTCGTGGCCCTCGGCACCGACTACAACATCTTGATGATCGCCCGGGTGCGCGAGGAGGCACGCTCCGGCCGGCCGCCTCGCGCGGCGGCCGCCGAGGCGGTGAAGTACGCCGGCCCCACGATCGCCGCGGCCGGTCTGATCCTCTCGGGCACGTTCGCCTCCCTGATGCTCGGCGGCCAGACCCTGATCGTGTCGATGGGCTTCGCCCTGTCGTTCGGGATCTTCATCGCAGCGTTCGTGATGGCGATGTTCTTCACCCCTGCCCTCACGGCCCTGATCGGGCACGCGGCGTGGTGGCCCGGCCACGGCGACGAGACCGCCGAGGAGCACGAGGCGCGAGGCGGGCAGGCCTGAGCGAGGACGCGAGAAGCGTCCGGCTACAACGCCAACCGTTCGCGTACGACGTCAGCGAGCTGCTTGGCCACCGTGGAGGCGTCCTCGGCGGTCGCGGCCTCGACCATCACCCGCACGAGAGGCTCGGTGCCCGACGAGCGCAGCAGCACCCGGCCGCTGTCCCCGAGCTCGGCCTCGGCCTCGGCCACCGCGGCGAGCAGGGCCGGATCGCTGTCGGCACGATGCTTGTCGACGTCGGGGACGTTCACGAGCACCTGCGGCAGGGGGATCATGACGGCCGCGAGCTCGGCGATCGACGACCCGGTCGAGGCCATCCGGTCGAGCACCTGCAGGGCGGTGAGGATCCCGTCGCCGGTGGTGGCGTACTCACTCATGATCACGTGCCCGGACTGCTCGCCCCCCAGCGTGAAGCCGGACTCCTTCATCGCCTCGAGCACGTAGCGGTCGCCGACCTGGGTGCGCACCACCTCGATCCCTGCGGCGGTCATCGCGCGGGTGAAGCCGAGGTTGCTCATCACGGTGGCCACCACCGTGTCCTGGGCGAGTGCGCCCCGCTCCTTCATCGTCGCCGCGAGGATGCACAGGATCTGGTCGCCGTCGACGAGGTTGCCCTCGTGGTCGACGGCCAGGCACCGGTCGGCATCCCCGTCGAGCGCGAAGCCGACGTCCGCACCGTCCTTGAGGACCGCCTGGCGCAGTGAGTCGAGATGGGTCGAGCCGCAGCGGTCGTTGATGTTGAGACCGTCAGGCTGGGCATGGATCGCGGTGATGTCGGCCCCGGCGTCCTGGAGCGCACGTGGACCGGCCTCGGAAGCCGCCCCCTCGGCACAGTCGAGGACGACGCGCAGGCCGGTCAGCGGCTTCGTGGTGGTCCGGACGAGGTGGGCGCAGTAGTCGCTGACCGCGTCGGCGTACGTCGAGATGCGACCCACCCCGCCGCCGACGGGCCGCTCCCACTCACGGCGCAGCTGCGCCTCGATCGCCTCCTCGACGGCGTCGTCGAGCTTGACGCCGCCGCGGGCGAGGAACTTGATCCCGTTGTCGGGCATCGGGTTGTGCGACGCCGACAGCATCACGCCGAGGTCGGCGCCCAGCGACCCGGTCAGATGGGCGACACCAGGGGTCGGCAGCTCACCGAGGAGCAGCACGTCGACGCCGGCCGAGGCCAGACCGGCGACCACCGCCGCCTCGAGGAACTGCCCCGAGATGCGGGTGTCGCGACCGACCACCGCGAGCGGCCGGTGGCCCGAGAACGTGCCGCGCTCGGCGAGGACGTGCGCCGCGGACACCGCGAGGTCCAGCGCCAGCTCCGGGGTCAGCGAGGAGTTCGCCAGACCCCGGACCCCGTCGGTGCCGAAGAGCCGCGCCATCGACGGCGCGATCAGCGCTTGCTGAACTGCGGGGCCTTCCGGGCCTTCTTGAGACCGGCCTTCTTGCGCTCGATCACGCGCGCGTCGCGGGTCAGGAGACCGGCCTTCTTCAGGGAGGGCCGGTTGGCGTCGACGTCGATCGCGTTGAGGCACCGGGCCACGCCGAGGCGCAGGGCGCCGGCCTGACCGGTGATGCCACCGCCGTGGATGCGGGCGACCACGTCGAAACGGCCCTCGAGCTGAAGGGTGGCGAACGGCTCGTTCACGACCTGCTGGTGCAGCTTGTTGGGGAAGTAGGACTCCAGGGTGCGGCCGTTGACCGTCCACTGGCCGCTGCCCGGGACGATGCGGACACGGGCGACGGCCTCCTTGCGGCGGCCGGTGGCGGCACCAGGGGCGATCGTCGCCGGCCGGGCGGGGGTGTCCGCGCTGGGCGCGCTCTCCGAGGAGTAGGCGACGCCGTCCTCGTTGGTCGGGAAGGTCTCCTCGACCTCGGCCGGGCTGTCAGTCACGTTCTCGGGCACGTTCTCAGTCACGTCAGGTTCCTCAATGTCGCTTCGAAAGAATTACTGGGAGATCTGCGTGATCTCGAAGGGTGTGGCCTTCTGGGCCTGGTGCGGGTGCTCCGGGCCGGCGTACACCTTGAGCTTCTTCAGGATCTGGCGACCGAGACGGTTCTTCGGCAGCATGCCCCACACCGCGTTCTCGACGGCCTTGCGGGCGTCCTTCTCGAGCAGCTCCCCCATCGGGGTGGCGCTGAGGCCGCCGGGGAACCCGGAGTGCCGGTAGGACAGCTTCTTGGTCGCCTTGTCTCCGGAGAGAGCCACCTTGGAGGCGTTGACCACGATGACGAAGTCACCGGTGTCGACGTGGGGGGCGAAGATCGTCTTGTGCTTGCCACGGAGCAGGTTGGCGGCCTGGACGGCGAGCCGTCCCAGGATCACGTCGGTGGCGTCGATGACGTGCCACTCGCGCTGGATGTCCGCGGGCTTGGGGCTGTACGTGCGCACGTGTCTGCCTTGCTTCCTCGTTCGTGAACCAGCCGGGGAGATCCCCGGACGGCGGTGCTGCTGCGGCTTCTGACGAACACTGCCCGGTTGGCCCGTGTTGCTCGGGATCCGGGTCTGCACCACGCCCCGTGCAGGAGGCTTGGCGCGGCAGGAGTCGCGACGGACCAGATTACCGGCGCGCGGGGTGGAAGGTCAAAACGGGGGACGCGTTGGCTCCCCCTGTCGGCGGAGGCATAGGTTAGGACGTGGATCTGCCCTCCCCCGTATCCGTGGGGTCACGGCCCAGAGCGAAGGAGCCCCCGTGTCCGACGACGCTGCCACGAACAGCACCCATGCCGGCACCGACACCCTGACCGTCCGCGACAACCGGACCGGTCAGGAGTACGAGATCGCCATCAACGACGGCACCGTCAAGGCCGCCGACCTCGGGCAGATCCGTCTCGCCGAGGACGAGCCCGGCCTGGCGACGTACGACCCGGGCTTCGTCAACACGGCGTCGTGCAAGAGCGCCGTCACCTTCATCGACGGCGACAAGGGGATCCTGGAGTACCGCGGCTACCCGATCGAGCAGCTCGCGGAGAAGTCCTCGTTCCTCGAGGTGGCCTACCTGCTGCTCAACGGCGAGCTGCCCACCCCGAAGGAGCTCGAGACCTTCATCCACCTCGTGACGCACCACACGTACGTGCACGAGAACATCAAGACCTTCATGGACGGGTTCCGCTACGACGCGCACCCCATGTCCATGCTGGGCTCCACGGTGGCGGCGCTCTCCGGCTTCTACCCGGACGCCAAGAACACCAAGGACGAGCGCAGCCGCCGCATCCAGATCACCCGGCTCATCGCCAAGATGCCCACC
>Ga0070660_100003508_pt1 | contig 10807 bp, 7 predicted proteins | sample KBSC33metaG_FD_64670 | JGI IMG/M metagenome (GOLD analysis project Ga0070660, IMG submission 64670) | Corn rhizosphere microbial communities from Kellogg Biological Station, Michigan, USA - KBS C3-3 metaG | ecosystem: Host-associated > Plants > Roots > Rhizosphere > Soil ... | reverse complement strand
TCTCAGAAATGATAAGGCCGGCAGGATCATCCGCGGCCGAGTTGATCTTAAGACCCGTCGAAAGTCGCTGAATGGACTTGCTGAAAGACTCGCCCGTCTGCCCCAAGTTGCGCAGGGCGTTCATGGCGGTGACGTTTGTGTTAATTCGGAATGACATTTTAGAGAATCCTCCGTGACCTCAGTGTTTGCTTAGCTGGCGTTTCGGGCCTGGAGCAATCCTTCGCTCAGCGCTTCGAAACGGAACATCACAGTGTTTCTTCCAGGTCACAGAAGATTTACTAGCAAGTATTTTTACCAGCATTAAGCGCAGGTCATCACCGCTCGCCCACTTGGCAGAGCCGTTGAATGGCTTCCATCATTGCGCGAGCCTACGTGGTCGTGCGGGAACTTTGCACCGTTGGCCCAGCTGTAGACTCGGTGAACATGCGCCGCCTCTTCGTTGTTGCCCTCCTCGCCTTCACCAGCTTTGCCTTTTCCGATGTCCAGCGCGGTGATCCGCTTCCGCGGAAAGGCTTTCTCGGAGTCCAAACTGCGCCTGACCCGAAAGGCGCCAAGGTTCTCCGCATCGTTCCCGGCAGTTCTGCCGAGAAGCTCGGACTTCACGAAAACGACATCCTGACCTTCCTGAACGGGCAACCGACGCCGGACCCCCAGCACCTCGTCGGGAGCGCGCGCTCGATCATGGGTGGCGCGGATCTCAGCGTTAAATTCCTCCGCGACGGCAAGGAGGCTTCTGCTTCCACAAAAGCTGTCCCTCGCCCGCTCGTCACGGAGCAAGACCTCGAAGTCGTCTACGATCAGGTTCTCAGCCAAGGCAAGCGCATCCGCGTGATCATCACGAAGCCGCGCACAGAAGGCAAGCACCCGACGCTCTTCCTCGTCGGCGGGATCGGCGCTTACAGCGTCGACGCACCCTTCGCAGCCGCGCCTTACGGCAACGTCATCGGCCCGATTGCCCACGCGGGCTACGTCACGGTTCGCATCGACAAACCCGGTCAAGGAGACAGTGAGGGTCCCGCCTACAAAGACCTCACCTTCAAGACGGAGCTCGATGCCTACGTCCAGGCCCTTCGCCTCGCAAAGACCCTCCCCTACGTCGACGCGAGCAAGATCGCAATCTTTGGCCACAGCATGGGCGGCTGCTTCGGACCGCTCGTAGCGAGCCAAGAGCCGGTTAAGGCCGTAATCGTGAACGGCACCCTGTTCAAGTCGTGGGCGGAGTACATGCTCGAGAACACCCGCCGTCAAAGTGAGCTCTCCGGCTCCGCCGCCGAGGCCCTCGATAAGGAACAGAAGAACCTCGACGCCGTAGACCACTACCTCTTCACCGAAGGCATGACTCCCCCCCAAGTCGCCGCCAAGCACCCCGAACTCGCCGATTTCCTCAAAGCAACCGTCCCCGATGCGGAGACCTATTCAGGAGTCGGGATCCCCTTCTTCCGCGAGCTCAGCCAGATCAACCTGCCCGAAGCTTGGAAGAACAGCAACTGCCAAGTGCTCAGCATTTACTCAGAGAACGACTTTCTCTCGGGCCGAGACGACCACGAGCGCATCGCAACCTATGTCAACAAGCTCCGCCCGGGAACCGCCGAATTCAAGCTCCTCAAAGGCATCGATCACGGGTTTACGAAGACGACATCGATGCGCGATAGCCAGGAAAGATGGGGCAAGGGCGGCGACTTCAATCCTGTTATCGTCGACACTCTGCTTGAGTTCCTAAAGAAAACGCTGTCCTAGCCCACCGTCGGAACCTGTGCTCACCCTCTCCTTGTCCCTATTCCAGGCGCACGGGGAGGGCTTTTCAGCTATCATCCGCAAAGCGCATAAGCGCGGTCGATGGCAGACAGCGAAAAAGGACTTTCACCCTGGGGCCGTATCCGCCGAGTTTTATTCGGCAAGCCGATCGCTACCTCCCAGGCCCACCATGAGCGGCTCGGACCCCTAATCGGCCTTCCCGTTTTCTCCAGCGATGCCATGTCCTCGGTCGCGTACGCGACCGAAGCGATCCTAAGCGTTCTCGTCCTGGCCGGCGCATGGGCCGTGGGGCTCCAGTTCAATATCACGCTTGCAATCCTGGCGCTGATCGTCGTGATCGCGACGAGCTACAACCAGACGATTCACGCGTACCCGCTCGGCGGCGGCTCCTATATCGTCGCTTCCGACAACCTCGGCACCGGACCAGGACTGGTGGCTGGCGCGGCGCTGCTGATCGACTACATCCTCACCGTCGCTGTCTCGGTGGCCGCTGGTGTGGCGGCAATCACGTCAGCCTTCCCGAGCCTCCACCCGTATCTGGTCCCAATCTCACTACTGGCGATCGCAGTTGTCGCATGGGCAAACCTCCGGGGCCTGCGCGAATCAGGTGCGCTGTTCGCTATCCCGACGTACGGCTTCATCGCGAGCATGGTGGTTATGCTCGTGGTCGCGCTCATAAAAGGCTACGGCGCCCATGCGGTCGGGCATCAGAACATTGTCGCGGCTGAGATGGGGAAAGAGGCTAATTACCTCGTCCTCTTTGTGGTCCTCCGCGCCTTCGCCGCCGGCTGTACCGCTCTCACCGGAATCGAAGCGGTCAGCGACAGCGTGCAGGCGTTCAAGCCCCCGGAATCGCACAACGCCTCCATCACGCTGCGCTGGATGGTGGTGATTCTCAGCACGATCTTCGTGCTGATCGGTCTCGTCGTGCCGCATTTGCCGACGCTCATGGTTATGCCGACGGCCGACCCGCATTACCGGACCCTGATCTCTCAAGTGGCGGAGTATTCGTTCGGAGCGAAGTCTGTCGGCTTCTACATCGTTCAATTCACGACCGCCGCGATTTTGGTGCTGGCCGCGAACACGGCCTTTGCTGACTTCCCGCGCCTCGCCAGCTTCATCGCCCGAGACGGCTTCCTTCCGCGCCCGCTGCTCCGTCAAGGCGACCGTCTGGTCTTCCACAACGGCATCCTCCTTCTCGCGGGCCTAGCTGGCTTGCTGGTCGTCATCTTTCGAGGCGAGCTAGACGCCCTGCTCCCCCTCTATGCAATCGGCGTCTTCACCGCGTTCACGCTGTCCCAGTCGGGCATGGTCATGCACTGGTGGCGGCTGCGCACCCCGGGCTGGAAATATTCGTTCACGGTCAACACGATCGGCGCGTCGGCGGCTTTTATCGTGCTGCTGATCATCGCGATCACGAAGTTCCTCGAAGGTGCCTGGATCGTTTTGGTCATGGTGCCGGTAATCGTAAGCGGCTTTCTCTGGATCAATCGCCGGTACAAAAACATCAGCTCGCAGCTCGCCATCAAGCCCCAGCAGAAGCTGGAGCAGCACGAACACTTGGCGCTACTCCTGGTCCCCCGAGTTCACCGCGGAATTCTGCAGGCGCTCGAATACGCTCAAAACCTAAAAGGCGATTGCCAGGCGATTCACATCATCGTGAACGAGAAGGCCGTTCCGACGGTGCGCAGAGATTGGGAGAAGTACGCGGGCAGTGTGCCGCTCGTCGTGCTCGCATCACCTTTCCGATCTCTGATCGAGCCGGTAATGGATTACGTGGACGAGCTAAGACAGGAGAAGCCGGATCAGACCATCACAGTGGTCGTTGCTGAGGCCGTCGCAACCAGGCCGTCGCACAAGCTGCTTCAAGAGAACGTGGCTCAGAACCTGAAGAACGCCCTGTCATCGCGTAAGAACGTTGTCATCGCATCCGTCCGCTACTTCCTCGACTAGACCTTCTCAAGCTTCGCCAGCTTCTGTACGAGCTTCTTCACGCCGATCACCCCTGGGAACGCGACCGTAACTTCGGCGTCGTCCCTCACCGGGTTGCAGGCCACCACCACGCCGATGCCGAACTTGGCGTGCTTCACGCGGTCTCCCACATCGAACGGCGGCTTCCAACTCGGACTCCTCAACGGGCGATCTGTCGAAATCACTGCTGTCGAGGGCCGAGGCTCGGTAACGGTGTATGTTCCGGACCGCTCCTGCCGGAAGGTGCGCATGTTCTGCGGCGCGTACCCTCCTCCGAGCGTGTCGAGCAAGTCGAGGGGAATGTCGTCCAGAAATCGCGACCGGCGATTGAAGCTCGGCTGTCCATATAACGCTCGTCGGTGCGCATGCACCAGATGCAGTTCTTCCCGCGCCCGAGTCATTCCCACGTAACAAAGTCGCCGCTCTTCTTCCAACTCGAAATCGTTGGTCAATGAGCGCGAATGGGGGAAAACCCCCTCCTCCAGCCCAACCATAAACACGACGGGAAACTCCAATCCCTTGGCGGAGTGCAAGGTCATCAAAGTGACCGCATCTCCACCCTCCGCCAGGTTGTCGACGTCCGCGACGAGAGATACGCTCTCCATAAATCCGGCAAGATTCGGCTCCTCGGCCGTTGCGTCGTACTCCGAGGTCACATTCAGAAGCTCCTGCAGGTTCTCCAGTCGCCCGAGCGCCTCCTCGGAATTCTCCGCCTTCAGCATGTCCACGTAGCCGCTCTCGCTGAGGAGAACGCGAAGCACCGGCGTCACTTCGCCCCGCTCAGCCAACTCCTCTGCATGCTTGATGCACCCGACGAACGCTCGCACGCCGCTTGCCGCCTTCTTCGGCAGCATGCCCTGCACGTCCTGTGAAGCCAGAGCCGTGAAGAGTGGCAGGGATCGCTCGCCCGCCCAACTCTCGATCTCCTTCATGCCGCCCTGCCCAATCCCGCGCGTTGGCACGTTTACGACCCGCCGAACAGAGACATCGTCGCGATCATTCAGTGTAAGTCGCAAGTAGGCCAACATGTCCTTAACCTCCTTGCGCTCATAGAACCGCTGACCCCCGATCAGCACGTGCGGAATGCGCGTCGTGAGGAAGGCTTCTTCCATGACGCGGGACTGGGCGTTGGTTCGGTACAGAACGGCGAAGTCGCCGTACTTGCGCCTGCCTGTGCGGACATCCTTCAAGATCGCATCGGCGACCGTCATCCCTTCGTCATGCTCGGTCCCGGCTTGGGTGAGCGTGATCGGTACACCCTGGTCGTTCTCGGTCCAGAGCTGCTTGGCCGCACGCGATCGGTTCTTCGAGATGATCTCGTTCGCCGCGGCCAGGATTGTCTTCGTTGAGCGGTAGTTGCGCTCCAACTTAACAATTTTCGCATCCGGATGATCGGAGCCAAAGCGCAGAATCAAGCTCACGTCCGCGCCGCGCCAAGCATAGATAGATTGGTCGTCATCGCCGACGACGACGATGTTCCGGTGCTTTCCAGAGATCAGGTTGACGATCTGATACTGTGCGTAGTTGACGTCCTGATACTCGTCGACGAGCACATGGAGGAACCGCTCCTGATACTTCTCCCGAATCTCCTCGCGCTGCTCCAAGAGCCTGACCGTGTAGAAGAGAATGTCGTCAAAGTCCAGCGCATTGGATTTATGCAGTAAAGCGTTATAAGACTTGTACACCTCGGAGGTGATTCGCTCCATAAAGCCGGTCGCTTTGTCCGCGTACTTCTCAGGCGTCAGCAGCTTTTCCTTGGCGCTCGAAATCTCCGCCAGCACCGCTCGCGGCTGAATGCTCTTGTCGTCGATGTTCTTCAGCTTAAAGATTTCGCGAATAAGCGAGAGCTGGTCCGAGTCGTCGTAGATGATAAAGTTCGGATCGAGGCCGATGTGCTTGCCATCCATCCGCAGCATGCGCGCGCACAGCGAGTGGAACGTACCGATCCACATCTTCTTGGCGGCATCACCGACAAGAGCCTCGACACGCTCGCGCATCTCGCGCGCGGCTTTGTTGGTGAATGTCACCGCCAGAATTCGGTAGGGCGGAACGCCTTCGGAGAGCAAGCGCGCGATCCGGAACGTAATCACCCGAGTCTTGCCCGAGCCAGCGCCCGCAAAGATCAGCAAGGGCCCCGCCGGATGTACCACTGCCTCCCGCTGCTCCGGGTTCAGCGTGTCCAGGTCGAGCAACGGAAGGGGCATTCCTAGATTATGGACTGGGGACACGGTAGTTCTACGTCTACGTAATTGCGGATGAGGCGCGAAACGTCGCATCTGGTTGCCGCCGTTTTGTCCCACCTTCCTCTGATCGCATCAGGGACAGCCACCTTCGTCGGGGGAATCCGTGAACGGACGCGCTAGCGGTGTGAAGGCGCGGATGTAGCGACCAATCCTGTACGAAGTTGTAATCTTTAGCTATGTTAAGCACTCTTAGCTGCATTCTCTTGCTCGCCCAGGCTCAAGGGCCGCAGCAAGGAACTCAAGGCTTCCCCGGCGGCGCCCGACAGGGTCGCACCGCACCCGGCGCCTCAACGACCGCCGCCGATGCCCCGATCGCTCCCATGATCGAGATTCCTAACTCGGTCACCCACCACTCGATTACTCTCCCCAGCGGCCCCATCAGCTACAACGCCACCGCCGGCCAGATCCCCCTCCGAAGCGACACCGGCGAGGTCGAGTGCCGCATGTTCTATGTCGCCTACACGAAGGACGCGGGCGGCGAGGCGATGGCCGAAGGCCGCGGCATGCTCCCGAGGGAAGACAGCCACCGACCCGTCACCTTCGCCTTCAACGGCGGCCCTGGCAGCGCCACCCTGTGGCTGCACATGGGCGCCCTCGGCCCGAAGCGCGCGCCTATGAACGACGACGGCACGCTGCCCAACCCGCCCTACGGAGCCGTCGACAACATGGACACCTGGCTCGACTTCTCAGACGTGGTCGTCATCGACGCTCCCGGCACAGGCTACAGCCGCCTCGCTCGAGCCGACCTCGCCAGCAAGTACTTCGGCGTCCAGCCGGACATCGCCGCGTTCACCACCTTCATCCGAAACTGGTTGACCACCCACAAGCGCTGGTCTTCCCCGCTCTTCGTGGCCGGCGAGAGCTACGGCGGCATCCGCGGCTCCGGCCTCAGCGCCAGTCTCTTCCGCAGCGGCATCGCCCTGAACGGCTTCGTCAGCATCTCCGGAACCAGCAACTTCATGACCCTCGACGGCATGCGCGGCAACGATGTCACCTACATCAGCTTTGTGCCCTCGATGGCAGCGACGGCTTGGTATCACAAGAAGGCCGACAAGCGCTTCACCAGCGCCGACCAGATTGTCCGCGAATGCCAGAAGTGGATCGACAAGGAATATGCGCCCGCCCTTCAGCGCGGCGACAGCATTTCGCCTGAAGAAAAGGATCGCCTAGCCGAGCAGCTCCATGAGTTTATCGGGCTTAGCAAGAGCTACATCCTCGGCTACAACCTAAGAGTTCCCGAGTTCGCCTTCTTCACCGAGCTCCTCCGCCCGCAGCGCCTGCAGATCGGTCGCTACGATGGACGCTTAACCGGCAAGAATGAATTGGAAGTTGGCGGCGCGCGAGGCGGCGGCAGCGACCCGAGCGACGACGCCACCACGGCGCCGTTCACAACCGCGCTGAATGACTACCTCTAAAACGACCTGAACATCCGAACCGAGATTCCGTACCTGAACTCCGGCCAAGTCCGCCCCTGGACCGAGCCCGAGGGCAGCTACGCCGAGACCTCCTCGGACCTCCAGCGAGTCCTCAATCGCAATTCGCACTTCCGCGTGCTCTACTGCTGCGGCTACTACGACCTCGCCTGCCCGCTGAACGGAACGGTGTATACGGTCAACCACATGGGCCTGGATCCCGATACGCGCAAGCACGTAAGCTTCGCCTACTACCCAGCCGGCCACATGATGTACATCGAGAAGACCTCGAGGCAGAAGCTGCACGAGGACGTGAAGGCCTTCGAGGCGGCGTGCCTCGCTGGCCGGTGAGGGGTGAATTAGGTGACTGGGTGATGGGGGGTGACGGGGTGAGTGAGGTGATGGAAGAGACCTGAGACCAGATGATCGTTTGCCTCACCTCATTCACCCATTCACCCCATCACCTCAACACCGCAAGAGGGACTGTGAGCTTGCGAACAGGGGAGGGGGTTCCGCCAGCCCTTCCGCTATTCCGCCCGTCAACCAAACTCTTGACAGGCTAATCGGAATCGAATACCCGTCTCGGACGTAAAATCCTTGTACGGGCTTTTACATGCCGAACACCAATTCCAAGCACCTCCTCAAGAGTGCCGGACTTTTCGCCGGAACGCTCGTCGTCGCCGGTCTGGCGACGATGGGTACCCAGCGGCTGATCCGCATGGACCCGTTCGGCGGGGTCTCCAGATCGAATCGGGATGCTGAGCGTCTCGCCTTCAGCTTAGAGAACGTCACGATCACCCACTACCGCGGCGCAAAACTCATCACACGAGCCAACGTCGACCGGATCGACGTGCTGAAGGATCAGCAGAACTACTATCTGAAGGGGGTCCATAACGGCCTCTACCGAGGTGAGGAAGGGCAGGTCAAGTTCGATGGAGCCACTGCGGAATGGAACACCGCAAGGCGGCGTCTTGAGGTCACGAGCGGCGCCCACGTTGTCAATGCCGACTTCGATCTGAAGGTGCCGAAGTTTCAGTTCGATTCCTTCCGATCGCGCCTCACCGTCCCCGGCGAGACCACAGGCAAACTCGGCGGGGGCGACATCGAGGCTGTCGGCTTTGCGTACAACACCAAAACGAAGCAGTGGCACACGGGCAAGACTTCGTGGACGGGGCCTGTTTCGCTGCTACAAGATGAGCCCAAGGCAAAGCGTGACTTGTGGCAGGTCACCGGCGACGACGGCACGGGCAACGGCTCCACCGTCCGCTATAAGAACGGCGTTGCGAAAAATGACGATCAGATCGTAACGGCCCAGGACGTTCTGCAAGACCGGAAAGCGAAAACAATCACCGTCACGGGCAAGGTCTTCTACTACTCGCCGAAGGCCAACATGACCTGCGACAAGGCGGTCATTTACACCGAAGAGAAGCGCGTTGTGCTCACCGGCAACGTGAACATGATCATCAAGCCAAAGGGTGTCGATGAGAAGCCAAAGGTAGAAGAAATCCCGCCGTTCCGGCCGATGGTTCCGGACGCGGTAAGCGACGCTCGCCCAGCGGCTCCTCCTCCGGGAGAAAACGAAGATCCGATTCGCCAGAAGGACACGATGCGAAAGTATCCCGCCAGCGTCCTCGCCGGCAAGATCGAATACTTTTACAAAAAGGGCACCCGGCACGCGATCATCACGGAGTCTCCACAAGCCTATCAAACTCTCCCGAGCGACCGATGGCGCCGCGTTTGGACCCACGACGCCTTCTATGATGCGGAGGCCGAGACGCTCAAGATGAACAGCACTCCCGGTAAGAAGGACACGCGCATGCGCAATTCCATCGGTGACGACGCCCTCGTCAACTGGATGCTGGTCAGCACCAAAGAGGACGACGACAACTGGAGCGCCGCCGGAATCGAAGGCAAGTTCTACAACGACGAAGAGAACGAGAACGGCGGCACCAAACCTCCGCCCGCGTTCGAACGCGCGCTAAAGATGCCCAAACTCCCAATGCCGACCGGCACAGTAGGCGGCGGCTTCTGGGGTCTCTCAGGACCGATAGCCGGCAACAAGTTCACGCCAAGGAAGACATCACCGAAAGCTCCGATCACCAAGAAGCCACACAAGTAGCCCGCGATACGCTCAGTTGAGAAACCACAACCCAGTCCGGCAGCCACGGACACAAGCAGTAAACGTCATTCTTGAGCGAGAGCCGCCCGCAAGCTCGCGATAAACCACCGACTTGGATGCGGCGAAGCGAAGAACCTGGCTGTAAACTCCGCTCGCTCGTCCTCTGTAATGAGCGGAGAAGCGGAATGCTGTGGCGAAGGGATGGACTCCTGCCCTTCTATGCCGCGCGGAAGGTGAAGTCGTTGTGGTGAGGGCGCACACCCTCATCGGTAGCGGCTACCTGAGCTGATACACCCGCGCCCAGTCCAATTCCATCCGCCGCGGAAACGACAAGTCCTTCGGATCGCCACCGGTCGAGCCAATCGCCAGATTCATCAGGATGAAGTGCGGCTGGTGGAAAGGGTTTGTCCCATCCGCATTCAACGTCTTCGATAGATCGACCTCGTTCAGTAGCCGCCCATCCTGATAAAGCCGAATCCAGTCCGCATCCCAATCCATTCGCCACACGTGCCACTTCTCGCCCCACTTCGCGTCCTTGTTGAAGAACTCCTTCATCGGCACCCCGACCGCATCCCAGGTGTTGTTCCCCCAAGCCGCATTAGCATGCATGGTCTGCTGATAGAACTCCATCAGGTCGATCTCGCCGTTCATCGGCCAAGGCCCATAGCCCAGAAACCAAATTGCCGGCCAAAGCCCCTTCTGCGGATCGATCTTCGCCCGAAACTCGAACCGCCCGTAAGTCCAGTCCCGCAGATGCCGAGTCTCCAGCGCCGCCGACGTGTACTCCGCATGATCCCAGCCCAGCCGCCAATCCGAACTCCCGGCCTTGAACCGAGGGTTCGCCACCCGCTCCCGCCGCGCCTCGATGACGAGATGCCCGCCCTCGACCCAAGCATTCGGCTCCTGATAAATCTGAGCCTCCTTATTACGAATGAATCCCTGCTCGAACACCCAGTTCGCCGAGTCCGGCCGTCCCGCCCTATCGAACTCGTCGTGCCAAACCATCTTCCACGGACTCAAAACGGCAAGGGTTAAGAGGATCACTTGATAAGAGTACGCCCTGCCGATTTCGCTACGCCTTGACTGCAGAGCGACATTCCAATAAGATAGGCGCAATGCGCGCACGAATCCTCGTCATTGGCATCAGCTTGCTCTCGCTAGGTTTCTGCCAAGAATCTTCTGTCCCGGCCAAGGCATCCGAGGCAAAGGTCGATAAGAACGCCCACCCTCTCGATCCACTCTCTGAAGCTGAGATCAAGCTCACCTCCAAGCTCCTCAAGGACAACAACAAGGCGACCCGGCGCGCG
>Ga0070660_100003507_pt1 | contig 10807 bp, 12 predicted proteins | sample KBSC33metaG_FD_64670 | JGI IMG/M metagenome (GOLD analysis project Ga0070660, IMG submission 64670) | Corn rhizosphere microbial communities from Kellogg Biological Station, Michigan, USA - KBS C3-3 metaG | ecosystem: Host-associated > Plants > Roots > Rhizosphere > Soil ... | reverse complement strand
AAGCCAAGCGAATTACGGTAATCGCCCGTAACAGCACGTTACAAGGTGACAACGCCAGGTATGGACGGCTCGCAGTTGAGCTTCGGCAGTGAAGTCGCCCGCGTGCGGGACAGTGGGGTCGTGGGCCATTCGGGGCGCTTGCGCGAGCTGTTCGATTTCCTCGCCGAGCGCGGCCCGCAAGGCGAGCCGGCCTCTCAGGCGGACATAGCCGAGACGGTCTTCGGCCAGCCGCAGACGGAAGTCGATGACGCGACCGCGCGGGTCTACATCCATCGCTTGCGCAAGCGGCTGGAGCAGTTCTACCGCGGGCGCGAGGATGGCTGCGGGGAGCTTGTGATCCCGGCGGGTGCTTATGCTCTTCGCTTTCAGCAGCACGGTCCCGATGACGCGCCGGCGCACCGCGAGGAGCGGGCCCGACATAGATGGGCGCTGCTCGCGCTGGCGTTCGTCGCCACCGTTGCCGTGGCGTTCTGGGCGGGCCGCGAACTGAGCGGTGGGACGGAGGCGCCGACGGTCAACGCGATCTGGCGGCCGTTCGCCAAGTCGAGCCGGCCGCTGGTGATCGCGGTCGGCGATTACTACATCTACGGCCAGGAAGCGCGCGATCGGCCGGAGGTCGAGCGCATGGTGCGCGATTTCTCGATCAACTCGAAAACCGACCTCGCCCGCGCCCAGGCCACCGATCCGGCGCGCTATGGCACCAGCGCGGACATCGGATTGAGCTACCTCCCGCTGTCCAGTGCCTATGCGCTGCGAGCGCTGCTGCCGGTCGTCACCCAGGGCGGCAAGCATGTCAGCGTGATGCCCGCCTCGCAGATCGACAGCGACGTTTTTCGTACCTCGGACGTCATTTACGTCGGATTGATCAGCGGCATGGGCATGATGCAGGACGTCAACTTCACCGATTCCAACTACGCGGTGGGCGAAAGCTACGACGAACTGATCGACATGCAGTCCGGCCGTCATTTCTCCAGCGGGGAGGCGTTCGCGCTGCCGACCGCGAACTATTATCAGGACTATGGCTACATCGCCCGCTTCCGCCAGCCCGGCGGCGCACTGATCGGCGTCATCGCCGGCGAGCGTGACACCGGTTTGCGCGGCGTGGCCCCGCTGGCGACCGGCAAGCTGCCGGAAGAAGTCGCGGTTCGGGCGGCGAACGGATCGTTCGAGGCGCTCTACCAGATCACCGGCCAGCAAGGCGCCGATCTGGGCGAGAAGCTGATCGAGGTCAGGGAGCGGCCCTAGGCCGTTTCCAGCAGACCCGCCGTCCGCTCGAGCAAATCCTCGATCCGCCGCCGCGCCGCGTCGTCACAGCGAACCTTGGGGATCGCCACCGAAAGCGCGCCGACCGTCTCTCCGCCCATCGTCACCGCGCGGCCTATGCCAACGATACCGAGGCTGAACTCCTCGTCGGTGGTCGAGAAGCCGGTCTCGCGGATCTGCTCGATATCCTTGCGCAGCGCCTTCTCGCTCGTGACCGTCTGCGGGGTATAGCGCTGGCGTTCGGTCTCCGCGAAATAGCGCCCGAGTTGCTCGTCCGACAGTTTCGCCATCAGCGCCTTGCCCGAAGCGAGCGGGTGCATCGGCAGGCGGTTGCCGGTCGGCACCGCGTAGCGCAGCGCCTGCTCGCTCGATTCGGTGACCAGCGCTTCGACCTCCCAGCCCTCGCGTACCCAGAAGCTCGTCGTCTCGTTGAGCTGGACCCGCAACGTGCGCACCAGCGGCGCGGCCCGGTCCGCCAGGGTATAAGCCTCGGCTTGAATCTGCAGCTTCTGGAGCCCGGGGCCGGGGGAATAGCGGCGCCCCTCGCGCACCAGGTAATCGCGATCGACCAGTGTCGCCAGCAGGTACGACAGGCTCGACACCGGAATGCCGAGCGCGGTGGCGATCTCCTGCGCGACGAGCGGGCGCGGATGGGCCACGACATATTCGATGATGTCGAGCGTGCGCGTGGCCGATTTGACTTGCGCCTGGCTCGGTCCCGGCTGTGCGATGCTGGCCATCGTGGCTATTCGATCCCCCCGTCGGCTCTGTCCGCCCCGAGGCGCAAGTTGGCAAGCTTCTTCCAGGCGACGGCGGGATCGATCTTGCCATATCCGGCAAACGTGCCGAAGCCGCAGTCGCTGCTGGCGATCACCCGGTCCTTGCCGACGAACGATGCGAAGCGCTCGATCCGCTGGGCGATCAGCTCGGGCGTCTCGATGTAATTGGAGCAGGAATCGATCAGCCCGGGCGCGAGGATCTTTCCTGCGAGGTCGGCCGCCTTCCACACGACCCATTCGTGTTCGTGGCGCGGATTGGCCGCTTCGAACAGGATCGTCGCCGGGCGCGCGCTGAGGACCACGTCGATGATTTTCTCGAGCCGGATGTCGAAGTCGTGCGGGCCTTCGTAGTTGCCCCAGCAGACGTGCATCCTGAGGTTCTCGGGCGGAATGTTGGCGGTGGCGGCGTTGAGCGCTTCGACATTCGCGCGCGCGACCTTGAGGAATTCCGCGTCGCTCAGGTCCTGATACCCGGTGTGGCGGCTCATCGCGAGGTCCGGGCAGTCGAGCTGGAGCTGGAAGCTCGCGTCGACGATCGCCTCGTATTCCGGCCGCATCGCCTCGACCAGGTCGGCGAGATAGGCTTCGTGGCTGGGATAGAACTGGTTCGGCTGGAACGCCGTGATCAGGCCCGGGCTGGCCGAGTTCATGAACGCTTCCGCACCTCGGCCGTGCTTGTCCAGCGCGGCCCTGAAGCGGCGGATGTCGTCGTGCAGCGGCTGGAGGTTGACCAGCTCGACTTTGGCGATCGCGCTGGCGCGGGTGAATTCCTGCGCGCCCATGATGTGGCTGAGCTTCTCCGCCAGCTCGGGCACCTGGGCGAGATCCTGGGCGGGCTTCCTCGGGGTATGTCCGCCGAAGCCGCCGAGGCGCTCGATCACGTACGTCGAATAGCCCGCCTTGCCGAGCTCGCCGTCGCTGACTATCGAGACGCCGGCTGCGACCTGCTTCGCCACGGCCTCATCGACCGCGGCCTGCACCACCCGGTCGAACTCGGCCGCATCGTAGGCCTCGCCCTTGTCGCGCGCGAGCAGCAGTGGCACGAGCTCCGGGCCGCGCGGAAGGCTGCCGACGTGGGTAGTCCTGATCATCGGCCCGATATTTCAGATATGCGAAATTTCCGCAAGCACGAAAACCGTGACCCAGACGCGCAAGAGACTTATGCCTCCCCTGACTCCTCCCGCTTGCGGGAGGAGTCAGGGGAGGGTCTTACTTCTGCGACGGCCCCGCCGGCGAAGCGGGCGCGTTGCGGTTCGCCGGCGCCGGCTCGTTCTCCCAGCCGCTCGGCGCATCGAGCGGGGCGAGGAAGCCCATCGCCTCGATCTCGTGCACCTTGCCGTCGGCGCCGACCTTGAAGATATGCGCCGCCGGCAGGTCGAACGGCTTGAGGGTCTTGAACATGCCTTCGTCGCGCCTGGTCTGGACGATCGTGCCGTCGGCTGCCTTCGTCGGATACGAGGTGAAATCCATCGGGTGGTGGAACTGCGACAGGCCCATCACCAGCCCGGTCACTGGATCGGCGGCGAACACGCGGCGGTTGCCGATGGTCTTGATGTACTGGAACACCCCGGCGGAGATCTGGCCGGCGCAATCGTGCGCGGTCGGGTGAACCGGCGGCGGAGCGCCCGGAATACCGCCTGGAGTGGTGGGACCGGCGGTGATCATGCCGTTCTCGTGCCGCTCGCAATCGGCGGCGAAGGGCATCTTGGTTCCGTCGTTGTCGTCGAGCGCGTCGTAGTAGCTCCGGCCGATTTTGATCAGCTCATCGTGGCTCTTGCGGTCAGCTTCCGGCACTTCGCTGGTCAGGCCGGGGCGCAGCGTTTCGGTGTTCTTGAGCGCCGGGCCGTTGACCGCGGCGTAGAGATGCTCGGCCTCGGCGATCTTGCCGGCCTTGTCTAGCTTGAGGCGGATGGCCACCATCGTCGGCTTGCCGTCGACCTGCATCATGCCGAGCCAGCCGGCGGTTTCATTGACCGGGTCGGGCACGTGGACCTGGAAGCTCGTCGGGCCGGACTGGACGGCCTTCCACAGTCCCTCGCCCGGCTTGATCGGCTTGACGTTCTCGACGATCGCGGCGGCCGGTTCGATCGCTACCCCGTCCAGGCTGTGCCTGGCGAAGCTGGCGACATAGGCGTCGGTCAGCTTGAGCAGGCACTCGCGGTCGCACACCGGCTTCGCCGCGGCGGGCGCCGGCACGAGCGTGCAGGCCAGCATTGTGCCCGCGAGGGCCATCGGCATCCATTTCGACATCGAATCGGTCTCCCCTTCATCGGCGGCACCCGCCCGTTCTCATCCCGTTATGCCATAGACGCCCTAGGGCACCAGCGCGCAGCCGACCCTGGCGATCTTCCCATTCTCCAGATGGTAATGGATGTACTGGCGCATTTCCTGCACCTCTCCTTTGGCGATCGGGAAGAACTGCTGCATGCCGCGCGCGTCGAGCACCTCGCGGGTCAGGTCGTCGGTCGCTTCGATGCGCACGACCGCCTCGACCGCGGCCAGCTCGTCGTTGCCGGCGAAGCGTTCGACCGTCACCGTCTCGTTCACGTAGCGGTGCATGAAGCCGTAGAAGTCCTTGAGCTGCTCGCGCGTCGTGATCTCGATCCCGAAGAACGCCATGCGCGGGTTTTCGGCGTAGAAATCGAACACCGCGTCATAGGCGCGGGCGTTGAACGCGGCGACGTAGCGGTCGTAATCGTCACGGGTCATGCGGCCCCTCCTTGCGCGCAATAGTAACGAGCGTTAGCAAGGCCGCAAGAGACGGGAGAGAATACCTTGGCCGAGAGCGGCGACACTTTCGATTACATCGTCGTCGGCGCGGGCAGCGCCGGGTGCCCGGTGGCCGCGCGCCTGTCCGAGGACCCGCACACCAGTGTGCTGCTGCTGGAGGCGGGCGGGAGCGACAATCACCCGTACATCCGCATGCCGCTCGGTTTCTTGCGCGCGATGACCAAGCCGCAGTTCAACTGGACCTATATGACCGAGCCGGAGCCAAACCTCGGCGGCCGCCGCATGCCGTTGCCGCGCGGGCGGGTGATGGGCGGCTCGGGCTCGATCAACGGCATGTTCGCGATGCGCGGGCATCCGGGCGACTACGATCAGTGGGCGCAAATGGGTGCGCGGGGCTGGTCGTTCGCCGACGTGCTCCCGTACTTCCGCCGGCTGGAGGATTCCTGGCGCGGCGACGGGACGTATCACGGGCAAGGCGGGCCGGTGCGGGTCAAGTCGATCGACCTGCCGATCCTGCACCACGAGCGGATGATGGAAACCGGGCGCCGGCTCGGTTTCCCGATCAGCGAGGACCTGGCCGGTGAGCAGGCCGAAGGTTTTGCGCGCGGCGAGATGACCGCCGACAAGCGCGGCCGCCGGGTCAGCGCGGCGAGCGCCTATATCCGCCCGGCGATGGGGCGGCAGAACCTCGACGTGCGCACCGGGCAGCTGGTGCGGCGCGTGGTGTTCGAGGGCAAGCGCTGCGTCGGCGTCGAGCTGGAGGGTCCGAACGGGCCGCGAATCGTGCGCGCTCGGCGCGAGGTGATCCTGTCGGGCGGGACCTACAACTCGCCGCACTTGCTGATGCTCTCGGGCATCGGGCCGGCGACGCACCTCAAGCAGCACGGCATTGCGGTGGTGCACGACAGCCCCGGCGTGGGTCGCAACCTGCAGGAGCATCCGACCGCCAGCCTCGAATGGAACGCGACCCAGCCGGTCACTTTCCTCAGCCAGCTCAGGTGGGACAAGCTGGCGCTGAACACCCTGCGCTGGGCGCTGCTCGGCACCGGCACCAACACATACCAGGTCAACTCCTGCAACGTCGTCATCAAGACCCGGCCGGAGCTCGACCGGCCCGACATGCAGATCATGGTCAATCCGATCCGCTTCGACGCGCAGACCTGGTTCCCGGGCCTCAAGAAACGCCAGCAGGATGTGTGGTGGGCCGGCATCGTCCAGCTCCACCCCGAAAGCCGCGGCTGGGTCGAGCTGAAGAGCGCCGACCCGCGCGAGGTGGCGGCGGTGACGCTCAACATCCTCGACACCGAGAACGACCGCCGCCAGTTGCGCGACGCGATCCGCCTGGCGCGCAAGATCTACCGCACCGAGCCGATGGGCGAACTGGTCGGCGAAGAAAAGACCCCCGGCGAGCAAGTGCAGAGCGATGCCGAGCTCGACCAGTACCTCAAGGATTTCTGCTACGTCGGGCAGCACCCCGTCGGCACGTGTGCGATGGGGCTGGGGGCGATGTCTGTCGTCGACAGCGAATTGCGGGTGATCGGCGTGGAGGGGCTGCGCGTGGCCGACGCATCGGTGATGCCGGCGGTGCCGGGCGGCAACACCATGCTGCCCTCGATCATGGTCGGCGAGAAGGCGGCGGACCTGATCCGCGGGCAGCGCCTGCCGCCGGCGGATCTGCCGCAGCGGGCCGAGCCCGCCAAGAAGCCGGCGCGGCGCAAGAAGGCGGCATGAGCCGGACGGCGGAGGAAGAGGCGAACCTCGCGCTGGTGCTCGAGATGTTCGAGCAAGTGCTGAACCCGATGGATTCGGGCGCGGTCGATCACTTCATTGCCCCCGATTACATCCAGCACAACCAGATGGCCGAGCCGGGGCGCGACGGGTTGAAGACGTTCCTCGACATGATCCGTGAGCAGACTCCGCAAGCGGTGCACGACGTGAAGCGCGCGTTCGTCGATGGCGACCACGTGACGGTCCATTACCACGTGCGCCGCTGGCCGGGCGATCAGGGCTGGGCGGTGATCGACATCTTCCGCCTCGAGAACGGCCTGATCGCCGAGCACTGGGACGTCATGCAGGACGTCGTGCCGGGCGGGCCGAACCCGCTGGGGCCGTTTTGATGCGTCTATTTTACCTCTCTCCGTTCGTGGTGAGCCTGTCGAACCACGAATTGACGCAACGTCGGCGGCTCCGCAATTTGTCCTTCGACAGGCTCAGGACGAACGGTATGGGATGGGGGAGCGTGTGAGGTTCAAAGACAAGATCGTCCTCGTGCTCGGCGGTAACAGCGGCATGGGGCTGGAGGCGGCCAAGGCTTTCGCGGCGGAGGGCGGAAAGGTCCACTTCACCGGGCGCAACGAGGCGACCATCGCGCAAGCCCAGGCGGCGATCCCCGGCGGCACCGGCTACCGGTCGGACATCGCCGATCCCGCTTCGACCGAGGCCGTCGTGGCCAGGATCGAAGCCGCCGACGGCCGCATCGACGTGCTCTACATCAACGCCGGGGTCGGCGGGTTCGCGCCCTTGCGCGGGATCACCGAGGAGGCGTGGGACCACGTCCACGCGATCAACCTGCGCGGCTGCGTGTTCGCGCTGCAGAAAGCCTTGCGGCTGATGGGCAAGGGCGGCTCGATCGTCGTCACCGGATCGATCGGCGCGCACGGGGCGCTGGAAGGCAACGGCACTTATGCCGCGGCCAAGGCCGGGCTGTACATGGCGATGAAGGTCTTCGCCAAGGAGTTGGTCGGCGAGGGCATCCGTCTCAACGTCGTCAGCCCCGGCCCGATCGACACCCCGCTGCTCCACCGCAACCCGGGCATGACCGACGAGCAAGTCGAGGGGTTGAAGCAGATGATGATCCGGAACATCCCGATGCACCGTATGGGCGAGAGCTGCGACGTGGCGAAAGCGGTGCTGTTCCTCGCCAGCGAGGATGCCAGCTTCATCACCGGCGCCAACTTGTTCGTCGACGGCGGCCTGATAGAGTTACGCTGATATGACCGATTTCAACGACACTACCCCGTTCAAACCGCCGTTCTCGGAAGCCGAGAATCCCCGCCTCGAATTCGTGATGGAAGTGCGGCTGGCCTTTCCCGGCGGCTACTCGATGGCTCCCCTGCCGGGCGGCGGAATGCGCACCGCGGTGCTGGTTAAGGAAGGCGTGTTCGAAGGTCCGCTGCTGCGCGGCAAGGCCGTGCCCGGATCGGGCGGCGATTACGCCTATTGGCGCGGCGACGACGTCGCCTGTCTCGATGCGCGCTACCTCCTCGAGGAGGAGGATGGCACCGCGATCATGCTGCAGAACCGCGGCTTCCTGTGGGGCCGCAAGCCCGACACGATGGTGCGCCTGCGCGACTGGGCGTTCAACGGCGGCGATCCGGTGCCGCACGAGGACTACTACCTGCGCAGCCAGACGACCTTCGAATGCGCGGCGGGCAAGCATGATTGGCTGACCAAGCACGTCTTCATCGGGGTCGGCGAACGGCGCAGCGATGGCAACCGCCTGCGCTATTACGCCCTGCTCTGATGGACCTGGCCGCCGAACTCGCCGCGTTAAAGGCGCAGGTCGCGCAGCAGCAGGCTGAGCTGGAGCGGGCGCACCACGCGATCGGCCTGCTCGAAGATAAGAACGCGATCGAGCGCCTTCAGTACGCCTACGGCTATTTCATCGACAACCGCATGTTCCGCGAAATGGCCGATCTCTTCGCCGACGAAGGGGCGTGGATCGAGATCGGCGAGCGCGGGCGCTATCACGGCAAGGAAGCGATACACCGCTTCCTGCTCGAGGTGCTCGGCGGAGGGCGCTGGGGCATGGCGCTCAATGAGGTCATCAATCACGTCCAGCAGCAATTGCTGATCACCGTCGATGATGACCGGATGCATGCGCAGGCACGCGCACGGGCCGAGATACAGGGCAATTCGCCGCCGGATACGCCAACTTTCCTGTTCGCCGACGGGATCTACGAAAACGATTACGTCAGGGAAAACGGCGTCTGGAAAATCCAGGGTCTCAAGGTCGCCATGACATTCTACGCCGCCCTCGAACGCGCGGACATCTGGTTCGCCAGCGCACCGCCCGCGGCGGGATTCCCGCCGGACCAGCTGAGCGATCCTGCCGATGTCAGGCTCGGCCGCCAGTTCAACCCGTTCCGCTGGCCGCATCCGGTGACACGCGAACCCCTGCCCATACCGGTCTCCGACCCGAATCAGGCCGATCGCGGCGGCGGCGGGATCGACCGGGTCAGCCCGCAAACCGGGCCTGGCGACTAAGCTCACCTCAATCCTTCGAAATGTCGTAATCCCTCCGCGGCGTGTAGGTGTCCTTGAAGCTCGCCGGCAGGCCGCTGTCGGCGATCACCACGCGCTTCTGAATCAACCATTTGCCGCCCCGCTTGACCAGCCGATCATACTCGCGGCCTTGCTCGACGAACCGCGGCGGGGCGTCGATCCTGGTGTTGAGGATGCCGGTCCACAGCAAGGTCGCGGTGGCGCTGTCGCCGTTTACATCCACCACCGGGTTGGTCATCAACATGTGGAACGTGCCGCGGGTGGCCGGGCTGTCGCCGGTGCTGGCGAGGCCTTTGTAGATGCCCTCGATCGCCTGCTTGCCGTGGGCGACGTGGCCGTTGACGTCGAAGGTCGCGTCGTCGGTGTAATAGCCGGTGAAGTCGGCGCCGGCGCTGCTGAAGTTGCCGTAGTAACGGCCGAGCAGGTCGACGATCGCCACTTTGTCGAGCAGAACCTGCGTCGCCGCGTCGGGCTTGTCCGCGGCCGCCTGGCTGCCCCAAGCGAGCGCCAGCGCCGCAATCACCGTCGTCGTTCCTAGCCGCATGGTCATCTCTCCCTCATTGCGTTTGCCCGGATAATTGCACCGTGGAGGACAAACGCAAGCTGGATTGCCGAGCGGCGTCATCACGCGTAGCTTGTCCGATGGGCCTCGGGGGAGAGCCGCGGCCAACAACGACAATCGTTCGCTCGGGAGGTTCGGAAAATGCCTGCACTCATTGCACTTGCGCTTTCGGTCGGCGTGCTCGCCGTCATCGACACGTGGCTGTTCGGCCTGCCCGGGCTGGCGGCCATGAGCCTTCAGGTGTGGATCTCGTTCATCGCCTGGGGCACCCATTTCCAGGCTGGCGGCAAGGCCAATGGCTCGATCACCGCGGCCGCCTGCATGATCTGGGGCGCGATCGTCGGCATGGTGGCGCTGATGCTCGCGGGCGGCCTGCTCGCGCCGCTCGGGCCGCTGGCGGCCCCGATCGCAGTTGGCCTCGGGGCCGCGCTGATCGTGTTGACTTCGAAGGTGCCCTACCTCGGGATCATCCCGATCGGCTTCTTCGGCTTCGCGTGCGTCGCCGCGGTCGACTTGCTGGTCAAGCACGCCGACGGCAGCGCGATGATCCCGACGCAAGCCATCCTGCCGACGGCGATCTCGATCCTGATCGGCGTGGCCTTCGGCTTCGTTTCGGAAGTGGTCACCGACGCGCTTACGAAGAAGGGCGAGCCTTCGGCGGAGAAGACCGCCGATCCGGGTCACGCCTGACCTGCTGCGCCCCCGCCGGAGCGATCCGGCGGGGGCCGCTAGCCCTCGGCGAAATCGCGCCCTTCTCCTCCAGCGCGTGGCGCAGCGCGGCGATTTCCTCGCGCAATTGCCGGATGTCGTCGGCATCCGGCGATGGGCGCTTGCGGCTCCTCCGCGTCGCGGCCAATACTGGCTCCCAGGCTGAGTCCCCCTCTCTGGCGGGGGAGGGGTCGGGAGTGGGGGAGCGAAGCCGCCAGGCCTCGCGTCCATGCCACCCCCACCCAACCCTCCCCCTCAAGGGGAGAGTTTTGAGCGCTGTGATACTTCTACCGGTTGCTCGAGCTCGTGTTGCGATCCGTCGTCGCCAGGGTTCCCGCGGCGCGGGCCTTCTCGCGCGCCTCGCGCTTGGCGACTTCGAACGGGCTGGTGCCTTCGATGTAGCCGCGGGTCTGCTCGTTGCCTTCGAAGCAGGCGTATTCGTACTGCTTGTAGTTGTTGTTGCGGGTCCACGGGAAATCGT
>Ga0070660_100003505_pt1 | contig 10812 bp, 8 predicted proteins | sample KBSC33metaG_FD_64670 | JGI IMG/M metagenome (GOLD analysis project Ga0070660, IMG submission 64670) | Corn rhizosphere microbial communities from Kellogg Biological Station, Michigan, USA - KBS C3-3 metaG | ecosystem: Host-associated > Plants > Roots > Rhizosphere > Soil ... | reverse complement strand
AGAAATAACTGTCGTCGCCCCAACCCCAGTAACCCGGGGTCCAGAGCGCACCCTCATACGGCGGAAGCACCCAGGCGCCATCGATCCAGTAATAGCCGTCGGGTCCGTAGGCCCAGTAGCCAGGGGTCCAGATATATCCGTAGCCGGGGCATGGAGGCTGAACGTAGACCGGTATAGCTGGAGGCGCGATGCCAACTGAGACAAAGACCCCCGCGTTTGCGGCAGTGGGGGCGAGCATAAGGGTGCCCGCGACGACCGCGGCACCGATGCTGTTTCGAAAGACCCGTGTGAGTTTCATCCCTTGTTCCCTGTTTCGTGTCCTTCGGTCGCTGGGACGAACTCGGCGGCAGCGTTGCGCGGACTCCGAACTGTGGAGCTCATCGGGTCCCGTCGTACTGCCGGACAAGCTCTGCTCCGTTTAGACCCGGAGTGGGATAAATGGTTGCGCGGAAGGAGGAGAGGTTCGCTTTGATACCGTGGTGGCGGAAGATGGCTAAACCATTGGGTGGAGAGACTTAGAGCGGGCGAGTTGTATTCTCGCCCGCTCCCGGGGAGGGCCTTCACCCGCGGTTTGGCCGATAGCGGCCGCTTCGCGGCTGGCTGTTACAGTGAAATGTTGGTGCGACGGAGGACCGACACCCACATAGCACCGAGGAGAGTGTGCCTTAAATGTTTTTGCCAGGTCATTTTTTGTTTGCTCCATCGCACCGTATTCATTTCATCGGCATTGGCGGCATTGGCATGAGCGGGATTGCGGAAATTCTGCTGACGATGGGGTATGCAGTGTCGGGCTCTGACCTGCGGCGGTCTTCGGTGACAGAGCGGCTGGTTGGGCTGGGGGCAGTGATTTATGAGGGGCACGCGGCGGAGCACGCCGCCACGGCGGACGTCGTGGTTACTAGCTCTGCCGTGCAGGCGACTAATCCGGAGGTGCTGGAAGCGCGGACAAGGAAGGTGCCGGTGATCCAGCGGGCAGAGATGCTGGCGGAGCTAATGCGGCTGAAATATGGCATCGCGGTGGCGGGTATGCACGGCAAAACCACGACGACCTCCATAGTGGCAGCCGTATTGAGCGCCGGGGGCGGCGAGGGAAACCTGGATCCGACAGTAGTTGTGGGTGGACGGGTGGATGCGCTGGGGTCGAACGCACGGTTGGGGTCATCGCAGTACCTGGTTGCAGAAGCGGACGAGAGCGACCGGTCATTTTTGAAGCTGTCGCCGGTGCTGGCAGTGGTGACCAATCTGGACCGGGAACACATGGATTGCTACCGGGATATGGCGGATGTGGAAGCGGCGTTCGTCGAGTTTATGGACCGGGTTCCGTTTTATGGGGCGACGACCGCTTGTGTGGACAATGCGGCGTTGCGGGCTGTGCTGGACCGGGTGCACCGGAGGGTTTACACCTATGGAGAATCTGCGGGCGCGGACTTCCGGCTGCAGGTGCTGGAGAATTCGAAGACCGACGCTACAGTGCACTGGCGGTTTGAGGTGAACTATCGGGGGCTGGTGCTGGGGCCCTTCTCCCTGCATGTTCCAGGGCGGCACAATGTGCTGAATGCGACGGCTGCCGTTGCGATTGGAGTGCAACTGGGGGTGCCGCCGGATGGAATTGCGCGCGGCCTCGAGACCTATCGTGGTGTGGACCGGCGTTTCCAGGTGCGAGGCGTGGCACGTGGAGTGACAGTCGTGGACGACTATGGACATCACCCAACTGAGATTCAGGCGACGCTGCGAGCGGCGCGGGATGCGGGCTACCGGCACGTGCATGTGCTGTTTCAACCGCACCGGTTTACGAGGACGCGAGACCTTCAGCCGGAGTTCGCGCGGGCGTTCGCGGACGCGGACACACTGCGGGTGCTGGATATCTATGGGGCCAGCGAGGAGCCGATTCCGGGTATAGATGGGAGAGGGTTGGCGGACGCGATTCGCAGGACGGAGACCGTCGGCGGGAGCGTGGAGTACGTGGAGTCCATGCAGGTTGGAGCAGAGGCTTTGGCGCGCACGGCGCAACAGGGTGACGTAGTTCTGACGCTGGGAGCCGGCAGTGTTTCACAGGCCGGCCCGCTGGTGCTGGAAGCGCTTGGCAGGTAAATGCGATGGGTGAGTTGCTGAGTGGGTACGTCCCCGGAGCAAGCGTATAGGCGACGGTGCGGCGGCGGGATATTATCTGTGCAGGCGATTCCTCGCGACCTTGCTCAGGCCGTGCGATCAGGTAATTTGTTTTCAAGTCGTGGCAGTTCGGTGCTGGATGCGCCGGAGCCGGATCGCGCCCAGAAGAATTCCAGAGCTCAGGGACTTAAGCGCAGGACGTCTGTGACGGAAATGCCTCTGCGCCGCGAAAAATCGTACGTGGAGACGTTCTCTTCGGATTACAGCGAAGAGATGGACCAGCAATTCCGGGAACGGGTGCGCCGGCCGGGTGTGCGACTGTCGCTGAAGGGCGGCCTGATTCCGAAGACCATCTGGGGGCGGATCGCAGCCGGCGGTGCGCTGCTGGTGATTGCCGGAGCGGTGGCCGGGGGAACGATGTGGGCGCGGAGCTTGCTGCTGTCGGACGAACACTTTACGGTGCCCACCTCGGCTTCGATCCAGATAGCCGGCAACAGTCACCTGACGCGGGCGCAGCTATTGAGTGTGTTCGGTGAGGACGTTGACCGAAACATCTTCCGGATTCCACTGGAACGCAGGAAGGCAGAGCTGGAGAGCTTGCCCTGGGTAGCGCATGCCACGGTGATGCGGCTGCTGCCGAACCGGGTCCGGGTAGGAATCGTGGAACGGACACCGGTGGCCTTTGTCCGCGATGGCACCAGGATTGGCCTGGTGGACGGAAATGGAGTGATGTTCGATGTGCCCGACCCGCAGTCAGAGAGCGGGACACAGGCTCCGCACTACTCATTTCCTGTGCTGACGGGGATTTCGCTGAGCGATCCGGTTTCGACACGGGCTGCGCGGGTAAAGCTGTACATGGAGTTTCTGGCCGGACTGGACGCGGGCGGAGAGGCAGTCTCAAAGCGCGTGAGCGAGGTGGATCTATCCTACCCGGAAGACGTGAAGGCGATTGTGCCTGACTCGAACTCACAAACCAGTGTGTTGGTCCATTTTGGTTCGGATAAGTACCTGGAGCGCTACCGCCAATATCAGGAGCATCTTGCGGAGTGGAAGACGCAGTGTCCGCGGCTTTCTTCCGTGGATATGAGGTATGAACGGCAGGTCGTGCTGGAGCCGTGCTCGCCGGCGGCGGATTTGGCGCCCGTTGCTGCTTCTGCAGCTGAAGCCCCACCCAAGGCGGTGAGTGCCGCGAAGCCGGCCATTGCGCCCGCCAAAGTTAAGCCCAGGTATACACCGGTGCACGGGCATCCGATGAAAGCCCTTAAAGCAAAAGGCAAGCCCGTACGCGCTGCCAAACATGGAGCGGCCCGATGAACGGGAAACAGGACAGTCTAATCACCGTTGTCGATGCTGGGAGCAGCAAGGTATGTGTATTGGTCGCAGAGTTGCAGGATGGGGTGCTGCGCTACCGCTCGCACGGGATGGAGGCTGCGCGGGGAATGCGCAAGGGCCTTATTGCCGAGCTTGGTCCGGCTGCGGATGCGATCAACCGGGCGGCGCTGGCGGCAGAACGTGCAGCCCGTGCACCGATTGAGACAGCAGTGGTCGGCATTGGCGGAACGCATGTGCGGGGTGTAAACAGCCGCGGCGGGATTTCGATGGGTAGCCGGATGCGTGAGATCACGCGCGACGAGGTGCGGGCCGCGGTCGACCGCGCGCGCTCGGTTGCGCTGCCACCGGACCGCGAGGTGCTGCACCTGTTGCCGCAAGAGTTCATCCTGGACGATCAGGGCGGCATCCACGATCCGATCGGAATGGTCGGCAACAAACTCGAGGTAAATCTCCACTTATCGACATGCTCTGGAGGAATCGCCCAGAGCGTGGTGACATGCGCCAATCGCGCAGGGCTTGAAGTAACGGACACAATTTATGAGGGGATTGCAGCCGCGGAAGCTGTGCTTTCAGCCGATGAGCGCGAGCTGGGCGTGTGTGTAGCGGACATTGGATCCAGCACGACCGAGCTGGCAGTGTTCTTCGAGGGCTCGATTGCGCATACCGCGGTGCTACCGATCGGTGGGGACCACTTTACCAATGACCTGGCGGTGGGGCTGCACGTGTCGGTGGAAGAGGCCGAGGAGCTGAAGCGGCTGTACGGCAATTGCGTGGTGACCTCAGTGCCGCAAGCGAACGAGATTGAGATTGGCTCAAACCTGGCTGTCGGCTCGCTGAGCGCCGGGGGCGGTCCGAGCAGGATCGTGCGGCAGCGATTCCTGGCGGAGATTCTTGAGCCACGGGCGCGCGAACTGTTCACGATGCTGCGGGACAACCTGAGGCAGGGCGGCGTGCTGGAAGCGCTGGGTGCTGGATGCGTTCTGACCGGCGGCGGCTCCCTCATGACCGGGCTGCTGGACAATGCGGAAAGCCTGCTGCGCGTGCCGACACGGGTGGGATCGCCGGTCCCGCTGTCGCGGATGCCGCAAGAGTTGGCAACTCCGGAATTTTCGGTCGCTATTGGGATGCTGCTCTACACGCACCGTACTCAAGTGCGTCGCGCGAGCGAGGAACAGGGCTTGCGGTCGAAGCTAAAGGCGATCTTTGCAGGCAGCTACTAAACGGTTACGGATACCTGTTTATCAAGAGACATAGCAGTTACACCTGATCCATCGCACCGTAAAGTGGTCACAATTTCGTAACTACTTCTAGTAAATAGGCTTTAGGACCTATATCGTATAGGTGTCCTCCGGTTGCTGCAGAGCCTCGTCACCGGTGATGGATAACGGTATCGGGAGCCGCTGGTGTCCAGCAAACCATTTCTGTCATCACGAACAAAGGCGCTGCTATCGTTCGCGGTGTTTGCGCCCGCAGCCCTGATCCTACTAACGGGACCGAGCCCAAGTGCAGTCCTTAGTTTCCTCACTTCCGGCACTGCAGAAGGTCCGTGGAAGGAACTAGGACACCGCGCCCTGGTGTTCTCGCTGGTTGCTGACATTCTTGCGTGGCTGACTTGTGTGGGAGCTTGTGCCCTGATCGGCAGTTTGGCTTACCGCCTGCGGGATCGCATTCCGTATGCGATGACGACTTACATTCTCGGACTGTTCATCGTCTGTTTTGGGGTCCAGAGGATGATCGGGTATGCCTTGTGGATTCCCCTGGGCTGGCTGGGACCGAACCTGGAGATGGTGAGGGCCGCAGCATCCGTCGTGGTCGCTATGGGCGTGGCGGTGCTGTATCCGTACATGCGGGCAATGTTGCGAGCCGTGATGGCTGCGGGCAAGGAACACGAGAAGTTCGAAGTAGCCGCGGAGAGCAGCCTGGACGCGTTTTACATTCTGGACAGCATTCGGGATGAGGCGAAGAACGTCATCGACTTCCGATTCAGTTATGTGAACGCCAATGGGGAAAAGCAGCTTGGAAGACGTCGAAGCGAGTTGCTGGGGAAAAACCTGACGGAGATTCTGCCGCTTGGGAGTTCGTCAGATCTGCTGGAGCGGTATAAGCAGGTGGTCTTGACGGGAGTTCCCTTCACTGACGAGGTGGAGATGAAGCATTCGGGCCGGGACTTCCACTGGATCGTGACGCAGGCCGTGAAGCTGGGAGACGGGATTGCGCTGACGAACCGTGACGTGACTGAAGAGCGAGGCCGACTGCGAGAGATTGCGAGGCTGCATGAGTTCACGCAATCGATGATTGAGAATGCGCCGTTCAGCATTATCGCTACGGATCCCGCGGGCACGGTGACCGCTATGAATCCGGCGGCTGAGGCTCTGACACATTACAGAAAGCATGAGTTGATTGGGCAGCACTCGGTGGTGATGCTGCATGATCCCGGGGAGATGAGCGCCCGGGCCGTGCAACTGAGCAAGGACCTGCAAGAACCCGTGCAGGCAGGGTTTGGTTCTTTGATTGCGCGTCCGAGACACGGACAGACGGACGAACATGAATGGTCGTACATCCGCAAAGACGGCTCACGGATCTGGGTGAACCTTGCGATGACAGCTCTGAAGACCAAAGGTGACAAGATCGCGGGATACCTGGGAATCGCCTTTGACATAACGGAGCGCAAAAAGCTGACCGAGTACGTGAATCACCTGGCGCACCATGATCAATTGACGGGGTTGCCGAATCGCGTGCTGCTGGAAGATCGCATGAGGCAGGGGATCCAACGGGCAAAACGAAATCGGCACAAGGTTGCGGTGCTGATGGTCGACATCGATTACTTCAAGCGCATCAACGACTCACTCGGGCATACGGCGGGGGATACACTGCTAGACGTCGTGGCCAAGAAGCTGTGTTCAGCGGTGCGACAGACGGACACCGTGGCGCGTATGGGTGGGGATGAGTTCGTCATTATCATGCCCGAGTTCCGAGATGAGAAGGACGCCGAACGCTGTGCGGAGAACATCATTCAGAAGGTTTCTACACCGACGATAATCGCGAACCGCGAGGTAAACGTTACGGTCAGCGTTGGCGTTTGCATCTTCCCCGATTGTGCACCGGACGGCGACTCACTGCTAAAGAACGCAGACGCCGCACTCTATGAGGCTAAGGAGTCCGGCCGCAACTCCTTCCATGTGTTCAATCAGAGCATGGTGGTGGCGACGGCTGACAAGATTGAGTTCGAGCACGATCTTCGTCATGCGATGGTGAACGGAGAGCTTGCGCTGGAATATCAGCCACAAGTTTCCTGCCTGACTGGAGAGGTTATTGGCGTAGAGGCTCTGCTTCGATGGCACCATCCGACACGAGGTATGGTGCCACCGTCACACTTCATTCCGCTGGCTGAAGCTACGGGAATGATTCTACCGATGGGTGAATGGGCGATCCGAATGGCTTGCCACGAAGGCAAGGAGTTGCAGGACAGGTTAGGGCGCGAACTGATGATTGCGGTGAACCTGTCACCGCGCCAGTTTCGACAGAAGAACCTCTTAGCGCAAGTCGCTGCCGCGCTGAGGGAGTCCGGGCTACCGCCACATTGCCTGGAGTTCGAGATTACCGAGCAGACGCTGATGTCGAGTTCCTCTGCCACCAACGAGACGCTGATGCAGTTGCGTAAACTCGGCGTGAAGATTGCGATTGACGATTTCGGGACGGGGTTTTCCAGCTTCTCGTACCTGCTGAAATACGAGGTAGACCGCCTGAAGATCGACCGCAGCTTCGTGCATCGTTCGGCCGATGACCAGAACGCCGCTGCGATTGTGCGCGCGATAATCTCGATGGCGCACGGCTTAAACCTGAAAGTGGTTGCTGAAGGAGTTGAGACGAACGGCCAGCTCGATTTCCTGCTGAATCGAAACTGTGACGAAGCCCAGGGCTTCTACTTTGCCGAGGCGGTTCCGGCTGACAACCTGGTCCAGACCGCGCGATTGATCCAGAAGCGGCGCACGGCGGATTCCGGCGCGATAATTGCTTAAAGCAGCTTATCTGGCGAGCTCGCGGCTGCGGATAAGGGCCACCACGTCAGCGAGCGCCGCGGTCCATGACTTTCTGGCACTCTCGTAATCAGAGCCGACAGCTTTGACATAGAGGCTCACGGCAAAGCCTTCCTGCGGAAGATCCAGATCGAGCAACGCCGGCCGCAGTACACATTCCACGGCGGCTACGGGATGCTCAATGGCCGAAATGGGGCGGAGCAGACGACGGATCCATTGCTGTTGCTGAGCAGCCGAAGCAAACAAGCCTTTGTCGCGCCAGATGAGATCAATGTAGCTTCCGATGCCCGAGTGGGAGTCCGCCTCGTCTACATCGAGTTCGAGGCGGAGACCGTCGAGTTCTTCGGCAACAATTGCCCAGACGTCACATTTCGCGGTGAATACAGGCGAACGGGTCGCGTTGAGTGCGCGAAGTGCCTGCAGGAGCGCAGGGTACTGCAAGGCCTCGGGAATGGAGTCAAAATCATATGGGTTCGCCCGAAGATCGACCCATGCGAGCTTGCCGGTCGGGTCACTCCAGGGCACTACGAGCACCGGGTCCTCCGGAGAACACAGCGCTGACCAGTCGGTAAGCATGCTTAATGATAAAACCCCGGGTAACAGCCGGTCAGGCGTGAGTGAGGATGAATCGGAGCAGGGTTGACTCGGCCCAGTATCCGTCGTAGTCGCCGGCAGAGGCGGCGAGAAAGGCACAGTGACCACCGTGCTCGGTTTGTACGAAAGTGATATTCGGGTTCGCGCGAATTGCAGAAACCGTGTCTTGAGTCAGTGTGACGAATGGGTCATCCGCCGAATGGATGATCAGCGTAGGAAGTGCGATATGCGAAACCACTCGGGCTGCAGCGGCACGGTCGTAGTAGTCCTCGGCAGACGCGAAGCCGGAATACAGTGCAGTGATTCGATGGTCGAAGTCTCGAAGCGAACGGATGCCTTCGGCGAGATTGGGATCGAACACGCGCGGGAAAAGACATACCTTACGACGATATCGTTTCAGCAAAGCTCTTAAAAAACGACGTTCATAGATTCGGTTCTCAGGTCGATGGAGCGCGGCGGCAGAAGAGCCGAGATCGATCGCGGGGGAGACCCCAACGACGGAACGGAGTTGTGGAGGCGCGGCTGTGGTTAATTCGCCCGCAAGCTTTAGGACCAGATTGCCGCCCATCGAGTAGCCAACCAGAGAGATGCTCTCGAGTGACTCCCGTTGCAGGAAAAAGTTCATCACCGCCGCTACATCTCCGGAAAGTCCCGAATGATAGAGAGTGGCGGAGACATCCTCCGTTCCGCCACAGTTACGCATGTTCATGCGTATGACGTTGGCTCCGGCCCTCCAGAGCTTATTGGCGTTTCCTACGATGTATTGCGAATCGGATGAGCCTTCAAGTCCGTGGAGCAGGATCGCGGTCGGCCGCGAAGTACGCCCTTCAGCAGGCTGCCAGTGGCAGTGGCACAGCACGCGAGTTGCGATATGCGAGTCGCTGGCCGGCGATACTTCCACTAGTCCCGGAATGGCGGTGGGAAGGCGATCTGTGCGTGGAAGAAAATTCCCGGTGACCGTTTGGACGTGGCCATTTCGAAGGAAACGGCGCGGGACGAAGCGTTCGGCTAAAAAGTCAGAAGTAGGGCGGTCATCCTCTGATAGTTTAGCCTTCGAGCAATTCGGTGGGACGTTGCGCGCGGTCCTGCTCACGGTTGCGGCACTCGGTTGCATTGGGAGAGAAACTCGACCGCATTTAGAGCTCCGGTCGGATCGTCCTCATGCTTGAAGTAGATGTAGACGTCGCGTTCAGCCGTTAGGGGCATCACGTTTTGGACAAAACGCCGGATCTCGTCTGGGGTATACCCACCGCCACGGCGCATTCGAAACGACGCGTGTGTCCGGGCACATTGCACGGATGGCGTTTGCAGATCATCGGTTTCGGCGACGCAGAGTGCCGCATTGTGCTCACGTAGCATCGGATAAATTTCTTCCGAGAACCAGCTCGGATCGCGAAACTCAAAGGCTATCTGCGGTGCGGACGGTCCGTTCAAGGCCGGAATGGCCAGGAATTCGGCGAGCCGGTGAGGCGACGCTTTGAAATTCGGAGGAAGCTGAAACAGCAGCAGACCAAGCTTGCCCGTCTGCTGGGCAGCATGGACCGATGCGACAAAGTCGGCTACCAGCCCCTCGCAGTCGCGCAGCCTATTGAAGTGAGTGATGCGTTGAGGTGCCTTGAAGCTGAACCGGAATCCTGGCGCAACAGCAGCAAGCCAGGTGGCCAACATAGACTCGCTGGGCAGCTTGCGGAACGTGAAGTTCACCTCAACCGAGTTGAGTTGGGTGGCGTAATACTCGAGAAAGCGCTTTGAGGAGACGCCGGCTGGATAGAAACCCGGCTTCCAAGTTGCGTAGGCCCACCCTGAGGTTCCGGCGAACAGATGCTTTGGCGCGAGGGGAACCGAAGCGCTGCCAGCGACCATGGTATGAGATTGAGGCAAGGCAGACCCGAGAAGAAGAGCTCGTACGGCGCGAGCTGTCGACCTGGAGATTGGGGCGGCTAGTGGGGTTCGAACCCACGACATCCGCTGCCACAGAGCGGCGTTCTGCCACTGAACTATAGCCGCCGTATTGGGTTTGATTATAGCATCGCGCTTTAGGCCGGGTCATGAGCCTGCATCCAAACGTTGGGGCGTATTTAAGGCGGGAGCACCGATGGCGATTACCGCGAAACCGGAGATTCTTCCCCCGCGAGGCAGGCCGGGAAGCAGAGCCTTCGACAATGACAACCTGGACCTGCTCTCTCACCTGTTGGACGACTGGTTCCGGGTGCCCGGGACGACTATTCGATTTGGTCTGGACGGAATCATTGGCTTCATCCCAGGCGTCGGAGACGCGATCGCCGGAATTGCATCCTGCGTCATTATTTTCGCCGCTTGGGCACGGGGCGTTTCCTATGTGACCTTGGCTCGAATGTTGGCAAATTGGGGAATCGAGGTACTGCTCGGATCCGTGCCGATTCTGGGCAACCTGTTCGATATCGGGTGGAAAGCCAATCGCCGAAACTACGCACTGCTGGCAGCCAGTCTGGCGGATCCAAAAGGGGTAAAGCGGCGAAGTTGGCTATTCTTTATCCTGCTCTGCGCTGTGCTGGCAGCTCTCTTGATTGCACCAGTGATTTTGTTTGGGTGGCTGTGGGTTCATCTAATGCATGCAGTCGCGCGGCTCTGATGGCGACGTGGCGTCCTGTCCCAAGGCCGGCTAGGGTAGAATTTAGCTGTCGGGGCGTAGCGCAGTCTGGTAGCGCATCTGCTTTGGGAGCAGAGGGTCGGGGGTTCGAATCCCTCCGCCCCGACCAGT
>Ga0070660_100003504_pt1 | contig 10812 bp, 12 predicted proteins | sample KBSC33metaG_FD_64670 | JGI IMG/M metagenome (GOLD analysis project Ga0070660, IMG submission 64670) | Corn rhizosphere microbial communities from Kellogg Biological Station, Michigan, USA - KBS C3-3 metaG | ecosystem: Host-associated > Plants > Roots > Rhizosphere > Soil ... | reverse complement strand
CTACCGCTCAATTGTCTAAATCTTTTACTAATGGATTTTATGGATCAATAGCTTATACTTATACTGTTGCAAAAGAGGTTAGTCCTAACCCTGGCTCAAGGGCTAGTTCTGCCTGGCAGTCCATTGCTAATGTAAATGGCCCAAATGCTCAGGAATTGGCAATGTCTCAATACGCAATTCCTCACAGAATAATAGGTAATGTGTCCTATAGATTTGAGTACGCAAAATATTTTGCTTCTACATTTTCCCTGGTTTACACGGGTAGCAACAGGTATCTGATAAACTATTTGACAAGTGGTTCTGTAGTAAGAGACGGCAATTCAGAATTAATGTACATTTATCCAAAAGGAGCCGATGTACCATTTGTAAACTACACAGTAACAGATAAAAATGCTCTTGGACAAGTGACTGCTACCAGAACTTATACAATACAACAACAACAGGAAGCCTATGATCAATACATTGCAAGTAGTAAGTATTTATCTTCACATACCGGCGGGTACGCCAGCCGATATGGTCAAAAAGCTCCATGGATGCATCAGATAGATTTCCGTTTTCTGCAGGATTTCTTTGTTAAAACAAAAGGCGGTACAAAACACGATCTGCAGTTTAGTGCTGATATCTTTAACCTGGGAAATCTGATTGCAAACAAGGCAAAGAACTTTGGATACCCCCAAACTACTACAATTACCAACCCTTTAATTATGAAAAACGTCGTAAATAATGCGCCTACTTTTACATGGAGCGAATACAACAAAACATTGGTAGCTACTCCATTCCAGGTAGATAACAGCACTGCTAACTTATGGTACATGCAGGTTGGCTTGCGCTACAGTTTCTAATATCTTAAATAGAATTCAAACAAGAAAACGCTCCGAAGATCTCGGAGCGTTTTTATTTTTATATTATTTTAATCCGCTGAATAAAAAATAGAATTGTTTGTTCATTCACTATTACTGCAATAATGTGAAAGTGGAAATATTCCCGATGCAAAAATATCAAACAGAAATTTTCAATTAATATTTGTTTACTGTAAAAATAATATTCAAAGATGTTATTCGCACGTCTTGGGGCAAAGTGAAAATGATGGATGATAAAAATGCCCGTAGCTGGCTCAAACTACGGGCGTGTCATTAATTATCCAATGGATAATGAGCCAATCTTTTTGCTGACATCTTTCAAAGCGGCCTGAAACTTTGCTAATTCGTCGTTTGTAAACTTACTTTTTTTCCCGTTCACAATATTACCATTAATTCGCTGATGAAGCCATCCTCTTGTTTTTCCAAAATACGTTTTAGCAATATAATTCATACTGATAATATCCGACACTTCGCTAAGTTGTTTTTTAAGGTTGATCTCTTTTTCAATTTTTTCAAGCCGATCACCAGTAACCTCAAGGCGGGCCTTCATATAGGTGGCTAATTCTTTTTTAAAATCCGGATTTGCTTTATTTTTTTCGCAAAGCTGCGACAAACGAGCGTCGAATTTTTTCCCAGAAAGTTTGAACAATTCTTTTAATTCTTTTTTCATTTTTAAGGTTTAAAACCTCCTTTTTCAGGGAGGGATGATTTATTTTATTATTTTATTTTATTTTATTTTTTAGTTCATTGATTTTGTCGAGGTAGAAATTAATTTGCTTTTCAATTTCAATGTCTGCAAGGCCCGTTTTTTTTGAAGCTTTCATGAATAAAATCATTTTCTTTTTTTCTTCATCAAGTAATTTTTTAATTTCTTTGTTATCCATCTTTTTTAGTTCTATTGATAATTAATGACAGAACAAAGGTAATAAACGTTTGTTTATTTAAAATAATATTTTTAGAATGTTTTTCATTGTTATTCGGCTATATATGCTTTTTCATGAATAGTACGATTTAAGGATATTTATCCGCACGTCTCACGAAGTTGGAGTTCACTTTCAATCTGCATTTGTAAGGCAAATCGAAAACCTGGTTTATTTGTTTGTTTACTACAACAAATGCATCACTGCCCACAACGCCGCAACGGATATAACCACCCACAAAGCAACTCCCTGCACTAATGGCTTTACACCAACAGACTTCAAAACTGCGCCTGATAATCCGGCGCCTATTAAAAATAACGTAACAGTTAAGCCAATCTCAGCCAAATGAACCATTACTTCAGAGGCGGGATGAATAGCTGGGAAGTAGGTATTAATAATCATAGCCAAAATAAATAAACCGATAAAGTAAGGTATTTTAATTTTCTGTTTCCCGGTTTTGAAAAACAACGTTGTAAGAAATGCTACCGGAATAATCCACAACGCCCTGGCTAGTTTCACCGTAGTGGCTACCTGCAAAGCTTCCGCTCCGTATTTGTTGGCTGCACCTACTACGCTGCTTGTATCGTGGATGGCGATGGCGCTCCACAATCCAAATTGTGTTTGAGACAAATGTAACTGGTGGCCGATAAAAGGAAATAGAAATAAGGCGATGGAATTTAGAATAAATATGGTCCCCAGCGCTACAGAAATTTGTTTTTCCCCCGCATTGATTAACGGGCTTATAGCCGCAATAGCGCTGCCACCGCATATTGCCGTGCCGCAGGAAATCAAATGAGATGTTTTCTTTTCTATTTTCAAAAATCTGCCAAGCAATAAACCCAAAGAAAGTGTACCAATAATAGAAGCGACTGTAAAGAGAATTCCTTCCCGTCCTGCATGGACGGCGCTCTGAACATTCATACCAAAACCCAAACCAACCACGGAAACTTTTAAAAGGAAAGAAGTGGCTTTATGATTCAAATGAAGAAATGGATGGCCTACAAGCTGAGCCATAGCAAATCCAATCAGCAAAGCAACCGGGGGAGATACAAAAGGTGTAAGACAAAAGATTAAAGCAATTACAAATATAATTTCCCTGGTAGTGACGCTCTTATCTAATAAACTTTTAAATTTTGATGTCCTGGTTTCGTCGGGTGAAGAAACCAGTTGTGGTTGATCTGTCGTCTGCCTCTTTAAAATCCATTTTTGTTGTGTAGGTATCGCCGCATTCTTTTCCATAGCTGATAAATTTTATGATGCAAAATTCATCAACATTGTTATGCGAAAGAAATGGTTATAAGTAATCCACTATTACCTGAAGTTATAACGACTGGCGAATTTCATAAACAATTCCGGCAAAGCTTCTGATTGCCCATGCAGTTGTATAAAATAAAAGAACCGCTCAATATTCATTCCCTTAATATCAATGATTTGGAACTCATTTCTTTTCAGTTCGCTCAGTATGGAATGCACCGAAAGAAAAGCCATACATCCGGAATGAAACAAATAAGACTTCATACTTTCTGTGCTGGCCAGTTGCATTTCGATCTTTAAATCATGAAGGCTGAGCCCAACTTTTTTCAATTCATGGGCGATTACTTCTAATGTGCCGGAACCCGGTTCCCGCATCAGAAGCGGAATATTTTTCAGGTCTTTTATTTGGATAAATCCTTTTTTAGAAAGTGGATTAGAAATAGAAGTAACAAGAACAATTTCATCTTTTATAAATTCGGAGTATTTTATAGAAGCATTTTTTGAGTGGCCCTCGATAATGCCCAGATCAATTTCATTATTTTTTAAAGCATTTTCTATCTCCTCGGTATTACCGGTTGTAAGCGTTATTTGTACATCTGAAAATTTTTGATGAAATCCGGCCAGAGCCGGTGGCAACACATATTGCGCAATGGTAGTACTAGCGCCCAAACGCAATTTTCCTTCATGCTTTTGAGAAAGTTGGTTCATCTCAAATTCCATGTTGCGGTACATCGAAAATATTTGTTCAACGTGATGCAATAAAATCTTTCCCGCTGCAGTAATTTTTATTCTTGAACCACTCCTGTCAAAAAGCTTTACCCTGAATTCCCGCTCCAGTTCGTGAATGTGTTTTGTAACTGCCGGCTGCGTGATATATAATTCGGCTGCCGCTTTAGTAAAGTTGAGGCGCCTGGCCACTGTTTGAAAAACCTGCAAACGAAAATCGAACATGGGTGAAGAAGGTTAATTTGTTTATTGGGTAATTCGTTAATTAGTTAATTCAGAATCCAGGTTATTTATTTGTTTACTGATAGGTAAATGTGCATACTCTTGTAATTACATTTTCCTATCTTTGTTCTTATGCAAAACGTACATCGCACCAACATTATTAGTGTAGGGAATTCCAAAGGTATCAGAATTCCCAAAGAGTTTTTGAAAAATCTTGGAGATAAAGTAATTATCCAGCCGACAAAAAAAGGCCTTGTCATTCTGCCTGACAATGAAGAAAAAGTTTTACCAAGAAAGGAATGGGATGCGCTTTTTGCTAAAGCAATTACAGCCGGCGAGAAGCCTGAAAAAGATATTTTTAAAGGGGTTGGAAATAAAACAGACGAAACAGAATGGGAATGGTAAAAATGATTAAACGCTTTGAGGTCTGGCTGATAGAATTAGACCCGGCAAAAGGAAGCGAAATTCAAAAGACGAGGCCTTGTTTAGTAGTTTCACCCGATTCTGTTAACAGGTATCTGAATACTATAACAATTGTTCCGCTTACAAGTTCCATTCGCAGCTATCCTACCCGTGTTACTTGTGTTTTTCAAAGCAAGAAAGGCCAGGCAATGGTAGATCAGATCAGAGGTTTGGACAAAAACAGGTTAAAGAAAAAATTAGGAGTAATGGAAGATCAGTATTGTAAATTGATTTGTGATACTATCGTTGAAGCTTATAAATGGTAATAGACTAAAAAATTTATTGAATCACTTCAACAATTCAATCATCCAACAATTCCAATATCATGTCACTGTACGAAATTGAAATATAATCCGCACTTTTTACTTCAAAAAGATCTGCATATTTATTGCATTGTTCTTTTAATTTTTCAATACCAATATCGCCTGTATTATCGATGGCTTCTACTTCTACAAATGTTCCCAATTCTTTTATAGTATCAAAATGAAATTTCACATTTTCAATAAAATAAATTTTACGGATTTTATTTACCACCACTTTTATTCCATGAAGTTTGATTAAAATATCTTTCAAAGATTTATCGGGTTGATGCTGATACAATAAAACATCGGACTGTTTTGCATCAGCAACATTTTGTCTTTCATAATAAATAAGTGAGTTCTCAATATTTCCTTCGCGGAGTTTTAATCTTCCTTTTGCAACATTAAAATAAGTATCTGTCTGATTGTCTTCACCAATATAATTTGGGTTCAGTTCAAGCAGCTTTTTTTCAAGAGCATGTAAATCTTTTGTTCTTGCTTTAAATTCAAAATTGATATGTGGCATCAGGTTAAAGTTAGAGTGAAATCAATTGAGAATTGCGTCATCTTTATCAGTATTCAGCCTCAAAGCCTTATCTATTTCTGCCAATTGAGCGGCTAAATGAGAAGCATATTTGGATCTTGCTTCGCCATTATTCTTCAAGTTATTTTCTTTACAGAATTTTAGTAAAGCATCTAATTTTATACGGACGGGGCTTACTGCTATGTGCCCCTCTTCCAGGCCGGTTCTCATTTTCATAAACTGCACTAACCAATCTTCATAAGTATCACACATGCTTTCTCTGTCGTCAGAGATTTTCAAAAGTGTTGCATAATCCTCCGGCGAATAAAAACAGGCTGCTAAGGATATCATTGTATTTTTATTTTAAGATTGTACTTCTTTTTTCATCAACCCATCCATCCTCTCTCTTGATTTATTAAAGATCATAATTCCGTTTTTAACTCCTTTACGTTTTAGTTTTCTTTCTTCTTCGGGCAGGTTATAAGTTGTTTGGCATTCAACAGAACAGCAACCATTATATTTTTTTGCGCAGGATTCACATTGTATAAAAAGCAAGTGGCAGGCTTCGTTTGCACAATTCGTATGTGTATCGCATGGAGCGCCGCATTGATGGCAATGGCTGATTATTTCATTGCCGATCTTCTCCCCCAGCCTTCCGTCAAAAACAAAATTTTTGCCCAGGAATTTATTGGGTAAATTTTCTTCTTTTACTTTATTGGCATATTGAATAATGCCGCCTTCAAGATGATACACATTTTTAAAGCCGTTGAGCAACATATACGCACTGGCTTTTTCGCACCGGATACCGCCGGTACAATACATGATGATGTTCTTATCCTTTTTCTCTTCAAGCATATTAACGGCCATGGGTAGCTGTGACCTGAATGTGTCTGAAGGAATTTCGATTGCGTTTTCAAAATGGCCTACTTCATATTCATAGTGATTTCGCATATCCACAACTATTGTTTCGGGGTCAGCGGTGAGTTTGTTGAAAGAATCAGCATCTACATATTTCCCCTTTTTGCTCATGTCGAAATTGGGATCGTTGATGCCATCGGCAACAATCTTATTCCTCACTTTTACTTTTAATACCCAAAAACTTTTACCGTCATCATCAACGGCAATATTTAAACGAATATCTTTTAAAAAAGAAATAATATTTAAATATTCTTTAAATTTTTCAAAATTATTTTCGGGGATGCTTATCTGTGCATTGATGCCTTCCTGCGCGATATAAATACGCCCAAAGACTTTTAATTCATCAAGATTCTTGTAAAAAGCATCCCTGAAAGCATTTGGATCTTCAATAAATGCATATTTATAAAAAGAAATGGTAGTGCGGTGTTCAGCTTCCTCAAATAATTTTTTCTTCAGTTCTTTTTGAGAAACACGATTGTGTAATAATGCCATAAGAAACTTTTTATCCGGGTTTGCATGGGACATTTACAGGATGAACCAGGCCTTGAAAAGGCGGATAAAAATCTGTGAGCAAAGATAAGCACTTAACGAATGTTTTAAAAATCGGTATGGCATTTGCAAGGCTTCGTAACTAAGAAGAAAGTTATTATTTAACTCAAAAAAGAATTATGAAAAAGACAATTATTTTTGCTGCTGCGTTATTTTTTTTATGCAGTGCAAAAGCTCAAACCGCACATTTTGGGATCAAAGGGGGTCTAAATGCTGCCTCTATAAGTTCAAGCCCTTCTAATGAAGACGTACAAACTAAAATAGGTTTTAACGTGGGCATCCTGGCACACATACACACATCGAGCCACCAATGGGCCATTCAGCCGGAAATGTACTATTCTGATGAAGGGTATCAAAGTAAATCGAATAGCAGCGCTTCGCTTAATCTTGGTTATTTAAACATTCCGGTACTGGCACAATACATGTTCGATAATGGCTTCAGAATTGAGTTTGGCCCACAGCTTGGTTTTTTGATGAACGCAAAAAGTAAGACAAGAAATGTATCCGTTGATGTAAAAGACAATTTTAAGAAAACCAATTTTTCGATACCGCTTGGCCTTGGTTATCTCACCTCTTCAGGCCTTGGAATAGATGCCCGCTATAATATTGGAATCAGTAACATCAACAATACTTCAACTTCTACAAAAATTCACAGTAATGTATTCCAGTTCGGGCTTTTTTATCAGTTCAGGCATAGATAAAAAAGTTTAAACTAATGTTTAAAATTTTGTAACTAATCCCAAACGGGGAATTATCAAAAGATAATTCCCCGTTTTATTTACCAAATAAATTAAAAATGCACCAATCTATTTACATTTGGCAATAATTAATTTCTATCAATGCCTAATAAAACGCTTTCTTCTACTCAGATTCCAATGTTCGAAAAAATCAATTCTTTCCAAAGGCTTTTGATTTCTATTGTTATCGGCCTAATCGTTTACTTTGTTGTTGACATAAAGGCTATTGGCCATCTCACGCACCTAATGATTGGGTGGGACACTTTTAGTGTATGCATGATCGTTATGAGCTGGATTACATTTTTTATCACTAACGCGAAACAGATACGCGAACACGCCAAAATTCAGGATTCAAGGCGGATAGTTATTTTCATTATAGTAGTGGTTGCCACTTTTGCGAGTTTCGTTACAGTATTATTATTAATCCTGACCAAGAAAGCAGGAGATGCTGATATTACATGGCGGTTGTCCATCGCTATCGCAGGAATGCTCCTTTCATGGGTTTTGATCCATACTATATTTACGCTTCGCTATGCACATATTTATTATGGCGATCATGAAACTATACCGAATACACATGCAGGTGGCCTGGAATTCCCGGGAGACAAAAAACCGGAATACCTTGATTTCGCATATTACTCTTTTGTACTTGGAATGACATTTCAGGTTTCGGATGTACAGATAACTTCAAAAAGGCTTAGGAAACTGGCTTTATTGCATGGCCTTTTATCTTTCGGATTCAATTCAGTAATGATTGCGCTTACTATTAATCTGATTGCTGGGTACGGAGGGTGATGGGGTCAAAGTTGAAAGTTGATGGTTGAAAGTTGATCAAAACCTATAAGCGTTTGCAGATGAGCTACAGCGAAAGAAACCTTATAGCGTTTTGGGTAAAAAAGTTTTGCAGTAAACCAATAAATATGGCACTTTTCTATTTATTTCCTGCCCCTGAATGGAAGCAATATTCACTCTTCACCACTCACCATTCACTTTTCCACAATAAATTTCCGCATCATATTAAGCGCCATCATTGCAGTTACTTCAATATTTTTCTTTCTTTCAAATCGATGTTTTAATTGATAAACCTTAGTTCCTTCTTTGCTTCCAACAGCTATAAAAACGGTGCCGACAGGTTTATCATCTGTGCCGCCATCCGGCCCCATGATTCCTGAAACGGCAATACCATACGTGGTGTTCATCTCTATCAATAATCCCGAAAGCATTTCCTTTACGGTTTCTTCACTCACCGCGCCATATTTTTCCAACGTATCTTTTTTTACATTTAACAATGATTGTTTTACATCATTAGAATAACTGACAATGCTTCCCTGGAAATAAGCAGAAGCGCCGGGCACAGACGTAATAAGACTCGCAATAGCGCCACCGGTACAGCTTTCGGCAGTTGAAATGGTTTCTTTATTTTTCAATAATATTTTACCCAATACTTCCTGCATCGTCTCGTCCTCATCAGTGACAATATATTCTTTCACTAATTTTTTTAATTCAATAAAACGATCGTTAATTATTTTTTCAGTTTTTATTTTATCAAAGCCTGATGTTGTAAGCCTAAGCCTGACCATTCCATAATTGGGTAAATAAGCCAACCGGATTTCCTGCGGCAATTCTTTTTCAAAATCCTTAATAATTTCTGCAATAGCGGATTCTCCTATCCCCGCAGTCAGAATGGTTTTATGAATAATTTCAGGTAACTCAAAACTCTTTTCAAGGTAAGGAATTACATCCTCCATAATTCCCTGCATCTCATAAGGAACGCCCGGCATACTGATAAAAATAGTTCCTTCTTTGCGGAAAAGCATTCCCGGCGCGGAGCCTCTTTTATTTTGTATCACTTCACACACATCAGGCACTTCGGCTTGTTTTAAGTTTACTTCGCTGACCGGCTTATGATACACTTTTTCAAAAAGGCGTTTTACATTTTGCAACGCGCCTTCATCCACAATCATTTTACCATTAAAATATTTACAAAGAAGCGGTTTGGTAATATCATCTCCGGTAGGTCCCAGGCCTCCGGTTATCAAAACAATATCAGATACTTTCTGCTCTATATCCAGCGCATTCCATATTTCATCCGGATCATCCCCGACCGAGATACGATTTTTCACGGCAATGCCTACACGGTTTAATTGTTGCGCTATCCATGCGCTGTTGGTGTCTATTACCTGTCCTATCAGCAGTTCATCTCCAATCGTAATTACTGATGCATATATATTTTTCATGGTGCAAATTTAAAGAGAAAGAGCCTCACCCCAACCCCTCTCCTTTGGAGAGGGACACGCTGTATTAGAAATTCGTGCAATCCGTGACTAAAGGCCTCATCCTAACCCTTCTCCAAAGGAGAAGGAGTCCGAGTATAAGAGCCCCATATAAAAAAATCTGTGTAAAACTGTGTAATTCGTGGCTAAAAACTTTTTTTTGCAAAGCAAAAGGAAAAGTAGCAATCATTGGTATTTGTACGTTTACTGCAAAGCCTCACCCCAACCTCCGCCCGGCTGCGCCATTCGGACGGGCCTCTCCAATGTCCGCCCGGCCAAGCCATTCGGACGGGGAGAGGGACACGCTTTATTAAAAATTCGTGTAAATTCGAGCAATTCGTGGCCAAAACTTTTGCGAAGCAAAACCAAACAATTTTTTAGTTTTGAACCATTCGCTTTTTCAACTTTAAATTCTTTTCATTGAAAAAATTATTTATTTTCCTGGCAGCTATTATTACAACCCAGGCGTATGCTCAAAATATTGACAGAGTATTTAACTCCGCATTTAAAAAATTGGCTGAAGATCCTACCTTCAAGCATGCAACTATCAGTCTGTATGTAATTAATACCACAACAGGGAAAACCGTGACTGAAGTAAATACAAATATTGGTGCGGCTCCGGCAAGTTGCCAGAAAGTAATTACCGCTTCTACCGCATTTGAATTATTAGGTCATGATTATACTTACAAAACCACAATCGGTTATACGGGAAACATAGTAAACGGAGTTTTAAACGGGAATCTTATTCTGAAAGGCAGTGGCGACCCTACTTTGGGAAGCTGGCGATATGCAACTGCTAATGAAGAAAAGATAATTGCTGATTTTAAAAAAGCCATCGCACGGGAAGGCATACACGAAATAGAGGGTCATGTCTATGCGGATGAAAGTTTGTGGAACAGCGAAGTTACGCCCGACGGATGGGCATGGCAGGATATTGGCAATTATTATGGCGTCGGTGCGAGAGCGCTCAACTGGCGCGAAAATCAATACGATCTGTATTTAAAATCGGGGAGCAACATTGGCGATCCGGTAACTATTGCAGGTACAAAACCTGCTTTTGTCGAGGGCT
>Ga0070660_100003503_pt1 | contig 10815 bp, 6 predicted proteins | sample KBSC33metaG_FD_64670 | JGI IMG/M metagenome (GOLD analysis project Ga0070660, IMG submission 64670) | Corn rhizosphere microbial communities from Kellogg Biological Station, Michigan, USA - KBS C3-3 metaG | ecosystem: Host-associated > Plants > Roots > Rhizosphere > Soil ... | reverse complement strand
GATTTCATTCCCAAGCACAGAAATAAATTTTTGAAGGTCTCCACTGTCTATTCCAATGATCAATCCCGGATTCGTACAAAATTGACCAACGCCCTGGGTAATAGAATTGGCGTAGGTGGTAGCGATTTCATCCGAATCATTTTTCAGTTTTCCGGGCAACAAAAAGACGGGATTAATGCTTCCCATTTCAGAAAAAACAGGTATGGGAACTTTTCGTTGATTTCCCCAATCAAACAATTGTTTTCCACCAGCCAGTGAGCCTGTAAAACCAACTGCACATGTATATTCGTGCATTACCAAAGCTTTACCTACTTCAACACCCGCTCCATGAATGTGTGCAAAAATACCTTTTGGCATTTTTTGTTTGTTTACTGCATTCAAAATTGCCTTTGCAACTTTTTCTGAGGTTTGCGCATGTGCAGGATGCGCTTTTACAATTACCGGGCAGCCTGCAGCAAAGGCACATGCAGTATCACCGCCGGCTGTTGAATAAGCGAAGGGAAAATTACTTGCGCCAAAAACCACTACCGGCCCAAGTGGAATCAGCATTTTTCGAATGTCTTGTTTGGACGGTTTTTTATCCTCAATAGCCGTATCTATTCTTGCTTCAAGCCATTCGCCACTTTCCGCAGCCGCACCATATTGATTTAGTTGAAAAATGGTTCTGGCCAGTTCTCCTTTCAATCTTGCTTCGGGTAAATTGGTTTCTTCCATTGCTGAATGAACTAATTCATCTTCATTGTTTTTTAATTCTTCGCCGATAGCGCGCATAAAATCAGCACGTTTTTTTAACGGCATTTTTCTATACTGATGGAATGCCTGCCAGGAATTTGACATCGCATTATTGATTTCTTCTGAAGTTGCATCTTTAAACATCTTATTTATTTTTTTTGTTGCCACGAATTGCGCAAATTAACACGAATTATTTTGTAGGGGCAATCCCTTGCGGTTGCCCATTCTTTGGGCAGGGGTAAACCCTGCCCCTACGATTAAATTTTTATCGCCAAATAATCAGGAAGTTCAGGTCGCGAAGCAATTCCATCATTTATAGTTTTCAAAATAGTAGTTCTCTCCTCTCCTTCCAACACCAGTCGTGGCGCCCGCACCAGTTCACTTCCAATACCTTCCTGTTCTTCTGCCAGCTTAATATATTGTACCAACTTTGGATGAATATCTAATTCCAACAATGGCATAAACCAACGATAAATTTTTGCGGCTTCTTCTATTCTACCGACTTTTACGAGACGATAAATAGCTACCGTTTCTCTTGGGAACGCACACACAAGGCCTGCGACCCATCCATCAGCGCCGAGACAAAGTTCTTCCATTGCCAGGGGATCTACACCGCATAAAATTTTGTAACGGTTACCAAAGCGATTACGCATACGCGTTACATTGGTTACATCTCTTGTTGATTCTTTTACGGCTTCGATATTTTTGCATTCTTTCATTTCACCAAACATATCCAAAGTGATCAGCGTTTTATAGTCAACGGGATTATTATAAATTATAATCGGCAAATCGGTAGCGTTTGCAATTGTTTTAAACCATTGTACTGTTTCCCTGTGATCGCTTTTATAACGCATAGGTGGCAAAGCCATCAAACCCTGTGCTCCCCACATTTTCGCATATTCCACCTGTTGTAATGCTTCACGGGTACTGCCTTCCGCGATGTTTAAAATTACCGGAATTTTTCCCGCTACTTTTTCAATTGCAAACTTTACTAATGTCTCTTTTTCGGCTGTAGAAATAACGCTGGATTCACCCAAAGTGCCTCCCAAAATAATGCCATCTATTCCTGCATCTATCTGAGCGGCCAGGTTTTTTTCGAATAATGGCAAATCGAGTTTATCATCTTTTGTAAATTTTGTAGTAAGTGCCGGGTAAATTCCGTTCCAGGTAATTGCCATTTTTTTTTATTTCAAAGGTAAATAAATTGCGATAGCCGATAGTCTCAACTATTATCTAATATATACGTTCCTCTTTTTTTATTTGGATAATCAGAAATTAATGTACTCCAAATTTTTACCCACAAAAATACCATCTGTAGGCTTTAGATTAAAAGTTACGTTCTGTTTTGCTTTTAGTTTGATGATAAAAAGATTTTCACTCCCGTTCAGCGTTGGTTTATTTCCGAGGTTTACAAATGTTGGATAAAGCACCTTGTTGCCATCAGAATGTAAACGATCGTTCGTAAAATTTTCCATATCAACTGTGCCGAACGACTGCACACCAACATACTCATATTCCTGCTGATTGTATGGCAACGCAAAGCTCAATGCATTTACATTGGTAAGGTTCACTCCTTTCACCATTAATTCTATAGTTTCACCTTTTTTATAGTTTTGTTTGGTAGTGGTTATTTGTAATGAACCAGATATTTTTTCGGTAGTGTCATTGCCTTTCACACCTCCATCTAACCGAGTTGCTACTACTGAAATATCATAAGCATCTATCAATCCATTTTTATTAATATCACCTTTACTGATATAACCTTCAAAATCAGCATCTCCTTTTCTTAATCCTGTATAGTTCATATAAGATGTAAGATCATTGTTATCAATTTTGTGGTCGTTATTAATATCGCCGGGTAAATAACTTTCTGTGCCGGGAACTTTAAATACATAAAGCTCTCTGCCGGAGCCATAGTTGCCTGCACCTTGTTCAACGTTGATTTTTGCATAACGGGCAGAAGGGTGATTGGCAAAATCAAAAGTCTTTGTAGTGTTGTCTGTTTTCCAATCAAATGTTCCGGCAGATGTCCATTTATTTTTATCTAAACTGTATTCAACACTACCTTTTGTAATGATACCATTTCTACCGCTTATGCGAGGCAGGTATTCAAATTTGTTTAATTGATTGATGGTTTTTAAATCCATTACAATATCGAAAGGGATTGCTTTTTGTCCATATTTTGTATGCCACATATCTTTATCATCAAAGTCGAACAATTTATCAATTTCATTATCCTCCTCATCCGCCACAGAGGATTGTGCAACAATATCATGAATAGCAAATTCTAAAGGATTGACTTTTGTTTTGGCCTGAACAGCGACCCAGTCTGAATTACCGTCTTTGTTCACGGCTCTTACTTTAAAACTATATTCTGTTTCCGGCATAAGATTTTCAAATAAAAAATGCGTGTTTTTAATAGTAGTATAACGCATATCCTTAAACGCAATTTCATAGAAATCAGCATTGGGAACATTATTCCAAATAAGGTTCAAAGAATAAGCAGTTTTGTTACTATCCAACACTTCAACATTTGCCGGGATTGGCAATTTTCCAGTATGTATTTTTAAAATATCTTTTGGTTTAAATTTAAAACCTTCAATTTTTACAGTCACATCGCTTGTAGTAATATTTACAGGAGCCACTTTCACCCAAACCTGCGGATTTTTAATCATGCTTACTTTTTCAAAAGAACTTCCGGGCGTTGCAAATTGATTTAAGTTTGGCGCAGCATTATAAAAAAACACGTTACTGTTTTTATTGAATGCTTCAAGGGTCTTCACTTCAGCAATTTTCATTTTTTTGCCACCAACATTTGCCACAATATTTTTAGGTTCAGCAAACACATTTATTTTAAAGATTGTCGTTTTTTGTTTTACAAAACCATTAAAATCTCCTTTCGTAGGATGTACTGTTATCGTTTCTACATCTCCGGCTAAATTAGACTCTACAAGGGTTGTAGCGCCAGTTCCATTTTTGTAGGCTTCTGTCACACCGTCATCATCATATTGTGTAAAAGAAGATTTGCCAAACGGATAGACTTCATAAGTGCGTATGCTTTTATCAATTTCAGATACGTGGTTATTAGGATTATTCATCGGGATAATAGCGCCTCTTTTTACAAACACTGGCAACTTCCATATTGGTGCATCAAAGCTGTTGATAATGCAGTCTCCTGAATATTCCTCTCCTGAAAAATAATCAACCCAGTTTCCTTTTGGCAAATAAATATTGTTACGTATATCATTACCTTCCTTATCCATTTCAGTGGATTGATAAATAGGCGCAATTAAAAAATAAGGGCCATACATAAATTGATATTCTGTTGCTTTGCCCAGGGTGTAAGCATTTGGTTCATCTAAGAACATAGCGCGAATCATCGGTAATCCGGTAACGGCTTCTTTTGCGATACTGTAAGTGTAAGGAAGCAATTCTGATTTTAATTTGAGATAAGTGCGGTTGATGGAAGTTGTAGGTTCACCCATCGCTTCCGGATACTTTGGGTTAGCGCCCCATCCATCCATGTTCAATTGCATCGGAGTAAAGGTTTTCCATTCAAAGCCCCTGGCGTTTACAATTGGATTTTCACCTCCAAAAATTCCATCCATGTCCGAAGTAATATTTGGCTGACCCGATAAACCGGAACCAATAAAAGTAGGAATATGAAAACGGATATATTCCCAGTTTCCACCAGTTTGGTCGCCCGTCCATACGGTTGCATAGCGTTGTGTGCCGGCCCATCCATCCAAAGAAATAATAAATGGCCTGGCGTCATTACCGTAATAAGGAACAATATGGCCAACGTCTGACACGCCATGCAAGCCGAAAGAATAACCATCGCCAACCCAAGCCACATCCGTTTTTAATACACGCACTCCGGCATCCCGCACTTCTTTAACAATATCTCTTTGTAGTAATGCACTTACGCCAGCTTTAGGATGCAAATCTGATTGTGTCCAAAGCCCAATTTGCACACCATGTTTACGCGCATAGTCGCCAAAAGATTTTAAGTTGGCAATATTGCTATCTAATGTGCTGGTTTGTCCGTAACCCGCGCCGTAGCCGTCGTTGGGCAATATCCATCCAAAAGGCATATCATTATTTTGATACCGGTCTATTACCGCACGCGCAGAAAACTGGTAGTTATTTTTTTCTCCGTTTAAAGACTCTTTGATGCCGTCATTATTCTTTTGACTTTCTTTGTAACGTTTCCCATCTTCAAAAAGAATTCCGCTCGTATCTTGTTTCCAATAGTCGCGATTGTAGGCGTTTAAATGCCCTTCATAAAAAGCAAATTTCGGCAGTAAAACAGGATTGCCGGTAAGCTGATAAAAATCATTTAATAGATTAGCTGCACCATCATTCACCATAAAAAATACATCCAGGTAGTCTGTATTGTGTGAAAGAATTATTTGTCCATTTTCCTTAGTGCCAAAATCATATTTGCCGGGTTTGAAAGTGTACCACATCACACCGTATCCATTGGTTGACCAATAAAATGGATTAGGCGAAGCCACACCACCATCCGTCCAACTGTTCTCATTTACTATTGCAATACTTTTACCTTTGTGAGAGAAACGCCCGTTTTGTACACCACCACCATAAAAATATTCCTGCGGATTTTCTTTTAAAACCAGCGTTACTTTTCCATCACCAAACTCAACAGGCTTCAGCATTTCCAATGCTACTTTTTTGGTGGTATTATTAATTACTTTTATTAAAGAAGTACTTTTATCTATTTCGATAGAAATCTTTGCAGAAGCAATCGTAATATTATCGGCACCATCATTTACCTGAAGCCGGCCAACCGGTCTTCTCGGATTCTCTACCAAAATATTTGCAGGTGGCATAGATTCCGGTTTGCGTATAATACCACCGGAAGTATCTTCAAAAACACGAAAAATATTTTCTCCATAAAAATCAATGGTGAGGCGATGCTTGTCTGTAAATATCAGTTGCACAGTCGTTGGATTAATCTGTTCTGCATTTTCTATCTCGTGTGACAAAGAATCCTTTTTCTGCCCTGACTGCGCAAAAGCCGGGATAAAAAAGTAAAACAACATTATCGGAAGTAGAATAACTTTTGACAATAAATAATTTTGTTTGAACCGAATCATTTTTGTTTAATAAAAATGTGAAAAAAAATAATTACGCAATGATTGTAAAAGTAAAAAAAGAGAAGGGATTAATCCCTGAAAAGGCAACACATACGATTGCGTAAAATTATTTCGAGTAAATATTTTTTACTTTAAAAGGACATGGGATTTTATCCATTTAAATATAATCGAAGTAAAAAGGAGATAATTTTTGTGGCGATCCCTAAAATATTTTTTTAATTCCTTTCTCAAAGAATCCCCAGAAAGGCTTCTTAGGTTTCATATATTTAAGTCCAAAAGCCAGGATGCTTTTCTCTTTAATATAGCTGATAGCATCAGGTATAGAATCTGTAACAAAATAAAGTTTTTCATCGTTTGGAGATATAGTCCCCTCCTCACTCATTAGCTTATTATGCTCAACGATATGCTGATAAAATTCCTGGTCAAAAATAATGATAGGGAACATTTCAATTTTTCTGGTTTGAATTAAAGTAATGGCGCCAAAAAATTCGTCTAAAGTTCCAAAGCCGCCGGGCATTACTACAAAGGCATAAGAATATTTCATCAACAGCATTTTGCGAAGAAAAAAATATTTTATGTCCACCCATTTATCAACATAAGGGTTGGGCTTTTGCTCGTGGGGCAGTACGATATTGCAACCTACACTTTTACCGCCAACATCTTTAGCGCCGCGGTTGGCAGCCTCCATAATTCCCGGGCCGCCGCCTGTCATAATAGTAAATCCGAGTTTTGCTATTTCGCCGGACAACTCCCTTGCCTGTTTATAAAAAGGATGGTCTTCTTTAAAACGGGCCGATCCAAAAACAGTAACACAAGGCCCTACAAAATGCAGTGCTCTAAAGCCTTTTATAAATTCAAAGAAAACACTTAAAGCATATTTAAAATTCTTCCAGCGATCCTGATGCCCGGCAAAAAAACGAATTTCAGTTTTGGTTTTAGGAGTTTCCTGTATCATTCATTTATTTTCTTCAAACTTAATTGATTTGATTTTTCTTAACTGATTTTTTTTCACTCGCCTACCCGCCTTGTTTCCGTGCGAAACAAAATTTTAGATAAGACAGCATTTGCTATAAGATAAAAAAATATCTTGCAATAGAGAAATATTCCATGACAAGACGCTTGTTGAGGTTGTCAATTTTCATTTGATCAATTTTAGATTAAATATGGGAACTGAATATTGGCAACCTTGCGAAAATTTGACAGGCGCCCAAAAGCATTGGATGAGAAAATAAAGTTCTGATTTCAAAAATTGAATTGAATGTAAAGCTTCCATTCAATTGTCATTACTTCAGATTATGCTTCATTATTAATTGTTATGATATTTTTCGAACAAAATGCAGAATCTTCGCAAACGAATAAAAAGCGGGCTCAGCAATCATGAAAGAAAATAATCAATCAAAAAAAATACCCCGGACACTCTTGACCGTATTTTTATTAACAGCCGCAATTGGAGTCTTCGTTTATATTCATTCAAATAATAATGAGCGCAGCAAGACAGTTATCAAGCCAAAAGAAACAGAAATTAGTCAGCAAAATCAAGTTAATAATGCAGACTGGAAAGCCCCCGACGAAGCAACTATTCCTACAGGAAAAACAGGAGATGAAATCAGGTATGGGAAAGAACTGATTGCACATACTTCAGTTTATTTGGGACCAAAAGGTAAGGTTAAAGCCATTTCAAATGGGATGAATTGCCAGAACTGCCATAACCAGGCCGGTACCAAACCATATAGCTTTAATTTTTCAGCAGTAGCATCTACATATCCACAGTTCAGAGTGCGTTCCGGTTCGTTGGTTTCCATTGCGCAAAGAATTAATTCCTGTTTTAACCGCAGCCTTAATGGCCAATCACTGGATACTGCTTGCAAAGAAATGAAAGCAATGATAGCCTATTTAAAATGGATCGGCCAGGGAGTTCCAAAAGGTACCAAACCGGCAAATGCGGGCGTAGCTAAATTACCTTATTTGAACCGGGCGGCAGATCCTATAAAAGGAAAAATAGTATTTGTTGCTTGCGAGGTCTGTCATGGTAAAGATGGGCAGGGTAAATTAAGTGAGCAGGGAACTGAATATATTTTTCCTCCCTTGTGGGGAAAGCACAGCTATGATGACGGAGCAGGACTTTACCGGTTGGCTAACTTTGCAGGGTTTGTAAAAAATAATATGCCTTTCGGCGCCGACTATGAGCATCCGGTTTTAAGCGATCAACAGGCATGGGATGTAGCCGCGTTTGTTAACTCGCAACCACGTCCACATAAAGATCAATCAAAAGATTATTCAAAAATAAGTGATAAGCCTGCTGATTTTCCTTTTGGCCCTTATATAGATAGTTTTAGTGAAAGACAACATAAATACGGGCCGTACCAGCCCATACTACTGGCAAAAAATAAAATAGCGGAGGAAAAATAAATGATAACATAACTTTAAATCTTTCCATTCATACCAGCTTCAAAATGTCCACAATTATAAAAAAATAAATAAACAGAAAATGAAAAAGACATCACTAGTATTATTAGTACTCACTACATTTTTCTTTACGCAAACTTCGAAAGGCCAATCTGCACAACAATCATTTACAGGCGCGAAGGCTACTTTGAAACATTATAAAGCCCTGTATATCCTGGATTCAGACAATCCCAAAACCATGACAGGAACGCTTAGAAATATAAATAATGCATTGGAAGACCCACGCCTGAAAGGCAAACTGGAAGTGGAATTAATAGCATTTGGCGATGGAGTAGCTGTGTATGAACAGAAGGGGCCTTTTGAGGAAACATTGAAAGCATTGCAGGCAAAAGGAGTATTGCTTGCGCAATGCGAAAACACAGTGAGAGAAAGGCATATTGATAAAAACAGTTTGTTTCCTTTTATTTCTTATGTACCAAGCGGCAATGGCGAAATCATCATTCGCCAGGCACAGGGATGGATTGGCGTACATCCTTAATTTTTTTTAAATATCAATTTTTTTAAAATGAAATTAGCAACGATAAATATTTTCGCTTTTCTTTTTATGTTGATATCTATGCGGCTCTGTGCCCAGGATTATCGCTTTGATCCGCCGTGGAATACGCCCCCGGAAAGCAAATTGAATTTTACGGTACCTGGCATTGATAACGTACCGGATTTATTCGGAGATATAACAGATCCTCAATTAGTAGTGTTCTTCGCAGGAAACCAGTTTATGTGTATAGATGATTTGATTGCTGCTTTTAAAAAGGAGTATCCTCAATACAAGCGCATTTTTGCAGAAACCCTTCCTCCGGGCATACTGGCGAGGCAAATAAAAGAAGGCAGTCTTGTGGTAGGTAATATGCGTATAAAATTAAGGCCCGACGTATATACAGCAGGCAAAAGCAGAATTTCAGCAACGCCCGAATGGTTTACGGATACGGAAGTATATGCAAAAAATAAATTAGCGATAATAGTGCAAAAAGGCAATCCGAAACATATTAAAGGATTGAAAGATCTCAGCAGGCAAGATGTGCGCGTCAGTATGCCCAACCCTGAGTGGGAAGGGATTGGCAGGCGCATTGAAGAAGCATACATAAAAGCAGGCGGCGAAAATCTGAAAAACGCAATTATGGTGGATAAAGTAAAAGGCAGTACTACTTTTTTAACTCACATACACCATCGGCAAAGCCCGATGAGAATTTTGTATAATCAATCTGATGCAGCGCCGGTATGGTTTTCAGAAGGTTATTACCAACGTATAATCGGGCATCCTATAGAAACAATTGAAATTCCTGCCAGTGAAAATATAGAAGCGCAATATGTGGCAGGCCGGCTTAAAAATGCACCGCATCCGCAGGCCGCTGATAATTTCATGAAATTTTTAATCAGCAATACCGCAAAAGAGATTTATAAAAAGTATGGTTTTAAAACAGACTGATAGGTTTTATGAAGATTAAATGATGCAGGAAAGTTTTATAAAAAAACTTTATTTCCCCCGGCTTATGTTTCCTGGGTTGTACTTCTTTTAATAAATTATAGAATGGCCAAAGAAAAACCCGTGAAGCACGAGTTTTGGAAGAATGCTGTTGTCCGTGTATATCTTCAACTACAGACAAATCAAAATAGAAAATGATTCTAAATGTTTGTTTACTGTAAAAAATGGGTAATTCTCGTTATTAACAGGAAAAAATTTGAAATGCATCCGGATAGATAATAAATAATTAAGCCAATTAATTATCTTACATTCTCAATCTATAAAAATGATTCAGGGAAAAAAAACGAAATCAAAACGAAATAAATTCCTGAAGTTTTTATCCATCCTTGGACCCGGGCTTACCACAGGCGCCGCTGATGACGATCCTTCCGGTATTGCAACCTATTCTCAAACCGGCGCTCAATTTGGCTACGGACAATTATGGACAGCATTTTATATGCTTCCTTTTATGATAGGCGTACAGGAAGCATGCGCAAGAATAGGCATGGTAACAGGAAAAGGAATAGCCGCCATTGTGAAAGAACATTACAATGCAAAAGTGTTGTATGCCGTTGTAGGCCTCGTTTTGATTGCCAATGTGATCAATATCGGAGCAGACATTGGAGCTATGGCTGCTGCGGCTGCATTAATAATTCCATTGCCTTTTGTAGTATGGACATTGCTTTTTACTGCAAGCATTTTAATACTCGAAATATTTACAACTTATAAAGTATATGCAAGAATATTAAAATGGCTGGCGCTTTCCTTACTCGCATACCCAATCACTGTTTTTATTATAAAAATGCCGTGGCTCACTGTTCTCAAAGCAACTTTTATCCCTCACATAGAATTTACTTTCGCGTTCTTTTTTATTATAACCGGCGTATTGGGGACTACCATTTCTCCCTACATGTTTTTTTGGGAAACCTCCCAGGAAGTGGAAGAAGTAAAAGAAAAAAACTGGATAAGAAACGGTATGCCTTCCATCCGCAAGAGTAATATAATCTCCATGCGTATTGATAATAATGCCGGAATGATCAT
>Ga0070660_100003498_pt1 | contig 10821 bp, 10 predicted proteins | sample KBSC33metaG_FD_64670 | JGI IMG/M metagenome (GOLD analysis project Ga0070660, IMG submission 64670) | Corn rhizosphere microbial communities from Kellogg Biological Station, Michigan, USA - KBS C3-3 metaG | ecosystem: Host-associated > Plants > Roots > Rhizosphere > Soil ... | reverse complement strand
TAGCCGAAGCCGTTGTAGAATCCGATCGTGTGCGTGGTCTGATGACGCAACGACCGCGCGACCGCGTTGGGCCGATACGCAAGCTCATTCGCCGCCAACCGAACCCGTTCCCGAGTCGCCTCCGACGTCCGCGTACTCGACCGCGCGCCGTTCAGGATCGACGATGCCGTCGATCGGCTGACACCGGCCCTGTCGGCGACATCCTGTAGCGTCGCTGCCTTCATCTGCTGGAGTTTCAATCGTTACCACCAATGGCGAAAAGTTAGTCAAGATTAGCATGTCCAACGTGTATCTGTCAACATATGGTCGCAGTAGGTCTTAAGTATACGAATGTGCCGTTTAGATCGAAAACGAACCGCAGATCGCGTGAAGATTCATGCAGCTACAGCGATTGAACGATTGGTACTGTGTATCGAACGATAGATAAATCCAAAAACCGGATTTGATGAACGTTATTTACGTATGCGCAAATGTGAGATTTCGGCCTCAATGTATGCCGAGGCGTCGATTTTAAACTATCCGGTAATACCGGATAGTTGACTCCGCTCGGACGTACCCCACGAGTTCTCCGGAATTTCCGAATAGGTGAAATTGCGCGTCAGTTTCGACTTCGGAGTAGACGTGTCTATGGCCTTCAAATCCAAAACGGCCTGCGCGTTGACGCGCAGGCCGCTCATGATCTCCCTACTCCCTACTACGCCTCGACAGCTACCTTAGGAGCGGGCGCGAAGTGGACCCAGTCGACGCGGCCGGTGCCCTGGGCGCGGACGCGGAGGGTATGGCGGCCGGCTTGGAGGGGTGGGGTGGTGATTTCTTGCAGGTCCCAGTCGCCGGCATTGGGGGCGAAGGTGGCGGTGGCGCGGCCGTCGACGGAGACGTCGAGTTTGGCGTCGGGGTCGCCGTCGAGCTGGGCGCGGATGGTGACGCCGACATGGGAGTCGCCGGGGACATTGAACTCGTACGAGACCCATTCGCCGTCACGCAGGAGGATGCAGAGGTCGGCGGCGCGCCGCTTCTCCTCCTCAGTCATCTCACCGTCGACCGGCGCGGCTTCCTTGGGGAAGGTGTGCTGAATGACGATGGCCTCGCCCTTGCGCAAGTCGATTTCCGGCTCGGGCGTGTGTCCGTGCGCATCCGTCGACGATGCCTGGTAGGAGATGCCGCTGCCGCGGTAGCCGTAGTGCTCGGCGTTGATCTTGAACGGGACACGTCGCAGGAGAGCATCGACGACGGGTCTAATGTACTCGCAGTTGTCGAAGAGGATGTTGTCCAGGTATTCGCGGAGAATGGCCTGCGCCGTGGCTGCGTCGGGTTTGTTCTCGCCGGTCTCCACGTACTTGGTGATCTTCTCCCAGCCGGCGGGCGGCTTGACGGAGCACGGGCTCGACGTCGCCCCGAGCTTCTTCCAGCACCAGAAGTTCCAGCCGATGCCGTGGTCCTCGAAGAGCTGGAAGGCTGCCGCGTACCAGTCGTTCGAGTTCTCACCGCTCTCGCCCATGTAGAGCGGTACGCCAAGGTCGTCAGCCTTGTCGATATAGCGCTGGATGCTTTCGGTGTCCGGATTGTTCCAATACTTGTGGAACTGAATGACGATGTTGTCGCCAAGCGGCTGGTGAAGCATCGAGAAATCGGTGGCCCAGTGCGCGCCTTCCAGCATGATAATGTGATTGGTGTCGATCTCCCGAATAGCGGCCGTGACTTCCTTGTAGACGTCGGCGAGGATCGGGTTGAACTCGCTGAAGTGGGACGGAAGCGGCTCGTTGAGCAGATCGTACGCGGCGATGATGGGCTCGTTGACATAGCGTCTGGCTAGCTCGCGCCAGATAGCGAGGTTGTACTCGCGGAATTTCGGGATCTTGTAGAGGTCGGGCGAGTCATTCTCGCAGTCGTCGATGTTCGCGCCTGTCTGTCCGCCGGGCGCGCCGTGGAGGTCCAGAATGACGTACAGGTCGTGGGCCTTGCACCAATCGACGAGGCGCTGGATGTACACGAAGCCCTGCTCGATGAACTCGCCGGTGTTCTCGTCCATGATCACGCGCCAGTTGATGGGCAGGCGGATGGAGTCGAAGCCCTCATCGGCGACGCGCTTGACGTCGGCCTCGGTAATATATCGATCCCGGAAGACGGTCCAGAAGTCGCGGGCGGCGTCGCTGCCGATCAGGTCGGAAATCAGGGCCTCGATCCGACGCGGCCGGTCCGCACGTGGATTGTAGAACTTCCACATGTACCCCTCGGGAAGCAGCCAGTTGCCAAGCCCGACACCACGCAGGACAATGCGTTCGCCCTTGTCGTTTTGGATGGTCTTACCCACCGTCTTCAGGAAGCCGTCGTTCGTTTTCATAGATGACATTATACTACAATTCAACGATAAACTTATTGAGTAATATTGGAGTAATAAGCATTTCCTGTGGCTAATTTTGGTGAATAAGCGTTGAATGTAAAAAGCAGACTAGGCAGACTGGAGCGATAGGGCTCTTTTTCTGAGAGGCCGGGGTGAAACACGAATCGGTCGGATCGAATTGATCCGACCGATTTTGAGGCTTGATGCCAGGGATTACATAGGCTTTTTGTCGTCGGCGAGTTTAGGAGCAGACTGAACAGTGTCCATGGACACCGGCTTAACGGCCTGGGTCGACGCGGTTCGCACGAGGACCTCCGCCTGGAGGTTCCGGCTGATGTAGCCCAGGGCCACCAGTTCGGGATGGGTGACCTGTCGATCCTGCTTGCGGGCGCGGGATGTCGTTTTGAGGAAGTCGTCGAGGGCGTCGCTGAGCTGCGCCTGTTGGCGGCTTGGCGGATCGGGCATGCGCAGTTGGAGCCAGTCGCGCAGACCGCGTAGATCCGTGGCGATTTCGCCGACCGTCGGCAAAAGCTCCGGCATCTCCTGCGTCGACGCCACCTCGGCCACTCCGGCGATCAGGCCCTCGGCGTACCAGACGTTGCCGACGCGGTTCTTGTGTCGACCCTTGAGCCAGGCGGCGATATCTGGGCTTTCGGTGAGGCCGGAGATGCGCTCGAACTCGTTCAGCGAAGCGAGCGTCTTGCCGGCGTCGGGACTCATCTCGGCGAGGTCCTTGGCCGCGCCGGTGACAACCAGCGGCTTATTGAGGCCCTCGGCGGCGTCCCTCACCGCGGACATCGCCCGCTCCGACGCATGCAGCGTTCGCATTCTGGCGAGCGTGATATTAAGGCAGTCGCGCACGGCCAGGCGGTCCCGCACGGCGGCCGGCGCCAGAGCGGCAAGCTGCTTGATCTGCGCCATATGGTCCGTGCCCTTTTGGATGGCGACCGACTGCTTGGCGATGTCCGCGTACCCGAATGCGGCCTTCGACAGAGAATAGCCGAACTCAAAGTAATCGCGCTCAGTCTGCGTGATTTGCAGCGGTATCGACGGCGCCGGGGCAGGGGCCGCGATCGGCGCGGTCTGTGGCAAGGGCTGCGGGGCGACAGCCGGCGCGGTCGACGTCGATGGGGGCACGGGCGCGACGGTGGCGGGGACGGCCGCTGTCGACGCCGTCGTAGCCAACGGAGTCGTCGACGTGGGCTGCGTCTGGGGAGTGGCGGTATCGGACTGATGCCGCGAATGTCTGGATCCCGCAATGGCCGACGTGCCGCACGCAATCGTCAAGGCACACGCGAGCGTCAGGGGCAGGGACGGTTTCATGGAACAGTTATAACCCCGGATGAGTTGATTGTCAAGCCGACTGACAAACATTGATAAGTATTCATATTAAGGCAGGGTCGCTAGGCGACGATCTCTCTCACCTCAACTGCGGCATCGTAACTTGCCTCTTGGCGGATGTAGTCAGGAATGGGGGTCGACGTCTCGCATGAGGTCGATAAGGCTGCCTCGGCCCATGAGGCAGCGGCCGCCCTTGTAGAGTTCGCCCAGAATCGGAATGGCCACTCGGGAAGGGTTCGCCTCCGGATCTCCGTCTGAGTGTGTGATGGTCGTCATCGGACTGCTGGACGGGAGTCTTTGGGGCAACCAGATCTTAGAAGACATTTGGGGCATTTGGAACACGAGAGGGAGGTATTATCGTAAGGCTACTAGAATATGGTTGAGTGTATTGCGCATTCGCATGCGCGGAACTTATTCGAAAGGACTTTCTCCAATGTCGAAGTACGGTTCACATACTCGGACGTTCGCTGAGGCCCTGGGCAGTCGGGCGTCGCACCCTGGCCGTAGCCTGACGGCCGGGGCGATTGTGGTTTTATCGGTGGGGCAGTTGGCAGTCGCGGCGACGCCGAAGACGGCTCCGGCGAAGTTCACGCCCACGCCTATTCTCTCGACCGCTCAGGCCCAGAAACAGGTGCATTTCCACATCTCTGTTCCGCGCACTATTCCCGCGGGCTTTCGACTGGTCGGGGCACGGGTGTCGTCGCCGGGCCCAGCCAAGTCTGCAGCGGCTAAGGGAGTTCAGACGATCAAGGGTTTTGGCTACGGAATCGTGATGACCGTTCCGCCTGGGAGCCATTCTGTGGTTGTGTTTGCCGTGCCCGGTTCCGCAGGCGCCAAGGCTGGGATCCCGTCGACGCCCGGTAGGCTGCTGGCATTGAACGGACACTCCGTTCAAGACGATCCCGACACTCTGGTGAAGCTTAACGACGAACTCAACAAAGCGAAACCGCCCATTACGATCACTTTCAAAGACAGTTCCAACAATTCACACATCGCCGTTGTGTCCCAGAAGTCCACCTTCATTTTCAAAGTGCCGGGGCAGACAGCGCCGTCGGCCGAGCCGAGTGCGGCGTTGCTGTACTCGTCGAAGAAGGGCTCGTTCGCCATCGTCGAATCTAAAGTGAATCCCGACCAAAAGCTCTACTACGTGGGCCAGCCGTGGAAGGAACAGGTCGGCAATATACAGATCATTTTCTACGTCTCAAAGCAGGCGCCGAATGCGACTTTTGTGATCAACGGCATCAAGTACGATGTCGCTCAGGCCAACGGCTATATCACTGAGGATCAGATCAAGCAGCTCGCCGCGAGCATGTAAGAAAATTTAAACATGGATGAAGGGGATGGGATTATTACAAACCTAACATCCTCTACATCCCGTTCATCCATGTTAATTCTCTCTTATCTTCCCTTTACTTCAATGCCATCTCACGTTGGCGTTTCTCGGCGATGTAAGATGTTGCGATGCCGCGGAACTGCGCGCCGCTAAGAAGCTGACCGTGACCCGGCAGGGCGATGTCGACCGGCATCAAGCGCAGCCGGTCCATCGTTTGCATATACGTCGGGATGTCCGAACACGAAAGGTGGTCGAAGATCTCTCCGGCGTACACCGTGTCGGCGGAAATCATCAGCCGGCTGCGCTGGTCCCAGAGGCAGATGCTGCCCAAAGAGTGACCGGGCGTGTGCAGGACCTCGAAGCCGCGATTGCCCAGGTCGATGACGTCGCCCTCCGCCAGCAGGCCCGTCGCTGGCGCGGGTATCGGTTCCCATTGACGTGCCGAAAAGCGAGTCCAGGGTCGACGCGAGAAGTCCTCACCGGCGAGCAGGATGTCGGCGTACGTGTTCTGGCGCGTCGGAGCGGCGAGGATGTCTGCCTCGGCGCTGTGGATCAGCCGTTCGTCGAACTCATGCGCGCTGCCGATATGATCGTAGTGCGCATGGCTGAGGACCAGCGTTGGCGCCATGGTCAACGGGCGCAGGTAGTGACGCAGATTGGCGAGGCCCAGGCCCGCGTCGACGACGATGTCGCGCGTCATCCCCTTGACCACGTACATATTGCACCGATAGTCCGCGCGATAGTACTTCTCCCGCACGCGCCAGATGCTCGGGGCAATCTCGTCTATCTCATACCAATCGGATATCGTAGAATACATAAGAGTTTCGGAGAATTAGCATCGATTGTAGGATTGACAGGATTGAACAGGGAGATTCTAAATCTTAAATCTCATATCTTAAATCCAGTACATCCCTAAATCGATGCAAATTCCTATTCTTCATCCTTATCCGGGCAAGTAGTCGGCCGTGAATGTCTTGGACACGTCCGGTGCCGACGGCATCTGCTTTTGCTGCACGAAGAAGGTTCCGATATTCTTGGCGATATCAAACACAGGGCCGGGCGCGGTGGGGGTGCCGATCAGCTTCTTGTTCGCGGCGGTGTCGTAGAGCATCACCTTTTTCAGCATGTTCTTCGCATCCTCGGGCTTGGCGCCGAGGTACTTGCCGGCGAGCGCGGCGGCGTCGTCGGGATGGGCCATGGCATATTCGCTGCCCTTCTCGTAGGCCGCCACGAAAGCTTTGACGTCGGCGGGGCGCTCGTCCATGGTCGACTTCGACACGGAGATCGTGTCGAGCAGTGTATTCGGTGCTTCTTTGCTGGTGAAGATGATCGTCGCGCCGTTCGCCGATGCCTTGGTCAGCCACGGTTCCCAGGTGACCGCCGCGGCGACCTTGCCCGCCAGCACGGCGGCGCCGGCGGTGTCGGCGTCCATGTTGGTCACCTTGACGTCGGCCTCCGTCATGCCGGCTTTCTCGAGTGCCTTCAGAAGCAAGAGCTCGTTGCACTGGCCGATGGTCGCGGCAATCGTTTGGCCTTTAAGGTCCTTAATCGTCTTGTAGTTCTTCTGGGCGATGACGCCGTCCGCGCCGTTCGACGTATCGATGACGTAGACGTTGGTCACGGGGTTGCCGGTGGCTTTGGGCTGGAGGAGGACGACCGTATCGGCGGTGGTCAGGTCGATATCGAGCTGTTTGGCGACGAGCGGGGTAACGCCGTCGGCGGGGCCGGAGAACTGCTTGGGTTCGACGTTGAGGCCGGCGTCTTTGAAGTAGCCTTTGTCGACCGCTTCGAACAGGCCCACATATCCGATCCACTGGTTATAGCCGACGGTGAGAGGCTTGGCCGCTGGGGCAGCCGCGGGTGTCAACGAGGGGGGCGGTGTCGATGCGGCCGGGGAAGTCGTGTCCTTCGACGTGCCGCAGCCGGCGAGCGCGAGGGTGCAGAGAGTCAACGGCGCTATGAGGCGCGCGGATAATTGCGTACGGTATGCCATGATGGTCTCTCAATCTGCTGCAATCGCAGCGGTCATGTGAGCCGCCATTGGCTCCAAACGCTAACTTGAGAAAGACCCACGATTGAAATCATGGGCTGCCGTGGAGATCGTCCTCCGGACGGATGATTATGACATGAGCGCGTCCGAGGTCGACACCCAACCGATTGCGCCGTTTTCGCCGAGGACGACGTCGACGGCGGCTTCGTGCTCGCGCGGTTCGAAGGCGGCGCAGCAGTCTTCGAGCAGCAGGGTGAAGAAGCCGAGGTCCGCGGCCTGCCGGAATGTCGCCAGCACGCAGCATTCGGTGGTGACGCCCGTGAAGAGCAGGGTGTCGATGCCGGCTGCGAGCAGGTCGGTTTCCAGGGTGGTGGCGTAGAACGCGCCCTGGCCGGGCTTGTCATACTGCCATTCGCCGCCTTCGGGAGCGAGCTCGTCGATCAGGGCGCTGCTTCTGTCGCCGCGGATCAGGAAGCCGCCGAACTTGCCGGGGGCGCCGATCGGGTAGCCGGCGTTTTCGTAACGTACCTTCTTGCTCGGCGTGACGTCCGAAAAGTCGCGCGCATGGCTCTCGCGGGTGTAGATGACTTTGATGCCCGTCGACCTCGCCCAGTCGATCGTCGACAGAATGCGCGGTATGATCGACCGCACGCGCTCGACGGTCGACGCCTCGACACCGGGCATCGAACAGCAGAAGCCCTCCGGGTGCAGGAAGTCGTTCTGCAGGTCGATCACCAGGAGCGCGGTTGTCGACGGGTCGAGTTCGAATTTGTGCGGGCGGGCGTCGATGGTCAACTTTTGCGGTCCTATTGTCCGTGGCGAGGGTCGGCTTTCAGGTTGCACTGCAACCTTACAGGCGACCCGTACATTGCCGACGTTATGTGGTACCTTCGATCGGGCCGAGGATTACGGCGATACCGATTGCCACAGAATGTACGGGGCGCTGCGAAGCAGGCGAGTGGTGCGAGACCCGAAGGTCGCCCTTCGCAATTGTCGATGTACCGTCAATGACTCCCCGCCGCAATCTCTGCATCGACAACCGCTTTGCCTTCGGCGTGCAGGAGTTCATAGACTTGCTTGCGGATGGCGAGGAACTCGGGCGCGTTGCGGAGGGCGTCTTCGCGGTCGGGGCCGAAGGGCACTTTGATCTCGGCCTTGAAGTGGCCTGGGCGGGCGGTCATCACAAAGATGCGGTCGCTGAGGTACACGGCCTCGTCGATGTCGTGCGTGATAAAGAGCGTCGTTGTCCGCTCGCGTCGACGGATGTCGAGCAGCATGTCCTGCATGACGGTGCGCGTCTGGGCATCGAGGGCGCCGAACGGTTCGTCCATCAGCAAGATCCGCGGCGTGTTGGCCAGGGCGCGGGCAATGGCCACTCGCTGTCGCATACCACCAGAAAGTTGCTTGGGGTAATGGTCTCCAAAGCCCGACAGACCGACCGCTTCGAGGAACAGATCCGCGAGCCGCTCCTGACCCTTCCGCTGCATACCGCGCATGGCCGGCCCGAACTTCACGTTCTGCCGCACGGTGAGCCAGGGGAAGAGCGTGTAGGCCTGGAAGACCATGCCGCGGTCGCGCCCCGGCTCGGTGACCTCGCTGCCGTCGATGTACACCGCGCCACAGGTGGCCTCGACGAGGCCGCCGACAATGTGCAGTAAGGTCGACTTGCCGCATCCCGACGGCCCGACAATGGTCACGAGCTCGCTGGTGTCGATCGTGAACGACGTCGGTTGGAGGACCGTGATCGGTCCCTTCTTCGTGGGATATTCCTTGCCGACGCCGTCGACACGCAGCAGCGGACCTTCGGTCTTTGGCTGCTCGTCGATCAACGGCGCGGGTGTTATCGGTTTTGCTTCCATTACGTTCATATCTTGGTAACCTAAAGCGCTTGCTCCCACGACTGAAGTCATGGGCTTCGGAGGAGATCGTCCTCCGGACGGCGATGACCTGTTGGTCATGTCCCCCAGAATTGGGGGTTAGGGGGCCGAAGCCTCCGACAACGTCACCGTCAATTCTTATTCAACTCCGCCCACGGAAGCAACCGCGGCTGGAGGATCTTGAACAGCATATCCGTCGCCAGACCCAGAACGCCCAGGACGAGGATGCCGACCCAGATCTCATCGGTGCGCATGAAGCGCTGGGCCTTCATGATACTGTAGCCGATGCCCGAGTCCGTGGCGACAACCTCCGCGACCACGAGGTACGTCCACGCCCAGCCGATCATCGTGCGGCAGACATCGAGCATGCCGGGCATGGTGGCGGGGATCAGGACCCGGAACAAGAGCTGAGCGCGGCTCGCGCCGAGCGTGCTCGCTGCCTTGAGCAGATCCTTGGGGACCTGGCGGGTGACGTCGGCGACCATCAACACCATCTGGAAATACGTTCCGATGAAGATCAGCAAGATCTTCGCCTCCTCGCCGATACCCGCGATAACCATGATCAGCGGGATGAGCGCCGGAACGGGGATGTAGCGGACGAAGCCGACAAACGGCTCATGCGCGGCTTCGGCGGTTTTATACGCGCCGATCAGAATCCCGAGCGGGATGGCGAGGACTGCCGACGCCAGGAAACCCATGCCGATACGATAGACGCTGATCTTGGTGTCCGGCCAGAGCAGTCCCATATCGATTTCCTTGAGGAATGCCTGGTAGACCGCCGTGGGGGTGGGCAGGATGAAGGCCGGTTCCTTCCCGCTGTAGGAGAAGTAGCACCAGGCGGCGATGGGGATCAGGAACGACAGCGCCGCGATGATGAAGTAGGCGGCCTTTGGAATCTCCTCGCCGATTCGGAACAGTCGAATGCCTTTCCGCTTGCGCTTGACGAGCGGCGTCGGAACGGTCGCCGCGCGCAGTGGCGGGCTGACATCGGATGTGGTAACTGTCGATTGTAACTCTGCCATATTTGTTTCAACCTATCTCCCTCGCGTCCAAGGGTTACAGGACAATCAATCGTCGTTCGCCGGACCTGATCTGTCGGTCATGTCCCCCAGGATTGGGGGTTAGGGGGCCGGAGCCTTATGCCGCTGGTACCGTCTCAGAAGAACCTTGCGTAGCGCTGGACTTCCCAGTCGGAGACCGTCTGGTGGTACTCCTCCCATTCGGACTGCTTGTAGGTAATGAACTCGTCTGTCAATCCGTCGCCCAGGGTTTCGCGGATCCAAGGGTCGGCGGCGAAACACTCGACCGCCTCTCCGAGCGTGCGGGGCAGTTTCTCGATTCCGCGCTCGGCGAGTTGGGCGTCGGAGTACTCGTACATGTTCTCGTGATGCGGCTCGCCCGGATCGAGCTTGCGCTCGATCCCGTCGAGGCCCGCGGCCAGCGCGAGGGCCGCGCCCAGGTAGGGGTTGACCGTGCTGTCCGCGCCGCGGCATTCGACACGGCCGCCGCCCATGGGGATCCGGAAGTTGTTGGACCGGTTGTTCGACCCGTAGCAGTTGAAGACCGGCGCCCAGGAGTAGTAGCCCATCGCGCCACGCCGGATCAGGCGCTTGTACGAGTTGACCGTGGGTGCAAGGGTCGCCATCAGCGCGCGCCCGTGGGCAATCAGCCCGCCGATGAAGTGGTAGCCGATCTCGGACAGCCCCTGTCCGCGCGGGTCGTCGTCGGTTTCGAAGAGGTTGAGGCCGCTGCCCAGGTCGCTCAGCGACATATTAAAGTGCGCGCCGTTCCCTGTCTGGTGGGCGAAAGGCTTGGGCATGAACGTGGCGACCAGTCCCAGATCGGCGGCAACTTGCTTCGCCATATAGCGGAAGAAGACATATCGGTCGGACATCGTCAACGCGTCGGCGTACTTGAAGTCGAACTCGAACTGCGACTG
>Ga0070660_100003496_pt1 | contig 10826 bp, 9 predicted proteins | sample KBSC33metaG_FD_64670 | JGI IMG/M metagenome (GOLD analysis project Ga0070660, IMG submission 64670) | Corn rhizosphere microbial communities from Kellogg Biological Station, Michigan, USA - KBS C3-3 metaG | ecosystem: Host-associated > Plants > Roots > Rhizosphere > Soil ... | reverse complement strand
CTCGTGCGTCTTGGCGTATTCGAGGTCCTTGTAGTCGATTCCGAAGCGCTGCTGCCAGCCGGGGGCGAAGACCTCACTTGCGATCCCGGTTCCGAAGGCGGTGTAGGGATAGAAGTCGCACGTAACGTCGAAGCCCCTGGCCTGCGCCTCCTCGATCACCTTCAGCGCCTTCGAGGTGTTGCCGAGGGCCATCGACGGTACGTGGACGATGTGGATCGGCGCGCCACTGACCAGCGAGGCCGTCATCACCTCCGCGATCGCGGTTAGGTTGCTCTGCTCTTCCATCAAGGTGCCGTAGCGCGTGTGGACGTGGCAGCTTGCGTGGTAGCGGCCCGCGATGCGGAACATCTCCAGGACCTCCCAGCGCGTCGAGCCCGGCTCGTACTCGAGGCCGAAGCCGACCCCCAGGCCGCCGCGCCGCAGGCCGTGGTCAACGAACTCCCGCATCTGCGCGATCTGCGCGTCGGTTGCGACGCCCTCTTCACTCCCCTTTTCGCCGAGGACCTTCACCCGCGCAAGCGTGTGACTGGTGCCCGCGCCGTAGTTGATCATCCGGTGCCCGGCTTGTCTGGCGTACCACGCATCGACGTCCTCGACGCCGGCTTCCATTTGCAGCTTGCTCGTGACGCCGTCTAGCAGTTGAAGGCGATCGTTCTCTAGGTCCTGCCCGTGTGAAATGGGATCGATGAAGCCTGGCGCGACCACCAGCCGCTTGGCGTCGAGGGTCTTGGTGCCTTTCAATTCGGTGTTCGAAATCGCGGCGATGCGGCCGTTGAGTATCCCGACGTGCCGGATCGCTTCGAGCCCAGTCTCGGGATCGATGACTCGCCCGTTGAGGATCGCCACGTCGTAGTACGGGGGAATGAACCGCCCTAAGGAGACGGCGGCCGCGCCGGCGAGGCCGCGGGATAGGAAGTCGCGACGGGTCATGAAGAGAACCTTAGCACCCTAACGGACCTGTCATCCCGCGGAACGAGGGATCTCGATCTGTGCGCATGGCTAGATCCCTTCGCGCGGGCGGCACAATCATCCGCGCGGCTTACGATGACAACTCATTTGCAGGCCATGGGCTGAGACGCGGCGGCACTCTGATAACCCCAGATCGCCACTCGGGCTGCTGCTAGCCCGTCATTCCCCGTGGCGGGCACAGGAGTGCCCTCCAAACAGGCGCGAACAAAAGCGTCGACCATCAGCGAGTCCATGTCTGAGCCGTAGCCGGCGCCGACGTGCTTCTCTGTGTAGAGATCGACCGAAGGGCCGAACATGTCTAGCTCGATCACGCCGTTCTCGCCGACGACATTCATCGTCACATCGCCCCAGGTCTTGAACGACTTCGGCCTCGACCAGCTTGAATCCAGAGTCGCGAAGACTCCGCTCGCGTACTCGAGGGTCAGCATCGCGGTGTCCTCCCAGTCTTGGCCGTACATGTTGTTGCCGGTCTGGGCTTGGACGCGGATCGGGTCCTCGCCGAGGAGGGCGCGGAGGAGGTCGGAGACGTGGACGACGTGGTCGATCATCGCCCCGCCGCCGGACTTGTCTTTCTCGACGAACCAGTCGAAGGGGCAGCGGCCGTGGTTGGTGGCGCAGATGCCCTTGATGGCTCCGATTTCACCGGATTTGACCCGCTCTAGCAGGCGCTTGAACGCGGGGGAGAAGCGGCAGGGGAAGGCCGTCATGAGATGAACGCCCGCGGCTTCGGCGGCCTCAATCATGCGCTGGCAGTCGGCTTCGGTGACGGCGAGCGGCTTTTCGCAGAGGATGTGCTTGCCGGCTTGAGCCGCCTTAACGGCTAACTCGGCATGACCGGTGTTGTGGCTCGTAATGATCACTGCGTCGACGTCGTTCAGCAGGTCGTCCATGTAGCCGACAAATGGCAGGCCAGTCTTCTGCGCGAAGACTTCGCCGCGCTCGACCTCGTCATCCCAGACGCCGACGATCTCCGCGTCGGGGTGGGCGCGGAGCGCGTGGACATAGCTCCAAACATGCATATGGGCGGTCGAGAGAATGCCGACGCGAAGCATGGCTAAGTATGCCTTCTGAGCATTGAGCTAAGCCTTCCGGCGGACGAACTTGAGGCCGGTAAGGAGCGCATTGAACTTGCAAACCTTGACGTCGACGAGGCCGGCGGCTTTGCCGGCGGCGAAGACGTGGAGGTCGGTGATGTCCTTCCGACCCTTGGGGAACACGATCCAGAGCATGCCTTTGGGCTCGAGGGCCTCGACGAGGCGCGGAACCTGGGCGAGGGTTTGGTCGGTATCCGCGTGGAAGAGAATTGCGTCATAACGTTTGCCTTGGGCGAGTTCGCGCTCGGCGGAGAAGCATTCCAGCCAGCAGAGGTCGGCGAAGCCGATCGCCGCGATCTGCATGGCGGGTTTGATGCCAAGTTTGTCGAGCAGGGTGGGCGGGTTCACGATGGACTTGGCCCAACGCTCCGCCTGTTCGCCGAGTTCGAGGGCAAGCTCGCCCTCGGGGGTCGGAATCCGCAGCCAGCCTTCCGAGACTTCGGCCTCGCGCCGCAGCCGGACCAGAAGTCGGTTCTCGCCTCGGACAACCAGCTCTTCGCCGTCCAGGTGAGCCTTGGCCGTCCACTCGCGTCCGTTGTGCCGGATCTTGCAGGTTGCTTCTTTACCCATGTGATTGAGAACTCTACGCAGGCGGCGGCTCGGAGACAGTCACTCGCCGCCCGTTCGGGATGAAATCGATCTTGACATGCCAAGCGCTGGCGTGCGGGACCAGTCCCTCAGCCCGGTCGGGCCATTCGATGAGACAGAGGTGGGTTTCGAGATAGTCTTCGATGCCGATCCCTTGCCAGCTCTTGACGCGGTACAGGTCCGCATGGAGGACCGGCGGGTCCGTATCGAAGACCTGCAGGAGGTTGAACGTCGGCGACCGCACTTCCTTCGTCGGCTGCAGCGAGGCGATGAGCCCTCGCACGAGCGTTGTCTTGCCCGCACCAAGCTCGCCCTCCAGGAAGACGATGTCGCCTGCCCCCCAACGGCGAACGAGGGAAGCGCCGAGGTCTCGCATTGCTGCTTCGTTCGCTACGTCGAAAGTCAAGCTGCCAGAGACTCCGCCTTGGCACCGAGTTGAATGGCCTGCAGGCGATTGCCGTCAGGATCTTGGAAATCCATGACAACGCCTCCGGGGACGTTGTGATAGGCCGCGCAGCTCACCCCTTGAGCTTCCAGCCTGCGGCGCAAACTTGCGAGATCGCCCGTCTCAACGCCCAGAACCCATCCGCCGCGCGTGCCTGCAATCGATCGCTGGAACGGAGGATGCAATCCGATGCGTACCCGCCCCAACATATAGCTCGACCAGTGCGGCGTTTCCACTTCGGGCTCAAGCCCTAGCAGCTCCCTGTAAAAGCGCGTTGAGGTCTCCATTTCTCGAACCTCCGCAATGACCGTATGCACCCCCGTGAGCATGTATCCAGCTTAACACGCGGAAACCTGGCAGCCTTCTCTAGCGGCTACGTTCTGCAAAGTTGGAACAAGAAGTCCAACGCCGAATCGCGGAAGGCTGAGGCTTTGCCTCTCGGAGAGGCTCCACCGCACCGACAATTTGCTTTTAGGACTAACCACCGATCGCCTATGAAGTATTTCCATTTCTTGCTCCTTTCTCTGATCTGCCTTGTTGCTGCCGGTTGCGGCGGCGGCGGAGGATCGTCGTCGCAGGCTCAAGCCCGCATCTTCGTTACCGACAATCTGGGTAACTACGACCACGTCTGGGTCACCGTCAAGCAGGTCGACCTTGTCGGCCCCTCCGGCAGCCACACGGTGTTTGTTAGTGCCGCTGGCGAGCCACTGGATCTTCCGGCGCTGAACGTCAACGGCGTTCAGCACTTCGCATTTCTTGGCTTGAAGAGCCTGCCTGCCGGTACGTACACCTCCATGGTGTTCACCCTCGACGAGAACGTCGTGCTCTATCCGCACAACGCCACCACGGGTCTGAATCGGACGTTCGCAAATGCGAACGGCGGGTTGGCCACGGTTAGTCTGAGTCTTTCGAGCGGCGAAGTAGCCGGCAAAACGGACTTCGTGGCGGACTTCGACCTCTCGCAGTGGAACGATGACGGCACGCACGTCACCGCCGCAGTGAAGGAGGGCGACAAGTCCGGGCTCGGTGACGGCTCCAAGCATGAGAAGAAGGAGTACGAGGGCCAGATCGCAAACCTCCAGGGCACCGCCCCGAATTTCACTTTCGACCTCAGCCAGGAGTGCGGCACGCCGCTGCACGTCTCGGTGGATGGTTCTACTGAGGTGTTCAACAGCGACGGCTCCGACAATCCGACTCTTGCCAACGCTGAGCGGGTTCATCTCAAGGGTACGTTCAACGTGGACCTTGGCGTCCTGGCGGCTTCTTCCGTGAAGATTCAGGTCAGCGGCGGTGGCGAAGGCGACGATCAGCCTGAAGCAACCGGTGCCGTCACTTGGATCGGCCAGGACAGCTTCAATATCGACATCCTGGAGGCGCACGGTTTCGTGCCCAGCGGCACCGGTGTGCACGTCTTCACGGGGCCCGATGCGGTGTTCTTCGGCGACGGCGGCGTGACGATCTCCGCCAGCGACTTCTATGCCAAGCTCGCGCTTGGCGTGCACGTGGAGGTCGAAGGCTCGTACAACTCTGATACGAACGTGTTCACGGCGACGCGGCTGAAGTTCGCTCATGATGGAGACGGCGGCGGGTCCGGCGGCGATGGCAGCCATGAGGCAATGGTCGCGGGTCCTCCGGCGAGCGTCAATGCGGACGCAGGCACCTTCGATCTTACAGTGGTGCTTTGGCAGGGCGGCTCATTGCATGTCGGTGACGTGGTGCATGTCTCCACGACCAACGACACGGAGTACCGTGACGCGGCGGGAAATGAAATCGATCGCGCCACGTTCTATGCGGCTTCCTATCCGCACGGTTTGATCGTGGTCGGAAACCTTTCCGGCAACAATCTGGTGGCGGAGAAGGTTAAGATCAAAGCCGACTAGCCCGAGACTCGAGCCCCCTCTTTGGCTTTGCGCGAGGAGGGGGCTTTTCTCATTTTGAGCTTGACGTCTCCTCACAAACGAGGACGGTCCAAGGCCCGGAAAGCGCCATTCGGAGCTGGTGCCAGGCCATAGGAGAACAGCAATGCGCTGACCTTCTGCAGCAGACTTTGAATGAAGAAAAGAGGGCCGACGAGCTACTTAACCAACTTGCGGAGCAGGGCCTAAACGCCCTCGCCGCTCAGTACAAGCAGCCTAATGCCATGTTGCTGTGAGGGCAGAAGGGCTTAGCTCTGGCCGCCTACGCGTTCGCCGCGCGGCTTCCGCTCGGGCTCGCCATCGGAGGCTCGCGAGCTTGGCAGAGTAAACCGGAAGGTTGCCCCTTTGCCAAGCTCCGCCTCCGCCCAGAGGCTTCCGCCATGCCGTTCGATGATGCGCTTGGTCGTACCTAGCCCCACGCCCGCACCATCGTAGTCCGAGGCGAGGCGCTCGAACGGTTTGAAGATTCGGTCTAGGTACTTCATGTCGAAGCCGATACCGTTGTCGCGCACGAAGAAGCTTTGCTCGTCTTGGCCAAATGCCACGGTCGGAAGGAGCTCCTGAGCGCTGTATTTGGCGGCGTTGTCGAGCAAATTCATGAGTACCACGCGTACCAACTCTGTATCTCCAAGCGCGCGAAGATCCGGCTGAATCGTGAATTCAGTAGCGGGATTATGTTTCGCCTGCGAGCGCAGGTCGATGACGCACTCCTCGGCCAGCGCGGTGATGTCGAGCTCTTCGCCATCGATCGCACGGATACCGGAGCGCGCATGTTTGAGGATCGCAGCCGTCATGTCCGCCATGCGGCGAGCGCATTCGGAGACCTTGTCCAGGTGCTTGCGAGCCAAAGGCGTGAGGCTGTCGCCCTCCTCCTCTTTCGCGAGGCCGGCGTTCGTCGCCACGCCCCGGATGTGTTGCCGAAGATCGTGTGCAACCGAGTACACAAACGTTTCGAGATCCGCTGTGCGCTCAGCCACCTGCAGCTTGAGTTCCTCTCTATGGCGGGACGCCTGCTCCTGTGCGCGCATTCGGTCCGTAACGTCGCTGATCACGGACCACCGATCGCCATTCGCAGCCTGGATGCTGGAAGCCTCAACTTGGATAACTGTGCCGTCCTTCTTCAGCAGCGGCAAGATCACGTGGGTCGAGCCGGTGGCGAGGACTTCCTGAATGGCGGCCGCTCGCTCGGCTAAGCCTTCGCCAGACATGGTGATGCTCGTCTCTTTCCCGATCAACTCACGCCGATCGTATCCGGTCATCAGACAGAAGGCCGGATTCACCTCGATGTATCGATCGCCACGAGTCAAAGTGATGCCATCGGTGACGCTTTCGAAAAGGGCCCGGTAGCGCTGTTCGGACGTAAGGACCTGCTTCTTGTGCCGCTGATTGGCCTCTCCCAGAGCCGCCAGGGCAATGGCATTGATCCAAAAGAAAAGCGAACCTAAAATGTTCGTGGATTCGACGGGGAAGGGGTAGCCGAAGGGTCGCAGAAATAGAGCGTTGCCGGCCGTCCAGCCGAAAGCCGAGATCAGGGTGCATGCCCAGAAACCGGATCGAAATGCTGCAAAAAGGGCGACAAAGAACACAGGGAAGTACGGGTAGTTGTCCCCTACGACTGGCTGCAATGCATAGCGAATCGCTATGGCAGCCAGGCACGCGACCACGTAAATGATGGCGTCCGATATCCGCCTGCTCTCCAAGGCTTCAGCTGTTACCTTAATGAAGGCATTTTACAATGGCGGTACCAAAAAGCACGAGTCTATTTCGGCGTGCCGTTGCTAGGCGCGACAGGATCGGCCGCGGCCATCACCTGCGCCGCCTTGCCTGCAGGGCTGTAGAGGACCCGCACGGTGAACCAGCGTTGCGGCGTTTGCACGCGGTACGTCAGCCACCGATCTTGCCCCTGTGACTCCTCCGAGACGAAGCCGATGTGATCGATCTTGGCAAAGGGGCGATAGCCGGGAAACGCTGCGGCGCGGCTCGTTTTGAGCGGAGCAGTTACGTCCGGTTCTAGAACCGTGTCGTCAGTTTTACCGGCAGCGAGTGCGGCCAAGATCGCGAGGACGCGTTGTGTCCGGGTGGGATCAGGGTCGCTCCCCGCCTCCTTCGGCGGGACGGCCTTGAGCTTCGGCTCCAGAATTTCAGCGATCTGACGGGCGAACAGCTCGCCCGAAAACGCATAGACGTTGCCCATCACGATCACCGTTAGCTTCGGATCGAGAAATCGGGCAAAGCCTGCGCTGTAACCCACCGAATTGCCGGCATGCCCAACGTACGGCGTTGCTCCGTGCTGAGTGAGGTTCCATCCCACGCCGTACGGTCTCCCACGACCGCTGTTGAGCGTCGCCGGAGACCACATGAGCTTGTATGACTCGGGCTTCAGGAGCTTGCCCTGCGCCAGTGCGGCATCCCACTTCGCCATGTCCTCCACATTCGAAAGGATCGCCCCGTCTGATTGGATGCTCGCGCCGCCATGGAAGACCAAGAGACGACCTTCGTTTTCTAGATAGCCGTGGGCGCGATTCGGCACAATTTCCGTTGGCTCGTACATCCGGGTGTTCGTCATTCCGAGCGGCTTAAAGATTCGCTCGGACATGAACCGGGAATACGGCATGCCCGCCGCCTTCTCGATGACAAATCCCAGAAGGGCATAGTTGGTATTGCTGTAGGCCCACGCGAGCCCCGGCTGATAATCCAACGGCACTTGGGTGATCGCCTCGAAGAACTTCTTGCGGTCGAAAGTGTCCACCAGCCCTACGCCGGGGATGAGCACGTAATCTGGCAGCCCCGATGTTTGATAAAGCAGGTGGCGGATCTTGATGTCCTTCCAGTTCTCCTTCGCCTCTGGAATGTATTTGCTGATCGAATCCTCGAGTCCGACTTTGCCTTCCTCCATGAGCATCAACACCGCCATTCCCGTGAACTGCTTGGTAATCGAGCCGATCTCGAAGATGTCGTCGGCCTTCATCGGAACGTTGAGCTCCAGATCGGCAACCCCGTAAGCGCGCTTGTCGACAAGCTTCCCATCGCGCACGATTCCGAGAGTGAGACCGGGAATGTGCTGCCGCTTCATTTCACCATGGACCAAGTCGTCGACCTTATCCGCGTGGACGAGAGAAGCAACGAGCAAGAGGGCGGGAAGGAGGACACGCTTCACGGGATGCATTACCGAGGCAAGGGGCGGGAAGGTTCCAACACGCCGTGAACCCGCGATCGCCGGACTTGTGTAGGGGGCACCCAGTTGTGTTGACTAGGGCATGCGAACCAAGATTTTGCCATCACGCCGCTGTTTTGAACGCTCAACAGCCGCTATGGCCTCCTTGAACGGATAGGTTGCAGTGACCATCTTTAAGGCGTCCAGTCGGCCGGCGGCGATCAGGCGGATGATGGCCGGGAAAATGCCCTGACCGGCATGCCCCCGTGCGCCGACAATGGTGTTGGCTCCCGTAACGAGCGGATTAAAGTCGACGACCGACCTTGTGTCATGCCGGCCAAGAAAGACAAGCTTGCCATTAGGGGCGAAGCATTTCTGCATTTCAGGAATGGTCTCCGAAGCTGCGCCTGCCGCCTCGATCAGCATGTCGACACCCACGCCGCGGGTGAGCTCCCGCACGACCTCTGACGGTGAACAGTTGAGTGGACTTCCGGCGAAATCTGCGCCAAGAGCTCTGGCGAGCTTATTTCGAGGCTCATTAGGATCGAAGGCGAATACCTTTGCGGCTCCAGCGGCGCGGGCGAGCATGATTGCTCCGAGTCCGATCGGTCCAGCACCAAACACCGCGACATGAGAGCCAGGATAAAAGCCGCCCGCAGCGATAAAGATTCCGTTGTAAGCGCAGCCTATGGGCTCGATGAGCGCACCTGCGTCGTAGGCGTTGCGCTCGCCGACCTGATCACATAAAGAGTCGAGCTTCCAACAGTGCTTCTCGTCGATGGCCACGTATTCGGCAAAGGCACCATCGCGGCTGAATCCGAGCAGGTCGATGGCCTTGCACTGATTCACGTGGCCGGATCGGCAAGACGCGCAAACGCCGCACCACATGCAGCTTTCCGCGGCAACCGGATCACCGACTTTCAGGTGTCGCACCTGGGTGCCTACCTTGGCCACCTCACCTGCAAACTCGTGGCCGAGTGTGACCGGCAGACGCGCCATGCCGGAGAAGAGCACAAACCCGGCGCCGTCAGTTTCGAGGCAGTGCGTGTCGCTTCCGCAAACTCCACATGCGCGAACGCGGATGAGGACGTCGTGCGAACCGATGTGCGGCACCGGAATGTCACGAAATGATAGCGAAGGAGAGCGCCACGCTTGACTCGCTACTAAAGCCAGCGGGTTCTCTTCCTTGTGGAGCGCTGGCGTGCAGCCCGGCTTGGGATCCCACTTTGCATCGAGCCGAAGAGCCTTCATAGTCGCTGCACTGGACACCTCGAGCGTGTCCAAGGTGACAGCGGCGAGATGGCCCCTGGCCGAGTCCTGCATCTGGACAGGATATCATTCAGCGGCGATGGCGCATGTTGCAATACTCGTTCATCGCCACGGGGATTTCAACGACCCTTGCAATTATCTGCTGCGGGAAATGGCGGGCGTTTGGCAGGATCAGGGCCACCGAGTCTCCGTCTTAAATGGCCCTGCTGGCAAGTGCGAAGCGGACCTCATTATCAATCACATCGACCTCACGGTCACACCGGTAGATCACCTTGCGTATTTGCGGTGCTTTCCTAAGGCTTTGAACGTGGCCGTCGTCGACATCTCCAAACGAATGATCAGCAAGATGCTTGTGCGCAAGGGCGAGCCGTACCACGGGCGCGTGATCGTGAAGTCAGACCTCAATTCGAGCGGGTCACCCGAAGCGTCGCTGGCACTCAAGGGTCTTATGCCCCCCTCCTACTGTCAGGTTCTGCCCGCGTACCATGTGTTCGACGGCGTTGATGAGGTGCCGGAAGTTATCTGGAATCACCGTGCAGTCATCGTGGAGCGATTCGTTCCGGAGCGATCGGGCGAGTTCTATTGCCTTCGCACTTGGGTGTTCTGCGGGGATAGGGAGTCAAATTCGCTCTCCTTTGCCCAAGTGCCCATTATCAAACAGAAAGATGTGGTGCGGCGCGACGTAGTGCCGGAGGTGCCGGATGAACTCCGGCAGATGCGCGACGAACTTGGATTCGACTACGGCAAGTTCGACTACGGGATTGTGGATGGAGAGGTGATCCTTTACGATGCGAATCGGACGCCCTCGCTCGGAACGTTTAGGCGCGAGGAGTTTATGCCGCGAGTGCGCCACTACGCCGAAGGGCTTGCGAGCTTTCTGTGAAGGGCGAATACTTCAACGAAATCGCGCGTCATTGGTCGCTGCTCGGACCCCCTTTGCGCCCTTCCGAACCGGACATCGCAGGATATCGCCGAGGATTAGAGGATTTCTCAGGCGGCCATGCTCTGATTCTTGGGGTCACGCCCGAGCTCTACAGTCTGCCTTGGCCTGAGGGTACCGAAGTGGCGGCCGTCGACCACAACCCGCAGATGATCGAGGCGGTATGGCCAGGGCCCGCTGGATCGGCGCGATTATCGACGTGGGTTGAGATCCCGTTTTCCGAAAGTTCCATCGATCTCGTGCTATGTGATGGCGGGCTTTCTGTTGTGCGGTTTGCTGACGAGGCGGAGCGGGTCGTCCGTGAAGTGGCTCGTGTGCTGCGGCAGGGTGCACTAGCCGTATTTCGGGTCTACGATCCGCCCGCGCAACGGGAGTCCGCAGCCGAGGTCCTCGAAGCTTTGTTAGCGGGACGCATCCCCAGCCCTAATCACCTGAAGCTGCGGCTCGGAAT
>Ga0070660_100003489_pt1 | contig 10834 bp, 7 predicted proteins | sample KBSC33metaG_FD_64670 | JGI IMG/M metagenome (GOLD analysis project Ga0070660, IMG submission 64670) | Corn rhizosphere microbial communities from Kellogg Biological Station, Michigan, USA - KBS C3-3 metaG | ecosystem: Host-associated > Plants > Roots > Rhizosphere > Soil ... | reverse complement strand
CGCCATGAAATTTCCGTCTGCCGGCCCGCCGCGCTCGCCGCCCTGGCGATCGACGACGAGGAAGAGCCGACAAGCCACGAGGTGGCCTGGGCCTACTAGGCAGAACGGTGGGGACAGCGAAGACGGACCTGATGCCTCCAAGGCTCTTCCGGGCGTGTCACGCCAATCTTGACCAACTTCCATCAGCCCACAAGAGAGGAAGCTCTATGCCGCCAGTCCGCGTTCCCCATCAATCCTGGATATTAGTGTGCGACGGCAGCAAGGCGCTGCTGTTCCGCAACGAAGGGGGCGCCTTGGCGCTCAACCTCAAGCTCGCCCAGGTAACCTTCGAACCACATCCATCTACCCGCGACCTCGGCGCCGAAAGACCCGGGCGCGTGCACGAGTCGCTCGGAAGTTCGAGAAGCGCGGTCCAGTCGCCGGATTGGCATCAGCAGGCCGAGGCGGAATTCCTGCGCGGCGTTGCCCATGCGCTGGACGAGGCCGTGCATGCCAACCATATCAAGCAATTGGTTCTCGTCGCGCCGCCCAAGGCGTTGGGCGAACTTCGCAGGCACCTCACCGCGGCGACGAATTCGGTGCTATCCGCCGAAATCAACAAGGATCTGGCCAGACTGTCGACCAAGGAAATCGAAAGACATCTGACGGCCCTGAACCGGCTCGAATAGCCGTCGATCGGCCGGACAGCCCCGGGAGCAATTACCGTCGCGCGGCCGAAAGATATTCCCGCACAAGTTCGGCACAACTTCTTCCGGACAAGAGGGCCGGCAAGGCAGTTCTCACCGAGGACGCTTCGCGTTCCCTGGCACCAAGCCGACAAGCGCCAGCATTCCGAGCAGTGCAAACACGGCACCGTAGGCAAAGACCGCCTGATGACCTGCACGGTCCCACAGGAGGCCAGCAACGATGCTGGCGACCAACTGCGTCAAGCCAACGGTGGCGCCGTACCAGCCGATGCCGCTCGCCCGCAATTCCTGGGGCACGAGATCGGCAGCGAACGATTTGCCGACGACTCTGAATACACCCTGGAAACAGCCATAGAGCCCGAACATCGCCGCTACGACCAGGATGCTGCGGCTCGATGCGAACCCCAGATAAACCACGAGGAGCGCTGTGAAACCCGTGGCCAGTATTGTCTTGCGGCCGAACCGATCCGACAGAAAGCCGGCAGGGTAGGAAGTCAGCGCGGCGACAAGGTTGAACCCCGCATAGATCAGAATCGTCGCATCGAGCGAGATCCCCACGTCCTGAGTCTCGAGGATCAGGAAGGCGCTGCTGGAATTCCCCAGACAGAACAGAGCGGTAACGGCCAGATACCGCCAGTAGGTGGCGGGAAAGGCCCGCAGATTGGTATCGAGCCGCATCTTCGCTGGAACGGCGATGGTGCGTGGCGGTCGTACAAGAACCACCATCAGGAAAGCCAGCAATCCCGGAACAACAGCCAGGTAGAAGATCCAGCGCAGTTGCAGTCCGGCCAGACCGAGCAGGGCGACCGTGATCACCGGGCCGATGAAGGCCCCCAGATTGTCGCCCACGCCTTCGAGGCCGAACGCTTTTCCCCGATGCTCGTCTGCAACGGAGGCCGCAATCAGCGCGTCTCGCGGCGCAGAACGCGCGCCCGCACCGATGCGGTCGAGCAGACGAGTTGCGAAGACGGCGGGCCACACAACGGACAAGCCAATCAGGGGCTTCGCCAGGGCGGCGAACAGGAAGCCTGCCATCGCGATGCGCTTAGGTTGCTGCAGCCGATCCGACAGATAGCCTGAAAGGCCCTGCACGATATTCTGTGTCGCCTGCGCAAGACCTTCGATGATGCCGATGATGCTACCGCTCGCCCCGAGGCTGACCAGGAAGGTTGGCAATATCGGATAGAGCATTTCAGTCGAGACGTCGCCGAAGAGGCTCGCGAGCGCCAGCAGCAGCGCATTCGCCGTAAGCCACGACCAATCTCTATCAGCCGGTTTCTTCTTCACCCTTTATGGTCTCCTCAGGGCGCGGCGAATGCGCTCCGTGATCGTTCCTGGCTCGAAAACGCCCTGGGCTTGAGACGAGGATCGCGGCCCCCAGCATCGTCATCGAACAAGCCTCCCCGGCTTCCCAGGAGGCGTCCTTATCCGATCTCATGCCGGGTTCGCGGTCGATACCGGTGAAAGAAAATAGGGACTCCTCCCGGTCGTTGCGGCGGCAGCGTACCGGAAGGAGTCTCGGCGAAGGTTGCCTGTCCTGATCGCCTCCGCCACGTCAAGAGAACGCGGTTGACGGGCGACCGCGTTGATCAGGATCAAGGTTGGCCAAGCTCGCGCGCCAGACCGTACTTTACCCGCGCAACGCCGCCCTCTCCCCAACGTTGCCGCCAGCGGTCGGACGCTGGCAGTTGCAGCGACGGCACGGGCACAGGCCACCGTCGGCTCCACGCCTTCACCTTGATCCGAATCAAAGACTGCCCTTCCGGCGGCGCGCAGCTTGCGGCATTCGCCCTCGAGGGTGGCGGTTCGGCAGAGGAGCCCATTATGCCCGCACAAGCTGCATCGGTCGTCTGGTTCGAGGAGGTCGGGCGCAAGGATGTCGCCGTCGTGGGCGGCAAGAATGCATCGCTCGGCGAGATGGTGCAAACCCTGACCGGTGACGGGATCGAGGTTCCGCCCGGATTTGCGACGACGGCTGACGCCTACCGGAAATACCTCACCTTCAACAATTTCGGCGGGCAGATCGCCGCCCTCATCGGTGAGTGGAACAACGGCAAGGCGACGCTCGCCGAGACCGGCCGGGTGATCCGCAACCTGCTGCTGAAGGGCAACTGGCCCGACGGGATGGCCAAAGAGGTCGCCGCTGCCTATCAAACGCTCTGCAAACGGATCGGAAAGCCGGCTGTCGCAGTCGCGGTACGGTCCAGTGCGACCGCGGAGGATCTCCCGGACGCAAGCTTTGCCGGCCAGCAGGAGACTTTTCTGAACATTAGCGGCGAGGTCGACCTGCTCAATGCCTGCCGCCGCTGCTACGCCTCGTTGTTCACCGACCGCGCCATCAGCTACCGCCAGACCAAGGGGTTCGATCAAATGAAGGTCGCCCTGTCGATCGGGGTGCAGCAGATGGTGCGCGCCGACCTCGGGGGCGCCGGCGTGATGTTTTCGATCGACACCGAGACCGGCTTCGACAAAGTGGTGGTCATCAACGCAGCTTGGGGTCTGGGTGAGAACGTCGTGCAGGGGGCCGTCGATCCCGATGAATACGAGGTGTTCAAGCCGCTGCTCGACAACCCGGCATTGACGCCGATCATCGAGAAACGCCGCGGCGAAAAGGCCAGCAAGATGATCTACAACGTGGGCGCGACACCGACGCTCAACGTGCCGACGTCGAAGGCCGAGCGCGCCGCCTTCGTGCTGGGCGATGCGGAGATTCTCAAACTCGCCCGCTGGGCCGTCGTGATCGAGCGGCACTATGGCTGCCCGATGGACATGGAATGGGCCCGCGACGGCGAGACCGGCAAGATGTTCATTGTCCAGGCACGGCCGGAGACGGTGCAGGCGCGCCGCCACGCAGGCATCCTCAAGACTTATTCGATCGCCAACAAGGGCCGCAGGCTGCTGGGCGGCCTCGCCATCGGCGACGCGGTGGTCGCCGGCAGGGTCTGCCTGATCGAAGACGCCAAGGACATCGACCAGTTCGTCGACGGCTCGATCCTCGTGACTGCGACGACCGATCCCGACTGGGTGCCGATCATGAAGCGCGCCGCCGCCATCGTCACCGACCACGGCGGCCGCACCTCGCACGCCGCCATCGTCAGCCGCGAACTCGGGCTCCCCGCACTCGTCGGCAGCGGTACCGCGACCCACCTCCTGCACACCGGTCAGGAAATCACCGTCTCCTGCGCCGAAGGCGACGAGGGCTTCGTCTACGAAGGGACCGCCGAGTTCTCCGCCGAAGAAATCGATGTCGGCGCCCTGCCTGCGACCCGAACCGAGGTGATGCTGAACCTCGCCAACCCGGCCGCCGCCTTCCGCTGGTGGCGGCTGCCGGCCGATGGCGTCGGTCTCGCCCGCATGGAGTTCGTCATCAGCAACGCCATTCGCGTGCATCCGATGGCGCTGGTCAGGTTCGACAGCCTCAAGGACGAGACGGCCAAGGCGGAGATCGCGGCACTCACGGCCGGCTATCCCGACAAGACCGAATATTTCGTCGACATGCTGTCGCGCGGTCTCGCGCGCCTCGCCGCTGCGGTCTATCCGAAGCCGGCCATCATCCGCATGAGCGACTTCAAGACCAACGAGTATGCGGGTTTGCTCGGCGGCGCCGAGTTCGAGCCCAGGGAAGAAAATCCAATGATCGGCTTCCGCGGTGCCTCGCGTTACTATTCGCAACGCTACCGGGAGGGTTTTGCGCTCGAATGCAAGGCCATCGAGCGGCTAAGAAAGACGCTCGGCTTCGACAACGTCGTGGTGATGATCCCGTTCTGCCGCTCCGTGAAGGAGGCCGACCTGGTGCTCGAGGCGATGGCCGCCAACGGGCTCAGGCGCGGCGAGGGCGGCCTCAAGGTCTTCGTCATGTGCGAGATCCCGGCCAATGTCATCCTTGCCAGGCAGTTCGCGGAGCGCTTCGACGGTTTTTCGATCGGCTCCAACGACCTGACGCAATTGACTCTTGGCGTCGATCGCGATTCCGGCGAGCTCGCCGGCCTCTTCGACGAACAGGACGAGGCGGTCAAGTGGATGATCGGCAACGTCATCGCCGAGGCGCGCAAGGCCGGTGCCAAGATTGGCCTCTGCGGCCAGGCGCCGAGCGATCATCCCGAGTTCGCCGCGTTCCTCGTCGACTGTGGCATCGATTCGATATCGGTGAGCCCCGATAGCTTCGTGGCGGTGAAGCAAAAAATTGCCATCGCAGAAGTCCTCCGTGGGAGCCGACCGCAGGCGGCTTGATCCAGCGCAATGCCGAGTGGGGGTGGGCAGAAGATGCTTCACAAAGGGACCCACCCGCGGCTGCAACCGGACAGGAGAATGATCATGCAGGATATCACCCTTCGCGACCTCATCGAGGAGGAACTGGAATTTGAACCCAGCATCGATGCCTCGGGCATCGGTGTCACGGTCGAGAACGGCATCGTTACCCTTTCCGGGCACGTCGGGACATATGCCGAAAAGCTGGCCGCCGAGCGGTGCGTCGGGCGCCTCAAGCACGTCCGTGGTCTGGCCCAGGAGCTCGAAGTCCGCTATGCGGAGCACAAGCGGATTGCCGACGACGAGATCGCGGCCCGCGCGCTCAAGATCATCGATTGGGACACCAGCATCCCCGACGAGACCGTCCGGGTAGCGGTCCGCCACGGCTGGATCACATTGACGGGTGAGGTCGACTGGGGCTTCGAGCGAGCCGCCGCGGAACGGGCGGTGCTCAAGCTGGGGGGCGTCACCGGCGTCTCGAACATGATCACCGTTCGCCCGCACGGGAAGATTTCCGACATTCGCCGGCGCATCGAGGAGGCCTTGGCTCGCGACACCGATCTGACGGCAAGCCAGATTCATATCGAAGTCGAAGATGGGCGCGTGAACTTGACGGGCACGGTTGCCGCCTGGCGGGCCCGCGGCACTGTCGAACGGATCGCCTGGGCGACGCCGGGCGTGGTCGAGGTTACCGATCGCCTCACCATTGCGTAGGCCGCATCTCTCGCACCGGCCCCTGGGCACGGTTCGATAGCTCCTTGTGGACGTCATTTGGGGAGTTGCGCTGAAGGCTGGCTGGCTTCGCAGCCGCAGCTTCTCAGCCTCCCCGAATGAACACGCGCTCCGGGAAGAGGGTGTCGCCTGCACGCCCCGGCAGGCGGCGCCACGATCGACCGAACGGCCGGGCCTCCAAGCCAAAGCGCCTTCACCGCGGCCGATCCTGAAGCGCTTTGCCGTCTTGACATGGGCGGGCAATTTGCCACAACATACATGCAAAAAACATCATAACTAGTCGTCTAGACATTGTAATGTATGTCATAACGGCGATAACAAATGCATTGCAGTCGAAAGTTAAGGCAGAGATCGTGATCGCCCCCCTCCACCCCAGAGCCGTCAGGATCAATCAACGTCGGTTCGCAGCTCGGCTCCTTGGCGCCATGCCGACCGATGCCGCGGAGCACCTCGCGTGATCGATTCCGTCGCAGCGCCGCTCTGGTGTGCTGCGGCGCTCCTGGCAACGGCGGCACTTGCCATTGTCCTCGGCCGATCTTCTGCCGCAACCCGGTTGGTCTATGGCGCCACAACGGCAATCTCGGCGATTGCGTTACTTGTCGCGGTCCTGCGGCTTCTGAGCCCTGCTCCCGACGCCTCGAGCCTGACGCTGCCGCTCGGCCTGCCCTGGATAGGCGCACATTTCCGACTGGATGCGCTGTCGGCGTTCTTTCTCGTCGTGGTCAATCTCGGCGGCGCCACGGCGAGCCTTTATGGGCTCGGTTACGGCAAACACGAACCCGCTCCGCACCGAGTGTTGCCGTTCTTTCCGGCGTTTCTGGCCGCGATGAACCTGGTGGTGCTATGCGACGACGCCTTCAGCTTCCTGCTGTCATGGGAATTCATGTCCCTGACGTCCTGGGCGCTGGTGCTTGCGCATCATCGCGAGCCCGAGAGCCAACAGGCCGGCTTCGTCTATCTGCTGATGGCAAGCTTCGGCACCTTCGCCCTGCTGCTGGCCTTCGGGCTGCTTTCAGGTCCGGACGGCAGCTATGCCTTCGACGCGATGCGCGCCGGCATCCACGCACCGACGACGAGGGCACTGGTGTTGGTGCTGCTGCTGATCGGCGCCGGCTCCAAGGCCGGACTGGTGCCGCTGCATGTCTGGCTGCCGCTGGCCCATCCAGCGGCCCCGAGCCACGTCTCGGCGTTGATGAGCGGTGTCATGACCAAGGTCGCCATCTACGGCTTCATCCGGGTCGTTTTCGACCTCGTCGGCGAGCCGGCGTGGTGGACGGGACTGCTCGTGATTGTCCTCGGCAGCCTGACTGCCGTGCTGGGCATCCTTTCCGCCCTGATGGAGAACGATCTCAAGCGCCTCCTCGCGTACAGCACGATCGAAAACGTGGGTGTCATCTTCGTCAGCCTCGGGCTGGCTCTCGCCTTCAAGGCCAATGGCATGGACATGGCAGCGGCGCTGGCGCTGGTGGCCGCGCTGTTTCACGTCTTCAACCATTCGCTCTTCAAGAGTCTCCTATTCTTCGGCGCCGGCGCGATCCTGACGGGCACGGGCACGCGCGATATGGACAAGCTGGGTGGTTTGATCCATCGCATGCCGGCGACCAGCGTGCTGTTCCTTCTCGGCTGCGTTGCCATTTCGGCGCTGCCGCCTCTCAACGGCTTCGCGTCCGAGTGGCTGGCTTTCCAGGCGGTATTGCTGAGTCCCGACCTGCCACAATGGGCGTTGAAAGTGGCCGTTCCGGCGGCTGGGGGCATGCTGGCCCTGTCGGCAGCGCTGGCGGCAGCTTGCTTCGTCAAAGCCTACGGCATCAGCTTTCTCAGCCGGCCGCGCACTACGCTGGCCGAGGCAGCGCATGAGGTAGATCGCTTCTCGCTCGCAGCAATGGCAATCCTCGCCACGCTCTGCCTTGCCGCCGGATTGTTGCCTGGCTTCGTTGTCGACACACTGGCACCGGTGACCAAGGCACTGCTCGGCGGCCGCCTCCCGATGCAGGCAGAGAGTCCATGGCTCTCGCTGGTGCCGGTGGCCGCGACCCGCGGTTCCTTCAACGGCCTCCTGGTCTTCCTGTTCATCGCCCTGTCCGGGGCGCTCGCCGCCTGGTTCATCCACCGCTTCGGTTCGCGCGCGCTACGTCGCGCCCCGGCCTGGACCTGCGGCTTCCCCGAATTCACCACGGCGATGCAATATTCGGCCGGCAGTTTCTCGCAGCCGATCCGTCGCGTCTTCGGCGGCGTAGCTTTCCTGGCCCGGGAGCAGGTCGATATGCCGTTGCCCGGCGACATCCGGCCGGCGCGGCTGGTGGTCAGCATGACTGACCTCAGCTGGGAGGCGATCTACGCCCCGCTCGGCCGGGTCATCAGCCTCGTCGCCGATCACATGAATTTCCTGCAGTTCCTCACCATCAGGCGGTATCTCGGCATTGTGTTCCTCCTGCTCGTCGCCCTGCTGCTGGTGGTCGCGATATGGAAATGATGGCCGCCCTCGCCGTGCAGGGCGTGCAGATGGCGCTGGTGCTGCTGCTCGCGCCGCTCCTCACCGGCATCGTGCGCAAGATCAAGGCCCGCCTTATGCGCCGACGGGGCGCGTCGATATGGCAACCCTATCGCGATCTCCTGCGGTTGATGCGCAAGGACGTCGTCCTTGCCGAGAACGCATCTTGGCTCTTCCGCACCGCTCCCTACCTGATTTTTGCCACCACTTGGGTTGCCGCCTCACTGATCCCCACTTTTGCCACCGGCCTGCTGTTCGCGTGGAGCGCTGACCTGATCGCCATTGTCGCGCTTGTCGGCAGCGCGCGCTTCTTCCTCGCCCTCGCCGGGATGGACGTCGGTACCGGTTTCGGCGGCATCGGGGCGAGCCGCGAAATGATGATTGCTTCGCTGGCCGAGCCGGCCATGCTGCTGGTGGTGTTCACGGTGGCGCTCACCGCCGCATCGACGCAACTCTCCACCATCGCGGCCTTCATGGCGTCCGATCAGGTCGGGCTCCGCGTCTCCCTCGGCATGGCGCTGGTGGCATTGATCATGGTGGCGATCGCCGAGAATTCCCGGATTCCGGTCGACAACCCGTCGACCCATCTCGAACTCACCATGATCCACGAAGCGATGATGCTCGAGTATTCCGGCCGGCACCTGGCGATGCTCGAATTTGCCGCCTTCCTGAGGCTGCTGCTCTATATTTCGCTGATCGCCTGCCTGTTTGCACCGTGGTGGCTGGCGTCCTCCTCCGATGGACCGACGGGCTACGTGCTCGGCATCGTTGCCTACCTGCTGAAGCTGCTGGCGGGCGCCGTGCTGCTTGCCCTGTTCGAGACCGCGATCGCCAAGATGCGGGTGTTCCGCGTGCCGCAATTTCTCGGCGCCGCGCTGATGCTGGGACTCCTCGGCACGTTGCTGCTGTTCGTCACGAGGAGCATCACCTGATGGACGGGCTGGCGCTGGATATCGCCCATCTCTTCGCCGGCGGACTCGTTCTGGTCAGCTTCATGCTGCTCTATCAGGACCGCCTCTCCGCCCTTATCAACGTCTACGCGCTGCACGCCACAGTGTTGGCACTGTCCGTTGCCTGGCAGGCCTACATCCAGGGCGCGCCCGAACTCTACGTGACCGCCGGCATCGCCATCGTGTTCAAGGTGGTGGTTATCCCGGTGGCGCTGCATCGCATTATCCGTCAGCTCGGCATCCATCGCGAGGTCGAAACCGCAGTCGGCATGGGGCTCACCATGCTCGCAGGAATTGGCCTCGTGGCGCTCTCCCTTGCCGTGATGCTGCAGTTCACCCCGGGCGCCAATCCGCTGGCCCGCGAGGATCTCGCCTTCGCTCTCGCAGTGCTGCTGCTCGGCCTGCTGATGATGGTGACGCGGCGCAACGCCGTGAGTCAGGTAGTGGGCTTCATGTCGCTGGAGAACGGACTGGTGCTGGCGGCGACGGGGGCGAAAGGAATGCCGCTGGTGGTCGAGATTTCCGTCACCTTCTCGATCATCATCGCCTTCATCGTTATCGGCATCTTCCTGTTCCGCATCCGGGAACGCTTCGACACCGTCGACGTCCAGGCGCTCGACGATTTCCGGGGAGACCGACGGTGAGCCTTGTTCCATTCGATCCGGTCCTCGCCGTCCTGATCGTGCCGCTGGTTGCCGCCGGGGTGCTGGCGCTGCTGCCCGGCTATCGGCTAACCGCGCGTCTCAACGTGCTGGCAAGCCTCGTGACGCTGCTCTCGGCACTAGCGCTGTTCGTCGTGGCGCGGCCGGCCCCGAACGCCTACTTCGTCGTCGACGACCTGAACATCGTCTTCATCGTGCTCAACACCTTCGTGGCCTTCACTACCAGCCTGTTCAGCGCCAGCTATATCGCACACGAGCTCGAAACCGGCCGGCTGAGCACAGCCAACCTGCGATTTTATCATGCCATGTACCAGGTGATGATGCTCGGCATGAACCTTGCCTTCCTCTCCAACAATATCGGGCTGATGTGGGTCGCGGTGGAGGTGGCGACGCTGACCACTGTGATGATGGTGGGGATCTACCGCACCCATGAAGCGTTGGAGGCGGCGTGGAAATATTTCATCCTCGGCAGCGTCGGTATCGCGCTCGCGCTGTTCGGCACCATCCTCGTCTACATGGCGGCGCAACCAGCAGTGGGTGAAGGCCTCGACGCCATGACCTGGACGCTGCTGCTGCGGCACGCGACGGCGCTCGATCCATCGCTCATCAATCTCGCCTTCATTTTCCTGCTGCTCGGCTACGGCACCAAGGTGGGCCTGGTGCCGATGCACGCCTGGCTGCCGGATGCCCATGCCGAAGGGCCGACCCCAATCTCGGCGGTGCTGTCGGGGCTCCTGCTCAACGTCGCGCTCTACGCCGTGCTGCGCTTCAAGCTGCTGCTCGCGGCGACGCCGGGCGCCTTCGCGCCGGGCGCGCTGATGATGACGCTCGGGCTGCTGTCGCTGCTGTTCGCGGCATTCATGCTTTATCGGCGGCGCGACATCAAACGGCTCTTCGCCTATTCCTCGATCGAGCACATGGGCATCATCGTGTTTGCCTTCGGACTCGGCGGATCGCTCGCCAATTTCGCGGGCCTGTTGCACATGGTCATGCACAGCCTCACCAAGTCCGCGATCTTTTATTCGGTCGGCCACATCGCCCAGGTCAAGGGCACCCAGAAGCTCA
>Ga0070660_100003487_pt1 | contig 10836 bp, 10 predicted proteins | sample KBSC33metaG_FD_64670 | JGI IMG/M metagenome (GOLD analysis project Ga0070660, IMG submission 64670) | Corn rhizosphere microbial communities from Kellogg Biological Station, Michigan, USA - KBS C3-3 metaG | ecosystem: Host-associated > Plants > Roots > Rhizosphere > Soil ... | reverse complement strand
GGTAGGCACCATCTTGCTGGCCGTCTCCTTGGCTGTGTCAGATACCTTTCCACAACCAACGAGCACGACCAAAGCAAGACTGACCATCCAGAACCGCACGAGCCGAGTTTATCAGTTCTGAGGCGGAACAGTCCGGCCACGTCCGCCACCATTCCTCATGCCCTCGCGCAACATCTGCAGCTTCTGCTCGATGTTGTCCTTCACGTCCTTGGGCAATCGATCATAGGTCACGAACTCGCCGTTGGCGATCGAAGTGTCCTGCAGCTGCCGGCGAATGCCGTAGTTTTCTCCGACGAGAAGGTCCATCGTGTAGGTGTTCTGACTCGCGGGGCGGAAGAAGTTCGGCAACGTGGGGCCATCCGGCCCGAAGCTCGGGGCGCTGGGATTCTCTTGCTGATACTTCTGGAAGGCGATCGCCTCGGGCGAGAGAGACTTCATGCCGCCGTCAGCATCCTTGCCTTGGATCAGGTTTTGGCTGCCGCCTCGCATGGTGACATAGCCATTGGAGGGCAAGCCGTTCGGCAATTGGAACGTGCGCTCCTCGGTGACGCTCTGGCCGGCGAAAGTGAATCTCATTCCGCCGCCCGGACCGCTCTGCGGCCCCATCGTGCTCGGACCATCCGGAGATTGGAAGACCTCTTCGCTGAGGACGGCAGCCTGATCCGGCGTCAAATTGCGGAGTTCAAGGCGTGCGTTGGATGCGAGAACCTGCCGTTGGGCGGGCGAGAGCAGTCCATAGAAGCGGACGAAGAGCCATTCACCCTCGCCGCTCACCGGGCTCAGCGCCTCGTCGGCGACTGCCGAATCGATCGCCTTTGCGTAGGCGTAGTCAAAGTCGCTGGACGCCGGAGCCTTGGGCTGGGCCGCGGCAAACGCTGCCAGATCGCTCAGCGATAAAGCCTTCTTGCGAGACTCGGTTTGAAGAAGATTCGCCAGCGCGACCCTCGCCACGTGTTGGTTGCGCGCGGACCAGGCGCTCGTCGGCTGAGACAAGGTCCAGCCGCCATCTTGCGAGAACGACCAGCCTTGCGCCTTCTCCAGAAACTGGCGGAGGGCGGACGGCTTCTTTGACTCACCGTCGAGGAACCTCGCTACGGGCACTACCGCTCCATCCGGAACGTGGGCGCACAGGTTCGTGGCACCCGCCAAAGCGGCGAGGCCCTCCTTGACTGAGAAAGATGTCGGATCGACCGTCTGTGGGCTCAGCAATGCTTTGCGCAGGTCTTCAGACAAGGGGATGGGAACGCTCTTCTCGCCATCGAGCCGCACAACGAAGGAGGGAGATGCCGGAGGTGCGGCAGAGGTCGAGCTGCCAGAAACCGCTAAGGCCATGACTCGGCGCTGTCCGCCGGCTCCGCCTCCGCTTGCGAGAGCCATCGCGTGGTCAAATTCTTTGGTGAGCGGGCTTAGAGAAATAGCTTGCTCGTCGGCCGGGGCCTTACTGCCGATGGTCTGGGTCATTGCATTCTGCGATGGCAGCGCAAACCCGCCGGAGCAAACGGTTCGGCCCTTGCTGTCCGCGATCACGAGTCGGACGGACCCGTTCGACCGCATGAAGCCGCCATTGTCGTTCATCACGAGCATGACCGTGCTGATATCTTTGGGATCGCCCTCACCCAGGTGCGAGTCGGCGAAGCCGCCGATCACAATCCGCTGCTCGCCCGTGCTGGGTGGCGGCGGGGTTGCGGCGGCGATCATCTGTTGCTCTCTGACGAACGTCTTGGCTGCTTCGAAGGCGTTGCCCGGTAGGGGCATCTGCATGCGAGAGGGCCGATTCGAGTAGACGGTGCGGCGACCCGCGGCGAGCTGCGCGAGATCGCGATCGCTCATCGAGGCAAGCATTCGGACGATCGCACGGCTGCCAGCGGAGTTAAGCATATTCGTCTGGAACTGCTGGGCGGGCGCGCGACCCGTACCACTCATAATCGCCTCCATTGCCTTTTCGTTGCCCTGGACGATCTTCTTGGCTTTCTCTGGAGTGAAGGCGCCTTCCGCCTCCATTTTCGTGATCAGCGATGTCACCTCGGCACGGACCCGGGCGGCTGCGGCGGCGGTCTCCGCCTTCAAGTCTGCGTTCACAAGATTCGAGTCTCGGCTTAGCACGAGGTTCTCCCCGGAACGGGTCCACTGCGCATGCAGCACGGTCGCGATACGCGCCAGGACATCATCCGCTTGCGCGTCCTTGCACGAGAGCACCACGACGTCGTCCTTCACCTTCGGGGCGCATTGGAGGTGCCTGCCACTTTGCTTGGACAAGTCTTCCAGCAGGCGCCCCACGGGCATCGCGGAGGAGGTGGTGATCGTCTGGGCCAGGGAGAACGGTACGGAGCTGCAGAGCAGGAAAGATGCAAATGCTTTCATAAGAGTTTTTCTGCGAGAGCTTACGACAAGTGTCGTGTCGAGAGTTCCAGTCAGAATATCAGGGTGCGGCTCATTGCAGACCAGCGGGAGAGACTTGACCGCTTTTTGGCAAGAATTCTTCCAGAGCACAGCCGTACCAAATTGGCGCGGTTGGCAGATTTGGGGCAGGTTCTCGTCGATGGCAGTCCCGCCAAGCCCCGCCTGATGCTTGAGATTGGGTCGGAGGTGACGCTCGATGAACCTCAGGAGGCGGAGGCCCACGATCTCACGCCCGCCGAGATCCCGCTGGATGTCCTCTTCGAGGATGAGTCCTTCTTGATCGTGAACAAACCCCGGGGACTGGCGACCCACCCTGCGGCTTCTTTAAAGGAGCCCTCTCTGGTAAATGCCTTGCTCGCCCGTTCGCATGCGCTCAGCACCGTGGGCGGCGACTTCCGGCCGGGCATCGTCCACCGGCTGGACAAGGAGACCACCGGCCTACTCATCATCGCCAAAAACGATGCCGCGCATGTCAATCTGGCGAAGCAGATTGAATCCAAATCTGCCGAGAGGCGGTACTTCGCCAACGTGGCGGGGAATGTCGAACGAGAGCGGTTTGTGATCGATGCGCCAATCGGTCGGGACAAGGCCGTCCGGCAGAAGATGGCCGTCGATCCGAAAGGGAAGCATGCGTTGACCCACGTGAAGCTGATCACACGTCACAGCGCGGGCACGTTGGTGGCTCTGAGACTGGAAACCGGGCGGACCCACCAGATACGGGTACATCTACGGGCGATCGGAAACCCGGTGCTCGGAGACTCGACCTACTCGCCCAAAGAGCACGGCCAGGGACCCCTTCAATTGCATGCCGCTTATTTGGAAGTCGATCACCCCATCTCGGGAGAGCGCATGCGTTTCTTTGCCGCGCCTCCCGAGGATTTCGCCGCGGCCGAACTGGCGACCCGCTCGGCCGTGGAAGACTGGGGCTAGCCCATGTAGCCCTGCTGCGGAGGGCGCGTCGCTTGGGCTGCTTGCGCGGCTTGCGCTTGCGCTTGCACCTGCTCTTTGAGGCGGGGTGCTTCCATCTCGATCCGCCCGAGCGCAGTTTCCCAGCGGTTGCGCATGGGCATCACAAGGCCGCCGCCGACACCAACGACGGTCACCCCGACGATGATCGCAAGCGCGGCATAGAAGAGGCCGTTCACGATCTGCGGAGCGATCTGCAGTTGGTTCAGAGCGGCGAACACACCCAGCACCCAAATGGCGCCTGCCGCTATCATGCCGAGCATGCGTCCATAGCTGAGGCCGCCAAGCGCGCCTTGGATGATCTGCTTCACGCCGGCAGCGATTGCCGCCGCGATTACGACGATACACACCGCCACGAAGATATTCGGTAGGAAGGCGATGACACGGTTCAGAAGGTCGCTGATTGGGTTCGGCCCGAACACGCCGAAGGCGAGCTCCAGTACGAACAGCAACAGAGCATAAAAGACGATCTGGCCGAGAATGTCGCTCGGGTGAAACCCGGAATCCCCCATCGCCTTCTTCAGGCCGCCGCGCTCGACGAGCCGATCAAACCCGACCCTTCGTAGCAGCTTGTCTACTACGCCGCTGATCACCTTGGCCACGATGTAGCCGATGATCAGGATCAATAGGAACGCGATGAGCTTGGGCGCGAACGTAAGTGTGTTGTCCCAGGCTCGCTGCAGGCCAGAACGGCCGTCTACGATAGCTGTATCCATCTGTCTCTCTCCTTAACTGCGCTTGCAATCGAACGCAACTAGGCTAAACAGACGAAATTGCTTTTCGTGGGTTTCTTATACACTAAAATCGCGGAGTGTCGAAGAGAGCCGCCTTCGACGCTCCTGTCTGTTCTGCTAAGACTTCCAAAGCGTCTGGATCCGTTTCTCCGGGGATTACGGCAACAGCCAGCACGGCACCGCCGCTCTCTACGGCTTGGAGCATTTCATGCGCCTGCTCTCCGGGCACGCCTTCGTTCTCCAGGAACGCTCGGAAGCGATTGCTGCCTTCGGCGGGCGGCCGATTGACGAAGTCCAAAGCGACGGTCGCGAGTGCTCCTCCGCCCATCACGAGTCCGAAGCCGGGGATTGGAAGAGTGTCCAGGCTCTCGTCGTACTCGTGGTTCGGCACGATTCCGGCGTCGGTCACGGGATCGATCACCGGCACTGGGGTGGGGAAGCCGGAGTCGAGAGTGAGTTGCAGATCGTCCACCTCGTGTCGAGAAGCGGGTCGGTCTTCCGGCGGTGAGATCATCTCCTCGGCGGCGGATTGGGAGTCGTCCATCTGCTCGACGTTATCCGCCGAGTCGTCGATCGTCGCGGTCGAGATGCCGCCTCCGATGTTTGACTCCTGCACGTAGCGGATGCGGTTCGGATCGGTATCGTCCATGCGAGCGGCAGGATTGTCGATCGGGTCGTCGTCCCGGCCGATCATGAAGCTCGCATCTTCGAGCTTGCCGACTCCGTCTCCGTTCAGCTCCGTCACCTCGGCATGGCAGACCATGCTGATGTCGTCCGGCGAAATGCCATCGCCCAAAAGGGATTGCAGCGCGCGTCGAGCGGAGGAAACGTTCTGGTAAGCGGCGATAAAAGTGGACATGCGACTCCTTCCGATGCAGCGCCGCATCGGCGAAGAATTCGACTTTCGGCGCCCATTTGGCGTTCCGCGCGAAGCGCATGAACCATCGTCACTACTGATCTTCGGCTCGCAGTGATGAGGCGGTTTTACGACACTAAAGGCTTACGGGTCTGAAGACCCGCGCTACTATGGTGAGTCGAAGGGAACGAACCATACTTTCGCTACTGGTCTGACCCGGATTCGATTCGGGCGCGATTGACTTGACTCAATCGACGGCTACGCCCAGAGGTCGAGCTGCTTCCGAGCCCGGCGCCTGGACAGGAAGTCGCGAACGCGCTGCTTTAAGCCGCGACGCTGTGGCATCGGAGGCACGAAGGCGTCCACCAACTCGGGACACTGGGCCATGAGCTCGACTACCCCGTCCTCGATCTCGTACGGATCGTAGCTGAATTCGCCGCGCCAGCAGCAGACAAAGCACTCCGCGTTCGTAGCGGCGTTCAGCCCGCCGCAAAGAGGGCAGACCTTCAAGTTCTCCGCCGCCATCCTGCGGCTTGCTTCCTCGCGTCGGAGGAGGTCCATCATGGATCGATTGAGCATGTCCGCTACTAAAGGTCGGCAGATTGACTCGTCGTCCTAACTGAAAAGGGCTGCAGATTAGTGCGAAAAAGTCGTAGAATGTAGCGTAGGCAAAAAAATGTAACCTACGCTACAGATGTTTGCGAAGAGGGAGCCCGGGTCTGGAATAGGGAAGGTGCCGGTTGTCGGCACCTCCTTGCGCCGATTGCTCGCCTTCGCGGGTCCGGGATACCTGGTCAGCGTCGGTTACATGGACCCTGGGAACTGGTCCACGGATATGTCTGCGGGTTCGCGGTACGGCACGATGCTTCTGTGGGTCGTGCTCGCTTCGAGCTTGATGGCGATGCTCTTGCAGACGCTTTGTGCCCGACTCGGAATTGCGGGCGGGCTGGACCTAGCCGAAGCTTGCCGGGAGCGGACGACTCCCGCCACGTCTTTCGTACTGTGGATCCTCGCTGAAGTGGCAATCATCGCCTGCGATTTGGCCGAGGTCGTCGGCTCTGCGGTCGCACTGAACCTGCTCTTCAAGATTCCGCTCGAGATCGGCGTCGTGATTACCGGCCTCGATGTGTTGATCCTTCTGCTTTTGCAGAACTTCGGAATGCGGAAGCTCGAAGCGCTTGTAATCGTATTTGTAGCGACGATCTCCGCCTGCTTCGCGGTGAATATCTGGATGGCGAAGCCGGACTGGGCCTCCGTCGGTCACGGCCTGATCACTCCTCACATTCCCGCCGGCGAGGGGCTGTTGCTTGCGGTTGGGATTCTCGGTGCGACCGTCATGCCGCACAACCTGTACTTGCACAGCTCGCTCGTGCAGAGCCGCGATTACATGCGCGACGCAGGAGGGAAGAAGGAAGCCGTGCGATTCGCGACTTGGGACGGATTGATCGCGCTCGGGGCAGCTTTCTTTGTCAACGCCGCCATTCTAGTGCTCGCCGCGTCCGTGTTCTTCCGCGCTGGGAAGGATGTCTCTGAGTTGAAAGACGCATTTCAGCTCCTCGGCCCCGGCACCTTGGCTGCGACTCTTTTTGCAGTGGCCTTGCTGTGCTCTGGCCAGTCCTCTACCGTCACCGGCACCATGGCGGGGCAGATTGTGATGGAAGGCTTCGTCAAGTTCAAGATCGCTCCATGGAAGCGTCGCCTGTTTACGCGCCTGCTAGCGATCGTTCCAGCGGTGGCGTTTGTGGTGGCCCAGAAGGGACAGAATACGATCGAGATCCTGAACTGGTCGCAGGTGATTCTTTCGATGCAACTGCCGTTTGCGATATTCCCGCTCGTGATCTTCACGTCGGATAAGCGGGTGATGGGGGAGCATGCCAATCCGCTTTGGCTGAAAGTGATCGCCTATGCGATCTGCATAGCCATAACACTGCTGAACCTGTCGCTCATCCGCCAGGTGCAAGGCAGCGGTTTTCTCATCGGGGTGCTTGCGCTCCTTGCCGCCATTGGCGGTGCGCTCATCTGGGACGCACGTCGGCGACGAGTGCGCCCGGCTGCCGCTAGCTAACCGCCGCAGGTTCGCGGTTCATGGCGAAGATCGATGCGCGTTGGGCGATGCGTCCCGCAATCTCGCGGAAAGCCTGTGCCTGCGGGAGCCCGGCGTAGGCGACCACACTCGGCACACCTTCGTCGCCCGCTCGGCTGATCGAAGGGTCGAGGGGAATCTGGCCCAGGAAGGGCACCTCTAGCTGGGTAGCAAGCTCTTCGCCGCTCATGCCGAAGAAGATGCGCGAGACGTTGCCGGTTTCCGGGTCGGTGTAGGCACCCATGTTCTCGACGACGCCCATGATGTCTGCGTTTAGGCGCCTGAAGAGCTGCACGGACTTGCCGGCGATGTTCGCGGCGACATTGTGCGGGGTGGTGACGATGACGACTCCCGTAAGGGGCACCAGCTGGGCAAGCGACATCGGTGCATCGCCTGTTCCAGGAGGGAGATCGACGATGAGGTAGTCCAACTCGCCCCAGTCCACGTCGGCGAGAAGCTGCCGGACCGTGCCCGCGACCATCGGGCCGCGCCAAAGGACCGCCTGGCCGTCCTCTAGCAAGAAGCCGAGCGACATCATTTTGATGCCGTATTTTTCCAGCGGGATGATTTTGTTATTCTCGGTCATCGGGCGCTGGTCGGCCGCGCCCATCATGAGGGGGATGCTGGGACCGTAAACGTCCGCGTCGAGAAGGCCGACCCGCGCGCCGGTCTCTGCCAGGGCGATCGCGATGTTCACCGTGACGGTGCTCTTGCCCACGCCTCCTTTTCCCGATGCAATGGCGATCGTGTGCCGCACACCGGGGATCAGGTCGTCATTCTGACCTGGCCGCTCGCGAACGACTGCGGTCATCTCGACCTCGACTTCTTCCACGCCCGGCAGCGAGGCGACGGCCTCGCGGGCTTCCTCTTGCAGGATTTCCTTGACAGGACAGGCGGGGGTGGTCAGCTCGACGGTGAAGGCGACCTTGGCTCCGTCGATCTGGATGTTTTTGACGAAGCCGAGGCTGACGATGTCGTGGTGGAGGTCGGGGTCCTCGACTCGGCGAAGCGCTTCGAGGACGTCGTTCTCAGTGACTGGCACGGGGTAAGGGTACCGCCTCAGCCTTGCTTGACGACCCGGACCGGGAGCGGCTCGCTGGCGAGGATATCTCCGTCAGCAAGCGTCTGGATGAGATAGGTGCCCTGCTTCTGAATGCGAATGCCCGTGATGCCCACGACGATGAAGAGTCTCGGCTCCTCGTTAGCGTCTTCTTTCGGAATTTCGATGGGCGCCTCGATCGACATTCCGACTTCCCCATTCGGGTCCAGCAAGCGGAACTGCAGCTTGTGCTGAATGCCCGTCTCCTGCTTGGTGAACTCCATTTGGCAGCAAAGGAAGAAGGGCGGGTGGTCGATGGGCAGTTGTGGGACGCGAACATCGTCGAACAGGCCGAGCATCGTCTGGCGGCCATTTTCCTGCTTGCAGGCGTATTCGCAGAACTTCAGAAGTAGGACTCTCACGTTGATAGGATGACACGCGTGGGAGCGTTAAAGCTGAAGCTGGAGAATGTCAAGGATGCGGGTCAGGTCGTCTTCGGAGGCGAAGTTAACCACGATGCGGCCTCCGCCCTCACCGCCAAGGATTTTGGTCCGGCTGCCGAACTTAGTGCTGAGAGCTTCTTCCAAGTCGCTGAAGCTGCTGATTGAGCGGGCGGTTTTCGAGTTCGGCTGATCGGCCTTTGCGAGTTTGCGGGCGAGTTGCTCGATGTCGCGGACGCTCCAGCCGCCTGCGATAACTTCTTCGAAGACCCTTAGTTGCAGCTCTTCAGGCTCGATCTGCAAGAGCGCTTTGGCGTGCCCTTCGCTAAGCTCGCCCTTGTCGACGCTCTCCTGAATGCGGGGAGGCAGGCGGAGGAGGCGAACGGTATTTGCTATCGTTACGCGGGACTTGCCGATCTTCGTCGCGACTTCTTCTTGAGTCAGGCCGAACTCGTCGATGAGCCGGCGGTACGAGCGCGCGCATTCCAAAGGCCCGATGTCCTCGCGCTGGATGTTCTCGATGAGCGCTAGCTCGAGGGCGTCCATGGCCGAGCTGTCGCGCACGACCACCGGCACTTGCTCTAGGCCGGCGAGTTGGGAGGCGCGCCAGCGACGCTCGCCCGCGATGATCTCGTAGCCGGCGCCGCTTGGGCGCACTACCAAGGGCTGCAAGATGCCGTGCTGGCGGATGCTCGCCGCCAGCTCTTCGAGGGCGCCTTGGTCGAAGTGCGTGCGGGGTTGACGACGATTTGGCTTGACGGACTCGACCGGGACCTCAAGAAGGGTGGGCGTACCGTCGAAGCTCATTCGCAGCTGCATCACCCGCGCCTCGCAGGGAAGAGGAACATGAGCATGGCGGGGAAGCGGCGGGCCCAGGAGACCTCGTTGTGCGGTGCGTAGCCTTCTTCGTAATACGCAAGGTCGCGGCCTTCGCTCCAGCCTTTCGACTGGAGGGCCTCGTCCATCTTTCGAGCCATGCCCACGATCATGGTGTCCTGGCCCGGGCTGCCCGACTCCGCGCCGCCCATATCGAGCCAGATCTTCAGCGGCAGTTTGCCGGGCAGCGCTTGGACCTGCTTCAGCAGATACTGGTTGTCCCAGAAGAGAGATGGCGAGAAGACGCCGAGTTTGCCGAACGCGTCGGGGTGCTTGAGGCCCAGGTACAGGGTGATCACACCGCCGAAGGACGAGCCTGCTAGACCGGAGTCGTTTGGCTTGGTGCGGTACTGCTTGTCGATTTTTGGCTTCAGCTCTTCGAGGAGCATTCGGCCGTAAACGTCCGCCTTACCACCCATTTTCTGGCCGTTCAGGATGCCGGAGGTCGGCAGGTATTCGTTGGCTCGTTCGGTGCCGGCGTTGGGGACCGCAACGATGATGAGCGGCTCGATGAGCTTTGCTTTGATCAGCGCTTCGGCGGCTTCGTCGGCTTTCCATTCTTGGTTCGGGATGAACGAGGTCGCCCCGTCGAAGACGTTCTGGCCGTCGTGCATGTAGAGCACGGGGAAGCGGCGCTTCGGCTCGGTCGCGTACTGCGGCGGCAGGTAGACGAAGATGTCTCGGGCGCTGAGCAGTTTCGACTCGAGGCGGAACGGCTTCTCGATCGAGCCGGTCAGGGACGGGCGTCGCTCCGGCAAAGCGGATTGCGCAAAGAGGAGGAAAGCGCAGGCGGTGGCGAGCACGGTTCGAGTCTACTTTGCTCGTTTTAATGGTCCTCTTTTCACAACTCGCTCGCAACGTTGGTGATCCGGCAACTGTTCGAACCTGAAGTGCTTGCGGAAGGTGCTTGTTTCCCGACTTATCGTCCTCAATTCCTGATCAAATTCGCTGACTTCCTGGTTTGATCGTGGTCATTCCGGCGTGCTGTCGCTCTCTACCATGGACGAGCGCGCGGAGATTACAGTCAGGTCCCTCGGCTGCGCGGCTTACTAGCGGGCGGTCTATTACCAACACGTGGGCCGCTCCGCTCGGGATGACGATTGCAGATCGGTGTTGCGGTGTTGCACACCTGTAAGTAGCCGCAAAGGCCAAAAGTCAACCAACTTGCCTGAAAAATGGCAACTTCGGATTGGCGTTCACTTGGCGGTGACTTCGGATGCGCCGCTGCTGCTCACGCTGATCTTCGGGTGGCCGGTGTAGCGGAGGTGACTCGCGCCGCTCACGTCTCCCGAGATTTCTCCTTCGGCCGCGACATCGACCTGCGAGGCCCCGCTAGCGTCGACCTTGATCGACTTGGCTCGGAGAGCGGCCAGGTTCGCTAGGGAAGCTCCGCTGGCGTCCAGCTCTACCGCGGAGACGTTGCCGGTGACGGTGATTTCGGA
>Ga0070660_100003478_pt1 | contig 10844 bp, 7 predicted proteins | sample KBSC33metaG_FD_64670 | JGI IMG/M metagenome (GOLD analysis project Ga0070660, IMG submission 64670) | Corn rhizosphere microbial communities from Kellogg Biological Station, Michigan, USA - KBS C3-3 metaG | ecosystem: Host-associated > Plants > Roots > Rhizosphere > Soil ... | reverse complement strand
GGCTTCGGCTGCGCCGGCATCGTGATGGTGTTGGGCCTCATCATCTACATGTTGGGCCGACCTCACCTCGCGCCGGAACAGGCTGCCGCATCAAACCGCGAGCCGGCCCCGCAGGAGCCCCTGACACGCAACGACTGGATCTGCGTTACCTACCTGATCCTCCTGATTCCGGTGCTGGCCGTATCGCTGCTGACCAACCAGCAGATCTTCAACGCCTACCTTACCTGGGGCGACCAGCACTTCGACCTGACCCTGCTCAACAATACGAGCAGCTGGCTGATTACCGTCGACGCGGCGGTCAGCTTCACCATGCTCGTCGGTGTGGCGGCGTTCTGGAAATGGTGGAGCCTCCACCATCGGGAGCCCGACGAAATCGGCAAGATGATCATCGGCAGCGTCTTCACGGTCGCCGGCGGACTATGCCTGTTCATGGCCGCGCTGACCCAGCCGCATGGCGGCAAGATAAGCTTGCTCTGGCCGATGATGTTCGAGCTCTGCAACAGCATCGGCTTCGCACACGTACTGCCGGTCAGCCTGGCGCTCTTTTCGAAGATAGCGCCCAGGCAGATCACATCGACCGTGATCGGCCTCTATTATTTCAGCTTTTTCATCGCGAACGCGGTCGTCGGCTATGTCGGAGGCCTCTATTCGAGCCTGCCGACGACCACCTTCTGGCTGATCCACGTCGCCAGCGCCGCGTTCGGGCTGGTCGCCTTCATCATCTTCAAGGTCGTGATCGGCCACCGAATGCAGGGCACGCCCGAGGACCAGGCGAAAGCGCTCGGCTAGAGGCTGACCTCCGCAACCTTTTCCTTCATTCCGGTTTCCGGCTTGCGGCCGAGTAGCTTGTTGAAGGCCGGCTTGATGAAGCCGCCGAGGTCGCTGAGCCAGATCTTCGCGTCCTCGACGTCAAACCGGACGAGCGCGAGCTTGGGGTCATCCTTGCCCTCGTACCATTCCGCGACGATCGGATTCCACAGCCGTTCGACGGTCGCCTGATCATGGTCGATGCTGAGCGTTCCGCGAAGGCTCGCGAAGACGTCGTTGCCCTTCGACGAATAAGCGGCGATGCCTCTGTTCGACCGACCCATGGCGCGGGTGAAGTCGTGGTCCTTGGCGGTGAAGATCCAGAGGATCCCGGCCTCCTTGTCCTGATCCTCGAACTGCGCCGTCATCGGCTGGGTCGCGCCGTCGCGGGCGCCCTCGATACCGAGCATGATGAACGGGCTGCTCTCCAGCGCGTCCCAGAATTTCTCTTCGATTTCGCGGTCGTCGGGCATCTATTCCTCCACTTGCTGCGTGGAAGAACGGCTGGCCAACTGAGCCCGTTCCGCGCCGATCAGGGGACGATCGGCAGATAGACGGCGCTCGCCGCACTGCCGCCGTGGAACACGCTCTGAGTCGCTTTGCGGTAGTCTTGGGCCTTCGCGTAGAAGATATTGGGCACGAAAGTCTGTGGATTACGGTCGTAAAGCGGGAACAGGCTCGACTGCACCTGGACCATGATCCGGTGCCCCGGCAGGAAGACGTGATCGACGTTGGGCAGTCCGAACTTGTAATGCTCGACCTTGCCCGATTTCAGGGCGCGCGGCCTCGCGAAACTGTCAACGTAACGGCCCCGGAATATTTCGAGCCCGATCGGCAGCTCGAACCCCGCCATGCTCGGCTTTGCACCCTGTGACGCTTCCTCGGGTGTATCGTTGGGATAGACGTCGATCAGCTTCACCGCCCAGTCGCTGTCGGTGCCGCTCGTAGCGGCGAACAGATCAACCTGCGGCGCGCCCATGATGTGCACCGCCTTGGTCAGCGGCGCGCTGGTGTAGGAGACGAGGTCGGTGCGACCCGAGACGAAGCGCTGATCGTGGACCAGCCAGCCGTGCCATTGCTCCGCGTCGCCGGAATTGATCGGGCGCGGGAGAAACGGCACCGGGTTCGCGGGATCGGAGATGTAGTCGTCGTGGCCGGCTGACGAGGGCCGATCGAAGCTCGCTCCGAACTCGCTCGTAAGGAACAACGGCGTCTGCGTTCCCATCGGCCAACGCGGGCTCTCCTGCCAGCGATTGATCCCGCTCGTGTAAGTCAAGACGGCCGGCGTACGCGGGTCGGGCGTGCCTTTCAGATAATGGTCGAGAAACGGCTTCATCCACTGCGTGCGCCACTGCGCTGAGGTGTCACCGTTGAACGTCAGCGCGCCGAGCTCATAGCCATAATGGTTGGCGCCCGAATGCCGCCACGGACCAATCACCAGGTGCAGCAGCGGCGTGCCTTCATACTTGTCCTTGAGCGCGCGATAGACCGCGGGAGCGCCGTAGCTGTCCTCCTGGTCCCACTCACCGACCTCAAGCATCGTCGGGACAGTCAGGGGGTGCGCCGCCATCCATTTGTCGACCGCCTGGAGCGACCAGAAGTCGGTGTAAGCTGGGTTCTGGAACAGCTTCTGGACGAACGGGACGTTGTCGATTTTCACGCGCGCCGCGTAATCGGCCATCGACCCCGCCTCGAGATAGCGGGTGTAATCGTCGCCGGTGCCGATCGCGATTCCTGGCCCTTCAGCCTTGGCGGTGCTTTGCGACTGCGCAAAGTCGAGGCTGCCGGTGCGGAAGGCGCCGTTGTGGAACCAGTCGTCACCCATCCAGCCGTCGACCATCGGGCTTTCCGGAACCGCCGCTTTTAATGCCGGGTGCGGATTGATCTCCGACGCCAGCGTTAGAAAGCCGAGATAGGATGAGCCGATCGTTCCAACCTTGCCGTTCGACTCCGGTACGTTTTTCACCAGCCAGTCGATCGTATCGTAGGCGTCCGTGCTCTCGTCGATGCCGGTATTGTTAAGCGGACCGACGATCGGGCGGTTCATGACGAACCGCCCCTCCGAATTGTGCATGCCGCGGATGTCCTGATAGACGCGGATGTAGCCGTCTTCGACGAACTCCTTGTCCATTACCGGCAAAATATCGACGATGCGCTGGCTCGCGGTACGGCTTGCCGATCCCTTGGCGTCGTAGGGCGTCCGCGACAGCAGTATCGGGCCGCCCGTTGTGCCCTTCTTCATGACGATGACGGTGTAGAGCTTAGTGCCGTCTCGCATTGGAACCATCTCGACGCGCTTGATGAAATCGGCCTCGGGAAGGACCGGGTCGTAGCTCGCGACAACGTCCGGAGTCATTGGCGTGACCGCTGCCGGAGGTGCTGCGGCAGCGAGGGCGAAGAGCGGGAGGATCGCGGCGGCGGCGCGCAGGGCAAAGCTGTTCATGGCGCGCGATCGTAAGTGCCGTGTTGGCGACGAGCAAGCACGCCTGAAGGTCGGCGCCGTGCCAAAGAAATATTGGTGCAACATGCCGGAGATCTCGCTCGTTCAGCCCCTAATCGCCGGTGCGCGAACCCGGGAGCTGGAAATGATCGACGCGTCTGTCGTCAAGGAAGGATTGAAGCACGCGCTAGAGGCCGAACGCTCGATCGAGCCGGGCGGAAACCTGCGCGCGGCATGGGAGGCGCTGCTGAAGGACGCACGCAAGTGCACGCGCTGTGACCTCTACAAGCACGCGACGCAGACTGTGTTCGGCGAGGGTCCGCTTGACGCGACCATCATGTTCGTCGGCGAGCAACCGGGTGACCAGGAGGACATCGCAGGGCGTCCATTCGTTGGGCCGGCGGGGCAATTGTTCGACGCTGCGCTGGAGAAAGCGGGCATCGACCGGTCGACCGTATACGTCACTAATTCGGTTAAGCATTTCAAGTTCGAGCAGCGCGGCAAAAAGCGCATCCACTCCAAGCCCGGCGCGGGCGAGATCGAGGCTTGCCGCTGGTGGATCGAGCACGAACGCGAGCTGATCCGTCCGCCTGTGACGGTCGCGCTCGGCGCGACTGCTGCGAACAGCTTGTTCGGCAAGACCATGACGATCAGTCGTAGTCGCGGCGTTCCAATGAAGCTCGCCGACGGCAGCGAATGCTGGATCACCGTCCATCCAAGCTTCCTTCTCCGCATCCCTGAAGAGGAGCGGAAGCTCGAGGAAAAGAAGCTCTTCCTCCGCGATCTCAAGCGCATCAAGGCACGGGCGGAAGAACACGCCCGCTAGAACTTGTAGCCGACCGTCGCCTTGACCGTCCGCGGGGCGCCCGGAGCGATATTGTTGTCGCTGTTGGCAGTCGGGAAATAGTGCGCGCCGAGGATGTTCTCGACATTCACTTGACCTTCAAGTCCGCGCGGTAGCTTGTAGTAAAGCGCGCCGTCGAGACGGGCATAGGCGGGCAGCTTCACCGCATTGCTGATCGTCGAATAGGATTTGGACCGGGCGATAAGGCCGAGCCCGACGCCGAGCTGCTTTGTCACATCGTAGCGATTCCACAGCGAGAAGCTGTGCCGAGGCACGAGCGGTACCTCGCATTTCTGGGTCGCCAGGTTGCACGCAGTCGTCGTCTCGGTGAGCTTCGCCTTCTGATACGTATACCCGCCCGAGATTAGCCACCGGCTGGTGACGCTCCGTTCCAGCCCCAACTCGATCCCGCGGCTGCGCTGCTTACCGGTGAGCACGGTCCGTGCGGGATTGTTCGGATCAGTCGCTCGGGTGTTCGTACGGTCAAGCTGGTAGACCGCCGCGGTCGCCAGCAGGCCGTGCATCGGCTCCCACTTCGCCCCGACTTCATAATTGTCGAAACGTTCGGGCTTCAGGCCTTCGCTGACATTGGTGAGGCCGCTGAACTGGTCGCCCGATTGCGGCAAGTATGACCGGCTGTAGCTGGAGTAGAAGGAGAGGTGATCGCTCGGCTTCAGGAGGGCGCCGAGGCGCGGCGACCATAAGCCATCGCGGCGTTCGAATCGGCCGCCCAAGGGAGCCGCGCGCAAGTCGTTGACGTCGATCTTGAAACTGTCGAAGCGGACGCCAGCGACGAGCTCCAGCCAGGCGGCGGGACGCAGCTGCTCCTGGATGTAGGCCGCGGCGACGGTCGCCTTCACCTTGTTGTTCGCGTCGCTCAGCAACGGCGCAAAGGTCGCGCCAGTGTCGCGGGTCGGGTCGCCGACCGGCACGAATTGAGCGCCGCCGGCGAAGCTCGCGGTGTTGCGGTAGTTGCGCGACTTCTCGCTGCCGACCTCGAAGCCGACGAGCAACGTCTGGTCGATTCCGCCGAGATGGTTCTCCCAAATGAGGTCGTTCTGGCTGAACAAGTTGGTACGGTCGTTGCGGTTGTTGTAGCCGGCCAGCGTGACGGTCTCGGTCGCCGGGCTGAAGCTGTTGGCGAAGACGTTCTGGTAGAACTTCCGATAGTCGCCGAACATCGTCCGGTTCTTGAGCGTCAGGCCCTCGGCGAACTGATGCTCGACCGCGACGGTCGCAAGGTTCACGTTGGCGCGCGCAAAGCTGATGCCCGGGTCGCCGAAGAAATCGCGATCATGTCCGCGCAGCGGGTCGTCGCCGTCGGCAGGAACGCCGCGATCGGCGGTGCGCCGGTCGTGGAAATATTCGTAGCTGAAGTCGATGCGCGTATCGGGACCGACGAGGAGCCCCGCTGTCGGGTTGATTCCGTACCGCTTCAGGTCGACGTGATGGCGGAAGCTGTCGCCGTCCTCATAGACGCCGTTCAGCCGGACTCCGATGTTATCGCTCAGCGGCTGATCGACATCACCGGCGAGACGGAGGCCGCCCCTGCCATCGCCCGAAGCCGTCATCGCCCGATACGGATTGAGGCTCGGTCGCTTGAGCACGCGGTTGATGATTCCGCCGCCGCCGCCGCGCCCGAAGATCATCGCGTTCGGGCCCTTCAGGACCTCTATGCGGTCGATGTTGTAGAAGTCGCGGAAATACTGGACGTCATCACGGACACCATCGACGAAGAAGTCTGCGGTGCTCGAATTGCCACGCAGGACGATCTGGTCGCGGTTGCCTTCGCCCGAGCCGTAGGATGCGCCGGGGACGAAGTTCAACAGGTCGGAGATAGAACGCAATTGCTGGTCGGCGATCTGGCCACTCGACACGACCGTCAGCGCCTGCGGGATGTTCTTGATGTCCGTGTTGGTCCTGGTCGCCGTACTCGTCGCCATCACGCCATACTCAATGCGCTGCCCGGTGATCACGATGTCGCGCTGATCGGCACTGGCGGAAGCATCGGCAGTGGCTGCGTCAACAGCGTAAGCGCGGGCAGCACCGCAGGCGAGCGCCGCGGCTAACGTCATTTGGAGGCGTGTCATGGGTATCCCTGTTGAGCTGTTGCTCAGGGCCTAGTATTATTGATATCAATTCGCAATAGCGGGTTGCCGGAAATCGGTAAGCCCTTGAGCGGTCTTGCTTATTCCGCCGCCAGAAGGGTCTCCGCGCCACCAAGATCGACCGAAACCAACCGGCTGACGCCCTTTTCGATCATGGTCACACCGTAGAGTCGGTGCATGCGGCTCATCGTTACCGCATTGTGGGTGACGATGAGGTAACGGGTGTCCGTCTCTTGCGTCATTTTGTCGAGCAACTCGCAGAAACGCTCGACATTGGCGTCGTCGAGTGGCGCATCGACTTCGTCGAGCACGCAAATCGGCGCCGGGTTGGTCAGGAACAGAGCAAAGATCAGAGCGATCGCAGTCAGCGCCTGCTCGCCGCCCGACAACAGAGTCAGCGTCGACAGGCGCTTGCCGGGCGGCTGAGCCATGATTTCGAGCCCGGCTTCGAGCGGGTCGTCGCTCTCGACGAGCTCCAAATGTGCCTGCCCGCCATCGAACAGCGTCGTGAAGAGACGCCGGAAGTGTGTGTCGACCTTTTCGTAGGCTTCCAACAGGCGGACCCGGCCTTCGCGATTGAGGTTGCCGATCGACCCGCGGAGGCGGTGGATCGCCTGGGTCAGCTCCTCTGCTTCCTCGGCGCCCTTGGTGCGCGATTCGTCGAGCTCGGCGAGTTCCTGCTCAGCAACGAGATTGACCGGGCCGATGCGCTCGCGCTCCAGGGTCAGGCGCTCGAGCTGCGAGGCTTCCTCATCGGCGTCCCGGTTTTCACAGGGTCAAATGAGAGCTTTTCGGGCAGCCGTTGAGGCACACATTCGAATTTTTCGACGCAGTTTCGCGCAATTTCGGCACTTCGAGCCTGTTGCGCCTCGGCCCGCGCAGCGGCGGCGGCTCGACACTCACGAGTGTCGGCTGAGCGCTCGTTGGCGGCGGAGACTTTGTGGGCACCGGCGACGACCGCTTCTTCAGCCTCGCGCTCGGCAGCGGTGGCTTCGCCGATCCGGACCTGGCTCTCGTCGTTAGAATGTTCGAGTTCGCCGATCTTGCTGTCGAGTTCCGCTGGTTCCCGCGCGAGATCGGCGCGCTCGGCCGATTGCTGCTTCTGGCGCTCGGTCGCCTGGGCGAGGCGCTGGTCGGCATTTTCGAGGCGCTTGCGCCACTCGGCCTGTTCGCGACCGGCAGCGCTAAGCCGCTCGCGGTCGGCGGCAGTCTCGCGAGCCTTGGTCGCCGCTTCGGCGCGCTTGTCGGCGACTGCCGAAGCCTTAGCGGCGGCATCGGTCCGAGCGGCTTCGAGGTCATGTTCGAGAACAGCCGGGTCAGGTAGCGTCGCCAGCGCGCGCTTAGCTGCAGACACCGCTGCTCCGGCGGCTTCCAGAACCGGCTCAAGGTCAACCTGGCGCTGCTCGAGCCCGGAACGCTGCGCCTCAATCCGTTCGAGCGCGGCGGTCGCCAAATCGATTGCGCGCGTGGCTTCGCGAGAGTCACGCTCGGCAGACAGCGCTAATTGCCGGGCCTGCTCGGCTTCGGTCCGGCAACGCTCCATCACGGCGAGCGATTGATCGCGGTGCGCCTGCGCCGCTTCGACGACCGACTGGAGAGTCGGCAATTGGCCGGCGAGGTCGGCAAGGCGATTGGCGCGCAGCAGGCGCTCGGCCGCTGCGGCGCCCGCGCCGATGGCGACGAAGCCATCCCACCGGCGCATCCGGCCATCGCGGGTCACCAGCCGCTGGCCCACCGCAAGGGGCTGGCCCTTGTCCTCGTCAGCGACTGCGATCTGCCGGAGCCGCCGCTGCAGTTCTTTCGGCGCGGTCACATGATCGGCGAGGCATTCGGTGCCGGCTGGTAACACGGGGTCGCCCGAAGCCGGCTCGCTACCCACCCAGCGCCGCGGGGAGTCGCCACCGATGGCCGCATCGGAATCTTCGCCGAGCGCCGCAGCCAGCGCGCGCTCGTAGCCGGGCTCAGCCTTGAGGCTGGCGATCGCCGCTCCGCCGCCATGCTCCAGCGCGCGGGCAAGCGCATCATGCTCCGACTTCGCTGCCGACAATCCAGCGCGCGCCGACGCAAGCTCGGTCTCGACAGTGTCGCGCTGCTCGGCAGCGGCCGTGCGCCCCTGCTCTGCTTCGACGCGCTTGACTTCGGCTGCAGCCAGCGCCTTGGTCGCGGCAGCGACTTCGCCCTCTGCTTTCTCGCGGGCACGAACCTGGTCGCTGCCATCACCAAGCGCCTCGATCTGTTGGGTCAGCCTGCGATCTTCGTCCTCGGTCCGGCCAAGCTGCGCCTTCGCCGCTTCGAGCGCGGCTTCGGCAACCCGGCGCTCGGCGTGCATTGCGGCCTGGCGAGCGAGCAGTTCGGCCAGCGCAGCTTCCGCCTCGCGTGATGCAGTCTCAGCGTGGCCGAGGTCTGTCGCGATTCGGGCCGAATGCGCTTCGGCATCCTCGAGCCGTTTGGCGATCGCCGTCCGTTCCTCGTCGAGCTGGGCGATAGCCCGTTCCGCGTCCCCCTTCAGCGCTTCCTCGCGCGCGATGTCGCCCTTCAGCGCCGCATCGAGCCGATCGAGCTCGGCAAGGCGACGCGACACGGTGTCACGGCGGGCACGGGCAGTCGCGAGATCGTGTGCAAGCGCGTGGCCCTGCTCGCGAAGCTCAGCGAGCGCGTTTCGCTTCACCGTCAGCGCCTCGTTGGCGTGGTCGTGAGCGAGTTGGGCGTTAGCAATGGCCTTGCCGATGCGCTCAACTTCCTCGGCGGCGGCTTTGGCTTCTGCGGTCGCCGCCTCGGCGGCCCGCTCGGCCTCGGTCCAACGCGCATGAATCAGGCGCCCTTCTACGAGCCGGATCTGGTCGGTGATCTTGCGGTAGCGCTCGGCTGCACGCGCCTGACGCCGAAGCTGGGCAGCGCGCTGTTCCTGGTCGGACAGGATCTCGGACAAGCGCGCCAAGTTCGTCTCGGTCGCGCGAAGCTTCTGTTCGGCATCCTTGCGTCGGGCATGAAGACCGGAGATGCCGGCGGCTTCTTCGAGCAGCTGCCGCCGCTCAACCGGCTTGGCGGAGATGATCGATGCGACTTTGCCCTGGCTTACCAGTGCCGGCGAGTGGGCACCGGTCGCCGCGTCCGCGAATAGGAGAGTGACGTCCTTGGCGCGAACGTCGCGGCCGTCGATCCGGTAAGCGCTGCCCGCGCCGCGTTCGATGCGGCGCGTCACTTCGCTTTCACGCTGGCCTGATTCCTCGCTGGTGACGTCGAGCAAGATGGAGACTTCGGCGAAGTCTCGCGGCGGGCGAGACGCGGTTCCGGCGAAGATCACGTCATCCATGCCGCCGCCGCGAAGCGACTTGGGACTGCCCTCTCCCATGACCCAGCGAATGGCTTCGAGGAGGTTCGACTTGCCGCAGCCGTTGGGACCGACGACGCCTGTCAGGCCGGCTTCGACACGCAACTCGGTAGGCTCGATGAAGCTCTTAAATCCGCTGAGCTTGAGCCGCCTGATCTTCAAGCCGACGTTCCTCCCCCGGCGCGCATCTATCCGCCGGCTTCCTTGAGGAACGGTTCGAGCGTCACCCAGTCTCCCGCCACGACCTGATTGCCGTTGACGAAGAAGGTGGGCGTTCCCTGCACGCCCTTATCGCCCGCTGCTTGAGCAGCCCGCTCGAGCAGATCGGCGGCGGCCGCATCCTTGAGGCAGACCTCGGTCTTCGCGGATGGAATGCCGTGCTTTGCGGCGATCGGGATGAGGCCCGTCACTTTGGCGACGCCAAGCATCTGTTCCTCGGGCGGAAGCGCGTTGAGCTTGTCGCTCTCTTCGCCCGTCACCTTTGAAACCCAGGTCGGCTGCGTGGCGTAAAGCTCCTCGGCGACCGGGAAGAAATGGTTCGGCCCGCCACACCGAGCTACCAAGGTCGCTGCAATGTCGATGCCGTTGAGCACCAGCGAGCGATATTCATAGGTCGCCTTGCCGGTTCGCACATATTGGCTGAGCAGCGGCTTCATCGCGGTTTCGGCGAAATGCCGGCAATGCGGGCAGGTCAGCGATCCATATTCGACGATCGCGATCTTCGCCTGCGGATTGCCCATCCGGAACCCACCGTCAGGCGTGGCGACGACCGTCCTGGTCCAATCCCTCGATGGCGCAGCCTTGCGCACATGATGCGGCGCTGCGCCGATCAGCGCGAACGCGGCGATACCGACAAGAACGAGCCGGATTCCCAAGCTACAGCCCCTCTTTCAGCTTCTTCTCGAGAGTCGGCCAAACCTGGTTCTCGGCGACCCCGGGCATTTCGACCATCTTGCCGTTGAGGATGAAGGTCGGGGTGCCCGGGAAGTCAGGATATTGGGCGGTCGCGTCCGACGTCATCTGCACGAGCTTGTCGATTTCCTTGGAGTTGGACAGACACTGCGCGCTTTTTTCTTCAGGAACGCCGCGCATGGCCGCCCATTCAGGCAGTCCGGCAAGCTTCGCGGCCGCGGCCGGAACCTGTTCCTGCGGGATGTTCTGCAGGGCGTCGAGCTGATCCTTCGGCGCCTGCTGGATCTTGCCGATCCACACCTCCTGATCCTTGTACATGGCGCGTGTCAGCGGGAAGAAGCTGGCCGCGCCGTTGCAGCGCGCGATCAGCGACGGACCAAGGTCGAACGCATTCAACAGGTA
>Ga0070660_100003469_pt1 | contig 10856 bp, 10 predicted proteins | sample KBSC33metaG_FD_64670 | JGI IMG/M metagenome (GOLD analysis project Ga0070660, IMG submission 64670) | Corn rhizosphere microbial communities from Kellogg Biological Station, Michigan, USA - KBS C3-3 metaG | ecosystem: Host-associated > Plants > Roots > Rhizosphere > Soil ... | reverse complement strand
CGAGCGAAACGGCCAACCAGATCGACCAGGCGGCAGGCGGTGTTGCGGCCGGTACGTCCGGACACTTCTCCAACGGCTCCACGAGCCCGGCGGCTACATTCAGCACGCTGTAATCACTGATTCGCGCCGGATGTCGAGCCAACCTCGGTATCCGGCGCTCTTTAGGTATTGGAATAGCAAGATGAGAACAACATTTATACTGGCCTGCTTGAGCCTCGCCGTTCTGATGTTCGCCGGATGCAGCCACATGCCAGGGGCCCAGGGCCCGAAAATGGACACGGTCAAAATAGGGCAGGACTACGGCAATGCCATGAGGCAAATGCACGACAAGAGCGGACAGCAGCCCCCTGCCCAATAGGCGCGAACCGGAACGAACGTTCCAAACGTTAAGGCGCGCCGGCGGTATGATATGCCCGACCGCTACGGCGCAGCCCAGATTTTCGAGGCAGTGCCCAGGACGATCTGGGCTCTGCCTCATTCGGTTGACTCGCCGGTACCTATCAACAAGGAACTCTTCATGAATCGCAGAGTCATCATTGCCTTAGCGCTTTCCTCGCTCGCCTGCGCGGGGGCGGCTCACTCCGAGCCGAAGCAACACCTGCCACTCGTACTTTACGGCCATGGCGAAGAGCGGTCACCTTATCAATCATTCTTCCTCGGGCCGGTTTCCTATATGAAGAAGGACGAAGCGGCAAAAATCGACAACCACGTTTGCCTGAAAGTGATGGTCAACATCATTTCGGGCTGGGGTGGAATCATTTGGAAGTATCACCCCACCGAGCCCGATACAGATAAGGTCGGCCTGAACCTCAAGGGGTCGAAACAGTTGACCTTTCTGGCGCGTGGGTCGGAGGGCGGCGAAAAGGTGTCTATCTCCTACGGTATCTCAGGAGGCCGAGTGAATAACGACACTGCCAGCGGGATGCTCGATGTTGTCCTCACCCCTAAATGGAAGAGGTACACGGTCAGCATGAAAGGCAAAGACCTATCGCTGATTCGCAACGCCTTCCGGTTGACCGCGGTCACCGGCCACAAGAAGATGGCGTTCTACCTCGACGATGTCCGATACGAATGATCGACAGATGACACGACAAACGACAACGCCCGCGCATCAACCATGCGCGGGCGTTGTCGTTTGTAGCGCCGGAGCGCTTAGTAGCTCCAGTCCACCTGGTTAGAGAAGGCGAGTTCTTCGGTGGCGACGATCATGTAGCCGCTAGTGTCGACGAAGCGCTGCCAGTTGGCGGGCCGATTGCCGCCGGTGTCGACCCAGTCGATGAAGCCGCCGACGAACCCGTCGACCGACGTATTGTTCACCCAGCAGCCGGAACCCGTGCCCGAGCCAACCGCCGACATGGCGAAGTTGTAGTGCCACCAGGCTTGATTGTACTGGTTGTTGAGATTGCCGTTGGCGTGGGCGATCTTCCATTCGGCGTCGGCAAGCTGCAGCGAGTCGCCGGGATAGGCCTTGGTCGACAACGTCGGCACTCCCTGGTGCACGCCGCCCGCGTAGGCCCCGCTCTGGACGGTAAGGTTGATTCCGTTGTACGCGGTGCCGTAGTCCCACCACGACGCGACCTGCGCGGCGTAGGCCTCGCTGCCGCTGCGAGCGTTGAACTCATAGGGCGAGAACCCGGTTTGGTCGATATTGTTGCCGTTGTAGACGCCGTTGCCGCCACCGTCGAGGTAGTCGTAGTAGTTGTGCCAGGTGCCCTTGTCTTGGGCGTTCGCGAGCCAGCCCGATACTGTGGTCGCCTGTCCATTGAAGTAGGTGCCGGTCGCCGTATCCCCCGTGGCGTTCGCCCAGTTGGCGAGACACTTGTAGGCGGCGACGGCGTACGACCGGTCGACCGTCCACGAACTGAGGTTGTTGACGATGTAGTTGCCCATGTTGTGGGCGAGTGCGTACTCCTGCGACTGGTAACTGGCGCCGTCGCCGTTAGGGGAATACTGGCAGTACTTGCGCATGGCGATCAGGATCTCAGCGGTGACGGCCGCGCTGCCGCCGCCCTTACTGACGACATTGCCGCTTGTATCATAGGAGGCAGTCGACACGAACCCGATGCGTCCGCTTTGATTCACCTGATTCGCCCCGTTGCGAACCCAACTCCAGAAGAAGGCGCTGAGCGCCGTCTTGGCCTTGCCGTCGAGGTCCGCATTGCTGCGCCCAGCGCCCGTCAACCGCCTGTAGCCGTATAACAGACCGACGGTACCGATGCCCTGCGTGCCGCAGTCGACCGAGTCGGCCTTGCCATTGCCGATGCGCCAGTCGTTCAGGGCTCCGTAACCGGCGGACGCCGTCGAGATGTTGCCAACGGTCGAGTTCGCCGATGACATCGAGCACTGAGTGATGTACTTACATTCGTCCCAAACATTGTCGTAGTTGTCGGCGCGCGCGGTCTTCGACCCGGACAGTAGAGCAATAGTTGCGAAAGCGATTAAAGTGCTGTAGGTTAGAAACTTGTGCATGTGTTATTTCCTCATCGAAACTGTCTTACGAGCAAACTTTCACTCTGAGTACCCGAAGTGTATAGCGATTACGAACGACCTCCTCCGTCAAAGCGCGGAGCGCTTGCTTGTATCGCATTTATTGCAATATAACCCGATTACATTTATGTATAGAATACCGAATTACTTGCACAGTATTCCTAACATATAACCAAGTTAAACCTTTAGCTTTTACTAATTGAATTATAACATGCGGTTTGATAAATGGCAAGCTATTTTAAGCGAGCCTGGTTGGAGATTTCAGCGCCAAACGAAAAGGCGCGGCATCCAAAGAGGACGCAGCGCCATTTTTACAGTACTTAAGAACAGTGCGATTCTAATCCGGCTGTGGGGCGATAGCTCGGTCCGAGAGGCGAATCGTGACGGCGCTGATGGCCGCGGTGAGTTGCTTCGCGGTTACCTGCTCGGTCCCCTTCCCTTTCAGCAAGAACGAGTCCGGGGCGATGAAGTTGTAGTCCGTGAGGTGCTTCAGGGCGCGGCGAACCTCACCGGTGGCGCCGGCCGGAAGCTTCGCGGAGTGCTGCCGCTTGGTGGGATGCATCGGCTTCCGCCCGTTCTCGATGTACTTGACCAACCGGTCGAGCGTCACCGCGAGCTCGTAGCGGGTCACCGGCTTGTCACCGTTGAACTTGCCGCCTGGAGCGTCCATCAACTTCTTGGACGTGACACTGGCAACGGCTGGCAGAATCTTTGACCCGGCCGGCACGTCCTTGATGGGACCAGCCAAGACGGGGGTTGACACACAGGCCGCAAAAATCGCACCGGCTGCACACGCTACTTTACTGAGAGTCTTCTGGAACATCGCGGTTCTCCTCTAAATATTTGCCCGTTCCGATCGCTACGCAGGACAGAGGATCATTCGCGACACGTGTCGGAACTTGAGTCGCCTCAGCAATGAGCTTGTCCAGGCCTTTGAGCAGGGCCGTCCCACCGGTGAGGACAATGCCGCGCTCGATAATATCCGACGCCAACTCCGGTGGCGTCTTCTCCAAAACACTCTTGACCTTCGAGACAATCTGCGTGATCGGCTCGACCATGCACTCACGCACCTCCTGCGACGTCACCGTGACAGTCTGCGGGAGGCCGCTGATGAGGTCGCGGCCGCGCACTTCCATCGTCACTTCGTCGGATTGAGGCACGGCGCTGCCGATCATCACCTTGATCTCTTCCGCGGTACGGTCACCGATCATCAGGTTGTACTGAGTGCGGATGTGGCGCGTGATAACCTCGTCCAGCTTCATGCCGCCGATGCGCAGACTCCGGCAGATGACAATGCCGTCGAGGGACAGCACGGCGATATCCGTAGTGCCGCCGCCGATGTCGACCACCATGTTGCCGCCCGGCTCCTTGATCGGAAGACCGGCGCCGATGGCCGCCGCCTTAGCTTCCTCGATCGTCCAGGCTTCGCGCGCCCCGGCGGCCAAAGCGGCCTGCTTGACCGCGCGCTTCTCGACGCTGGTAACGCCCGACGGAACCGCGAGTAAGACTCGGGGTGACCAAAGCCGCTTGATGCCGCACACCTTGTGGAAGATGTGCTCAAGCATTTGCTGGGTCGTGGTGTAGTCGGCGATGACCCCATCGTTCATGGGGCGGACGGCCGCGATGTTCATGGGCGTGCGCCCAAGCATCTCACGGGCCTGCTCGCCGACCGCCTTGACCTTGTGATTGCGAACATGCACCGCGACGACTGACGGCTCGCGCATGATGATGCCCTTGCCGCGGACATACACGAGCACATTGGCCGTACCGAGATCGATGCCTATATCTTGTCTAAAACGAAACAACTGTTAGCCTTCTTAATTGAGCGGGACCGCGTCCTTGGCCGGCTCACACTCATCGTCAACCGCGTTGACGCGCCGGATGTTCGCCCCTACTCCGCTCAGCTTCTCGACGAACTTATCGTAGCCTCGGTCAAGGTAGATCAATCCGCTGACCTCGGTCTCTCCCTCGGCGGTGAGGCCCGCCAAAATGAGAGCCGCTGTTGCCCGGAGGTCGCTGCCGGAGACGGGCGCGCCGGTCAATCTCGGAACTCCAACGATAACCGCGGAGTTCGTCTCCATCTTGATGTTGGCGCCCATTCGCACAAGCTCGTCGATGTAGCGGAACCGACGCTCATAGACCTTTTCGGTCACAATCGAAGTGCCATCGGCGAGGGTCAACAGGGCCGCGATCGGCGGCTGCATGTCGGTGGGGAATCCGGGATGCGGACTCGCGTTGACATTCACGCTGCGCAGAGCCTGTCCGGGTACCATTCGCACGCGGACGCCGTCGTCATGGACACGAACCTCGGCTCCAACCTCGATCAGCTTCTGAGTGACGGGCTGAATGTGTTCTTCGATCGCACCGCGCAGGAAGAGGTCCCCATGCGTGATCACGGCGGCCACCGCAAATGTACCAGCCTCGATACGATCCGAGTCTACAGTATACTCGGTCCCGTGCAGTTCATCGACGCCTTCGACAATAATCTCCTTGGTCCCCGCCCCGCGCACCTTGCCCCCCATCCGGTTGATGATGTTGGCGGTGGCGATGACGTCGGGTTCCTCGGCGGCGTTGGAGATGGTGGTGATGCCGTCGGCAAGGGCGGCGGCGGTCATCAAGTGCGTGGTCGCGCCGACACTCGGGAAGTCAAGGTAAATCGAGGCCGCCTTGAGACCGTTGGGCGCGACCGCGTTGACGAAGCCGTGCTCGACAACCGCCTCAGCGCCAAGACGCTCCAGGCCCTTGATGTGATAGTCGACCGGCCGGGCGCCGATGTCGCAGCCGCCGGGCAGGGCGACCTGCGCCTGACCGAAGCGCGCGAGCAATGGCCCGAGCACCGAGAACGACGCACGCATCTTCTTGATCAACTCATACGGAGCGGTGAACGAGGTGAGATTGGTAGCGTCGATCGATACAGTATTGTCTATATGTTCCACCTTGACTCCGAGATGCTTGAGCGTCTCGAGCATGGTGACTACGTCGCTTATGTTGGGGACATTCGATAAGATCGTTGTGCCTTTAGAAGGCAGAAGTGTGGCTGCGAGAACGGCAAGTGTAGCGTTCTTGCTACCGCTGAGGCGAACCTCTCCGTCGAGGCGGGTACCGCCCACGGTGTAGATTTTCGGCAAACCGGGATCCTCCAGCCATCCGTCCCAAGATCAGAATCGGATGGAAATCCTACCGGACAGTATACAGGACGCTACAGTTAAATGTCAAGGAAAGTGGGAAGCGAAGCCTGGTAATATTACGGAGCCCACGCCGTGGTCATAAAGTGCTGCTTGAACTTCATCGCAAGGTACCGGTCCGTCATCCCGGCGACAAAATCTGTGACCGCACGCGCTCGATCGGGCATTGGCACATCGGCAAACTCGCCCAGCTTAAACTCGCCGTCCTCGGAAAACAGATTGGGCTGGCCCATGTACAAGCGGAACATCTCCTTGAGCATTGCCTGCCCTTTTTGCAACTCCAGCTTGCCACGCGTCTCAAGCGTATAGACGTTCGCATACATGTAATCTTTGAGGGCGTTGGTGGCGTCGAGGACCGCCCCGGTCATGCGCACCTCCGGTTGACCAATGCTGCTCTCCAGCACGTTCATGACCATGGTGGCGATGCGCTTGGAGTGACTGCGCCCGACAATGTCGAGAGCGTCCTGCGGGAGATCGTCGATGTTGAGGACGCCGGCGCTCGCGGTGTCGTCGATATCGTGATTGATGTAGGCGATCCGGTCGGCAATGCGCACGCACATGCCCTCGAGCGATTCCGGCATATGCGTACCGCTGACGATCCCCAGGTCCGCGCTCCCCTTCGAATGGCCCAGGATACCGTCGCGCACCTCCCACGTCAGATTCAATCCTCGACCACCTCGCTCGAGGACGTCGACGATACGCAGGCTCTGTTCGTAGTGGTGAAAATGTGCCTCCGGCACGTACTCCTTCAGCACCTCTTCCAGCGCATGCTCGCCGCCGTGACCGAAGGGCGTGTGGCCAAGGTCGTGCGCCAGGGTGATGGCCTCCGTCAGGTCCTCGTTCAGTCGGAGCGCGCGCGCCAATGTCCGCGCGATCTGGGCGACTTCGAGCGTGTGGGTGAGGCGAGTGCGGTAGTGGTCCTCTTCCGGGTCGATGAACACCTGCGTCTTGTGCTTCAGCCTGCGGAACGCCTTCGAGTGGAGGATGCGGTCGCGGTCACGCTGGAACGCGGTGCGGACGGGATCGGGCTCTTCCGGATTCGCGCGGCCCCTAGTCTGGCTGGAACGAACCGCGTAGGGCGAGAGAGTGGAATCTTCAAGGGCTTCAGTGTACTCGCGGAATTGGCTGAGGGGAATATCGACAACGGTCATGTTCCGATTATACCTGTGATTTTTGCCGGGTCCCAATTAAGGTTTTGTTAATCCTCTAGTAGCGAGGCTGCCGTCGTAGGGCTTCGGCCCCCTAACCCCAATCCTGGGGGGAACCGGACGGACAGATCCTGGACGGTTTTGATCCGCATAAACTCTGCGACCACCATGGTAAGATCGATCATGTCCATTTTCAACCGAGCCGGTTGGGCAGAGGAAGGCCGCAGACAGCAGAGTCAGGAGCGACTGGAGAACGGCGAACTGCCGCTGGAGGCGGAGGGTCGACTCTACCACCTGAAGCAGTCGAAACGGTTCTTCAGCTCCGGCGTCACGCCCGCGGAACTGTGGACGCTGGTCGATCGCGGCATCCGCCCGATCGCGCAGGTCACCGGTAGCGCCGTCTATCGACTCGGTTGGACACCCGACCCGCTCGCTGTCAGCGCCGAAATGCTTGTAACCTCGCACGGCTGCGACGAAGTCCGCGCGAAGGCGCTGGAGCGTCTCACCCAGGAGGCGCGGAAGCTCGGGGCGCACGGCGTAGTCGACATCGAGTTAGTCACAAGCGGGCGCGAGTCTGCCGGCGACCTACGCGACGACGTCGTTGAGGTCTCCGCCCAGGGCACCGCGATAGGCTGGGACGAAGTCAAGGCGACGGATCGACCGTTTCTCACGACCGTCTCCGCCATCGACCTCATCAAACTCATCGACGCCGGCGCACTTCCCGTCGGCCTGGTCGCGGCCACGTCGGTGTGGTACCAGGTCGCCGGCTTCGACACCCGTTGGGCCTTTCAGCCCCCCTCCCTCGGACGGTCGGCCGCGGCGTACAACAGCGAATTGAAGGACTACTCAGAGGCGCTCTACTCCGCCCGCAACCTCGCCATGCAGCGGTTGGAGCGCCAAGCGGCGATGCTGGAGGCGGGCGGCGTCATCGGCGTCAAAGCCGACTATCGACTTATCCCGCACGAAATCGAGATCGACAATCAGGGCGCCAAGCAGCGTCGACACGACCTCATTGTCGAGTTCACCGTCATCGGCAACGCGATCCGCGAGATCCACGGGAAGGACATCGACATCGACTACGCCGTAGTCCTCTAGCCGACTTAGCTTAACAATAAATCGCACTCAGGCTTGACAAACGAATTTCCGCTGTGATATACTCTTCATCGTTCCCAGCGACCTGGAACGCCTGCCGCGGGCGAGTGGTGAAATGGCAGACACGCCAGACTTAGGATCTGGTGCCGCAAGGCGTAGGAGTTCAAGTCTCCTCTCGCCCACCAGGCCCAAGTTGAACAAAATATGCGGGAGTAATTCAGTGGTAGAATGTCTCGTTGCCAACGAGAATGTCGCCGGTTCGAACCCGGTCTCCCGCTCTTTGAACTCAGATCACAATAGTAGTGCCCACCAATTTACAATTGGCGGGCGCTTTTTGTTTTTGCACATCCAACGATGCGTAGAGCCGCTACAATCACTATGAAGCCACTCTTTGACGACGGTATCGACTTACAAAGTGTACGTGCATCTGGATGGATTCGAGAACAAGATGACCGGCATATCGTGTTCGAGTCCCCGTTCTCCGACGTTCTCGGCCCGCTATCATTCGTTATCGTCTGCCTTGGTTTTCTCGTAAGCTTTGATATCCGGTATCGCCCTCTTATGCTTGCACACCCGGATCAGATACCTCCATCTGTCGCTATTAATGTTTTTCTCGTATTTGCAGCCGCTTTCTTTGGCCGATTTATCGAGAGGCATCGAACTACGGTTGACCTTGAAACTCGAATCTACAAGACTGTACGGACGCGCTACCTGATCTACACCCGGATGGAAACTGGATCATTGGACGAGTTGACAATTGGCCTCGCCCATCAAAACGTCCAGATTGTTACCTTGGCCTACGGCTTTCATCGTCCAGCTAACTTCTTTATCTATCTGATCGGCCGGAAGCTACGGCTCAAGATCGGCGCATTCAACTTCCCAGCGTTTTCGTTCGCGCAAAGGATGTCGGAAAAACTTAAGATCTCGATCACCGATACCGCTGGTAGACCATTGAAGCTTCCACCAGCGTAGGTTTGGGTACTCAGTAGCGCAATCTGCCATTTTCATCATCTGCCCAGCGAACGTCTCATACTCTGGGTATCATTCATCTTGCTCGACCTTACACATCCACCGACTCGAGGAACCCGCAATGATCAAAGTCAGCGTACTCTATAAGAACTCGCCCGATGCCAAGTTCGATTTCGACTACTTCATGAACAGCCACGTCAATCTGCTCAAAAGCGTGGTCGGCGACAAGGCGAAGTCGATGTCCGTCGACCAGGGCATGGGCGGCGGTCCCGCGCCGGGTTCCCCTGCCCCATTCATCGCCATGGCGCATCTCTATTTCGAGAACATGGAAGATTTCGGGGCCGCGATGGCGTCGGGATCCGAGACCATCATGAACGACATTCCGAACTACACCAACTGCGAGCCGGTGATCCAGATTAGCCAGGTCCTGCTGTAATCTTCGTGTCGATGCCCAGCGCCGGCAGAGGCGCTGGGCGCCACACTCTCCGTTGAAATACGAGTTTTGCTCCTCCTCCATACTGCTGACCGTCCCAGACGACCATCATAGAATTGCGCGCCGCGGATAGCGGCAATGTCAATGAAGGTTGGATCGTCGTGGAAGAAGATAACGTGCAGTCCGATGTCGACCCATTGATCCCCGGTGAAAGCGGTAGTTGGGCGACAAATCTCCTCAAGCAGCCGATCGTCTACGGTGGGGCCATTTTAGTTATGCTGTTCCTTGGGGGCAACTGGATGCTGTCCGAACGTCAGGCCCAAGCGCATGTGGCTGCTCTCGACCTTACTCCCAAGAGCGAGGTCGTTTGGAATGACGATCTGGTCGCCGCCGAGGCCGAAGCACGCAGGCAGAACAAACCCATTTTCATCGACTTCGGCGCCACCTGGTGTGGGCCGTGCCAGCACATGCAAAACGAGGTGTTCAACGATCCAAAGGTCTACAACACGCTTAAGCGGTTTATATGCGTACACATCGACGTCGACAAGGATCCCAGCGATTCTAAGACGTTCGGCGTACAGGGCATTCCGCGGATGATTGTACAGACACCGGAGAGAGAAACGCGAATGGATCTCGTCGGGGCGCGTGAACCCGGCCCGTTCGTCCAGTTACTGGGCGACTCGGTCGGTCTCGCCCCATCCGGCTCGGACTCCAACTGACCGGCCCCGACCACATTCACCAAAAGATTTTCCCTTCCCTCTTGATTTCCTTGGCGTTCAGGGGTATAGTAATTATCGTCTGCCGCCAGTCGGCATTAGCTGGTAACAGCTAGCAATATGCGGGAGTAATTCAGTGGTAGAATGTCTCGTTGCCAACGAGAATGTCGCCGGTTCGAACCCGGTCTCCCGCTCCAGATTAGGAAAGCCAGTCGTAAAATGCGACTGGCTTTTTTTGCATATTTGTGAAGCACGGCTATACGGTGAGTACCTTAAGATTAGACTCTTAAGTCTCGTCGAAGGAGCGAGGTAATGAGAATACGAAACGTGGTCCTGGCGCTCGCGGCCACATTGTCGATGGCGGGCGCGGTCTCCGCACAGGTCGTCGACCATTCGAATCCATCCGCGAACAATGCGGACCTGGTCGCCAACCAGAGCTATGACTGGGGCCCGATCTTCCTCGCGGGTCGATGCCGGATGACGGATAAGGGGACAGGGGAGATCAGCAGCGTCTACTACCAGAACCGCGTCAACGTCAATCAGTTTACCAACTCGTTCATCTTCCAGATACTCAGCGGCGGGTCGACGGACACATCGACGGGCGGCGGCAACGACTCCGACGGACTGACCTTTACGATTCAGAACGACGGCCTTGGCGCCCTGGGTTTCGGCGGCGGTAATCTGGGATACGGCGAGGGAGTCCACCACAGCATCGCGGTCAAGTTCGACACCGTTCCGAACGGCTGGGACAAAAACCCGGACCCGTCTTACAGCTCCACCGGCCTCTACACGAGCGGGCAGACGCCTGGCGGAGGTATCGATCTCC
>Ga0070660_100003464_pt1 | contig 10863 bp, 13 predicted proteins | sample KBSC33metaG_FD_64670 | JGI IMG/M metagenome (GOLD analysis project Ga0070660, IMG submission 64670) | Corn rhizosphere microbial communities from Kellogg Biological Station, Michigan, USA - KBS C3-3 metaG | ecosystem: Host-associated > Plants > Roots > Rhizosphere > Soil ... | reverse complement strand
TGTCCTTAAGCTGCGGGACATGGCTCCCGCGCGCTTCCTTCCGCTTCTTCTCCTGTTCGCCGGTTCGCTCGGCGGCTGCGCCGCGCTCGACAGGCGGGCCGGCGCGGCGCCGTGGGCCAGTGTCAGCGCCGAGCCGAGCGAGCCGTGGCGGCAGGCGGCGACGCCGGCGGACGAGCGGCTGCTCGACGGCCTGGCGTCGCGCTGGCCCGCGCTGACGGGAATGGCGCCGCGCGGCCGCGGCGCATCGCTGCTCGATCCCGCGTCCGCGCAGCCGCGCGCGGCGCCGCCGCCGGGCGCCTATCTCTGCCGCTTCGTGCCACTCGCCTTGCCGCCGGCGCCGGGCCGCCGCGGCGGCTTCTGCTTCGTCGGCGTGGAGGGGGAGCGGCTCAGCCTCACCGTCGAGGCGGGGCCCGAAAGGCTCGGCGGCTATCTGTTCGAAGGCCGCGGCGACACCCGCCTCGTCTTCCTCGGCACCGCCGCGTCGCGCGGCGGGCGCCTGCGCGGCTATGGCGCGGATCCGGCGGCCGACGTCGCGGGCGTGGTGGAGCGCATCGGCCCCTTCCGCTGGCGCCTCGCCGTCCCCAGCCGCGACGGCCGCGGCATCGGCTTCTACGAGCTGGTGCCGGCGCCGGTGCAATAGCCCGGCGCATCGGGCGACGATCAGGCAGGAAGAGGGCTGGCGGAGACGGAGGGATTCGAACCCTCGGTAGGAGTAATCCCCCTACGGCGGTTTAGCAAACCGCTGGTTTCAGCCACTCACCCACGTCTCCGGGAAGGCCGGTGCGGCGGCTATAGCGGCGGCGTGCGGGGGGTTCAACCGCTGCGGCGGCAGCAATTTCAGGCGCCGGTACGGAGGGATTGGGGCCGCTTACGCGACCCCGTCTCCGCCGCGCGGGCGCGGCTCCGGCTCGAACCCTCGGTAGGAGTAATCCCCCTACGGCGGTTTAGCAAACCGCTGGTTTCAGCCACTCACCCACGTCTCCGGGAAGGCCGGTGCGGCGGCTATAGCGGCGGGTTCCGGCGGGTTCAACCGCCCGCCGGAGGCGGTTTCGGCGCGAGAACGACTCGGCTCGTCGCCCGTTCATTGCCGCGCAAGGCGGGGCGGGCTTAACTTGTTCCGGAGCGTCAGGGGGAGTTTTGCCATGCGCCGGTCCGTGTCCATGAAATCGCTCGCCTGCGCGGGCGCCGTCCTTTTCGCCACGTCCGCGGGGGCGCAGGTTCCCACCGTCGATCCGAGCGGCCCGCCGCCGCCGCCGGCCCAGCCGGCGCCGGCCGCGCCGCCGCCCGCCTCCGCCCAGCCGATGCCGGCCTGGGAAAGCGCCGACCGTCCCGCCGTGCCGGCGCCCGCGCCGGCCGCCCCCGCGGCCGATCCCGCCGCGCCGCCGCCCGCCGCCACCCCCGCCGACGGCCGCGAGATCGCCTTCCAGCGCGCCCATGCCGAGGTCACCAACCAGACCGTCGCCAACAAGGACGTGCTGAGCGCCGCCGAGGGCGTGTTCGGTAAGGGCGCGAACGGCCTCGCCGACATGATCGAGAAGCTCCTCAAGGACCAGGGCCAGCCCACCGGCTACATCACCGGCCGCGAGGCGGGCGGCGCCTTCGTCGTCGGGCTGCGCTACGGATCGGGCACGCTCCACCACCAGATCGAGGGCGACCGCAAGGTCTACTGGACCGGGCCCTCCGTCGGCTTCGACGTCGGCGCCGACGCCAACAAGGTGTTCGTGCTCGTCTACAATCTCCACGACACCCAGCGCCTGTTCCGCCGCTTTCCGGCCGCGGAGGGCAACGCCTATGTGATCGGCGGCCTCACCGCCTCCTATCTGCGCTCCGGCGACCTGGTGCTGATCCCGGTCCGCATGGGAGTCGGCGCGCGCCTCGGCGTCAACGCCGGCTACATGAAGTTCACCCAGAAGAGTAAGTGGCTGCCCTTCTGAGTCATCGTGGGGGGACATGTACTTGTACGTGTCCCCGGCCGGAGCCGATGGGGACACGTACAAGTACATGTCCCCAGCCGACCGTTACGCCGCCTCGTAGACGGGGCGCCAGTTGCGGCTGTGGGAGCCGGGGCCGCGGGCCGTCGCACTGGCGAGCGGCAAGGCCGTCGCGCAGAAGCCGCATTCGGCGGAGACCCGCCCGACATACCATTGGGTCCGCCCGCAGCCCGGGCAGTGGTTCACCTCGTCCTCGTGGTAGACGACGCAATAGCCGCGCGCCTGGGGGTCGTGGGGGTGGCCCTCGGCACCCTGCGGCATGAACGAAAGCGCCATGGCGGCCTCCTGTGTGCGGCGGCGACGAAAGGGGGGAGTCGCCGGGGCGATGCTCCATCCGCCCGCGCCATCTGTCTGTCATCCCCCGATTTTCCGCCGTCCCACGCCGGGAAAGGCCAGTGCGAAGGGTTAACGCCGCCGTTTCGCCCTCACGTCGCCAACCTCAGCAAGGTCTCGATCCTGTCGGCCTCGGCCGCCGGCTTGTCGGTGCGGATGCGCGAGATGCGCGGGAAGCGCATGGCGAGGCCCGATTTGTGGCGCTTGCTGGCGTGGATCGAATCGAACGCGACTTCGAGCACCAGGCTCTTCTCCACCTCGCGGACCGGCCCGAAGCGCTGCACCGTATGGCCTCGCACCCAGCGGTCCAGCCACATCAGCTCGGCGTCGGTGAATCCGAAATAGGCCTTGCCGACCGGCAGCAGCTCGCCGGCCTCGCTCCAGCAGCCGAAGGTGAAATCGGAATAATAGGATGACCGTTTGCCGCTGCCGCGCTGCGCGTACATCAGGATGCAGTCGGCGGTGAGCGGGTCGCGCTTCCATTTGTACCACAGGCCCGCGCGCCGGCCGGCCACATAGGCGCTGTCGCGCCGCTTCAGCATCACCCCTTCGATCGCGGCGTCGCGTGCGCCGGCGCGTATCTCCTCGAGCGCCTCGAAGCTCGCCGCCTCGATGAGGGCGGAGAGATCGAACCGCTCCGCATCGAGCGTCGGCACGAACGCCTCCAGCCTCGCCCGCCGCGCCGACCAGGCGAGCGGCCTCAAATCCTCGCCGTCCTCGAACAGCATGTCGTACAGCCGCACGAAGGCCGGAAAGTCGCGCAGCATCTTCGCCGAGACGGCCTTGCGCCCCAGCCTTTGCTGCAGGGCGTTGAAGCTGGCTGCGCCGCCGCTTTCGGTGTCCGCCCCCTGCGCCGCGCCCTTCACCAGCAGCTCGCCGTCGAGCACCGCGTCGCGGTCGAAGGCGGCCCCCACTTCGGGGAAGCTGCCGGTAATGTCGTCGCCGGCGCGGCTGTAGAGCCGGCTCTCGCCGCCGGCGCGCACGACCTGGACGCGGATCCCGTCCCATTTCCACTCGGCCGCATAATCCTCCATCGACACGCTGAGGTCCTCGAGCGGGTGGGCGAGCATGAACGGCCGGAACACGGGCACGTTCTCCGCCGTCGGCTGCGCCCCGCGCCCCTCCGCCCAGGCGAAGAGCGGCTCGTAGGGCGGACCGATGCCGTGCCACACCTCCTCGACGGCATCGACGTCGAGCCCGAACGCCTGCGCCAGCGCCGTCTTCGCCAGCCGCGCGCTGACGCCGATGCGCAGCTCCCCCGTCGCGAGCTTGAGCAAGGCATAGCGGCCGCTGGCGTCGAGATGGTCGAGCATCGCGGCGAGCGCCGCCGGCGCCTCGATCCTCCCGAGCGCGCGCAGCCGCTCGACCACCGCGCCGATCCGCAGCGTCCCGTCGTCCACCTCTTCGGGCTGGTCCTCGCGCTTGGGCCAGAGCAGCGACACCGTCTCGGCCATGTCGCCGACATAGTCCCAGCTCATGCGCAGCAGCACCGGGTCGATCCGATCCTCGACCACCGCGCGGATCGCCGCCGGCTTCACCCCGGGCAGGTCCAGCTCGCCGGTCAGCGCCGCCAGCGCATAGCCGCGGTCGGGGTCGGCGGTGCGGCGCAGATAGTCGCCGATCAGCTTCAGCTTGCCGTTGCGCGAGCGCGTGTAGACGAGCGCGTCGAGGAGCTGGGAAAAATCTCGCATCGCCGGCGCAACGAATGCGCCTAGCTTGGGCTCCCGTCCAGCGCTGCCCGCTCGCCCATCGGCGTCTCCAGCTCGGACAGCACCGAGGCGAGGAGGAGGCCCATCGACTTCTCGCCCTCGGGGCTGAGGCTGACGATGACGCGCCGGGCATCGGCGTCGTCGGACCGCCGCACGAGCAGCCCCTCGCGCGCCATCGTGTTGATCCAGCGCAAGGCGGTGGTCGGCGGCGCGCCCGTCGAGAGGCTGAGCTGCGAGACGGTCACGGTGCGGTCCTCGTGGGTCTGCACGTAGAGCTCCAGCAGGATGTCCCACGCCGGCTCCGAGAAGAACGCGCCGAGCAGCCGGTCGCGCAGCCGGCGCATCGCCAGGATGCGGCGCGCCAGATCGATCGCCTGATGTTCGGGAGCCGGGACGCAATCGTCCTCGGCTTTGCCCTTGCCCCCCTTCGTCGCCACACCCCCTCCGCCGTTAACACGCATCATTGTTTGCTTGTTTTCCAAGCGTTAGCCCGTCATCCCCTTGTTAAACCTAGAGCTGTGGGGGGCTCCGGTCGCGATGAAGAATTCCGAACAGGGTGTTCAGCCGCCGAACACCCCGGTGAACACCGGGGCGTCAGCGCTCGATCGCCTCGCCTGGGACGATCTGCGGCTGTTCCTCGACGTGACCTCGCGCGGCAGCCTGCGCGCCGCCGCCGAGGCGCGGCGGCTGTCGGTCAACACGGTCCGCGCGCGCATCGAGCGGCTCGAAGCCGCCTATGGCGCGCCGCTCCTCACCCGCACCCGCGAGGGAAGCTCGGTGACCGTCGACGGCGCCCGGCTGCTGCAGATCGCGCGCGGCATGCGCCAGGGGGCGGAAGGCGCGGCGGCGCGGCCGTTGCCGGCCGAGAAGCCGAACGAGGTGCGGCTCGCCGCCACCGAAGGCCTCGGCGTGCTCTGGCTGATGCCGCGGCTGGAGGCGGTCGCCGACGAACTCGGCGCCGCCGCCCTCCACATCCTCTTCACCTACGATTTCCGCGGCCTGCCGGTCGACGGGATCGACGTTGCCATCGCCTTCCAGCCGCCCGGGGAGTTCGGCTACGAGGCGCTGCGCGTCGCGACGCTCCACTACATGATGTTCGCCGCCCCGGCCTACGTGGGGCGCCACGGCCGCCCCGAAGGCCTCCACGAAGTCGCGCGCCACCGCCGGGTCGACCAGAGCGCCCCGGGCCTCAACACCCACATCCTCGAATACATACTCGGTCCGGAGCGCCCCGACGCGCCCCGGCCGGTGCGCACCAATTCGAGCGCCGCCCAGCTCGCCGCCGTCCGGGCGGGAGCGGGGATCGCGGCCATGCCGACCTATGTCGCGGCCGTCGCGCCCGAGCTCATCCCCCTCGAGCCGCCGCTCAACCTGCGTTTCGACGTCTACGCGACCTACCAGCCCGGCGGGCAGGAACGCGAGGACGTCCGGGCGCTGCTCGCCTGGCTCCAGCAATGCCTCCGCCCCGAGGACAATCCATGGTTCCGCCACGAATTCGTCCATCCGCGCGATTTCGGCGCGGCCCAGCCGCTGCGATAGCGCGATCGGCTAAGGAACCGGCGAGGGCTTGCCTCGTCGATGGGCTGCGGCACGTGAAGGGAGCTCCAAGGGGCTTTGCGACCGGCCGCCAGGCTCAAGCCTCCAGCTCGACGTCCCAGTAAAGATAATCGCGCCAGCTGTCGTGGAGGTAGCCGGGCGGGAAGGAGCGGCCATGCTCCTGCAGCTGCCAGCTGGTCGGCCGGAAGGGGCGGCGGAAGAGGGCCATGTGCGCCTCGCGCGGCGTCCGCCCGCCCTTCCTCAGATTGCAGGGCGCGCAGGCGGTGGCGACATTCTCCCAGGTCGTGCGACCGCCCTGGGCGCGCGGCACGACATGGTCGAAGGTCAGCTCGCGCGTGTCGCCGCAATATTGGCACTGGAAGCGATCGCGCAGGAACAGGTTGAACCGGGTGAAGGCCGGGTTCTCGCTCGGCTTCACATATTGCCTGAGCGCGATCACCGAGGGGAGCTGCATCGTGCGCGTCGGGCTGTGCACCTCGCGCACATATTGGGCGACGATGTCGACCCGCTCGAGGAACACCGCCTTGACCGCCGTCTGCCACGGCCACAGGCTCAAGGGATAGTAGCTGAGCGGCGTATAGTCCGCGTTGAGCACCAGAGCGGGGCAGGCGTCGGGATGCCGTATGAGGTCTGGATGGTACATACGCTCGCGACGGCCCTCCATGTCCCGCGGGGACATTCCGGCCCGGCCTGTCGCACCCAGGACGGGGGCGGCGCGTCCCCAGTCCAGTCCCTTCTCGCCCGAGAAGATGACGCCGCCATGACTGCATGGGCCGCGACTCGCGGTCAAGGGGCAAGTCGTTGACGAAGGTGGTTTCCCGCTTCGCGCCGAGCCCGACGGGACGGCTTCACCTCGGCCACGCCTGGTCCGCCCTCCTCGCCCACGATTTCGCGAGGGCGCGCGGCGGGCGTTTGCTGCTCCGCATCGAGGATATCGATCCAGGCCGGACCCGCGAGGAATTCGTCGCCGGCATCGAGGAGGATCTCGCCTGGCTCGGCCTTTCCTGGGACGGCGAGGTCGTGCGCCAGTCGCGGCGGCTCGCGCTCTATTCCGAAGCGCTCGCGCGGCTGAAGGCGCGCGGCCTCGTCTATCCCTGCTTCTGCACCCGCTCGGCCATCGCGGCCGAGATCGCGGCGAGCGCCGCCGCCCCCCACGGCCCGGACGGCCCGCTCTACCCCGGCACCTGCCGCCGGCTGTCGGAGGAGGAGCGGACGGCACGGATGGCGGAGCCGCATGCCTGGCGGCTCGACGTCGCCAAGGCGGCGGCGGAGGCGGGTCCTCTCGCCTGGCGAGACGGCGAAGCCGAGATCCGCGCCGAGCCCGAGATGTTCGGCGACGTCGTCCTCGCCCGCAGGGACGCGCCAGTCAGCTACCACCTCGCCGTCACCCTCGACGACGCCGCCCAGGGCGTCACGGACGTGGTGCGCGGCCGCGACCTGTTCGCCGCCACCCACGTCCACCGCCTGCTCCAGGCGCTGCTCGACCTGCCGACGCCGGTTTACCACCATCACGCCTTGCTGACCGACGCCGCGGGAAACCGCCTCGCCAAACGCCACGGGGCCCCTACGCTCCTCAGCCTGCGCGAGGCCGGGGCGGACGCGCGCGCACTCGTGGCGGAGCTGCGCAGCGGCAAGGTGCCCGCCGGCTACGCACTCCCGACTTCCGACCAACGGGTGGAGAGCAGGCCCGCCTAAAGCTTACGGAAATTGGTCTACTGTCCCAACAGCGGGCGGCAATATCGGTGCGGCGGCAGTAACGCATCATGCGCCAGGCTATTGGCGAAGCCCCGCTCCAGTCCAGATCGCGGCGACGGCGAAACTATAGTCGGCGTTAAAGCCGTCTTCATCTTGGCCGGGCATATCGGTGACGGTCGCAGGGGGAGAAGCCATGGCTATCGCGGGAAATAACGCAGGGCGGGTGGGCCAGAGCCGCTATTGGGCGCTGTTCGGCATCACCATCGTCGCGATGGCCGTGCTGCTGGTAGGCGCCGGCTACGCGGTGCTGCAACGCAGCTACGGCCTCGGGCTGCTGATGTTCGCCGCGATCGCGCCGGTCGGCATCTATTGGCGGGTGATCATGATGCGCCGCTGCCGGGACATCGGCTGGCCCGCGGCCGCGCCCTGGATCATCTCCGGCCTCCAGATCGCGCTGACGTTGAGCTTGCGCTCGAACCAGGGTGCCGTCGGCGCGGCCGCGGGTTCGGCCTTCTTCCTCGTTTCGCTCGTTGGGCTGGCGGACTTCGTCTTCACGATCGTCATCGGCTGCATCGCCACGAAGCAACCCGTGGATTACGATGCGGTTTTCGGGGACGGCCCGGGGACGGCCCACCGCCCCCAGCCCCGCGACGGGGAGCCCCTGCGCAGCGGCGGCTCCGACCGGTTCGACGACGCCATCGCCCGGGCCCTCGAAGCGCACCGGCAGCGCGAGGCGGCCGCCGGCGCAACCCAGCCCGCCCATCCGGCGGCGCCGGCGCATTTGGCCCGCCGTACCGCCAGCTTCGGCCGCCGCGCCGTGTGAGGGCTGCGGCTTGGCCGAGGCGCGCCTCGCGCGCGTCTGGTGATCGCCCGGCCTTGAGCGGTCGAAGTGTCGGGTTGGAAGATTACGGCGCGTCGGCAGCGTAGCTTTCGAGAAACCCGCATCGGGTGCAGCGCCACGTTTCCACGTCGAGCTGCGCCTTCTTGTCCTGCCGCAATCCCCACCATTTGCTGACGCTCGGTTCGCCTTCCTGCCATCGCTCGGGCCACGCCCCGCCTTGGCTCCGATCGACGATCACGCCCACGGTCATCGCGCCGCCGCACTTCCCGCACGTCTTGCTCATCGCGTTCCCCTCATAAGGAGGAGTGTATTCACCCCGATCGATCGCTGCAATTCGAAGCGCGGGGGCGCCCGGCTCCCAGATCGCGCCAGCGCCGCGAAGATGCGGCAAAGCCGGTGAGACGGGCTTCGAGGATCGGGCTTGGACCTTCCAACCCCTGCGCGCGGTCAGCCGGTCCCGAGCGGCGCCAGAAATTGCTCGTCGCTCACCTTCTCCATCCAGGTCACCGCTGAGCCGTCGAGGGATTCCTGGATCGCGATGTGGGTCATCGCCGCGTCGGGCGTCGCGCCGTGCCAATGCTTGTGTTCGGCCGGGCACCAGAGGATGTCGCCGGCGTGGAAGCTGACCGTCAACGACATCGCCGTGATCAGGCAGGCGGCGCTGAACGGGCTCGGCATCGCCTTCGTGCCGGAAGACGTCGTGCGGCAGGACCTCTAGAGTGGGGCGCTCCTCCGGGTGCTGACCGGCTGGACCCCGCCATTTCCCGGCTATTACCTCTATTATCCCAGCCGCCGCCAGCAATCGCCGGCCTTCGCGCTGCTGGTGGAGGCGCTGCGCTACCGGGGGCGTGAGTCACGTCGCGTGCGGCCGGGAAAGAGCGGGAGCCCGGCTCCCGCTCTTCCTTCGGCTGCTTGCGAGGCTTCGCGATCAGCGGCGCGACGCGGGGACCGACATCACGGACATCGGAGCCGCCGCGCCGCCGACAGTGAGCGGCTGCGGCGCGGTCGCGGCGATGTTCAGCGGCACGTCCTCGTCGATAAAGGCCTTGATCGGCGTGCCGATCGGCAGGCGGGCGCTGGTCCCGGTCATGAAGAAGCCCGCCGGGGCGAACACCACGGCCGAGACGCCGACCGCCGCCGCGCCCCCGGCGCTGCCTTTCTGGGCGAGCGCGCCGCTCAGGCGGATCTGGCGGCCGTTGACGGTCAAATAGAGGACCCGCGCCGCGATCCGGCCGGATTTGCCCCACATGCCCTTGTTGCGCACGTCGGTGAGCTCGCCCACGGCGGGGGTGCCCACCGGGATGACGGTGACGCCCTGGACGAGGATCGGCTCGGCCGTTTCCATGCGGAAGCGCTGGCCGGTCTGGAGCTGCTTGCCCTTGGTCGTGAGCTCCTCGGCGAGCCGCAACGGGACCTCGGTGCCGACGCGAAGCACGGCGTTCGCGGAGCTGGGCCCGGAAATCGGCTGCGGCGCGCGGTTGTACTGCGCGGAAAGGGCGGTCGGCGCGGCTACGAGCGCCAGCGCGGCAAGACGAAAGTTCATGGATTCCTCCCTGGAGAATTGGGGGCGCTCTCCCGCCGAGGAAGACGCACCCGAGATGATCGAGACGGTGGTTCTTGTGTTGCAGTTCGGCGTCCAGCGCGGCGCCGCCACCCGGCGTTCGAGAGCCTGTGTGGGCCCGTCGGTGCCGGTGGAACGCGCCCCCGCGCGCTGTTGGACCGGCTCGTACAAGTCCGTTACGAACTGTGCTACCGTAGTAAAACACCAATTTTTACCGCGGGACGTACATTTTTGCCGAACTTTGCCGAAGCTCGCGCCCGCATAGCTGCTGGGCTCGCCCCGCACCGGGCACCGGCGAAGTGCCGGGTGGATATTCGCAGGCGAGCGCCTAGATAGGCGCCATGAGCCTCCTCCTCATGATCCTCATCTTCGCGGCCGCCGGCGCGACCCTCTACGTGCTGGTCCGGGGGGTCATCAACATGGCGCAGCAGAAGGACATCACCGGTCAGCGCTCTCAGCAGCTGATGCGCCAGCGCGTCCTCTACCAGGCGGTGGCGGTCGTGCTGGTCGTGCTGTTCCTGCTCGTCGCCAGCGGGAAGCACTGAGCTGGTCCGGCTTACCAAAATCTACACGCGCACCGGTGATGGCGGCGAGACCGGGCTCGCCGACGGCTCGCGTATCGCCAAGGACCACCCGCGCGCGCAGGCGATCGGCGACGTCGACGAGGCGAACAGCGCGCTCGGCATCGCCCTCCTCCACGTCGCCGACGAGGGCCACCGCGCGACGCTGCGGCGCATCCAGAACGAATTGTTCGACCTCGGTGCCGATCTTGCGACGCCGGGCGACGATTTCGCGCCGTCCGAAATGGTCCTGCGCATCGTCCAGCCGCAGATCGACCGCCTCGAGCGCGAGATCGACGCGATGAATTCCGGCCTCGCGCCGCTGCGGAGTTTCATCCTGCCCGGCGCGTCCGGCGGCGCGGCGCACGTCCATCTAGCCCGCGCGATCGTGCGCCGCGCGGAGCGGTCCGCTGTCGCGGCGGCGCGCGCGGTGCCGATGAACCCGCTCGCGCTTCGATACCTGAATCGGCTTTCGGATCATCTTTTCGTCCTCGCCCGGCTGCTCGCGGCCGGGGCGGGGGGCGACATTCTCTGGGAACCGGGCGCGACGCGAAGCGCTGACTGATCTCGATTACGGGTGTAAAACGAACGGGCGCGAAGGAGGGGCGAGTGGCGA
>Ga0070660_100003463_pt1 | contig 10864 bp, 10 predicted proteins | sample KBSC33metaG_FD_64670 | JGI IMG/M metagenome (GOLD analysis project Ga0070660, IMG submission 64670) | Corn rhizosphere microbial communities from Kellogg Biological Station, Michigan, USA - KBS C3-3 metaG | ecosystem: Host-associated > Plants > Roots > Rhizosphere > Soil ... | reverse complement strand
CCGTGCACGGCGTGTTCATCGCGATCGGCCACACGCCGAACACGCAGGTCTTCGAAGGCCAGCTCGCGATGAGCAACGGCTACATCCGCGTCAAGGGCGGCGCCGAGGGCAACGCGACGGCGACGAGCGTGCCGGGCGTCTTCGCCGCGGGCGACGTGGCCGATCAGGTCTATCGCCAGGCCGTGACGTCCGCGGCGACAGGGTGCATGGCGGCACTCGACGCGGAAGTCTTCCTCGAAACGTCGGCGGTGACGACAGTCGAGCCCGCGGTGGTGTGACGCGGTGGCGCGACTCGACGAACTGAAGTCGCTGCTCGACGCGGCGCGAAGCCGTGCCGAGCGCGAAGCGCCGCAGACGCGTGGCGCGCCGCGCGAACGTCCTGCGCACACCGAAGGCCATCCGCCGGTGGGCGCCAACGGGCACGCGCCCGCGGTGAAGCAATCGGCGCGCGCCGTGCCGCCCGCGTCGTCGGGCCGGCGTCATCTGGGCGCGACGAAGCATGCCGACGGGGACATCGACATCGGTGTAGCGTTCGCCGACGTGACTCGCCTGCCGCCACGCAATCGCGCGGCGTCGACCCGCACGCGGCCCGCGCCGCACGCGCGCTCGCGCATCGAGGACGAGCTCGCGGTGCTCGAGCTCGCCAAGAACGGAACCGAGCCCGCCCCTCATGCGTGGGACATCGGCCAGGAGCTGGAGGGTGAGCAGACGTACGTGCGCCCAGGACTTGGCAGCGACGTGCTGGTCAAGCTGCGCCGCGCGCACTGGGTCGTGCAGGCGGTCATCGACCTGCACGGCATGACGCAGACCGAGGCGCACGACGCGCTCGCCGACTTCCTGCTGGAAGCGCGTAACCGCGGACTGCGCTGCGTGCGCGTCATCCACGGGAAGGGCCTCACGTCGCCGAATCGGGAGCCGGTGCTGAAAGGCAAGGTCAGGCGCTGGCTCGCGCAGTGGGACGACGTGCTCGCCTACTGCGAGGCGCCGCCGCACGCCGGTGGCAGCGGCGCGGTCGTCGCCCTTCTGCGCGGGCGCTGACGTTCAGCCGCCGGCGCGCCGACGTCGCGAATCGGTCACAATCCGCTTTCCCAAAACGATCCCGTCGCGGGCTGCACCACGCGCCGCGGGGCCCGCGCGTCCCATCGATAGGAGCGACCCATGCCGTCCGCCGATCCGCCGCGATTCTCCGACCTCGTTGCCGCCAACGAAGCGACGCTGCTCGCCGACTGGATGAAGCAGCAGAAAGCCGCCCGCGGCACCCGTCTCGATTTGCTCGGCGAGTCCGAGCTCGAGGATCAGTCGCGGCGGTTTCTTCGCGCGTTCCGTACCGCGCTCGCGACCGGGGACCTCGACGACGTCTCGCAGCCCGCGTGGTCTGACGTGCGCGATTTCCTGCGCGAGGTCTCGCGCTCGCGGGCATTGCAGGGGTTGAAGCCGGCCGAGACCGCGCTTTTCGTGTTCTCGCTCAAGCAGCCGCTCTTCGCGCTGCTACGCGGCGCGCTCGGCAACGCCACGGATCGGCTGGCGCTCGACACGTGGCAAATTTCCACGCTGCTCGACCAGCTCGGTCTGTTCACGATGGAGGCATACCAGCAGACGCGCGAGGAGATCATCGTGCGTCAGCAACAGGAGCTGCTGGAGCTGTCCACCCCCGTCGTGCAATTGTGGGATCGCATCCTCGCGTTGCCCCTCGTCGGCACGCTCGACAGCTCGCGCACGCAGGTGGTGATGGAGAGCCTGCTCGAGCGCATCGTCGCCACCGGCTCCGAGATCGCGATCATCGACATCACCGGCGTGCCGACCGTCGACACGCTCGTTGCGCAACACCTGCTGAAGACCATCGCGGCGACGCGGCTGATGGGCGCCGACTGCATCATCAGCGGCATTCGACCGCAGATCGCGCAGACGATCGTGCACCTCGGCGTCGACCTCGGCACGGTGGTGACGAAGGCAACGCTGGCGGACGCGTTCGCCGTCGCGTTGAAGCGCACGCGCGACGCGGCGGTCAGCGCGCAACGGGATCCGACAACCTAGGAGCCTGCGCGGCAGAGTGCGCGAACCGCGGAGTCCATGTTGATTAAGCCACGAAAATCGCATTGTGGACGCGCGCGTCAGTCGGAAGCGACGCTACGAGCGCCCGGCTGCTCGTGCCAACGCGCTTCGCACGTGTTTTTTGAGCGATTTTCTGGTTTCACAGAACTCACAGATACGCCATCCGCCGCAGGTTCAACGCCAGGCACACGAGCTTCCATTCAGCGCTGACCTTTTGCAGACCGCGAAGGCTGAATTGCCGAAATCCAAGCACTGCTTTGATCCATCCGTTCGGCGGCTCGACAATCGCCTTGCGCCGACGGTAAGCGGCTTTCCCCGGCTCGCTTTGCAGGCGCTGTGCCATCGCTGCGGTGTGCGGATACTTGTCGGCATCGATGGCCGCTTGGCTACGGCCTTCGCGACCGAGAGCCACGATCACCTCGCACGGTGTCGTGGCCAGCGCTTCGAGGGTCGTCTCAGCACGAAACCCCGCGTCCGCCAGTGCCTGTTGGGGAAGCTCCCCGGTGGTGGCCTTGACCGCGTTCAGCAGTGCCGGCAACCGATCATTGTCGGCGGCATTGTTGGTCAGCTCCGCAGCCACAATGATCTGGTGCTCGGCGTCGACTGCGGTTTGCGCGTTGTAGCTTTGCTCGAAGCCGCCGCCAGCATGTTTCATGATGCGACTGTCCGCATCCGTGAAGCTCTCCTGATCCGTGTCGGCCGGTACTCCGAAAGCGCGCTTGTAGCGCGGTCCGGGCTTGCGCGTACCGTCGGGACCGCGTGGGCGCTGCTCGTCGTCAGCACGGCGTCCGCGCGCCGTATCGGCGGCGCGCTGGCGTTCTTCCAGCCGCGCCTTGGCAGCCTGGATCACTGCCAGCCGCGTTTCGCGCCGCTCGATCTCCGCCGGCAGATCCAACTCCGGCTCGTCGCGTTCGGCGACGTCGACCGCCTTCGCGCGCTCGAGCAGCGCGTCGATCTGCGACTTCAACTCGGCTTCGGCCCGCTTCATGCGCTCATAGCTCATCGCCTTATGCCGGCTGGCGTTGGCCTTGAGTTTCGTGCCATCGACGGCGATCGTGCCCAGTTTCACCAAACCGCACTCGCGCGCCAGCTTCACGACTTGCACGAACAGCGCTGCCAGCTCCTTCAAGTGCAGTGCCCGGAAGTCGCTCAACGTCCGGTGCGCCGGAAAGTTGCCCGCCCCCGAGACGCGGAACGCCACATCCTCGTGCAGCTTGCGCGCGAGCTTGCGCGACGAGAACACCCCCGTGGCGTAAGCGTAGAGCAGAACTTTGACCATCATCGCCGGATGGAACGGCTGATTACGCGGACCACCGCCAGCGTAGCGCTCGTGAAACGCGCTCAGGTCCAGGCTGTCCACCGTGTCGCTGATGTAGTAGGCAAGATGGCCTTGCGGCAACCAGTCTTGCAGCGCTGCCGGCAACAGCAACTGCTGCCGCGGCTCGTAGGGAAGATAGCTCGTAGTCATGGCGACTCAACGGCTTTACCGGCGTACTGGATGACGCACAATGCGTCCTTCTGCCGCGCAGGCTCCTAGGCATCATGGACCGCATCCCGATTCTCAAGATGGGCGAGTACCTGCTCGTCACGATCCAGGTCGACATGCACGACCAGCTCGCGCTCGCGCTGCAGGAGGACCTGACCGAGCGCATCAATCGAGAGCGGGCCGCGGGCGTGCTCATCGACATCTCGTCCCTCGACGTGGTCGACTCGTTCATCGGGCGCATGATCGGCAACATAGCCGCGATGGCGCGGGTCCTCGACGCCAACACCGTCGTCACCGGCATGCGCCCGGCGGTGGCGATCACCCTCGTCGAGCTCGGACTGTCGCTCGAAGGCGTGCATACGGCGTTGAACGTCGAGCGCGGCATGGCGCTGCTGCGAAAGAAGGTGGCAGCGCGCAATGCCTGAAGGCGATGGCAATTCGACGAACGCTGCGCGGACCTGCGATCTCCGACTGCCGATTCGCGCTTCGGAAGACATCGTGCGCATGCGCCACGCGGTGCGCGAGCACGCGGTGGCGCTGGGCTTCAGCCTCGTCGACCAGACGAAGCTCGTCACGGCGGCGAGCGAGCTCGCGCGCAACACGTTGATTTACGGTGGTGGGGGTGAGGCGGAGCTCACGGCGCTGCGCATCGGCGAGCGCCGCGGACTCCGCCTCGAATTCGTCGACAGGGGTCCCGGCATCGCCGACGTGCAACAGGCCATGCAGGACGGATTCACCACGGGAACGGGGCTTGGCCTCGGCCTCGGCGGCGCGCGCCGGCTCGCGAACGACTTCCGGATCGAGTCGACCCCCGGGCGCGGCACGCGCGTCATGATCCTGCGCTGGCGGTGAATCGCGTCATCCCCGTTCACGAGCGAAGCCAGGTCGGCGAGGCGCGCCGCGAGGCGGTGCGCCTCGCACAGTCCGTGAATCTCGACGCGGCATCCGCCGACCGCCTTGCGCTCGTCGTCACGGAGGCCGCGACGAACCTGGTCAAGCACGCACGCGACGGCCAGATCCTGCTCGCCCCGATCGCCGCCTTGGGCGTGCGCGGCGTCGAGGTGGTCGCCGTCGATCGCGGACCCGGCATCGCGAACGTCGCGGCGAGCATGCGCGACGGCCAGTCGACCGCGGGCAGCCCGGGCCTCGGCCTCGGTTCGATCGCGCGGCTTGCGGGCGAGATCGACATCTACTCTCAGCCGGACCGCGGCACCGTCCTGCGCTTCGAGGTCTGCCAGCAGGCGCTGAAGGTCGTCGACGGCATCGCCGCCGGCGGCGTGTCGGTCGCGAAGGCAGGCGAGGAGGTCTCGGGCGACGCGTGGAGTTCGAGCGCGAATGGATTCGGGCATCGATTGGTTGTCGTCGACGGTCTCGGTCACGGTCCGGGCGCAGCGGCGGCCGCCAACGCTGCGTTGCGCATCGCGGCCGAACAGCCCACGCTCGCGCCGGAGGCGCTGCTCTCCGCAATGCACGGCGCGCTGCGTAGCACGCGCGGCGCCGCGGCATCCGTCGCGAGCGTCTCGACCGGCCGCGCGAACGGCGTCTATGCAGGCGTCGGTAACGTGCGCGCCGTCGTGCACGAGGATAATCGCGCGCGTCAACTCGTCTCGCACAATGGCACCCTCGGGCACCATGTCCGCAAGCTGCAGGCGTTCGACTTCGCGTTCCCGGCCGGTGCGATGCTCGTCATGCACTCGGACGGCGTCGCGTCGCACTGGACGTTCGACGCGTACCCGGGACTCCCGCGGCATCATCCGACCGTGATTGCCGCCGTGCTCTATCGCGATCATGCGCGCGGGCGCGACGACGCCACTGTCGCGGTGTTGCGCCGCAGATCGCCCGGATGAGGCGTTCGCCAGGGATGCGCCCGTGACCACCGTCGTCGACCTGATGCGCCTTCGCACCGAGCAGGACGTCGTCACCGCGCGGCAGCGCGCGCGCATGGTCGCCGACCTCATCGGTTTCGACAGCCAGGATCAGGCGCGCATCGCCACTGCGGTTTCGGAAATCGCGCGCAATGCCGTTCGCTACGCGCGCAATGGCCGCATCGAGTTCGCGCTCGAAGGCGACGACGTATGCGCCGGCCTCGGCGTTCGGATCGTCGACGACGGGCCGGGCATCGGCGAGCTGCAGGCGATGCTCGACGGATACGATGCGTCACGGCCGGGGACAGGCCTCGGTATCCTCGGCGCACGACGGCTGATGGATCGCTGCGACATCACGTCTGACGTGAGCGGCACGCAGGTTGCGATGGGCAAGCACCTTGATGCGGGACACGCACAGAGCATGCGCGAATGCGTGGCGCGCGTGCGGGACGCGCTTGCCCGCGCACCGATCGCGAACCCGCTCGACGAGGTGCAGCAGCAGCAACGCGAGCTGCTCGTCGCGCTCGGCGAGGCACGCGAGCGGCAGCAGCAGCTCGGGCAGTTGAACCGCGAGCTCGAGGATACGAACCGCGGCGTCGTCGCGCTTTACGCCGAACTCGACGAGAAGGCGCTGCGGCTGCGTCAGGCCGACGAGACGAAGACGCGGTTCCTGTCGAACATGAGCCACGAGTTCCGTACGCCGCTCAACTCCATTCGCGCGCTCGCGGGGCTGCTGCTCGGCCGCGTCGACGGCCCACTGACGCACGAGCAGGCGCATCAGGTCGAGCTGATCCGCAGGGCTGCGAACGACTTGGCCGAACTCGTCGACGACCTGCTCGACATCGCGCGAATCGAGGCGGGCAAGCTCGACATCGTGAACGCACCGTTCACGGCCGACGACCTCTTCAGCGCGCTGCGCGGCATGCTGCGCCCGCTCGTCGGCAGCGACGTCGCCCTGCAGTTCGTGGCGCCGCACGACGTGCCGCCGCTCGTGTCCGATGAAGGTAAGGTCGCGCAGATCCTGCGCAATTTCGTCTCGAACGCGCTCAAATTCACGGAGCGCGGGAGCGTGACCGTCTCGGCGCGGCGATGCGACGACGTGATCGAGTTCATCGTCGAGGACACGGGTATCGGCATCGCGCCCGAGGATCGCGAGCGAATTTTTGAGGAGTTCGTGCAAGTGCAAGGGCCACTGCAGACGCGGGCGAAGGGGACGGGTCTCGGCTTGCCGCTCTGCCGGCGCCTCGCGCACGCGCTGGGCGGGCGCGTTGGCGTCGAGAGCCTCCTCGGGACCGGCTCGCGCTTCTTTCTGTCGTTGCCGATTACCCTCGCCGGATCAAGCGAGCAGGCCGGCTTCCAACCGCGAACGCCGATGGCAAGCACGGTCGCGGGGCGCATATTGATCGTCGAGGACGATGCGGGTGCGGCGTACGCGATGCGCAGGCTGCTCGAAGGCGCCGCGTTCGAAGTGTTCGCCGTGACGACCGGCGAAGGCGGTCTCGAATCCGCGCGAACGCTGCGTCCCGACGTGATCGTGCTAGATCTCGGCCTGCCCGACATCGACGGCCTCGAGATGGTCGATCGCCTGCTCGGGACGCCGGTCGCGCGCAACATTCCGATCGTGATCTGCACGTCGCGCACGCTCGCCGACACCGAGCGTGCACGTCTTGCCGGCGCCGTCCATACGGTGGTCGCCAAGGACGACATGCCGCGTGCGCTCGTGCGCAGCGTGCGCGCCGCCGTTTCCGGCAAGCCACTTCCCCATCCGGAGGCCGCATGAAGCTCGCGCCTGCACCCACGGTCCTCAACGTCGATGACAACGAGCCGGCGCTCTACGCGAAGACGCGCATCCTGCGCCGCGCAGGCTTCCAGGTGCTCGAGGCGCCCGATGGCGCCACGGCGCTGCGGCTGGTCGCGCAAGCGATGCCGCAACTCGTCCTCCTCGACGTCCAGCTTCCGGACGTCAGCGGGCTCGAAGTGTGCCGCCGCATCAAGAGCGACCCCGCGACGCGGCGCATTCCCGTGCTCCACATCTCCGCGACGCACGTCAGCGAGACGGACCAGCAGGTCGGCATGGAGAGTGGCGCCGAGATCTACCTCGTCGAGCCGCTCGCGCCCGAAGAGCTCATCACCGTCGTGCGCACGCTTTTGCGGCTGCGCCAGACCGAAGTGGGGCTCGCCGCGAGCGAGGAGCGGCTGCGCCTCGCCACCGAAAGTGCGGGCTTCGGCACCTGCGACATCGATCTGCGCACCGGCAACGCGGTGTTCAGCGCCGCGATGTTCGACATCCTCGGGCTACCCGTTGCGCCCGGGCTCGCCAACATGAGCGGATGGATCGATCGCATCCATCCCGACGACCTCCGCGCGACCATCGCAGCCTTCGAGGCGGCACGCGACGCGAACACGCACTTCCGGCACGAGCATCGGATCGTTCGCGCGGGCGACGGCGACGAGCGCTGGCTCGCCCCGACGGGACTTTTCCACCCCGACGAGGCCGGCCGGCGCACGCGTTTCATCGGCGTCATGCTCGACGTCACGGAGCGTCGGCGCGCCGACGTCGAGCGCAACGCGTTGCTCGCCCGCGAGTCGGCGGCGCGCACGGCGGCCGAGGATGCCGCGAGGATCAAGGACCAGTTTCTGGCAACGCTCTCGCACGAGCTGCGTACGCCGATGAGCGCCGTGCTCGGTTGGCTGCACCTGTTGAAGAGCGGCCGGCTGTCGAGTGCGCAGAAGGCGCAGGCGCTCGAGACGATCGAGCGCAACGCGCGCCTGCAGAATCAGCTCATCAACGACTTGCTCGACGTGTCTCGAATCATCACGGGACGCCTGCGTCTCGAGCGTGATCACGTCTATCCGTCCGTCGTCGTCGATGCGGCAATCGAGGGCGTACGGCCGCAGGCCGACGCGCGCGCGATCCGCATTCGCGCGAACCTTCCGAGCACGCCCGTCACGGTCTTCGGCGATCCGATGCGCCTGCAGCAGGTGGTCTCGAATCTGCTTGTCAACGCGATCAAGTTCTCGCACGACGGTGCGGCAATCGAGGTTTCGATGCGCCTGCGCGACGGCACGATCGAGATCGAGATCGCCGACGAGGGTGAAGGCATCGCCGCGGACATGCTTCCACTGATCTTCGAGCGCTTCCGGCAGGCGGACGGCTCGATTACGCGTCGCCACGGCGGCATGGGGCTCGGCCTCGCGATCGCCCGCCATATCCTCGACCTGCACGGCGGCACCATTGCGGCGCGAAGCGACGGACGCGGTCGCGGAGCGACGTTCACGATGACGCTCCCTGCCGAGTTCGAACGCGTGCAGTCTTCGGACGATGCAGGGAACGAGGGCGACGCGCATCCCGAGAATCGCCTGGCCGGCCTGCACGTACTCGCCGTCGACGACGACGCCAACGCGTTGTCGATGCTCGCCTCGATGCTCGAGCTCGGTGGCGCGCGGGTCACGACGGAGCAGACCGCGAGCGCTGCGCTGGCCACGTTCGCGGCGAACGCCGACATCGCGATCGTGCTCTCGGATATCGGGATGCCCGTGCAAGACGGTTACGAGCTCGCGACGCGCCTGCGGCGCGAGCACGCCGCGCGCATGACGACGACGCGGGCGATCGCGGTGTCGGGTTACGCGCGCGACGAGGACCACGCGCGGGCGCTTCGCGCGGGCTTCGATGCGCACATCGCGAAGCCGTTCGGCATGAACGCGCTGTTCGATCTCATCGTGCGGCTCGTGCGCGAGCGCGCGCGAGCCGCGGGTGAGGACCGCGAGACCGCCGCCTAGCGCGCGCGGTCAGGCGCGACCGGTGCGGCGGTCGACGTACAGGAGCTCGGCAAAGACCGCCTCGAGACGCTGGATCGAATACGGCTTGATGAGCGAGATCACGCCGCGATCGGTTCCCTCGTCCGCCGCGTCCGGATAGCCGGTCCCGAGCACGACCGGCAAGCCGCGCTCGCGGGCGGCGCGCGCGAGCGCGAGCCCGCTCGTCTTCGGCATGACGACGTCGGAGAACACGAGGTCGACGTGCGTCTTCGAATCGAGCAGCGCGAGCGCCTCGTCGCTCGAGGATGCGGTGAGTGCCTCGCAGCCGAGCGAGCGCACGACCTGCGCGGAGAGCTCGAGATTGTCGGCGTCGTCGTCGACGACCAGGATCACGAAGCCACGCAGCGGCCGGTCGGTTGTCATCGTTCGTCCCTCCGCGTCGCCGCGCACGCGCTATGCGCCCAGGCGACGATGGAAAACGGCAGGCAGCCGCGCGCGCACGTCGGCGATTCGCGCGGCATCGACGTCGCCGGCGACGACGCCCTCGCCTTCGGCCTGCGCCGCGACGATCTCGCCCCACGGATCGACGAGCATCGAATGCCCGAACGTGCGCCGGCCGCCGGGGTGCGTGCCGGCCTGTGCGGCAGCAAGCACGTAGCACTGGTTCTCGATCGCGCGCGCGCGAAGCAGCACTTCCCAATGCGCGGCGCCGGTGCGCGCGGTGAACGCGGCCGGAACGACGATCAGCGCGAGATCGCCCTGCGCGCGATAGAGCTCGGGAAAGCGAAGGTCGTAACAGATCGACAACCCGATGCGGCCGCACGGTGCGACGAACGCCGCCGGCGTCGCGCCCGCGACGATCGTCTTCGCCTCGTCGTAGTCCTCGTCGCCGTGCGTGAAGCGGAACAAATGGATCTTGTCGTAGCGCGCGATGCGTTCGCCGCCCGGCGCGTAGACGAGCAACGATTGGCGCGTGCGCGATGGATCGTCGCAGGCGATCGGCACGCTGCCGCCGATCGCGTACAGCCGATGCACGCGCGCCATCTCCGCGAGGAACGCCTGCTGCACTCCGGCGCCGTCGGGCTCGCGCGCGGTAACCTTGTCTGCCGCATGCAGCGCCATCAACCCGAAGTTCTCGGGAAGCAGCACGAGCGACGCGCCCGTCTCGGCGGCGCGCGCGACGAGCGCGCGCGCCCGGCGCAGGTTCTCCGCGACGTCGGATCCCGACGTCATCTGGATGGCCGCGACGCGAAACGGGCTTGCGTGGCTCATCGGCGTCATTCTATCGGGATGCCGACGAGCCGGCGCTCGCCGCGGTCGCGCCGATGCGCGCGACCACCGGATCGTCGAACGAGCCCGTCACGGCATAGCGATAGCTGAAGAGCTGGTCGAATGGGTTGTTCAGCATCTTCTGCGCGAGGAGCGTTCCCGCGCCCACCGCGGCCCCCAGCAGCGGATTGGCGATGAAGAGCGCCGCGGCACCCGCCGACACGCCCGTCGAAAGCGACGGCTTCACGCGCACCTGCAATTGCTGCGTCTCACGGCCGAGATCGACGTCGCCGGACAGATCGACGGCGGCCGCCGGTCCGACGAGCCGCAGGTCTTCCGTATGCATGATCCCGTGGTCGATCGCGATGTTGCCCGCGATCGAATCGAACGCAAAGCCTTCGCTGAACACGTCGCGGAAATCGAGCGAGATTCG
>Ga0070660_100003462_pt1 | contig 10865 bp, 12 predicted proteins | sample KBSC33metaG_FD_64670 | JGI IMG/M metagenome (GOLD analysis project Ga0070660, IMG submission 64670) | Corn rhizosphere microbial communities from Kellogg Biological Station, Michigan, USA - KBS C3-3 metaG | ecosystem: Host-associated > Plants > Roots > Rhizosphere > Soil ... | reverse complement strand
AGATGTGCACGCCTCCGATCACCCACGACGATGTGGGGAAGGGGCTCGGGAAGAACTGCAGCTGCGGCGACCAGATCCAAGCGGCCAAGCCGTTCAGGATCACGAGCAACGCGATCGTCGCCATCACTGCCGTCAGGACGCTCGCGCGTTCGAGCGGCCGGATCACCGTTTGCTGCAGCGCCGCACCGCCCACGAACGCGATGCCGAGCGTCGCGAAGAACGCCCACCATTCGAAGCTCGAGCCGTGTCCCATCAGCGCCCAGGCGATGTACGTCGTGAACATCGCCATCTCTCCCTGGGCGAAGTTGATCACCTCCGTCGCCTTGTAGATGAGCACGAGCGCGAGTGCGAGCGAGCCGTAAATCGAGCCGTCGGCGAGCCCGGTGGTCAACGTCTGGAAGAAGGTCTGCATCAGTAACCCAGGTACGCGGTCCGCACCGCGTCGTCGGACTTCAGCTCGCCGGCGCTGCCCGATACCGCGACGCGGCCCGTCTCGAGGACGTAGCCACGCTGCGCGGCGGCGAGCGCGACGGCGGCGTTCTGCTCGACCACGAGTACGGCGAGCCCTTCCTTCTGGTTCAGCTCGGTGACGACGCGGAAGACCTCGCGCGTGATGATCGGCGCGAGGCCGAGCGACGGCTCGTCGAGCATCAGGAGCCGCGGCCGCGAGAGGAACGCACGCGCGAGCGCAAGCATCTGCTGCTCGCCGCCCGACAACGTCCCCGCCTGCTGGTTCCGCCGCTCCTGCAGCCAGGGGAAGTAGCCGAGCACGGTCGCGAAGTCGGGGCGGCGCACGGTGTAGCCGCCCATCCGCATGTTCTCCCACACTGTCAGCTCCGCAAAGATGCCGCGGCCCTCGGGGACGTGCGCGACGCCGCTGCGCGCGACCGCCTCCGGCGTGGCGCGCCCGAGCCGCTTGCCGCCGAGCACGATGTCACCGGTCCGGCGCACCGTGCCGGAGACCGCGCGCAGCGTCGTCGTCTTGCCGGCGCCGTTCGCGCCGAGCAACGCGACGATTTCGCCGTCGGCGACGGTCAGCGACACGCCATGCAGCGCGACGACCTGTCCGTACCGTGCCGTGACGTCGGAAAGCTCGAGCAGCGCCGGCATGAGCCGCGATAGCTTCTCATGCATGGTGGAGGTCGAGAAGGGTCTCTATCGCGTCACCTTCTCGCTGCCGCTCGGGATCGACCACGTGCACTGCTACCTCGTGCGCTCGTCGAGCGGCGGTTTCATCCTCGTCGACACCGGGCTCGGATCGCGCGATCCCGAGAAACGCTGGCGGCCGGTCCTCGATGAGCTCGACGCACCGGTCGAGGCCATCGTCGTCACGCACATGCACCCGGATCACGTGGGCGGTGCACGCGACGTCGCCGAGTTGACCGGCGCACCGGTGTACCAGGGTCGGATCGACCACGCGCAGTGCGCCCTCGCCTGGGGCCAGCGCAACCCGCAGCTTTTCGCGGCGTACTGGGCGTCGCACGGGATGCCGCGTGAGACGATCGAGGGGATCGTCGGCGAGTCCGGTCGTCTCGTCGACGCGGTGCACTGGGTCGAGCATCCGGACCGGCTGCTCGAGGCCGGCGACGAGGTCGACGGGTGGCGGGTCGAGGTGCTCCCAGGTCACGCGGACGGCCACATCGTCCTCGAGCGGGACGGCGTCGTGCTCGCCGGCGACACGATCCTGACCGGGATCACGCCGGCGGTCGGGCTCTATCCGAACTCGAGGCCGGATCCGCTCGGCGACTACCTCGAGTCGCTGCGCTGGTACGAGGAGCATGCGCCGCGCGTCGCGTACACCGGCCACCGCGAGCCCGTCACCGACCCTGCGGGCCGTGCGGCCGAGATCGCGGTGCACCACGCGGACCGCCTCGACCGGACAGAAGCGGCGCTCGACGGAACACCGTTGTCTGCGTACGACGTGTCGCTCGCATTGTTCGAAGACGACCTCTCGTCGACGCTTCGCCGGTTCGCGACCGCCGAGGCACTCGCCCATCTGGAGCGCCTCGTCCTGGAGGGACGGGCCGCCCGCGCCGGCCTGGCCTACACGAAGCCCGGCGATACCATTGAGGCATGAAGCCGCTCCGGATCGGCGTTCTCGCGCTGCAGGGAAACTTTCGCGAGCACGCGCAGATGCTGCGTCGCCTCGGCGCAGAGGTCGTCGAGGTCCGGAAGGCCGATCAACTCGACGGGCTCGACGGGCTGGTGATCCCCGGCGGCGAGTCGACGACATTCACGCGGCTGATGCACCTCTACGGGCTGGACGACGGCATCCGCCGCTTCGAGCGTCCCGTGTTCGGGACGTGCGCGGGGATGATCGTGCTCGATCGCGATCACCTCGGCCTGGTCGACGTCTCGGTTCGGCGCAATGCGTTCGGCCGCCAGGTCGCGTCGTTCGAGACCGACCTGCCGGTCGCCGGGCTCGACGCGCCGGTGCGTGCCGTCTTCATCCGCGCGCCGTGGGTCGAGGATGTCGGGCCGACGGTGGAGGTGCTCGCCGAGATCGACGGTCGCCCCGTGCTGGCGCGCGAGGGACGCTTCCTCGTCGCCGCGTTCCATCCGGAGCTGACCGACGACACGCGGTTGCACGAACTGTTCTTGGAGTCGGTGAGGGAGGCAGAGGTTGTCCGGGCATAGCAAGTGGTCATCGATCAAGCACAAGAAGGGCGCGGCCGACGCAAAGCGCGGGCAGCTCTTCTCGAAGCTGTCGAAGGCGATCATCGTCGCCGCGAAGAACGGCGGCGGCGATCCGGCCAACAACCTCGCGCTGCAGAACGCGATCGAGAAGGCGAAGTCGTACTCGATGCCGCGTGACAACATCGACCGCGCGATCGCGAAGGGCTCCGGTGCCGACGCGGACGCGGACGCGTTCGAGTCGATCACGTATGAGGGCTACGGCCCGGAAGGCGTCGCGGTGATCGTCGAGGCACTGACCGACAACAAGAACCGCACGGCTGCCGACGTGCGCCACACCTTCGCCAAGCACGGTGGCAACCTGGGCACGGACGGTTCTGTGTCGTGGCAGTTCGAACGCCGCGGCGTGGTTGTCGTGCCGGCGGACGGCGTCGACGAGGAGGAACTCTTCCTGGCAGCCGTCGACGGCGGCGCCGACGACATCGAGCAGGATGGCGCGGTGTTCCAGATCACTTCGGCGCCGGAGCAGTTCGGAGGCGTGCGCAACGCGGTCGAGGCGGCAGGGTTCGCCGTCGAGTCGGCGGAGCTGATGCTCGTGCCGAAGACGACGGTCGCCGTCGATGACGAGGCGAAAGCGCGCCAGGTGATGCGCCTCGTCGATGCGCTCGAAGAGAACGACGACGTCCAGGACGTCTACGCGAACTTCGACATCCCCGAGCAGGTGCTCGAGGCCGTCGCCGGCTAGGCGACGGCCTCGCAGCGAACCTGACTACTTGACGGTGACGATCTTGGAGGCCTTGGCGATTTTGCCGCCGGCCTTCGCGGTGATCTTCGCGACGTAGCGTCCGGCCGACGGTGCCTTCAGCTTCACCGTCTTCACCTTGGCCTTGGCGGTCGCGTGGGCGACGCGCTTCGTGCCCTTCCACAGGCCGAAGTCGAGCGAGGCGACCTTCGTCGCGGTCGCCGTGACCGCGACTGTCCGAGCGGTGACCTTCGTCTTCGCCGTCACCTTGAGGGCGGCGGGAGGCGTCGTGGTCGTGGTCGTGGTCGTGGTCTGGACCGTCCCCACGGTGAACGACCCCTTGATGGAAGCCGGATGGGCGTCGCAGACGTAGTTGTAGGTTCCGTTGGAGAACGTGACCGTCCAGGTGACGGTTCCCGTCGTGTCGACGCCGGTCGACTCCTTCACGCCCGGCCCGAACAGGTCGAAGTTGTGGATGTCGGCCTGATCGTTGACCGTGATCGTGTACGTGCCCGGATCGAGGTGCGTCACCTTCACGCCGTTCTGCGTGAGGTTGATCGAGTAACCAGGCCCGACGGTGCCCTGCAGCGCGCCGTCGGTCGAGGCGGGGCGGGCGACCGAGACAGCTGCCGCGAGCCCTGCGATGCTGAGAACGAGGAGGACCCCGAGTTTCGTCTTCATAGCCGGTCCCTACTCTGCCGGATGGGGATCGGTTTTGGGGAGAGGAACGTCCGGGGTGATGCCTAACGTGTCGTCGTGAAGGTCCTCGGAATCGACCCAGGGACGGCTGCTTGCGGGTACGGGATCGTCCACGAAAGAGACGGGCGCCTCAGGGCCACGTGTCACGGCTGGTGGCAAACGTCTGCTCGGGAGCGGTTGGAGGCTCGCCTGCTCACGATCTTCACGGGCGTCCAGGAGTTGATCGCCCAACACGAGCCGGATGCCGTCGCCCTGGAGGAGTCGTTCGTCGGCGCCGACGCCCGCATCGCACTCTCCGTCGGGCAAGCGCGCGGAGCCGTTCTCGTCGCCGCGTGGTCCGCCGGCGTCGCGTGCGCTGAGTACCCGCCGGCCTCCGTCAAGCAAGCAGTGTGCGGCTACGGACGAGCGGAGAAAGAGCAAGTGGGAAAGATGGTGAAGGCGATCCTCGGCCTCGACGACGTTCCTACGCCGAATCACGCCGCGGACGCGCTTGCGGTGGCGATCTGCCACGCGCTCGCGCCCCCGCTGCAACGGGCGGTCGCGTCGTGATCGCTCGGCTGCGCGGTCGCGCCGCCGGCCGGGTCGGCCAGGCTCTGGTCTTCGACGTCAACGGCGTCGGCTACCTCGTGCATGCAACGCCGTCGGTGCACCGACTCCGCGGCGACGAGATCACGGTCGAGGTGCACACGGTCGTCCGCGAGGATGCCCTGCAGCTCTTCGGCTTTGCGACCGCCGACGAGCGCGAGTTGTTCGAGCTCCTGCTCGGCGTGAACGGCGTCGGGCCGAAGGTCGCGCTGGCGATCGTGTCCGGCTCGACGCCGGCCGAGCTGCGCCGCGCGATCGCACGCGACGACGTCAAGCGGTTCCAGGCGATTCCCGGGATCGGCCTCAAGACGGCTCAGCGGGTCGTCTTGGAGTTGAAGGCGAAACTCGCTGACGCGGGTTTCGCCAGTGCCGACAGCGACCTCACTGCGCGGGACGCGTTGGTGGAGCTTGGCTGGACGCTCATTGACGCAGAGCGTGCGCTCGCCGACGTCGACTCAGCGCTTCCGCTCGAGGAGCAGGTGCGCCACGCGCTGAGGCAGGCTGCGTGAGCCAGTTCCTCGCGCCGGTGCTCGCCGACAACGAGGACGAGCTCGAGCGGTCGCTGCGACCGCGCACGCTCGCCGACTTCGTCGGCCAGGAGCGCGTGAAGGAGCAGCTGCAGATCGCCCTCGAGGCGGCGCAGGCGCGCGGCGAGGCCCTCGACCACGTGCTGCTCGCGGGACCGCCGGGGCTGGGGAAGACCTCGCTTGCCCAGATCATCCGGAACGAGCTCGGCGTCGGTATCCGGCAAATCGCGGGACCGGGGCTCGAGCGGAAGGACATCGCTGCGATCGTGACCTCGCTCGAGCCGAGGGACGTCATGTTCATCGACGAGATCCATCGCATGAGCCGGGCCGCCGAAGAGCTTCTGTACCCGGCGCTCGAGGACTTCCGGCTCGACCTTGTGATGGGCCAGGGGCCTGCGGCGCGGACGCTGACGCTGGACGTCTCGCCGTTCACGCTCGTCGGCGCAACGACGCGCACCGGGCTCCTGACGACGCCGCTCCGCGACCGCTTCGGGCTCACGTTCCGGCTCGACCTGTACACCGCGGCCGAGCTCGCGGCGATCGTGCACCGGTCTGCGCGCATCCTGAACGTCGAGATCGCCGATGACGCGGCCGAGCTCGTTGCCGCACGCTCCCGCGGCACACCCCGGATCGCAAACCGCATCCTCCGCCGCGTGCGCGACGTCGCCGAGGTCCGCCACGAAGGCGCAGTGACGACCGCGATCGCCGAGGAGGCGCTCACGCTGCTCGAGGTGGACGGCGCCGGTCTCGAGCGCTTCGACCGTGAGCTGCTGCGGGCCGTCGTGGAGAAGTTCGGCGGTGGCCCGGTCGGGCTCTCGACGCTCGCGGTCGCGCTCGGCGAGGAGGCGGAGACGATCGAGGACGTCTACGAGCCGTTCCTGCTCCAACTCGGCTTCCTCCAACGCACGCCGCGCGGGCGGGTGGTCACCGACCTCGGCCGTACGCACCTGGGCTCGCTGCCCGACGACGGGAGGTTGTTCTGATGACCACCGAGACGCCGCGCGCGGACGCGGCTGCTGCGGCGGTCGGCGCGGTCGACCTGTTCGTCCTTCGCCGCGTGAGCGGCGAGCAGTTCGTGCACTTCGGCGGCAGTGGACGCGGCGCGGGGTGGGCTGGGATCGTCGACGTCGAGACCCGCGAATCCGAAGCACTCTCGTCGAGCCTCAGGACGCGGTCGCCGGCGCGAGTCGTGCACGCGGGCAAGGACCTCGTATTCGGGCCGTACTACGCGAACGCTGCGGCGTTCGTGCCCGTGACCAACGACGTCGTCGTCGTGTTCGGCTTCGAGCAGGCGCCGGAGGGCGCGTCCGACGATGCCCTGCACGCCGCGGCGACGATGGCCGCCGACGCGGTCGGTGACGTGACGCCGGCGAAGCGGCTCGCGGACGAGCTCGAGGAGCTCGAAGCGGTCCGCGCTGCCCTCGCCGTCGATACCGACGACGTGGGCGAAGCGATGCGCACCCTTGGCCGCGTGGCCGCGGAGATGCTTTCGTGCGAGCTCGCGGCGGTGTATCTCGCCGAAGGTGGACGGCTCGAGCTCGCCGACCGAGGCTGGAGCCTGCGATCGAGGCAGGACTCGGTCGCGGCGGCCCTCAAGGGCGTGCTCGACGACGGACGCTTCCCGTACTGCGTGCAGGACGCGAGCGTGGTTCCCCTCCCGTCGCCGCTCGACGAGGAGGGCGGGATCCGCTCGTACTACCTGCTCGAGCTGCAGGGGCTGGCGCGCGGCGTGCTGTTCGTGGCGCACACCGATATGGCGCCGCGTGGGTTCACACTCCTCTGTCGTCGGCTCGGGCTGCGGCTGGCCGACGTCGTGTCCGCTCAGCTCGGCGTGGCGCTCACGCGGGAGTGGGCCCGCGATGAGGGGGCTCGGCTGGAAGCCGAGTTCGCGCGGCTCGGCGCCGCCTGATCACCAGTGCCTACCGGGGCACGAGTCGTAGCTAGTTCGCATCGGCAAGCTCGCTCCAGAAGCGAATCGCCCGCCGCGGCGTCGACAGATCACGGAGCCGATTCGGCGCAAACTCGGCCCGGAGGTAGTCGGCGAGGTTTGGCCCATACGGAACGCGCTGAGCGACTCCTTCGGAGCGTTTCGCCAGTCCGGAAACCGACTGCCCGTGGGAAGGGTTTCTGTGAGGAGCTCGCAGAGATCTGGCTGGAAGAGCGTTTCTGTTTCCGTCTGCACCGCATCGAGCTCGGCAGGCGAGAGTCCCGGCCCGCGGTATCTGTCGGGAATACGGTCGGCAAGCGTCACCGTCGCAAGCTACTCCTGCGTCGTCGAATACCCTTGGCGCGCTCGTAGCGACGGCCGGGCGCGCATGAGCGCGGTCGCAAGATAAGGCGCCACGAGCAGCGCCATGACGTCGAACCAGACGTAACCGCTCGCAACTCCACTTGGTGGGTTACCGTCGGGGATCCCGAGCCCGGGCAGCTCGCGCTCCCACCGCCAGGTGCCGATCGCGGTCCCGTACAGCTCGAGCGACGCGACAACGAGGAACACCGCCGCATAGATCGCGCGGTTGCGGCCGCGCCACAGGAAGAGCAGGAGCAGCGGCACGCCGATCGCGCCCGCGACATCGCGCCGCGGAAGCACGATGAGGCCGAGCAGCCCCCAGCCACCTGCGAACGCCGCTGCGGCAATGACCAGCGCTCGTGTGTGAGCGGCGGATGCCTGTCGCGTGGAGACGAGTCCTTCGTGCGAAGCGCACTGTACGGTGCCTGGCACCAGACGAGGCCCGGGTGGCCAGGCCCCGAGTGACCGCGCGAGCGCGAATCCCGTCAGGTACACGAGCCCATGGGCAGGTGGGACGAAGAGCGGCAGGTTGTGCAGCCGGTAGTGGTAGACGCCCCAGAGGAGCGACCCGGTGACCTCGCCGACCGTCGCGAAGCACACGACGCCGATCGTCTGCGCTCGGGTTTCCAGCGGAACGCGGCTGAGCGCCCCCGCGAGAACCGCGAACGTCAGGACGCCGAGCGCGAGCTGCTCGTGGTAGTTCGCGTAGTGGTCGAGTGCGAGGAGGCCGGCGAGATACGCCGCGCCGGCCGCGGCTCCCGCTACGGCCGGAACTGCAGTTCGTGCCACGACGGCACCGGCGCGAGCTCGAGCAGCGGACGGCCGCCGCCGCCCGGATGCTGGTACGCGAACTCGGCATCGTCTTCGTCCCATACGACGTCGAGGCTGCCGCGCTTCACCTGATGGTCGAGCCAGGCGCCGCGGAAGATCAACTTGCGCAGCCAGTAGACGAGCGACTCACCGTCGACGAGCGACACGCGCTCCCAGTTCCGGAGCAGGTACCGGCCGAGCCTCGATACCGGCGCGTCGATCATGCCCTGAGCAGCGAGGTTGACGAGATCCTCGATCTCCTCTTCCTCGAGGTCGGCGGTCTCGACGACGCCGAGCTTCACGGCAGCGCTGACGACACGGCCTTCGAAGTCGGCGGCGCCGAACGAGAAGTGGTAGCCGAGGAACTCGACGACGTAGTCGCTGCCGGACGAGTAGTTCGCGTCGGGTGCTGGCAGTGAATCGGGCACGATCTCACTGTAGTGAGACTTCTGGCCGCCACGGATGTTGAGCGCTGGATCGTGCTCCTGCCGGCGCTCGTCGTCGGGGCGGGCCTCGTCGCCGGGGTCCTGATCCTGCTCGGGCGCGCCTTTGTCGTCACCGTGCGCGAGTCCGGGCATCCGCGTTTGATCTACGCAGGCCTGGTCGGGCTCGCCGCGGTCATCGTGCTGCTGACCTACCTCGGGATCGAGCTCCCGCGGGAGGGCTAGAGGATCACGACGGGTGTTCCGACGCGGACGTGCTCGAAGAGCCATTCCGCCTCGGGAACGTGCATCCGGATGCAGCCGTGTGAGGCGCTGTAGCCGATCGACGTCGGCGCGTCGGTGCCGTGGATGCCGACGCCCGGTGCGTTCAGCCCCATCCAGCGCGTGCCGAGCGGGTTCGACGGGCCGGGCGGCACAGGCTTCAACCCCTTCGCCCACGAGTCGTAGGTCGGCGGGTACCACCACGGGTTGAGCTGCTTGTCCACGATTCGCCAGAGGCCGGCGGGGGTGGGGTAGATCGCCTGCCCGGTCGCGACGCGGAACGTGCGGACGAGCCGCTTCCCGTTGTAGAGCCGAAGCGTGTTCGCGCCGCGGGTCACGACGATCACCGGTCCGAAGTTGGCGACGGTGCGCTTCGGGGGCACGACAGTCGTGAGCAGCGTCAGCGGGGTGCGGTCGCCGTTCCGCAGCAGATCGCCGATCGCCGCGCCCATCGTGCGGCGGTCGACAGCAACGCCCGTCTTCGCCCGGGTGAACTCCGGTCCGTGGCCGTCGGCGCCGATCACGGTCGCGTCGATCGCCGGTTTATCGAACGTCGCCGCCAGATCGCCGACGATCCCTGCGGCGCGCTCAGCGGAGTACTGAACGGGAACGGTGAGGCTCCGCCCGCGTCGGGCGGCGAGAGCGGCTGCGAGCGCGGCGTCGACGTCGGCCACCGCGCCGGCCCGCGCAGGATCGACCGTCGTCACGCCCCGCGGCGTGGTGATCTGGATCGGCTGCAGGAGAGACGTGGTGATCCGCTGCCGTGCCGGCTCCGCGGTCAGGCCGCCGACGCGAACCCCGGAGACCGTGACGCCGTGCGCGATCAGGTGGGCGGGTGTCGACGCGGGCGCGGCGGCGCACGCAAGCCCGGCGCTACAGAGGAGAGCGGCGAGCGTCTTGACCACGAGGCGAGAATCTAACCACGTCCAGGGGTTTTCGGCGAAGTGCGCCGTCCGACGCCGTCCGTACCGTCAGCAGCCCGATGGCGTCCGGAACCTGGCAGCTCGAGCAGTGCTCCAACGCCGATGTGCGCGGTCTGGCGGCCGCTCTCGAGGTCTCCGAGACGACCGCATCGGTGCTCGCGCGCCGCGGTCACCGCGACGTCGACGAGGCGCGGCGCTTCCTCGAAGGCAAGCTCCCGGGCCACGATCCGCTTCAGCTCGGTGACATGGAAGCCGGGGTGGCCGCGATCCGCGGCGCGATCGCCCGCGGCGCGCGCATCTGCGTCCACGGCGACTACGACGCCGACGGCATCTGCGCGACCGCGCTCGCCGTTCTGCTCCTGCGCGAGCTCGGAGCAGACGTGTCCTGGCACCTCCCGTCCCGCTTCGAGGAGGGATACGGACTGAATGCGGGCACGCTGACGCGGCTGGCCGAGGAGGGGTTCGATCTCGTGCTCACCGTCGACTGCGGCATCACGGCCGTGGCCGAGGTCGAGCACGCACGGTCGCTCGGGCTCGAGGTCGTGGTGACCGACCACCACCGGCCGGCCGACGAGTTCCCCGACTGCCCTGTGGTTGCGCCGCTCAAGGGCGACTATCCGTTCACGGGTCTCTGCGGTACCGGTGTCGTCTGGAAGCTCGCGCAGGCGCTGCTCGGCGAAGACCATCCGTTCTGCGGTCGCCACCTCGACGTAGTCGCGCTGGCGACCGTCGCCGACGTCGTCCCGCTCGTGGACGAGAACCGCGGCCTCGCCCTGCTCGGCCTGCGGCGGCTCGCGCAGACCCAGAAGCCGGGGCTGCGTGCACTGATGCGCGTCGCGGGCGTCGATCCGGCTGCGGTCGACGAGGGCTCGATCGGCTTCCGGCTCGCGCCGCGGATCAACGCATCGGGGCGCCTGTGCCGGCCGGAGGCTGCGCTCGCTCTCCTGCTGA
>Ga0070660_100003457_pt1 | contig 10872 bp, 7 predicted proteins | sample KBSC33metaG_FD_64670 | JGI IMG/M metagenome (GOLD analysis project Ga0070660, IMG submission 64670) | Corn rhizosphere microbial communities from Kellogg Biological Station, Michigan, USA - KBS C3-3 metaG | ecosystem: Host-associated > Plants > Roots > Rhizosphere > Soil ... | reverse complement strand
GTTCAAGTCTTACTATGGCAACGCATAAATTTTGCGGTAGTTTATATGTTCCATCAAGGATTTTCTGAATATTGTCTTCTGATATTGTAGAAGCCCTGTCATTAAAAAGTGATTCCGTAATAAGTGTGTCTTCGCTTGAAAAATTAGCGTTGGAACTATTTACTGATGGTCTTTTCCAATCTATTCATTCTTAATATTGCCAATCTTCGCTTTTCGTACCTGCCAGACGGCGACAAGTTGTTGAGTTGCGTAAAGCCAATCATTACATCAGCTAATTTTCACGTTTTCAAATTAGCCCCTTCAACTTCTCCACCACCACATCTACTTCATCTTTAGTGTTGTATTTGCTAAAAGAAAAACGAACAGTGACCTGGTTGAGATTGTGTGTGATGGCCTGTATTACATGGCTTCCGGCTTCTACGCCTGAGGTGCAGGCGCTGCCGCCGCTGGCGCAGATGTTATTGATATCAAGATTGAAGAGAAGCATCTCAGATTTTTCTGTTTTTGGAAAAGCAACGCTTAAAACCGTATAAAGTGATTGTCCTTCAGGGTCGCCATTGAAATAGATGCCGGGAATATTTTTCAGTAAACTTTCTTTCATGTAATCCCTTACTTCTTTTATCTGGCGGCTTTCTGTTTCCAGGTTTTCAATGGCCATTTCCAGCGCTTTTGCAAAGCCTACAATACCATAAATATTTTCCGTTCCGGCGCGCATACCACGTTCCTGGCTGCCACCATTTACGAACGGATGAATCTTTATATTTTCATTGATGTATAATATTCCTACACCTTTTGGCCCATGAAATTTATGGCCTGCAGCGTTTATAAAATGTACCGGCAAGCTACGCAGGTTGATAGGAAAATGGCCTACAGTCTGCACAGTATCCGCGTTATAAATAGCATTGTATTTTTTACAAAGATTGCCCACCTTTTCAATATCTGTTATATTCCCGATTTCATTGTTCGCATGCATTAAACTAACGAGGCATTTCTCTTCGCTTTCTTTCAAAAGTTTTTCAAGACTTTCATAATCAATATGGCCATTCGGCAACACGTTCACATAAGATAATTTAACGCCGTAGTCTTTCGACAAGTGTTCTATACAATGCAGTGTAGCATGATGTTCCAGCGGAGAACTGATGATATGTTTACAACCGAGGTCGTTTACCGCAGCAGTGATTGCTGTGTTGGTGCTTTCTGTGCCGCCACTGGTGAAAAATATTTCTGCCGGATGCGCATTAAGGATTTTTGCTACGGATTTTCTGGCGCTTTCAATAGCCATCCTGGTCTCGCGTCCATAGGAATAAATGGAAGAAGGGTTGCCGAATTTCTCCATAAAATAAGGCTTCATCGCTTCAAATACTTCCGGATCGAGTGGGGTAGTAGCGGCATTATCAAAATAAATTCTTTCCATTTTTTAATCAACCAATTAGCTAATTAGCTAATTAATTTATTTGCAACAGTAAAACAATAAAAAATCAGTTTTCCTATTTTCACATTTTCACATTAGCTAATTAGCACATTAGCTCATTACCTCATGAATATCTTTCATGATTTTTTTTGCAATATTTTCAGCGGTAGTTTCAAAATTACTTTCTGAATAAATTCGCAGGATTGGCTCTGTGTTGCTGGTTCTTAAATGAACCCAATCATTTCCAAATTCTATTTTTAATCCGTCATCTGTATTGATAGGATTGTTCTTGTATTTATCTTTTATTTTCTGAAAGATATCTTTCACATTCACATTCTTTTCGAGCGTTATTTTATTTTTGGAAATAAAATAATCAGGATAATTGCCTCTTAATTGTTTAATACTTTTTTTGGAATGGGCAAGATGAGAAAGGAACAAGCCTATCCCTATCAATGCATCGCGGCCATAATGAAAATCAGGAACGATAATACCTCCGTTTCCTTCACCGCCGATTACCGCGTTTGCTTCTTTCATTTTATCTACCACATTTACCTCGCCTACCGCCGATGGGAAATATTCTCCTCCATGTTTATGTGTAATTTCTTTCAGCGATTTGGTAGATGACATATTGCTTACTGTATTCCCTTTCCGGTGAGTAAGCATATAATCCGCAACAGCTACCAGGGTATATTCTTCGCCAAACATGCTGCCATCTTCGCACACAAAGCAAAGCCTGTCCACATCAGGATCTACGGCAATTCCTAAAGACGCATTTTGTTTAACGACTTCATTACTCAATGCAATCAGGTTTTTAGGAAGTGGTTCAGGATTGTGTTCAAATTTCCCGTTCACTTCTTCATTAATTACAATAACGTCCTTTACACCCAATGCTTTTAAAAGCGCCGGAATATAAATAGCTCCCGAACTGTTAATGGGATCTAAGACAATTTTAAATTTTGCTTTTTTGATAGCATCTACATCAATGAGCGGATAATTAATAACCGCATCTATATGCTTTTGCAAATAAGAATTGTCTTCTGTATAAGTCCCTAATTTATCAACGGGGACAAAATTAAATGCTTCTTTCTCTGCGATATTTAATACTTTCTCTCCCGCTTCCGCATTAATAAATTCGCCTTCGCTGTTCAGCAATTTTAGCGCATTCCATTCTTTCGGATTATGGCTTGCAGTTAAAATAATACCACCGGCAGCGCTTTCCGCTTTCACTGCAATTTCTACGGTAGGGGTAGTTGTAAGTCCGAGGTCTATTACGTCAAATCCGCTTGCAATAAGGGTATTGGCGCAAAGGCTGCTCACCATTTTACCACTTATTCTTCCATCGCGGCCAATAACAATTTTATTATTACCGTTGTCACGATTTAATGAAGCCGCAAATGCTGCCGTAAATTTTACAATGTCTAAAGGTGTTAGGTTTTCTCCGGGATTTCCACCTATGGTTCCTCTTATTCCCGAAATACTTTTTATCAGTGCCACATCTTAGTTTTAAAAATGCAAATTTAATTCATTTCCCTAAACGAATAGCATCAAATAACACGATAAACGATGATCACTTTGACATAGGGTGTTTCAATTGATGATGGTTTTAAATGTATTCTCCTTTCAATATCCGATCAATATTTTTTTACATTTGCTTAAATATTTTTAATTGAAATGACAGCGATAAAACCCTGGTATGAGGACTGGTTTAATTCACCTTATTATTACCAGTTATATTTTAAAAGAGATAAAAAAGAGGCCGCAGACTTTATTAATAAACTTGTTTCCTATTTGAAACCACCCAAAGAATCCTTAATGCTGGATATCGGCTGCGGCAGAGGCCGCCATTCCATTCAACTCGCAACAAAAGGCTTCGATGTTACCGGTATTGATTTATCTGAAGAAAGTATCCGTATAGCCAAAGAAAAAGAAAATGATCATTTGCATTTTTTTCTACATGACATGAGGTTACCTTTTTGGATAAACTATTTCGATTATGCTTTCAATTTTTTTACCAGCTTTGGATATTTCAATACAAGAAGGGAGCATAACAACGCGATAAGAACTATTTCAGAATCTTTGAAAACTGGCGGCGTTTTTGTAATTGATTATTTCAACATACATTTTGAAGAAGACCATCTTGTTCCCGAATCTGAAGTAGAGATCGATGGAGTCATTTACCATATTACAAAATGGCATGATGACACTCATTTTTATAAAAAAATACGGATAGAAGATGATAGATTAGAGACCGAGTTGGAATATCATGAAAAGGTGGTTAAATTTTCTTTCGGCGATTTTACTGAAATGCTCGCCTATCAGCAAATGCAGGTGCAGGAAGCGTTTGGTGATTATAATTTGAACCATTATGACGTGAAAAAGTCTCCAAGGATGATAATAGTAGCAAAGAAAATGATGCGGAAATCGTGATCCAGATAGCTCACAGTAAATCAACAAAAAAACAGTTTTTCCATTCAATCAAAAAAGCAAGTCGCGTTATTTCACAACCTGCTTTTTACGATTTAAGAAGATCAATATTTTTACAGCTTTACAATTTTATACATCACAAAGTCTTTGTCTTTTACACTTTCCGTATAAGCTACTAAAGCCGAATTTTTATCAATTGCTTTTATCACAGGAAATGTTGCGTTGCCCTTGTCTGAAGTAATAAATTTTTTAACCGGTTCATTTCCTTTTGCATTCCTTATTTCTATGCCTATGCGTGAGCAAGAAGTATTTCCTCTTGAAAAGTTTTCATTCCAAACGATAGCAATATCATTATTAACTGATGCAATCTGGCAATGCCTTGACCCGATACCGGCTACTTGTTCTCTTTCAGAAAAAGATTTGCCTTCATTGCCGGAGTAGCAATAGTAAACGCCGCCATTGCCGCTGCCGGTGAACCATGTGAATTGAATTCCGTCTTTATTTTCTGTCATGGCAGGGCCGGTATGTGGGCATCCGTCAATCACCCAATTGTCATCACTGATTCTTTCAGGTGTGGAAAATGTTTTTCCATTATCTGAGGATATCGCATGTTCCATGTCCCGGATACTGTCGTTAATAATGCCTCTGTAAAGCACATGGATATTGCTTTTGCTATCTACATACAGATCAGTTCTGCAACAGGGGCAACATGGTCCGGTTACAAAGCGCTCATTCTCAAATCCTGAATTGCCGGCAGTTTCAGCGAAATATAATCCGGAGCCTTCGCCATTTGTCTTCTTGCGGTTATCAAGCCAGCAGATGGCGATATTGCCATTTTTTAATAAAGCCATGTCGAAATATCGCTGGTCATATCCTGAGGTATCTTTTACCAATCTCTGCGCTGTGGTCCATGAAGTTCCGTTGTCAAACGATTGGGAATAGTACACTAAATCAGAATAGGCGTTTTTGGGATTTGGATTGGCGGTTCCCCATGCAGCCACAATTTCACCGTTTTTTCCAAAAACTATTTTTGGTAAGTTTTCTCCATGTGGATGGATATTATCGCTTCCGGGAATCTCAATTGTCTTGCCGAAAGTTTTGCCCTGGTCTTTTGACATTGCAAAGCAATAGACTGATTTTTCAGAGTCTGCCTTTTTAATCCAGCTCAGCGCTAAATTTCCTTTGTCATCTTTGGTAAGATAAGGGCACGAGCCTTGAGCCGTGTCTATCTGCAAACTGCCTGAAGCGGTAATGTTTATTTTATTGTCATTGTTTGAGCAGGATTGAAAAATCAATCCTAACCCGAGCAATGCTAAAAAGATATTTTTTTTCATTTGTATTTTGTTTTGAAAAAAGCAAGAGTAACCGTATTCTTTTTTTATTGTTTTCCAAAATGGTATGCTACGCCTATATTACTTGTTACCAACTGGCCGGGCCGGTAAGAAGTGCCATAAGCGCTTTTCTCAACTGTAACCGCATAATTCTGATTAGTAACATTGATCAAATTGATCCATGTTTCAAAATGTTTAAACGTGTAGCCGGCTCTTGCATTGAACACAGTAAACCCATCGTATTTTGAAGTATTTTGAGGATCTGTAAAGTAAGAACCTAAACTTTGACATTCTAACGCTATCCTAAAACCTTTTATGTAATGAGGCTTATAAGTGATTTCACCATTCAGTATATACGCGGGTGATTGTGGCATATCATTTCCTGAAAAACTTTTTCCCTGCTGAATGTAATCCAGGTATTTATGCTTTGCAACGGTACCGCCTACACGAAATTGTAAATCCTTTACAGGAGCATATTTTATATTTAATTCTATTCCTTTATGACTGGTTTTTCCGGTATTTTCATTGATATAACTGCCATTGGCTAATTGTGTACTGACGATTTCATTTTTACCCTGGAGACTATATACTGATGCTTCTGCATACCCTTTTTCGCCTGCAAAAGCTAACCAGCCACCTACTTCATAATTATTGTAAGAGGAAGGTTTCAGGGTAGGAACCTGTACACCGGTATATAAGTCAGTGATATTAGGCGGGGCAAAACCAACGCTGTAATTAGTATATACTCCCCTGTCATTTCCAAAATTATAGGTTAAGCCAATCTTAGGAGAAAAATGATCAAAATGATTAGCAGCGTCCGGTGCGCCGGAGTAAGCGCCAGGCGGTAAGTGATTGTCAAATTTATAATCCAGGCGGTCGTAGCGCGCGGCTGCCACAACTCTTAATTTGGCTACCGGATTGTATTCCAATTGGGTATATGCGGCCGTATTTAAAAGTCCCACGTTATAATTGGTAAGAATGCTATCTGTTGACTGATACTGAAAATAAACACCCTTGGGATCCTTGTCAATGCTGATAAAATTGGCGAGGTAACTTGCAGGACTATAATCCACACTTACACCTGTGATCCATTTTGCATTAATTGAATTGATTTTTTTTGAATGCTGAATGATGGCTCCAAAGCTGTGAAATGCATCATCATTAATTTGCCCCGTGGCTTTGGATGGATTGTCCGCTACATCAGCAATATAATAAAAAGGATTCTGCCCGATGGATGAGCGCCTGTAAAAAAGTGAAAAGCTGGTATTGTTATTTTCATTCCATTTTTTTGTAAGCGTACTTCTAAGCCTTAAGGCATTTACTTTCCGGTAAGTGAAACGGTACAAACTGGCATAATTTTTACTATAAAATTCGGCGCTGTCTAATCCTCCTGTTTGGTCAGTATTGTAATTAATATAATCCGCTACGGTTGTTAATTTTGTTTTATCATTAAACGCATAATCCGCTCTTAGGGTAATTGCCGTTTTATGAAAATCGTTGTGTTTGGCTACAGCCTGATTTTGATCTGCATAATATCCTCCCAAATAAATTCCTAATTTTTTATAGGTATTGCTCAAATTAAAATCAGTGCGCTTATAACCTCTTGTCCCTGCTTCTGCCTGTATTTTTCCCGAAAGAACCGGAGACGGGGATTGAGTTATAAAATTAATAGCGCCGCCAACTGCTTCACTTCCATACAAAGAAGACGCGGGCCCTTTGATAACTTCTATTCTCTGCAATGATGCCTGGTTTATTTCGATCAAAGCATTGTGATTGAAATCACCAACGGTTCTTATTGGAATTCCATCTTCAAGATACAGGTACAGGTTGTTGTAGCCCAATGGTTGCCTTATCGCCATGCTATGTTGCTCGTTGCCCAGGTCAACCATGAAAACTCCGGGTACTTTATTCACGAGCATATCCAGCCTGGTCGCTTTGGTATCGTTTATTTGTGTTTTGGAAATCACATCAATAGCTACCGGAACACTTGTTCTTTTCTGAGCTTCACGGTTTCCGGATATGATTATTTCATTTAAGCTACCGAAAGATGGCGAGAGGTAAATCGCCATTTTTTGTTCGTTTACTGCTTTTTTTATAGTGTAATATCCTATTGAAGTTATTTCGATACTATCTGCATCCGGCAATGAAAAATTTCCATTCTGATCCGATACTGTGTTTATTTTATGTTGTAATTCTGAAATTGTTGCTCCCTGTAAAGCTTGATTGGTAGCGGCATCTATAATGGTTCCCGTTATTCTTTTTTGGGCAAAAACCATACTTATTGCCATCATTGACAATACAGTTAAGCATATACGCTTATTCATCTGTATAAAAATTTGAATTAAAAATATTTCATCCTTTTTTTGAAAGGATAAACCATGCAATAATCTTAACGTAATAATTATACAGAAGGTGGATGAAATATAGAAGAGTGAAAAGACAGTGTGGTGTTTTCATTGCTGATAAAATACCGGAATTTGGAGATAGTAAACGTATTTTTTATGGTAAAAGGTTTTGGCACAAAAAAAGGCGCCATATCAAATCTTTCATTTTTAGGAACGGGAGCTTGCTGATCCTGTTTTTCCTGGTCTTTTATTTTTTTGGAGAGATAGCATTTGCCGTTGCAATGCATCATTGGCTTATCCTTATTTACACAAAAGTTTTTAGCGATATAAGAGCGATTTAAATAAAAATCTGCGCGAATAATAAACGTACTAAAGGTTTGTACGAAAATGCTGAAGGTTAAAAATATGGTAGCGAAGATTTTCAATTAAAAACTAATAATAATTTTTGCAAAGATAGTTCGTAAAAAAACAAGCGACTGAATTTGAGAATATGATCTTTGTCATTTATAAAAATGATTTAAAAATATTCATGAATATTAAGAATAAATTCATTTTGCAATCTTATCATTTCATTTGAGTTGATTGGCGTGAAAAAGGTTACAGGGCATTTATCCGCCTGAAAGAAATAACCGGGAACTATAAATAGATTTCTTTAAACATTACGCCGGTTCTCCAACTTTTTTAACCAGTTTTAAGGCAAAATCCAACTGTTCTTTTGGAGTAAGATTGGTATTGTCCAATTCTATAGCATCTGCTGCTTTCCGCAGTGGACTTATTTTCCGGTTAGAATCAATATAATCCCGCATAGCAATATTTGATTTTATTTCATCCAAAGTAATGTTGGGATTTTTGTCGAACATTTCAGCATATCTTCTTTCTACGCGTACCGCTTCATCGGCTACCATAAAGATTTTAATTTCTGCATCCGGGAAAACAGTAGTTCCAATATCCCGGCCATCCATCACGATGCCTTTATGAATTCCCATTTTTTGTTGCTCTGCTACGGCGAAGGTTCTTACATCTTTTAATGCAGCTACATCGCTTACTTTTTCCGCAATTACTATATCACGGATGATGTATTCTACATTTTCACCATTCAGATAAATTTCCGAATTGGCTGAGGTTTTATTTACAATAAATTCCAGCGTAATATTTTTTAAGGCGTTGCGTATTTCTTTTTCATTGGAGATATCTATGTTGTTTCTCAGAAAATATAATGTAATGGCGCGGTACATAGCGCCACTGTCAATATAGGTATAGTTTAATTTTTTAGCAAGTTGTTTGGCCAGTGTGCTTTTGCCACAGGAAGAAAAGCCATCAATTGTTATAATTAACTTTGGAACCATATTTACAAAAGTGGCATAAAAAACAGAAAGCGCAAAAAAATGATAAGGAAATAACAATCCGATTTTTTTGGCTTCAAATTAAAATGAGAATCTTTAAAATAGGTTTGTTTGCTGTGTGTATTTTTAGTCAGACGGGGACCGTCAGACTAAAAAAAATGCCATCAAAAATGATGGCATTTAAAAATTAAAAGTCAGAAATTATACTTCCGAAGGTTTCTGCTGCTTAACAGTTCCTTTTATTTCGAAAATTATTTTTGAATTTTCTTTATCGAGCGACGCCAGCAGCACATCGCCATTCTTTATGTGCATATTTAATATTTCTTCAGCTAACGGATCTTCGAGATATTTCTGGATAGCCCTGTGCAAAGGCCTTGCGCCAAACTGCGAATCATACCCTTTTTCGGAAATGAATTTCTTCGCTTCTTCCGTAAGCTCCAGTTGTAATCCCAGGTTATCCAGTCTCTTTGTAACTCCTTTCATCAAAATATCTATGATTGAGAAGATATCGTCTTCGGTGAGAGAGTTAAAGATAACAACATCATCTATCCTGTTTAAAAATTCGGGGCTGAATGTACGTTTTAATGCTTTTTCAATTACGGCTTTATTATTTTCTTCAGCGTTTTCAATTCTTGAAGCAGTGGTAAAGCCAACTCCCGCGCCAAAATCCTTCAATTGCCTTGCACCAATATTGGATGTCATAATGATCATCGTATTCTTAAAATCAATCTTTCTTCCAAGTCCGTCTGTAAGAACACCGTCGTCCAATACCTGTAACAGAATATTGTAAATATCAGGATGCGCTTTTTCTATTTCGTCCAAAAGAATTACCGAATATGGTTTGCGTCTAACCTTCTCCGTTAGTTGGCCACCTTCTTCATAACCTACATATCCCGGAGGCGCTCCAATTAACCTGGATACGGTAAATTTCTCCATGTATTCACTCATGTCAATACGAATCAGCGCATCTTCACTGTCAAACATATACCGTGCAAGCGACCTCGCCATTTCAGTTTTTCCCACACCGGTAGGCCCGAGAAATATAAAGGTACCGATCGGCTTTCTTGGATCTTTTAATCCAACCCTGTTTCTTTGTATGGCTTTCACTACTTTTGAAATGGCTTCTTCCTGGCCTACCACTGCGCCTTTCAGGTCATCGCCCATTCTACGTAGCTTATCTGTTTCTTCCTGAACCATTCTTTTTACAGGGATTCCGGTCATCATGCTTACCACTTCTGCAATGGCTTCTTCGTTGATAGGATATCTTTTATTCCGGCTTTCTTCTTCCCAGTCTGCTTTTGCTTTCTCCAGTTCTTCCTGAAGTCTTTTTTCAGTATCCCGCAAAGAGGCAGCCTCTTCAAAACGCTGGCTTTTTACAACTTTATTTTTTTCGTGTTTTATTTCATCAATTTTTTTCTCAAGTTCAATAACTTCTTTAGGAACATTGATGTTTTTTAAATGTACCCTTGCGCCTACTTCATCCAATACATCAATAGCTTTATCCGGAAGTAAACGATCAGTCATATACCTGTCGCTCAACTTTACACAAGCTTCTATGGCTTCATTATCATAAATCACATTGTGATAATCTTCGTACTTGCTTTTGATGTTATTGAGGATTTCAATCGTTTCAGCCACGCTCGGCTGTTCTACCATTACTTTTTGAAACCGGCGGTCTAATGCGCCATCTTTTTCGATATACATCCTGTATTCATCAAGTGTAGAAGCGCCTATGCATTGAAGCTCACCACGTGCTAATGCAGGTTTAAATATATTAGATGCATCCAACGAACCACTCGCACCACCGGCGCCAACAATTGTGTGTATTTCATCAATAAATAAAATAACATCCCGGTTCTTTTCCAGTTCATTCATGATCGCTTTCATTCTTTCTTCAAACTGGCCACGGTATTTGGTACCGGCCACAAGGGCTGCCAGATCCAGAGAAATTACGCGTTTATCAAATAAGACCCTGGAAACCTTGCGCTGTACAATGCGGAGGGCGAGGCCTTCCACAA
>Ga0070660_100003452_pt1 | contig 10876 bp, 4 predicted proteins | sample KBSC33metaG_FD_64670 | JGI IMG/M metagenome (GOLD analysis project Ga0070660, IMG submission 64670) | Corn rhizosphere microbial communities from Kellogg Biological Station, Michigan, USA - KBS C3-3 metaG | ecosystem: Host-associated > Plants > Roots > Rhizosphere > Soil ... | reverse complement strand
AGAAGAATCGATATGACCCCTTCATTTGTCGTCGACATCCCGGAGCGCGCCGCGGCACGCGCAGCCCGTCCGGTGCAGGCCCCGTCCGCCAGGGACTTGTATTTCGCACTGCTGGACAATCCGGCCGAAGCCTTCGATGCGGCATGCGCCTTCCTGCGCGCGCACATCGAAGAAGCCCGCGCCGAACCGGCCGACCTGCCGGAAGCCGCATGGCAGTTGCAGGGCTGGATCGAGAGCCGTGCCGAAACGGTCGGCATCGCCTACCGCGAATACCTCGCGGCCCGCAAGAACGGCGCGCCGCGCCGCTATTTCACGAACAAGTCCCATGCGCTGTACTTCCTGAAGGGCGTGGCGCCGACGAAGCTCGTCGACGGCGCCTGGCTGTACGGCATGCTGCCGCGCTGGGACAACCCCGATTTCCACCCGCTGATCAAGACCTATCTCGAAGAGCTGGGCGACGGCGTGCCGGACAAGAACCACGTCACCCTGTACCGCCGCCTGCTCGCCGCGCACGGCTGCGAGCACTGGGAGTCGCTGCCGGACGAGCATTTCGTGCAGGGCGCGATCCAGCTGGCGCTCGCTTGCCATGCAGGCGAATTCCTGCCGGAAGTCGTCGGCTACAACCTGGGCTATGAACAGCTGCCGTTGCACCTCCTGATCACGTCCTACGAACTGAACGAGCTGGGCATCGACCCGTATTACTTCACCCTGCACGTCACCGTGGACAATGCCGGCAGCGGCCACGCGCACAAGGCCGTGCAGGCGCTGCGCCACCTGATGGCGCAGTCGGCCGACCCGGCCGGATTCTTCCGGCGCGTGCTGGACGGCTACCGCCTGAACGAACTGGGCGCCTGCACGACGTCCGTCATCGGCGCCTTCGATCTCGAGGCGGAACTGGTCGACATCTTCACGGCGAAGGCCGCCATCGGCCGCAACATGCATTCGGATTACTGCCGTGTGGCCGGCCGCTCCGTCAACGACTGGCTCGCCGATCCGGCGCAGATCCCGGCGTTCCTCCAGGCGCTGGAAGACGCAGGCTGGATCCAGCGTGGCGCAGAGGTGGAGCACAGCCGCTTCTGGCGCCTGATCCAGGGCGAGCGCGCCGAGATGTTCGGCGTGTTCTCCAGCTACGAACAGCAGGTGTTGCGCGACTGGATCATGACGCCGCGCGCCGCCACCGCCGCGGCGCGCACGACCCGCGTGCTGAGCCACCGCGCGCGCCAGCGCTCGATGGAGAGCCTGACGCAGCACGCCCAGCGCGGCGGCTATCCGGAACGGGGCCTGATCCGGCGCCGCGCCGCGGGCGCCGGCGGCGACACGGAACTGCACCAGCTGGAAGAGCGCGTCGCGGCGGCCAGCGGCAAGCCGGAGGCGATGGCCATGCTGGCGCAGCTGATGTCGCCTTCGCTGCATCACACGGCCCCCGGTCTGATGGCAACGCGCATGTATTCGCGTTTGCTGGATGCATAAGCGCAACGAGGACACCCGTGCACATACTCGAACAACGCTTCCTGCGTGGACCGAACATCCACGCCGCCACGCCATGCCTGCTGTCCGTGCTGGACCTGGACGACCTGTACGGCGTATCCACCCGCGACCTTCCGCTGTTCAACGAGGGGCTCCTGGACCTGTTGCCGTCGCTCGCCGAGTACCTCGTGCCGACCGGCCAGCCGGGCGGCTTCGCCCAGCGCCTGCGCGAAGGGACATATCTTCCGCGCGTGATCGAACACGTCACGCTGGGCCTGCAATGCCTGGCCGGCGCGCCGGTCGCGTTCGGGCGCACGCGGCCCGTCACGGGCAAGCCGGGCCAGTACCGCATCGTTTGCGCCTATTTGCTGGAAAAGGTCGCGCAGCCGGCGTTCGCGCTGTCCGTGGACCTCGTCGATGCGCTCGCGCACGGCCGCCCGTTCGACCTGGCGCCGCGGCTGGCCGAGCTGGGGGAGCTGGCCGAGCAGTACGCCATCGGCGCGAGCACGGCCGCCATGCTGGCCGCCGCGCAGGAGCGCGGCATTCCGGTCCAGCGCATCACGGAAGACGGCAATCTGTTCCAGCTCGGCTGGGGCGTGAAGCAGAAGCGCATCCAGGCCACGATCACCAGCGACACGAGTACCATCGCCGTGCGCATCGCGAGCGACAGGCAGCTGACCAACGCTTTGCTGCACGAGGCGGGCGTGCCGGTGCCTCAGGGCGAGACCGTGACGACGGTCGAGGACGCGCTGAGGGTGGCGCGGAAGCTGGCCGCGCCGGTCTCGGTGAAGCCGCTGGATGCCAACCAGCGCAAGGGCGTGACAGTGGCCTGCCGTACGAACGGGGAAGTCGAGCAGGCCTACGCGTATGCACGCAAATACGGCCGGCGCGTCATCGTCGAGCGTTATGTCGAGGGCTCGGACTACCGCGTGCTCGTCGCCGGCGGCAAGGTGGCGGCGGCGTCGCTGCGGCGGCCGGCCCACGTCGTCGGCGAGGGCGAACACACCATGCGTGAACCGGACCTGTCCACGGGCGGCACGGCGGAAGACGTGACGGACCTGCTGCCGGAATCCACGCGCCGCCTGTGCGTGCGCGCGGCCGCGAAGATCGGCCTGGACGTGGCCGGCATCGACATCGTCTGCCGCGACATCGCCGTGCCGCTGCTTGAACAGGACGGCGCCGTCATCGAAGTCAACGCGGCGCCGGGCATCCGCATGCACCAGTACCCGAGCGGCGGCATGCCGCGCGGCGCGGGCGACGCCATCGTCGCGGGGCTGATGGGCGATTCCGACGGCCGCATCCCGATCATCGCGTGCACCGGCACGAACGGCAAGACGACCACCACCCTGCTGATGGCGCATACGGTGCGCCTCGCGGGCCGCGTCGTCGGCGTGACGTCGACCCACGGCGTGACCATCGCCGGCAAGGAAGTCACGAAGGGCGATTGCACCGGCTACTGGTCGGCACGCACCGTCCTCGCGTCGCCGGACGTGGAATTCGCCGTGCTGGAGACGGCCCGCGGCGGCATCCTGAAACGCGGCCTCGCGTTCGACCGCTGCGACGTCGGCATGGTGCTGAACGTGTCGCCCGACCACCTGGGCCTGGACGGCGTGGACACCATCGAAGACCTGGCACAGGTGAAGGCCGTCGTGCCGCTGTCCGCCAGCCGCGCCGTCGTGCTGAACGCCGAGGACCCCCTGTGCGTGGCGATGGCGCGCCGCGTGCATCCGGACGTGGAGATCGTGTATTTTTCCATGGAGGCGGACAACCCCGTGCTGCTGCGCCACCTGGAAGAGGGCGGCCGTGCCGTCTACTTCCAGGACAATGCGATCGTCGTCGCCGACGCCACCTATCACCAGGAATTGCTGCGCGCGGAAGCGATGCCGATCGCGTTCGGCGGCCGTGCGCGCTACAACATCGCCAACGGCCTCGCGGCGGCGGCGGCCCTGATGGCGGCCGGCTTCTCGAGCCTGCAGATCGCGACCGGCCTGTCGACGTTCGTCAGCAACGGCAAGACGAACCCGCTGCGCACGAACGTGTTCGACGTGCGCGGCGTGACCGTGATCGTCGACTACGCGCACAATCCGGCTGCCTACGGCGCGCTGGCGGAGATGGCGCGCTCGCTGCTGCCGGGCCAGCTGGTCGGCATCGTTACGGCGCCGGGCGACCGCCGCGACGCCGACCTGCTGGATGTGGGCCGCGTGTGCGCCGCCGGCTTCGACGAGCTGGTGGTCTATGAATCGTCGAGCCGTGGCCGTGCGTACGGCGGCGCCGTCGACCTGATCCTGCAGGGCGCGGAGGAAGTCGTCGGCAAGACCGACACCCTGCACCGCGAACTGGACGTGGGCGAGGCCATCCGCCTGGGCCTGTCGCTGTGCGCGCGCGGCGACGTGCTCGTGTTCGCGTGCGGCTCGTCGCTCGACGTCTTCGTGGAGGCGATTCGCGCGCTGGACCCGGAGAGCGCGGCATGGATCGCCGCGCAGGTCGGCTGAGCGCCGCTATTCCGCCTGCTGTTCGGGCGGATAGGTGATGGTGAGGCCCTCGACGTGCGCGAACGGCGTCAGCCTGTGCGGCCGGCGCTGGCGCGCATCGATGATGTCGTCGACCGCGATGCCGCGCACGAGCAGGGCGTCGGCCACGAGCGAGCGGTGGCAGCGCCACGGTACCGCTTCGGCGCACATCAGCGCGCACGTGCGGCTGCCGGCCAGTTCGATCACGGCATCGACGTTCGCGGCGAATTCCTCGGTCTGCATGTAGTCCGCGTAGCCGCGGAACGATGTGTTGCGCCAACCGGCGTTCTGCGTATCCTTGCGCGGACGGCGCAGCCCGCCGAGGCCGCGCAGGTAGCGGTATTCGATGCCGGCGCCGGCCAGCGACTTTGCTAACTCGTCCTGACCGAACTGCGGATTGTGGCGCGACTTCGGCACCGTGCGGATGTCCAGCAGGCAGGTGATGCCGTTCTGGCGCAGCAGGCCGATGAAATCGTCGATCGTGCGGTTCGAATGGCCGATGGTGCAGACGGGAAGCATGCGCGTGTCTCGCGGTGGTCGTGCGGCTATTCTGGCACGGTGGCGCACGACGCAGCGCACGCCCGGGCGCCACTGTTGGCGCGACCCGGACGGCTGCGGGTCGGTTACCGTTCGCGGCCCGCATGTCGCAGCACCTCGGTGATCGGCTCCAGCAGGTACTGCAGCGGCGTGCGTTCCCCGCCCTGGATGTACACCTCGGCCGGCATGCCCGCGAGCAGCTTCAGGTCCCCGGCGCTGGCGAGCGAGGCGGCGTCGGCCTCGACCAGCGCGGAATAATAGGGCATGTTGGTCGCACGGTCGACCAGACGGTCGGCGGAGACATAGATCACCTTGCCATGCACCAGCTGCGTGGTGCGGTAGCGGAACGCCGTGAAGCGGATCTCCGCGGCCTGGCCCCGCTGCAGGCGGTTGATGTCCTCGGGCCGGATGCGGGCCTCCGTCACGAGCCGCGATGCGCTCGGCACGATCTCGGCAATCGTCTCGCGCGGCGGGATCACCGTGCCCGGCGTCGCATATTTCAGGTCGATCACGTCGCCCGCCGCCGGTGCCGTGATCACCTGGCGCGCGGACGCATCCAGCGACTTGCGCTCTTCCTGCTCGGTCTCGGCGACCAGGCCCGCGGTGACCTTCAGCTGGTCGCTGGCCTGTTGGCGGTATTCGCCTTCCAGCGCGCGGATCCGCAGGTCGGTGTCGATCATGCGCTGGCTGGCACGGGCCAGCTCGGAACGCCGCTCCTCGATCTTGACGCCGTAGTCGGCCACGCCGGCTTCCACCTGGGCGATGCGCGTCGCCGCGATGTAGCCATCCTTGAGCAGCTTGCGATTGTTTTCCAGGTCATGCTTCTGGAACGCCATCGACTCCTCGGCCTGCCGGATCTGTGCCTTCAGTGCCACCATCTCTTCGGCGATCCGCTCGCGCTGGGTGCGCAGCAGGCCCACCTGGCTGGCCAGGGCGTCGCGCCGGGCACGAAACAGGGCAAGCTCCTTGGTCAGCTGCTCGGCCAGCCGCACATCCGTCTTCGCTGCCGCCAGCAGATCCGGCGCAAATTTCACGTCGGCAGCCATGGACTGCTCCGCATCCAGCCGCGCAAGGCTGGCCCGTCCGGCCATCACCCGATAGACGAGGCGATTCCGGTCCGCATCCACCGAGACGTCGCCCAGTACCAGCAGCGGCTCGCCCTGGCGCACCTGCTGGCCGTCGCGCACCAGCACTTCGCGCACGATGCCGCCCTCGGCGTGCTGCACCGGCCGCCGGTTCAGATCCACCTTCACATAGGCCGGCGCCACCACCGCGGAGGACAGCGGCGCCAGGCACATCCATGCCAGCACGGGCAACAGCCCGCCCACGAGCACCGCGCCGCCCCAGCGCCCGAGGCGGCGGGCTTCTTCCACGTGAGGCATGACGAAATCATTGGCCGCATCGGTTCGCATCGAAATATTCATGTCGTTCTCGCTCGCTGCATTCATTCGTTCGGAGTCGGGACGAGCCGCTCAGGCGGCGTCCTGCATGTTGCGCGGCATCGCCACCACCTGGGCGCCGGCCGGCTGGCGCATCGCCTGCAGCACCTCGGCGACATTGCCGTAATGCTGGACGCGGCCGCCTTCCAGCACCAGCATCTTGTCCATGTGCTGCACCAGCGTGCTGCGGTGGGTCACCACGACGACGGTGACCTCGCCCTTCAAGCCCTTCAGCGCCTCGCCCAGCGCCAGTTCGCCGGCGCCGTCCAGGTTGGAATTCGGCTCGTCCAGCACCAGCAGTTTCGGGTCGCCATACAGGGCGCGCGCCAGGGCGATGCGTTGGCGCTGGCCAGGCGACAGCATGACGCCGGCGGCGCCGATCACGGTGTCGTAGCCATTTGGGAGGCGCAGCACCATGTCATGCACGCCGGCACGCTGCGCCGCCCGCACCACCGCGTCCGCATCCACCTTGCCGAGGCGGGCGATGTTTTCGGCGACGGTGCCCGCAAACAGTTCCACGTCCTGCGGCACGTAGCCGAGGTGTGGCCCGAGCTGCTCGCGGTCCCATTGCGCCAGGTCGACGTGGTCCAGCCGCACGACGCCGGCATTCGGTTGCCACAGGCCGGTGAGCAGGCGCACCAGGGTGGACTTGCCGGCACCGCTGGACCCGACGATGGCGAGCGCTTCACCCGGCTCCAGGCTCAGCGAGACGCCGGACAGCAGCAGGCTTTCGCTGCGGGCCGGCCGGTAGACCAGGCCGCTGGCCTGCAGGCGGCCCGCCGGCGCCGGCAGCGGCATGCGCTCCGGCTGGCGGTCGACGGCATCCAGCAGCGCGCTGGTGCGGGCATAGGCGAGCCGGCCCTCGGCCAGCGATTTCCAACTGGCCACCACCTGCTCGACCGGCGCCAGCGCCTTGCCCAGCAGGATGGTGGTGGCGACCATGATGCCGGCCGTGCCTTCGCCGCTGATGACCAGCCAGGCGCCCAGTGCCTGCATCAGGATCTGCACCATTTGCCGCGTGGCGCGGGTGCCCGCTGCCAGCGCGACCGTGCGCCGGGACGTGGGCCGCTGCAGCGTGGCGATCCTGGCATTCAGCTGGCGCCACCGGTTGATCAGGGCGCTGGCCATGCCCAGCGATTGCGCCACTTCGGCGTTCTGCATCGAGGCTTCCAGATAACGGGTGGATTTGGCCGCTTCCTGCTGCAGCGCCTCGATGCGCTTGCGGGTGAGACGGTCGTTCAGCACCGCCAGCCCGAGCATCAGCAGCGATGCCGCCAGCGCCGCCATCCCGAGCCAGGGGTGGGCCAGCCAGATCACGGCGACATAGAGCACGGCCCAGGGGACGTCGAACAGCGCGAGCAGGCCCTGGGCCGAGAGCAGGTTGCGCAGCGCGCCGACATCGCGCAAGCCTTCCTGGCTCGCTTGCGCGGCGCCGGCCGCCGAGCGCGCCAGCATCACGCGGGTCACCACCGGCGACAGTTGGTCGGCGACGATGTTGCCGGCGACACCCTGCAGCCGGCTGCGCAGGTAATCCAGTGCCATCGACAGCCCGAGCGCCACCGCCATCCCGAGCACCAGCATCAGCAGGGTTGCGTGGCTCTGGCTGGTGAGTACCCGGTCGAACACCTGCAGCATGAACAGGGCAGGGGCCAGCAACAGCAGGTTGGTGAAGAAGGACAGGCCCGCGATGAGCAGGAGCGGGCGTGCGAGCAGTTGCAGCAGGGGCTTCATGGTTGCGGTCTCCTTCTCGCTGCCTCAGCCAAGCTTGATGTCGTGATGGTCGATGGTGGCCGGATGATGTTCCGTCCCCCCGAGCACGGCGAAGACGCTGCGGCCGGACGCGGTATCGGCGCCATCGGCGTCGTAGTACAGGTTGCCGGTCTGGCTGTCGTAGATCACATGGACCGCGGCATCCAGCGTGACGGAACCGCCGCTGCCATTGCCCACCTCGGCGAACTGCGTCGCGTCCAGGCTGCCGTCGCTGGCGAGCAGGCTGCCGAATACCTGTTGCGACAGCAGCAGATGGTCGGCGTCGCCATTGGCCTTGAAGTCCAGGATGGTGTCGATATTGCCGCCGCCGTCCAGCGCGCTGTCGAAGACGAAGGTGTCGGCGCCGCCGCCGCCGGACAGCAGGTCGTTGCCCGCGCCGCCGGCCAGGATGTCGTCGCCCGCGCCCGTCACCAGGATATCGATGCCTGCGCCAGCATGGAGGTCCTGGTTCGCATCCGCCACATTCGCAGTCACCAGCATGCCGCCTGCCGGGTCGGCACGGCCGTGGAAGCCGGCATGGTCATAGCCGCCCTGCAGTGCGAGCTGGGCGAGGTTGCCGCCGTCGCCGAGCGTCAGGACGCCGCCGTTGCCGGACGCGTCGGCTGCATAGGCGATGGTGGTGGCGCCGCCGACTGCGATGTCGGCCAGGTGCAGCGCGGCGTCGCCGCCGAAGCCCGCGATGCTGCCGCTGAAGTGATCGGCATCGCCCAGCTTCAGCGAGCCCGCACTGTCTTGATCGAAGCTGACCGCCACGCTGGCCGCGCCATCGAGCGAGAGCGAAGCACTGCCGCTGATGTGCGCGCTGCCGGAGCCGGTCACAGTGCCATGCACCGTGACATCGCCGCCGTTGGCCCACAGGGTGCCGCTGTTGTCAAGCGCGCTGTCGATGACGAGCCCGCCGGCACCGGTGGCTGCGAGCGTGCCGGTATTGGCCACCGTATTGGCACCCGTGTCGATCACCAGGGCGTGGCTGCCGTCGGCGACGATGGTGCCGTGGTTGTCGAGGGTCATTTGCCCGGCGCCCAGCTGGCCTGCGCCTGAGATCGTGTTGTCGACGTTGATCAGCGTTGCGTTCGGGGCGCCGCCGAAGATGACGTTGTTGCTGTCGTCCGAGAGCACCACATGACCGCCGGCCTGCAGCGTCACGCTTTCGACCAGGATCTGCAGGTCGGTCTCGCTGCCGGTCGAGCCGAGGGCGATCGTGCCGCTGTTCTCGATGACGCCGCCGAGCGGCAGGATCGCGCCGTCGGCGATGGTCATCGTGCCGGTGTTGATCGTCACCGGTTCGAGGTTGAACTCGAAGTTGGCGGCGGTCAGGTCGGCGGCGTGGACGCCGATTACGGTGATGGTCGAGCCGGGGCTCGTCGTGATGACCGCATTGCCGTTCGAATCGTCGACGATGGCCAGGTTGTCGAACCCGCTGACGCCGGTGAAGCCGATCAGGTCGATCTTGTCGGCTTCGACGTCGAAACTATGGATCACGTCGTGGGCGATCGGCTGGGCGAAGACCAGGAGGTCAGCGGCGCTGGATGCGGTGAGGTTGTCGTCGGCGGAGATCGCGAGGATAGGGGAGCCGGGAGCAAAGGCTTCGATATTGTCTGACACCGTGCGCGTTTCGGTGATGCCATCCGCGTTGGTCCAGGTCATGGTGACTGGCAGAACCATCGCGCCGGTGAAACCTACAGGCGTCGTGATCGTCAGCGTGCTGGGATCGTTTGTTTGAATAACCCACATGCCCTCGCTGTTGTTTGTTCCGCCGTTTAGAGTCCAGCCTGCCGGGACCCCCGTCACCGTCACAGTGGCTATGTCGTTGGCTTCCGCAGATGGATCCGTCAGGGCCAAGTTGATCGGCGCCCCCGCGCTGCCTGCTGGATATGCCGTGGCAGCGACGACTCTGGTGGCACTCACATTCCCCGCGGCGTCGGTTGCCGTGACGAGCAAAGGATGCGTTCCCAAAAAGTTGCTAAACGTAATGGAGTAGTTGCCGCCATTGCCGCCAATGTCCGTACCCGCAAGCGTGTCTCCCGCGTCAATGACTGAGTTGTTGTTAACGTCTACGTAGGCGGCCACTGTCGAACCGGTTTCGGCGTTCCCGGTAAGTTTGTGGTTGCTGGTGCTGTAGCCCGCCGTGTTCACGGTAGGCGCCACCGTGTCGACCGTCACCGACAAAGCCCCTGACGCCACGCCCGTATTCCCCGCCACATCGGTTGCCTTCGCTGTGATGCTGTGCACGCCATTGGACAGCGCTGAGGTCGTGATCGCGTAGGCGCCACCAGTGGCTACGCCGCTACCGACTGCCGTGGCGCCGTCGAAGATCGTGACCGTACTGCCAGATTCCGCCGTGCCGACGAAGGTCGCCGTCGCGACGTTAGTGATGTTGTCCGTGCTCGATGACCCGCTGTCAGACACCGCAGTCAGATCGGGCGTCGTCGGCGCCACAGGGGCCGCGGTGTCAATGGTCACCGCATAGTTGGCTGAAGTGGCACCGGTGTTGCCGGCTGCGTCGGTTGCTCGCGCCGAGTATTGATAGGTGGTGCCATTTGCCAGCGTGGCCGGATCTAGAAAACTCCACACGCCGCTCCCATTGGCCGCGGTAGTACCGATCGAACTGCCGCCGCGGAATACCGTGACCGTGCTGTTGGCTTCAGCCGTGCCGCTCACCGTGAGAGTAGTGTCGTTTGTGATGTGGTCGCCAACCGTGCCGCTGTCGGCGGTGATCGCTGTAACCGCCGGCGCCCCGGGGGCCGCTGTATCGATGGTCACCACCTGGCTGGCGGAGTTGCCCACATTGCCCGCGGTGTCGACGATGCGCGTCTGATAAGTGAAGCTCGTGTTGTGCGTTGCAGAGTCGGCGTAGGCCCAGGTCGTGCTCGTCGAAGTGGTGACGTCGACCCAGGTGCTGCCACCATCGATGCTGACCTGAACTGTCTCGCCAGCGCTCAGCGTGCCGTGCGTTCCGGAAACAGTCAGTGTCCTGTCGTTAGTGATGTAGTCCGATGCCGACGTGCCGCTGTCCGTGGAAATTGCCGTGATCGCCACCGCAGCGACCGGCGCCGTTGTGTCGATCGTCGCCGAGTAGCTGGCCGACACGGCGCCGACGTTGCCCGCGGCGTCCGTCGCCTTCGCGGTGTATTGGTAAGTCGTGCCATTCGA
>Ga0070660_100003450_pt1 | contig 10880 bp, 8 predicted proteins | sample KBSC33metaG_FD_64670 | JGI IMG/M metagenome (GOLD analysis project Ga0070660, IMG submission 64670) | Corn rhizosphere microbial communities from Kellogg Biological Station, Michigan, USA - KBS C3-3 metaG | ecosystem: Host-associated > Plants > Roots > Rhizosphere > Soil ... | reverse complement strand
TCTTCTCACCCAACGGAAAGCTGATCGCGACATCCTCGTCGGATCGCACAGTCCGCATCTGGGATGCCAATACGCTGCAGCCCGTGGCCAAGCTTGAGAACGAGTGCGCGACCAGCTCGCCGCTGGCGTTTACGGCAGATGGGAAGTATCTGCTGTCGGTGAGTGTCGACGATTACCTGCAGATAAATGCAGTGACGCCGGCCCAATCGGGCACTGCGACTAAGCAGGTCGCAGCGAAGTCGCCGACCAAGCGCCGCCGTCACGGCTGACGACCCTTAAGAAACCCTCCCTGGAGAGAGGGCAGGGAGGGTGATCTCCTGCCGCTGGCCGGCAGCAAGGATAGCGCTTGTTGGGATTAGAAGTTGAGATTCCTCCTTCCTCGGGATGACAGTGGTTGAGGGTGTTCGCGCTATGCTCAAAGCATGCGTTCCGTGATCGCCGTCGCCTTCCTCAGCTTCACTAGTGCGGCCTTCGCCCAATCCTGGATGCCGGTGAGTCCTGGCGGTGTGACTGTCCAAAAGAGCACGTCCGGGATCACCCTCAAGAACAATGCGGTCGAGTTGCAATGGACTCGTACGGGCGAACGATTTGGGCGCTTAAAATTAGTAAACCGGTGGGCCGGCAGCGGTGTTGAGATCCATCCCATTCCGGTCATCAATGTTGGGAAATTCGCCGGTGCGCCTTACGCATGGAAAGGCTTCGCTCCTTCGATCGTCCGCGAAGGTGACGCTATCTCGCTGCGGTGGCCCGCCGCCAACCTCTCCGAAATTCCTGGAGTGTTCAGGCTTACCCTTCGCAGCGGCAGTCATTATGTGCGCTCGACTTTGGTGCTGAAGCCCGCCCGAGATGCAGACGTGCGCTCGATAGACCTCTGCAGCATCGCGAACCCGTCGGCGCACGCTGTCGGGACTGTGCCCGGAAGTCCGATAGTGTCAGGCGATTACTTCGTCGGTGCAGAGAGCCCGATGGCCGTCTCGACCCTGAAGAACGGCACGGCCACAAGCTCCATCGTCCGCAAGCTCCCGCTAAAAGCGGGCCAGTCCGTCACCTACTCCGCCGTAATCGGCGTCGCGCCTCCCGGCCAAATGCGCCGCGCCTTCCTCGCCTACCTCGAACGCGAGCGGCCCCGGCCCTATCAGCCGTTCCTCCACTACAACTCCTGGTACGACCTCGGCTACTTCAACCGATACACCGAAGCCGAGTGCCTCGAGCGCATCGACACCTTTGGCAAAGAGCTCACCCAAAAGCGCGGAGTGAAACTCAGCTCGTTCCTCTTCGACGACGGCTGGGACGATCCGAACACCGTGTGGGAGTTCACCAAGGCCTTCTCCAACGGCTTCGTGCCGATGAAGCAAGCCGCCGCCAAGTACGGTGCCGCGCCGGGAGCCTGGCTCTCGCCCTGGGGAGGTTATGGCACACCCCGAAAGGAGCGCCTCGCCGCTGGCGCGAAGCAGGGCTACGAGATCGACTCGCAAGGCTACGCCCTCAGCGGCCCCAAATATTACGACCGCTTCCACCAGGTCACGATGGATATGGTCACGCGGCAGGGGATCAATCAGTTCAAGTTCGACGGCACCGGCTCGCCGGACAAGCAATTCCCCGGAAGCAAGTTCGACAGCGACTTCGATGCCGCAATCCAGCTCATTAAAGACCTCCGCCTCGCCCGCCCGGGTCTTTTCATCAACCTGACCACCGGCACCTGGCCCTCACCCTTCTGGACCCGCTACGCCGACTCCATTTGGCGCGGCGGAAGCGACCACTCCTTCGCCGGAGTTGGCCCCGATCGAGAGCGCTGGATCACCTATCGCGACGGTGACACCTACCACGGCATCGTCCTCAAGGGTCCGCTCTACCCGCTGAACTCCCTCATGCTGCACGGGCTCATCTACGCCCAGCACGCCCACAACCTCGATAAAGACCCGACGGGCGCTTTCCGCCACGAAGTCCGGTCCTACTTTGGCTCCGGCACCCAGCTCCAAGAGATGTACATCACCCCATCCCTGCTCTCGAAACAGAACTGGGACGACATCGCCGACTGCGCGAAGTGGTCGCAGGCGAACGCGGACGTGCTGAAGGACACCCACTGGGTAGGCGGCGATCCGCTCAAGGGTGAGGTCTACGGCTGGGCCGCTTGGAGTTCGAGGAAGGCCATCCTGACGCTGCGGAATCCGAGCGACAAACCGCAGGCGTATGCGCTTAATCTCTTGTCGGATCTAGAGCTGCCGTCAGGGAAGATGGGCACCCTCTGGAATGTACGTCCGGCTTTGTCCGGCGCACCGACGCTCATCGGCGTTTGCCGTGCCGCGGCCCGGATGGTGGTGCGACTACCGGCGTTCGCAGTTATGAACCTGGAGTTGACGGAGCAACCGAATCAGCAGCCGTTAGACTTCACGTCGATGGTCAGGCCTGTCGGGGTGCGGCACAGCCCGAGCATTCACACGGTTTCCTATCTCGCGATTGGTCGAGGGGCTCCTCACGCCGATATGAATGCCTACACCATCAACAGCCTCGGCGACAGGATTCGTGAAGATATCTCTAGCTCGGATGCCATCCTTATCACAATTGGCGCCTTGGAGCAAGGAGACCGCCCGGCGGTCCAAGTCAACAAATGGGTGGCGATGCTGCAGGGCGTTCAACGGCTTGCACCTCGCACTGAACTGATCTTCGCTATGGCACCGCCGTCGACCGACGAGGAGTCCTATGACCATTCCATTCTTCGGCAAGTCCTTCGAGAATCGGGGCGCCGAGTCCTGGACATCAACGCGAATACGAATGAGGAGTTATCGGGAGCGGTTGATAATCTTCTCAATGCCGGAAACGTCGACAAGAAGCTTTGGCGTCTCGTCTCCGCGGACAGCGAACAACCCGACGAAGGCCCTGCCAAGAACGCCATCGACGGCGATCCGAATACCTACTGGCACACCCGCTACGATCCCAGGCTCGATCGCTATCCCCACGAGTTCGTCGTCGACATGGGCGAATCCATTCCCGTGGCCGGGTTTCGCTACCTTCCGCGTCAGGACGGCGGCGTGAATGGACGGGTGAAGCGATACCAACTCTTTTTGTCGAATTCCACCCCCCTTGAGGGGGGCAGGGGGGTGAACTCCAGCAGCAGCCCGGGCCAAAACGGCACGCCTTGGACCTTGGTCGCCGAAGGCGACCTCCCGAATCAACTCGAAGCAACCCGAGTGAAACTGAAAACCCCAACCACCGCCCGCTACTTCAAGTTCGTCGCGCTCAGCGAACAGAATGGCGAATCGTATGCCTCCGCAGCAGAAATTGACATAATTCGCGCCAAGTAGTTGACGAATTCGTATCTGGAGCACTAGAGAGTAAACGCCTTTGGGAGTGCGCTCGCTTGCGAGCGCTATGTATCTGGCGCGGAGCGCTTGGCACACTGTCGACGGGAAACGGGGGAGACAAGCATCAGTATCTCTGTACCATGTAGTCGCCGGGAGGATAAGGATCGGGAGGAGCCGCCCGCCTCGGGCACGGTTTGACAAGCTACCTTGACTTCAAAAACTGACTGCGAATCAAGGCACGCGCAAGCCGTGCGAGAACCGCAGATGAGCAGCGACACAGTAATCAATCGTCTACTATAATCTCCACATGCCCGCGACCGCCGCCGAGCTTATCGAGCGAGCCTTTGCCAAGCTGGCGGAGCGGCCCGGGTTTGTGCTGCGAGAGAACCAGCGGCAGTTGGCGATGCTGCTGGGCGACATGATTGGCGACAGCAGCACAGCGGCCATCGAAGCCCCAACGGGACTCGGCAAGTCCCTCGCTGCCCTCATCCCAGCCATCGCGCGGGCTATTGCGGACGGCAAGCGTACGGTCATCGCAACCTACACGAACGTGCTCGCCGAGCAGTATTGGCGGCGCGATCTGCCGCTCGCGTTGAGTCTCTTTGAGGAAGATCAAGACCTGCCGAAGACCGCCTTCCTGATAGGCCGGCAGCGTTACGTCTGCCTCTCGGCCGTCGAAGAACAGCACGCCGACCTGCTCACGCCGCTGCGAAGAAACCTTGACACCGGAATCGAAACCGAACTAAGAACATCGGTGCGGCTACCTGCTCGCGACCTTGGGCGCATCTGGCAGAACATCCAGACGCCACCGGTCTGCGCCGGCCGCCTCTGCCCGCACTATCACAACTGCTATTACTACAACGCGCGGAAGGATGCGGCGAAGGCGCTGGTCGTCGTTACGAACCATAGCGTCGTGATCCAAGACGCGCTCATGAGCAAGGCTGATGACGCTGACGAAGGGCTCCTGGGCAAGTACGACTACTTGATCATCGACGAGGCGCACGACTTTCCGCAAGCCGCTATGAGCGGCCTCGAGTTCGAGATCAGCGCGCGCAATCTTTCCGGCATGGCGGGAATAGCGACCCGCATGCAAAAGACTTTGGAGCCGATCGCGGAGGAGGAAGGCGACTTCCTCCACTGGACGGGGCTCGTTGATGGCTTCAAGAAGTCGTTGGACTTGTCGCAGCGCAAGCTCATCGGTTTCGGTCTGACCCTTGAGCGCAACGGCATTCTGTCGGCATCTCCTAGCGATATTCAGGAGCATCCGCAGGTCAAATTGGCAACCCTCCAGGGCAAGCTTGAGGACGCCAAGAAGCTGGCCTATGAGATCGCCAACGAAGCGCGCAAGTTCTTGGAAGAGGCCGAGGAACTGATCTCGTGTTGGCGCTCCGAGCCGACCAACCGGCCCGTGCTCGACAGCGTGCGAAACTACCTGCTTTACCTGCGCGAATTCGGCTTTCAGACTCACGGCCTGTTCTCGGAGGAAGGCGTCTCCGTCAGCCACGCCAGTTCGAGCCACGATGGGGCCGTGCTTCGTCGCGACCTCGTCGGCTTAGCCGAACCGCTGACCGACCTCATCTGGAACCGGGTTCCGAGCTCTTGCATCAGTGCCACGCTTGCTCTCGACGGTAATTTCGACTTCTTCCGCCGCACGACAGGCTTCCAACCGAGCTACGAAGAGATCCTGCCAACGCCATTTGATTACAGCATCCAGGCGGCGGTGTACCTGCCCGAGCAGGGCGTCATTCCAGATCCTGCAACCGCCCGCAAGGAGCGCCGGGAAGACGACTACTTCGATGCTCTCGCCGCAGAGATTCGCGGCATTATCGAGGCGTGCGATGGGCGAACGCTGGTGTTGTTCCACTCGCGGCGTGAGATGGAAGCGGTGCGGGAGCGGTTCGTGATCAATCCTGAATTGCCGATCCTGATGCAGCAACGGTCAGGTGCAGGCTCGATGGGTGAGAAGTTCGTGAAGGACACGCGGGCTTCGCTATTTGCTTTACGTTCGTTTTGGACCGGTTTTGACGCCCCTGGTGAGACTCTGTCGTGTGTGGTCTTGGTCCGGGTTCCCTTCGAGGTGCCCGTCGATCCCACGCAGATCGCTCGGCTCGCCTGGATGCAGACAATGGGGTTGGACGCGTTTCGCGAGCACACCCTGCCGCTGGCAAAGATGATGATCCGCCAGGGCGCAGGACGCCTCATCCGCCGCTCTGAAGATCGAGGGATCATCGCGTTGCTCGACCCGCGCTTACGTTCAAAGCGATACGGAGAAGAAATTCTTCTCAACCTCCCGCAAGACATGCGTACCTACAGCGACATCGCCGACGCGGTTGGAAGGATTGGATTGGAGCCTGTCGGCGCTCCCGTCTCCGTGTGAGATCCCGTACCGGTCGCGACGGAGCGCGACCGTCCAGTGTCGGGGAAAGCTCAGAAGGTTTGTGAGCTTTACACCTAAGAAGCTGGGACGATCCTGCCAAGAATGACAGTGTGATCTTGCGCAAAGCTGGGGGACGCATTTGAGCGCAGCCATACAGGTCGAGGACCTGCATGTCGCCTACAAGGGCAAACAGGGCAAGCGCACCGAGGCGGTGCGCGGGCTCAGCTTTGTCGTAGCGCCTGGTGAAGTCGTTGGCTTTCTTGGCCCCAACGGCGCTGGTAAGAGCTCTACTTTGAAAGCTTTGATGGGCTTTGTGGCTCCAGTGTCGGGCGAATGCCGGATCTTCGATCTGGAGGCGGGTTCTCTCGAGGCCAAAGCCCGCATCGGCTATCTGCCGGAAGTCGCGCTTTACTACCCGTTCTTGACCGCCTACGAGACTCTGCGGCTTTATGGCGAACTGGAAGGACTCCGGGGAAACGAACTGAAGAAGCAAGCCAAGGACCTGCTCGCTCTCGTCGGCTTGGAACAGGCGATGAACAAGCAGAATCGCACCCTGAGCAAGGGCATGCTGCAGCGCGTCGGCATTGCGCAGTCGCTGCTGGGCAACCCCGAGTTGCTGATCTTGGACGAGGTCACGAGTGGCTTGGACCCGGTAGGGCGCAAGGAACTCCGAGAAATTTTAAAGGCCAAGCAACAGCAGGGTACGACGTTGTTTTTCTCCAGCCACGAGTTGGCCGAGGTCGACATGCTCTGCGACCGAATTTTGATCGTTCACAAGGGGCAGCTGGTCGAGGAGCGCGACATGCGGAGCTTGAAGGAAGACCTGCGCAACTACACGGTGGCGTATCGTGGCGATGCCAATTTGCTTGGGCTGACTGAGAATTGGGTGGAAGAAGGCGGCGTCAAGAAGGCGCGGTTTACGGAGAAGCAGGGCTTGCTTGAAGCGATAGTCCGCATTCAAAGCTCCGGCGCTCAGATCGTGGATATCGTGTCTCAGGAAGGCTCGCTCGAGGAGTATTTCGTCGAGACGATCGGGAGGGCGGCTTGAAGTTTCGCGTTTATCGCGCGCTAGCGCGGGGTGTGGTGTTGGAGGCTATCCGGCGCAAGGACCTTTGGGTCGTTGCGATCCTCGGGTTCCTGATCATGATGACGGCGGGGCTGCTTGGCTTCTTCGGTATTCAGGGCCTGCAGGTGTTCGTGAAGGATTTGGCGGTGAGCGTGCTCGGCATCTTCGGGACGATCATCGCGGTTCTGACCGCCTGCCGGATGATTCCGGACGAGATCCGGCAGCGGACGCTTTATCCCTTGCTTTCTCGGCCTATATCACGCCTGGATCTGCTGGTTGGAAAGCTCTGCGGAGCGATGGCGGTGACGTGGATCGCCTTCCTGATGCTGGCGTTTCTCACCGCGTTTGCGCTGCTCAGCTTCCACATCCACTTTGAGTGGATCATGGTCCAGTACGTGCTCTGCAAGATGCTCGGGCTCGCCGTCGTCTGTGCGCTGGGGCTGGCGTTCAGCGCTTATATGACGCCTTCCGCCGCGGCCACGATGACGTTCATTCTGGCGTTCGGCTCCGGCATGATCGTGCACGCAATGACGATGGCTTACGCGGGTGCGACGCCGGTTGCTCAGTTTGGGATGAAGTCGCTTAATGCACTGCTACCGCAGCTCTCGCTCTTCGATCTGGGGAGCCGCGCGGCTAATGTCAACTGGACGCCTGTGCCGATCTGGGTCGTTCTGTTCTTGTTCGGGTATGGCTTCCTCTATGTATCGGCGATGCTCGGCGTCGCCTGGGTGCGGTTCTGGAGACAACCCCTCTGATTTTTGGATTTTTCGATTTTGGATTTTAGATTCGTCATCCCGACCGAGGCGAGCCTGCGAGCGGAGTGGAGGGATGTCATTGCTGATGGGTAACCGCGCATGAACTCACGGACTCCTTTGCTCACCACGCTCGGAGCCTTTGCCTTCGTCGGCCTGCTAGGCTGGCAATCGCCGAACATCTCCCCGATAACGAACCCTACGACCAGAGTCAGTGGCCTCAATGCTCACGACGAAAGTGCGTCGGGCTCGCTCTTGGGCGAGTTCCGGACGAACACCTCCGCTTGGCTCTGGTTACACGCGGACCTGTATCTGCACAACGGAGTGACGATGCGGCCGATCACGTCTGCGGAAGAGAAGGCGGGCGTATCTGTGCAAGGGGCCAAGAAGGACGGGCAGGAGAACTTGGATGCCAGCGCCTCTATTACGACGATCCCGAGCGCAGAGCGGGATTTTCGGGGCGTGTTCGGAGATGCGGAGCGTGAAATCGCGGCCTACAAGGACATGCACGATCACACGCACAATGAGCCCGAGCAGTGCTTGCCCTTATACCGGCTGATGACGTGGCTCGATCCGCAGTTTATAGAGGCTTGGACTACGGGGGCGATGATCTTTGCCCGGGATCGCTCGCCCATCGGAACGCAGCGAGCTTTGAATTTCCTGCACGAGGGTTTGGCTGCAAATCCGCAGAGCGTCGACATCCTGACTGAAATTGCCTACGTGCACCTCACGCGGCAGAGGGCCTTCAGAGACGCCATCGTTTGGCTAGAGCAAGCTCGACGGTACGGACACGTGCATAAGGACAACTTGTCTGAGGCGGAGATGACCGCTCTGAACAACACTTACCGATGGCTCTGTCTTTGCTATCGAGACATCGATGACGCCGCCTCCGTACGGTCCGTGGCCGCTGAAGGGCTGGCGGTGTTTCCTGACGATAAGCCGCTTGAGCGCTTGCTGAAGCATGCGTCAGAAGCATCGAGTACGGCGGCGCAAGAAGCGGAAGGCTTACGCGACCGAGACTAGGCGATTCGATCGCTGTTCTCCACCAGCTCGCCCTCTCTGAGATCGCGGTAGAAACACGTCCGGAAGTTCTCGTGGCAGGCGGCGCCCATCTGTTCCACCTCGATAAGCAGCGCGTCTTGATCGCAGTCGACCGCGATCCGCTTGACATGCTGCACGTGGCCGCTGGTCTCGCCCTTGACCCAATACTTCTGGCGCGAGCGGCTCCAATAGGTGCAAAGGCCAGTCTCGATCGTGCGCTGGAGCGACTCTTTGTTCATCCAGGCCATCATCAGCACCTGGCCGTTTTGGACGTCCTGGATGATCGTGGGGATAAGGCCGTCGGAGTTGCACGTGAGATTATCGATGGCGGGCACGAAGCTCAAGGTACCGCACTCTGGGCCTCGGTTCGCTCAAGCACTTGGGGGTTGTCCGGGCCCGCTTCTGGGTAGCCCGTTAGCTGCACGAGCTGCTCCTTTGCCCATGCCATGATCTCCTCGTTTTCGCTCTTCTTGTCGAACTCTCGCGCCTCGCTCCAGCGTGCGGAGATCAGGCGAAATGCTGGCCGTGGAATGAGTGAGCCGTAGGGCATCAATCGTCGGGTGTTCTTCAATCCTACGCAGATGGCGCGTGCGCCTGACATGCGAACGAGAAGGGCGACGCCTTCTTTCAAGGGCAGGATCTCTCCGCTTTGGGAAAGCTCTCCTTCAGGGAAGACGCAGACGACTTCTCCTGCCTTTAGCAAGGCGACGGCGCGCTTGATCGCCCACCGGTCAGGTTCTCCCCGCTTGACTGGGAATGCGTTCAGCTTGACGATCCAGCGGCCGATGACCGGCATCTCGAACAGCTCTTCCTTGGCCATGAAGTGGATCGGTCGGCCGCAGGCGATCTGGACTAGAATCGGGTCTACATCGGCTTGGTGGTTGGAGAGCACGAGGAGGCCGCCCTTTTTCGGTATGCGGCTTCGGTGCTTGGTGTAGGTGGGACCCAGGACGGTGAAGAGGAGCCAGCCAAGCGCTTTGCCTAAGGGCAGGCGGATGTAGCGGTGGTAGGCGGGCATCGGCCCGGGGGCGGGCAGCGGAAGTTGCTGCGGGTCAACCACCGAGCACCTTTCGGATGGCTTCGGGATAGGCATTGTGTTCAAGCTGGAGCACCCTTGCGGCAAGAGTCTCGGGGGTGTCGTTCGGAAGGACGGAGCAGCGGAGCTGAAGGATGATCTCGCCCTCATCGTAGTTCTCAGTCACCCGGTGGACGGTGCAGCCGGACTCTGTTTCGCCGGCCTTGAGCACCGCTGAGTGGACGTGCATACCGTACATGCCCTTGCCGCCGAACTTCGGCAGGAGCGCGGGGTGAATATTCAGGATTTGGCCTTTGAAGTTGTGCAGCACTTCTGTTGGGAGAAGACGAAGAAAGCCGGCGAGGCAGAGCACGTCGACGCCTTCGAGGACTTGCAACATTCGTCGAGCTTCGCTTGCTCCGGGCTCAACGACCGCGACTACGAGGTGGTTTTCTCGAGCCCAGGCGGTGGCGGGGCTGTCGCTCTTGGGGGAGATGACAGCGTGGATGTCGGCGTCGAGGTCGCCTCTGAGGCAGGCCTCGGCGATGGCGCGCATGTTGGAGCCTCGGCCTTTGGGGCCGACGAGGATGGCGAGTTTCGCGCGCACGGGGTGAGGATACTAGGCAATAAAGCGCCGAAGGAGCGGCACCCTCCAGGATGCTGAGAATGCTAGGATCAAGGCATGCGTTGCAGGATGCCCGTTGCCGTTACTCTCGCCTTGATCGCCGGCTCTGCCTTTGGGCAGGGGACTCTGAAGACTCGATGGGCTAGCCAAGTGCCGGCGATTCCGCATCCTGAATATCCGCGGCCGATGATGGTTCGGGATACCTGGGTGAATCTGAACGGCAAGTGGAACCTCGAGGCTAGGATGCCATTGAAAGGCCCCGGCTTCTTCCTTAAGAAGCAGATCCTCGTCCCGTTCCCGATCGAGTCGCAGCTCTCTGGCGTGCAGTCGACAGTGCAACCTGATGACCGCTGGACGTACACCCGCACTTTCCAGAGGAAGCGCGGAAGCGGGCGAGTGCTGCTGCACTTCGAGGCCGTCGACTGGATGGCCGATGTTCACGTAAACGGCAAGCTCGTCGGTGACCACACGGGCGGATATGACCCGTTCACGTTTGACATCACGAATGCGCTCTCTGCCAATGGCGAGAACAAGCTTGAGGTGACGGTTCAGGATCCGAGTGATAAAGGTGGTCAGCCTCGGGGCAAGCAGGTCCTGAAGCCGGGCGGCATCTACTACACGCCGTGCTCAGGCATTTGGCAGACCGTCTGGCTCGAGCGCGTGCCAGAGACGAGCATAGATGAGCTGCACATCGAGGCGGAT
>Ga0070660_100003446_pt1 | contig 10887 bp, 6 predicted proteins | sample KBSC33metaG_FD_64670 | JGI IMG/M metagenome (GOLD analysis project Ga0070660, IMG submission 64670) | Corn rhizosphere microbial communities from Kellogg Biological Station, Michigan, USA - KBS C3-3 metaG | ecosystem: Host-associated > Plants > Roots > Rhizosphere > Soil ... | reverse complement strand
CCTCCACCAGCCCCTACCTCCGCCAGCACGCCGACAACCCGGTCGACTGGCGGCCGTGGAGTGAGGAAGCGCTCGCTCTCGCCAGGCGCGACGACAAGCCGATCCTGCTGTCGATCGGCTATTCGGCGTGCCACTGGTGCCACGTCATGGCGCACGAGTCGTTCGAGGATCCGGCGGTGGCGGCGGTGATGAACCTCCGCTTCGTCAATATCAAGGTCGACCGCGAGGAGCGGCCCGATCTCGACCAGGTCTACCAGACCGCGCACGCGCTGATGACGCGTCGCTCGGGCGGCTGGCCGCTCACGATGTTCCTCACGCCCGACGGCGTGCCGTACTACGCCGGAACCTATTTCCCGAAGCACGCGCGCTACGGCATGCCGGGCTTCCTCGAACTGCTCCCGCGCGTCGCGCAGGCGTACCACGAGCAGGGACCGGCGATCGCCGAGCAGGGAACGCGCCTCGCGGCCGCGCTCGATTCGCTCGAGCCCGCGAGTCCCGCCGACGCCTTGCCGCGCGCCGCACCCTCCCGCGCGCTCGCCGCGCTCGAGCAGCGCTTCGATCCGGTGGACGGCGGCTTCGGCGGAGCGCCGAAGTTTCCGCACGCGGCCGAACTCGATTTCTGCCTGCGTCGATGGAAGCGCAGCGGCGACGACGACGCGGCGACGGTCGTGCGCACGACGCTTTCGAAGATGGCGCGAGGCGGAATCTTCGATCAGCTGGGCGGCGGCTTTTGCCGGTACAGCGTCGACGCGCAGTGGTCGATTCCGCATTTCGAGAAGATGCTCTACGACAACGCGTCGCTGCTCGCGCTTTACGCCGACGCGGCGCTCGCCTTCGACGCGCCGGAATTCGGCGACGTCGCGCGCGCGATCGTCGGCTGGATGACGCGCGAGATGCGCGCACCGGACGGCGCGCTGTACTCGAGCCTCGACGCGGACAGCGAGGGTGAGGAAGGGCGCTTCTACGTGTGGATGCGCGACGACGCGCAAGCCGCGCTTTCCGCGGACGAATGGGCGGCCGCGGCGCCGTACTTCGGCCTCGACGGGCCACCCAACTTCGAGGGCCGCGCGTGGAATCTGCGGGTCGTGACGCCGCCCGATGCCGTCGCCGCACGCCTTGGCACGAGCGTCGACGACGTGAACGCTCGCATCGCCCGCGCAAGGCAGAAGCTTTTCGCGAAGCGCGCAACGCGCGTGCGCCCGGGCCTCGACGACAAGATCCTGACCTCGTGGAACGCGCTCGCGATCGGCGCGCTCGCGCGCGCAGCGCGTGCGCGCGACGAGCCGGAGTTCGCGCGGCTCGCGTTCGACGCGCTCGATGCGCTCGTCGCGACCGCGTGGCGCGACGGCCGGCTCTACGCGACGCGCCACGGCGACGCGGTCGCGCTGCCGGCGTACCTCGACGACCACGCGTTCCTGCTCGCAGCAGTGCTCGAGGCGATGCAAACGCGCTTTCGCGCGCACGATTTCGCGCTCGCGACGGCGCTCGCCGATCGATTGCTCGACGGCTTCGAGGATCGCGAGCACGGCGGCTTCTGGTTCACGAGCCACGACCACGAGCGGCTCTTTCACCGGACGAAGCCGGTGCACGACAATGCGACGCCGTCGGGCAACGGCGTGGCCGCGCAGTCGCTGATCGCGCTCGGCCATCTCGCCGCCGAGCCGCGCTACGTCGAGGCGGCCGAACGGGCGCTGAAGCTGTTCGCGCCGGGACTCGCCGAAACCGGCGGCAGCGACACGACGCTGCTCGTCGCGCTCGAGCGGCTGCTCGTGCCGCCTTCGACCGTCGTCCTCGTGGGCGAGCCCGACGCGACGCACGCCATGCAACGGGCGCTCGCGCGAACCTACCGGCCCGACGCGTTCGTCGTCGACGTCGGGGGCACAGGCGCACCGGAAGCATTGCGCAAGGGCGCGCCGCCGGCGTCGGGAGCAGCAGCGTTCGTGTGCCGCGGCATGCAGTGTCTGCCGCCGATCCAGCACCTCGCTTCCATCGAAGCCGAGCTCGCGACGGCGTGATCGCGCTGCACCGGCCCGGATGCCCGGCGCGTCGCAGCGGTCACGGCACCGGAGGATTTGATCCATGTTATTTTCAAACTTTCGGACTTCGGATAGCTTTCGCCCTTTTCCTCGAAAACCAACGTACGGAGCCCCAATGAAAACGATCGCCACCGCCGTTCTCGCCGCCGCCTCGCTCGCCGTCGCTTCGAGCGCGCTCGCCGACGAGCTCGAGGACCTGATGAAGAAATACGGCTGCAACGCCTGCCATTCCGAGGACAAGAAAGTCATCGGCCCGTCGTACAAGGACGTCGCGGCGAAATACAAGGGCGATGCGAGCGCCGTCGCCAAGCTCTCCGAGAAGGTCAAGAAGGGCGGCTCCGGCGTGTGGGGGCCGGTGCCGATGCCGCCGAACACGCAGGTGCCGGACGCCGAGATCAAGAAGATGGTCGAGCTCATTCTCGCGCTCAAGAAATAACGCGCGAATGTGCTAGGCTTGCGCCAGCGTGCAGGAGAGGGCGCCGACGCGTCGGCGCCGCCGAAGGCGTAATCCCCGGAACCGCTCAGGCAAAAGGACCGCACGCCGGCAGGGCACGATCTGGAGAGAGGCCGCCCGCGCGGCCCACCGAAGGGGCACCGGCGACGCGCGAGCGTCACCGCAATCTCTCAGGTAAAAGGACAGACGGGGCGACGCGATGCGTCGCCCTTTTTGCTTTTCCGGAGATGCGCGTGCCCAGGACCACCGTTCTCAACGCCGCCCACCGCGCCGCAGGCGCGCGCATGGTCGACTTCGGCGGCTACGACATGCCGCTGTCGTATGGCTCGCAGATCGACGAGCATCACGCGGTGCGCAGCGACGCCGGCATGTTCGACGTGTCGCACATGCGCGTCGTCGACCTGCACGGCGAAGGCGACGCATCGCCACGCGCGTTTCTTCGCTACGCACTCGCCAACGACGTCGCGAAGCTCACGACACCGGGCAAGGCGCTCTATGCGTGCCTGCTGCGCGACGACGGCGGGGTGCTCGACGACCTGATCGCCTACTTCATGCGCGAGGATTTCTTCCGCCTCGTCGTCAACGCGGCAACCGCCGACAAGGACCTCGCGTGGCTGCGCGCGCTGGCAGCCAGGCGCGCGCCGCGCCTTGCGATCGTCCCGCGCGAGGACCTCGCGATGATCGCGGTGCAGGGCCCGAACGCGCGCGAGAAGACGTGGCACGCGCTGCCGGGAAGCGAGGCGGCGACGAAGGATCTGAAGCCATTCAGCGCGGCGTCTTTCACCTCGCCGTTCGGCGACGTGTTCGCGGCGCGCACCGGTTACACCGGCGAGGACGGGTTCGAGTTGATCGTGCCGGCGAACGCGGCGGAAGCGATCTGGAAGGCGCTGCGCGACGCCGGCGTACGGCCCGCGGGACTCGGCGCGCGCGACACGCTGCGCCTCGAGGCGGGCCTGAATCTCTACGGGCAGGACATGCACGAAGCAATCTCGCCGCTCGAAGCGGGGCTCGCGTGGACGGTCGACACGAGGGCCGATCGCGATTTCGTCGGCCGCGCTGCGATGGGCGTGCAGCCATCACGTCGTCTCGCAGGCCTCGTCTTGCAGGACGCGGGCGGCGTGCTGCGCGCGCATCAGGCGGTGCACACGTCGCACGGCGACGGCGAGATCACCAGCGGCACATTCTCGCCCACGATGAAAAAGTCGATCGCGCTTGCGCGCCTGCCCGCGAGCGTCCCCGACGGCGAGATCGTGCACGTCGACGTCCGCGGCCGTTCGCTCGCCGCGCGCGTCGTCAAGCCGCCGTTCGTGCGGCAGGGACGCATTATCGTCGAATGACACTACACGAATGGCGAGGAGAAACGCAATGAACGTCCCGAACGGCGTCAAGTACACCGACACGCACGAGTGGCTGCGCCGCGAGGAGGACGGCAGCGTGACGATCGGCATCACCGACCACGCGCAGAAGGCGCTCGGCGATCTCGTCTACGTCGAGTTGCCCGCGGTGGGCCGCCAGGTGACGGCGGGCGAGGCCTGCGCGGTCGTCGAATCGGTGAAGGCGGCGAGCGACGTCTACGCGCCGATCGCCGGTGAAGTCGTGGCGGCGAACCAGGCGCTGACCGGCACGCCGGAGGCCGTGAACGAGGACGCGTACGCCGCGTGGCTCTTTCGCATCCGGCCCTCCGACGCCGGCGCGCTTTCGACGTTCATGGACGCCGACGCGTACCAGAAGCTGACGGCGGAGCCGTGAATTTGAACGCCCCTCACGCCAGCCCTCTCCGCGCAAGCGGGGAGAGGGAGCCCGCACGGAAGCTCGGTCTTGCGGCCCTCGAAGCGCACGACGATTTCCTCGCGCGCCACGTCGGCACCACGCCGGCCGCGCAGGCGGCGATGCTGCGCGACATCGGCTATGCGTCGCGCGATGCGCTCGTCGATGCCGTCGTCCCCGCGGCAATCCGCCTCGCGAAGCCGCTTGCGGTGCCGCCGCCCATGAGCGAGGCCGAGGCGCTCGCACGCTTGCGCAAGATCGCCGCACGCAACCGCGTGCTGAAGTCGTTCATCGGCCAGGGCTACTACGGCACCTTCATGCCGGGCGTCATCCAGCGCAACGTGTTCGAAAATCCTGCGTGGTACACGGCGTACACGCCGTACCAGCCGGAGATCTCGCAGGGACGACTCGAGGCGCTCGTCAACTTCCAGACGATGGTCGCCGATCTCACGGGGATGGAGATCGCCAACGCGTCGATGCTCGACGAGGCGAGCGCGGCGGCCGAGGCGATGACGCTCTGCCAGCGTGCGAAGCCACCGAAATCGCGGCGCTTCTTCGTCGCGGACGACGTGTTCGCGCAGACGATCGACGTCGTTCGCGCGCGCGCGGCGCCGCTTGGCATCGAAATCGTCGTCGGTCCCGCGAGCGATGCCGCCAGCGCAGGTGCGTTCGGCGTGCTGCTGCAATACCCGGGAACCGATGGAACGCTTCGCGACGACCGCGCGCTCGTCGACGCGGTCCACGCGAGCGGCGGGCTCGTCGTCGTCGCCAGCGATCTTCTTGCGCTGACGGTGCTTCGCGCGCCCGGCGATTGGGACGCGGACGTCGTCGTCGGCTCGTCGCAGCGGTTCGGCGTGCCGATGGGCTTCGGCGGGCCGCACGCGGGATTCATGGCGACGCGCGACGCGTTCAAGCGCGCGCTGCCCGGACGGCTCGTCGGCGCGACCGTCGACGCCGAAGGGCGCCCCGCGTACCGCCTCGCGCTGCAGACGCGCGAGCAGCACATCCGGCGCGAGAAGGCGACGTCGAACATCTGCACGGCGCAGGTGCTGCTCGCCGTCATCGCGAGCATGTACGCCGTGTATCACGGCGCCGACGGACTGACGACGATCGCACGGCGCGTGCATCGGCTGACGGCGATCCTGCGCGAGGGCCTCGTGCGACTCGGCTTTGCGTTGTCGCCCGCGCCGTTCTTCGACACGCTCGTCGTCGAGGCGGGCGAGGCAACCGCCGCGATCGCGGCGCGCGCCGTCGCGGCAGGGTGCAATTTGCGGCTTCGCGATGCGACGTCGGTCGGCGTGTCGCTCGACGAGACGACGACGCGCGAGGACGTCGCCATGCTTTGGCGCGCATTCGCGGGAGACGATGTCGCCTTCGACGTCGACGCGATCGACGCGGGGGTCGACGATCGCCTCGACGCCCCGTTCGCACGCACGTCGCCGTTCCTGACGCATCCGGTCTTCCGCCGGCATCGCTCGGAGACGAAGATGCTGCGCTACCTGCGCCGGCTCGCCGACAAGGACCTGGCGCTCGACCGCACGATGATTCCGCTCGGCTCGTGCACGATGAAGCTCAACGCGACGTCCGAGATGCTGCCGGTGACCTGGGACGCGTTCTCGTCGCTGCATCCGTTCGCGCCGCCCGAGCAGGCGCAGGGTTACCACGAACTCGTGGTCGACCTCGAGCGAATGCTGTGCGCGTGCACCGGCTACGACGCGGTGTCGCTGCAGCCCAATGCGGGCTCGCAGGGCGAGTACGCGGGCCTACTGATGATCCGCGCGTATCACCAAAGCCGCGGCGAAGGCGCGCGCGACGTCTGCCTGATCCCCGCGTCGGCGCACGGCACGAATCCGGCATCGGCGAAGCTCGCGGGCATGACGGTCGTCGTCGTCGGCTGCGATCGCGCGGGCAACGTCGACCTCGCCGACCTGGAGGCGAAGGCGTCGCAGCATCGCGATCGCCTCGCCGCGATCATGGTGACGTATCCATCGACGCACGGCGTCTTCGAGCCCGGCATCGTGCACGTCTGCGAAATCGTGCACGCACACGGCGGTCAGGTGTACGTCGACGGCGCGAACCTCAACGCGCTCGTCGGGCTCGCGGCGCCCGGCGCGTTCGGCGCCGACGTGTCGCACCTCAATTTGCACAAGACGTTCTGCATTCCGCACGGTGGCGGAGGTCCCGGCGTGGGGCCCGTCGCGTGCAGGGCGCACCTCGCGCCGTTCCTGCCGGGGCATCGCTACGCCAAACCCAATCCATCCGCCGTCGGACCGGTCAGCGCCGCCCCCTACGGCTCGGCGTCGATTCTGCCGATCTCGTGGATGTACATCACGATGATGGGCGCACGCGGACTGCGCGCGGCGACCGAGAGCGCCATCCTCGCCGCCAACTACGTCGCGAAGCGCCTCGCCTTGCACTATCCGGTGCTCTACACCGGGCCCGACGGACTCGTCGCGCACGAATGCATCCTCGACATGCGACCGCTGGCCGCGCTCGCCGGCGTCGAGGTCGAGGACGTCGCCAAGCGACTCATCGATTACGGCTTCCATGCGCCGACGATGAGCTTTCCGGTCGCCGGCACGCTGATGGTGGAGCCGACGGAGAGCGAGTCGAAGGGCGAGCTCGACCGGTTCGTCGACGCGATGATCGCGATCCGCGACGAGGTGCGCGAAATCGAGCGCAACGCACTCGATCGCACCGACAATCCGCTGAAGAACGCGCCGCATACCGCAGCCGCCGTCAGCGCCGACGCGTGGATGCACGCGTACACCCGAAAGCAGGCGGCGTATCCGATCGCATCGCTCGGCGCGGACAAGTACTGGTGCCCGGTCGCTCGCATCGACAACGTCTACGGCGACCGCAATCTGTTCTGCAGCTGCCTGCCGGTCGACGACGTCGCGGAAATGGCCGCCGCGCCGCTGGCGCCGACGCTCGCCTGATGCGCATCCTCGTGCTGGGCGGAGGCGTCGTCGGCGTCACCTCCGCGTGGTATCTCGCAGCCGACGGACACGAGGTCACGCTGGTCGATCGCGCGGCCGGCCCCGCGTTGGAAACGTCGTTCGCGAACGGCGGCCAGATCTCGGCGTCGTACGCCGAGCCGTGGGCGAATCCCGAAGCACCGCGGAAGATCCTGAAGTGGCTCGCGCGCGAAGATGCGCCGTTGCTGTTCCGGCCGCGTCTCGACTGGCGCCAATGGCGCTGGGGCATCCGTTTCCTGTACGAATGCCTGCCGTCGCGCACGCGGCACAACACGATCCAGTGCCTGAACCTCGCGCTCTACTCGCGCGATTGCCTCGACGCGCTGCGCAACGAAACCGGCGTGCGCTACGACGCGTTGACGCGCGGCATCCTGCAGTTCTATACGGATCGCGAGGAATTCGACCAGGCCGTCGCGTCGGCGGACCTGATGCGCCGTTACGGCTGCGACCGCGACGTGAAGACGACCGACGAATGCGTCGCGATCGAGCCCGCGCTCGGGCCTTCGCGCAATGCGATCGTCGGTGGCATCTACACCGCGACCGACGAATCGGGCGATGCGCGGCGCTTCACGTGCGATCTCGCCGAACGCGCGGCGGCGCGCGGCGTCGCGTTCCGCTGGAATACGCAGGTGCAGGCGCTCGCGGGCGCGGGCGGCACGATCGCCGGCGTGCAGTGCGTGCACGACGGGCGCTTCGAGATGCTCGCCGCCGACGCGTACGTCGTCGCGCTCAGCAGCTACAGCCCGTTCGTTCTGTCGCCGCTCGGCGTGCCGTGCAACGTCTATCCCGCGAAGGGCTACTCCGCGACGATCGACATCGGCGGGCACGCGGGCGCGCCGACCGTCTCGCTCACCGACGTCGCGTGGAAGATCGTCTTCACGCGGCTCGGACAGCGCTTGCGCGTCGCCGGTACCGCTGAACTCTCGGGGTGGGACCTGACGCTCGATCGCACGCGCTGCGAGGCGCTGACGCAACGCACGTTCGAGCTCTTCCCCGACGCGGGCGATCGGGAAAGCGCGCGCTATTGGACGGGCCTGCGGCCCGCGACGCCGTCGAACGTCCCGCTGATCGGCCGCACGCGTTATCGCAACCTGTTCCTCAACACCGGCCACGGCACGCTCGGCTGGACGATGGCGTGCGGATCAGGACGGGCGCTCGCCGACGTGGTCGCGGGACGCAAGCCCGAGGTCGATTTCCAGTTCATCGGGCGTTGACGAAATACGGGGTCGGAGGAAAAGGCGCCAATCGACCCCGTTGTTACGGAGGTCCGTAGCCGCCCGGCGGATAGCCCATTCCCGGTGGCGGATCGGTCGAAACGCTCATCGTCGCGGTGCATCCGGGAGGCACCGGGCCGACGCGGACGAGATTGATCGTGCCGGCGCGTCCGGCGCTGCTGCCGCCGGTGAAATTGAACGCGAGCTGCGCGGTCGTGCAACTCGTGAACGCCACGGTCGCGCTGCCGACGGCGACGGTGCTGCTGACCGGCGCGGCCTGATCGAAAACGCCGCCGGTCGTTTCGCCGAGCGTCAGAGCGATCGTGCGGCTGCCGGGCGTGAAGGCGCCCTGCCCGGTATACCAGCGCTGGCTTGCCCCGCCCCCCGTCTGCTGTCCCGTCGGCGAGTACGTGTACCACGCGAAGAACAGTTGCGGCGGGGCGAGCGGATTCACTTCGAACACGAAGCCCTGGCCCGACGTGGCCGGGTCGTACCAGTTCCCCGACAGCGCGAAGTCGGCGTTGGTCGGCGCGACGCCCGACATGACGCACGTGACGTTCGGCGTGATCCGCGTGATCGGGATCGTGCCGTTGCGTCCGTCGTTGAACGTGTAGTGCAGCACGCCGTTGCCGCAATCGCTGAAGGCGAGCGTGCCGCTGCCGACGATCGCCGCGGTCGTCTGGGGCGGCGCGGCGAAATTGCCGCCGACGTTCTGCCCGATCGCGATCGGGATCGACGTTGCGCCGCGCGCGGCGTTGCCATTGAAGACGTACCAGCGCTGCCGATCGGCGCCGCCGGCCGCCGCGTCGAACGTGAACCATGCGCCGGAAACGAGCGCCGTACCCAAACCGACGAGATCGGGATAGAACTCGACTTCGATCCCCTGTCCGCTTTCGGCGGCCTTGAACCACGAGCCCGTGAGCCCGTGCTGGTCGAGATCGAGCGCCGCGGCGGGTGGCGGGGTCGCGGCGAGCGTAGTGCTCGCACCGGCGAAATTCGTCGGTGTTGCGGCCACATGCGTGCCGTTGCGATCGATCGCGGTCGCGCCGTCGGTCGGCAGCGCCGGAAGGGGGATCGCGTCGACGTTCGCGTAGTTGAGCGAGCCGCCGCCGCGTGGAATGAAGCCGTTCGGGATCGTGTAGTCCGGCGTGACGAAGCCCAGAGCCGCGAAGCTCTGCGTCGCGATCAGCACCTTCCTGCTTGCGGTCTGCTGCGACGGCAGGTTCGCGGGGAACGGAAACGTCTGAGTCCCGCCGCCGGCGCTCGTCGCCGCGAGGAAAGCGTTGTTGTCTTTCCAGAAGCCCTCGCCGTTGCTGCCGGTCGTCTCGCGCATTACGACGTACTGCACGGTCCCGTCGGCGTTCGAATACACCTGATCGATGCGGAAGAGGTGGAACGCCGCGTGCGTGGGAGCCGCGAGGGCGAACGCAGCGATCAGCAGGAACCCTTGCGCGAGCTTCATGACGGCCTCCGGCAACGACGGCATGGCGGGCAAACACCCGCGTCGCGAGCGCTATTCCGCGCGCGCTCGGTCGAGAAGGCGTCAGCGGCGCGCCGGCAGCGCGATGTCGTACGCGATGCGCCACGCGCCATCGCGTTCGCGCAGCCACAGGTGCGCGTAGTACCCGTCGTTCTCGACATCGTCCCGATCGTCCGCGCGGTATCGGCCATACGTCACCGCCATGTCGCCGGAGCGGGCGACGTGCGCGCCTTCGGGTTCGAAGCGGACGCGACGCAGGCTCGCGGCGAGTGCCTGCGCAACCGCGCTGCGTGACACGAGCGGCGGCGAGCCGTTGCGGTGCATGCGGACGTCGGCGCGCAGCAATCGTGCGTAGGCGTTCGGCGAAAGCCACGGGCCTTCGCCGAAAGCGTTCGCCTCGCCGGCGAGCAGCCGCGCGCGTAGCGCGGACACTGGTGCGTCGGCGCGCTGTACGAGATGCGCCGGTCGCGGCGCCTGTCCGAGCGCGGCGAAATCGACCGGCGTCGCGTTCGTCGTGCCCGCATCGAGCACGACTTGCCAGTGGCCGGCGCGATCACGCTGCCAGACCGAGAAGAACACGCCGTAACGCTTGTCACCGGGACGCGCGGTCGCGCTGAGCACGTAGGGGCCCGTGGTGAAGCCGAAGTCGTGGCTTCGCGCAACGCCCGCTTGCGCGGGCTTCCACTCGAGACGCTGCGCATGCGGATCCGCGCTTTGCGGCGGCTCCCGCCACGCCTCACGGATGCGCACCGGCGCGGGCGACAGCGCGACGCCGTCGGTCGCGAAATTGTCGAGAAACGCGACGCGCACGCCGTCGGCCACGCTCTTCGCCGCGAATGCGAGCTCCGCATCGACGAGCGAGCCGAGCGCGATCTCCTCGGCGTCGGGCTCGTGCGCGGAGGCGCTGGATCCGAGCGCACACGCGATGGCGACGGCGATCGCGAATGCGTGCTTCGTG
>Ga0070660_100003441_pt1 | contig 10889 bp, 10 predicted proteins | sample KBSC33metaG_FD_64670 | JGI IMG/M metagenome (GOLD analysis project Ga0070660, IMG submission 64670) | Corn rhizosphere microbial communities from Kellogg Biological Station, Michigan, USA - KBS C3-3 metaG | ecosystem: Host-associated > Plants > Roots > Rhizosphere > Soil ... | reverse complement strand
AAATTCTTCGCTTTGCCTACATAAATTACTTTTCCTTTCTTATCATGGAAATAATAAACGCCGGGGCAATGTGGCAAATTCTTTATTTCCTGTGCAGGAATATTGGGCGGTAAAAATTGCTCTTTACTGTTTCCCTTCAGCATCGTCTGTACATCACTGTTAGTATCTATTTCCAAAAGATGATGAAAGAGTCTTACTGTTGCTGCGGCATCTCCTTTTGCTCTATGCCTTTCTTCTATTTCAATGCCAAGATGATGACAGATTTTCTCTAATCCATAACCTCTCAACCCGGGAATTATTTTTCTGCTTAATCTTATTGTGCATAATTTTTTGCAATTCAGTTCGTAGCCTGCCTGTTGAAAATGATGTTTTACGAAAGAGTAATCGAAGTTTACATTATGCGCTACAAAAATTTTGTCTTGCAATAATTCATAAAGCTCATCAGCGATACTTTTAAAATCACGCTCATCTGCAACCATCGCGTTGGTAATTCCGGTCAACGATTCTACAAACCGGGGAATAGTATAATAAGGATTAAGAAGCGTATGAAACTCCCTGACTACCTGCATTCCGTCAGTTACAAAAACAGCGATCTCTGTAATTCCATTGGATGCGGCGTACCCGCCTGTAGTTTCAATATCGACAACTGCGTATAACAAATGCGTTTATAAATTGATTTACTAATATGATTAGCAAGTTACTAAACCATGTTTGTATTACATTTGCAGGCACAATTTTTTTTTTATAAAATATGGAATTAAGCAAGAATTATATCCCCGGGCCGGTTGAAGAAAAATGGAACGAACACTGGAAAATAAAAAAGTATTTTAAAAGTTCCTCTGCTGACGAGCGCCCTGCATTTACAGTAGTGATACCGCCTCCAAATGTTACCGGCGTGCTGCACATGGGCCATACTTTAAATGAAACTGTTCAGGATATTTTAGTGAGAAAAGCGCGTATGAGTGGCTTTAATACCTGCTGGGTGCCGGGAAGCGATCATGCTTCCATTGCTACGGAAGCCAAAGTGGTAGATATGCTGAAGAGAGAAAAAGGGATTGATAAAAAAGATTTGTCCAGGGAAGAATTTTTAAAATATGCTTTTGAGTGGAAAGAGAAATACGGGAATATTATATACGACCAGATAGAAAAGCTGGGCTGTAGTGTTGACTGGGACAGAGTTTCATTTACTATGGATGCGCATTATTACAAAGCCGTTATAAAAGTTTTTGTAGATCTGTATAAAAAAGGATTGATCTATCGTGGCGCAAGGATGATCAATTGGGACCCCGCAGCGAAAACCGCATTGAGCGATGAAGAAGTGGAATATAAAGATATAACGGGCAAGTTGTATTATATAAAATATGCGATAGGCAAAACGCTAAAGGCGGAAGGCGATGAGCAGGATTATATCACGATTGCAACGCAACGGCCGGAAACTATTATGGGCGATGTGGCAGTTTGTGCCAACCCAAATGATGAACGTTATGCACATTTAAAAGGAAAGAAAGTTGTTGTTCCTTTGATAAATAAAGAAGTGCCGGTAATTTTTGATGAGTATGTGGATAAAGATTTTGGAACCGGTATTTTAAAAATTACACCAGCGCACGATATTAATGACTTTAATATTGGTTTGAAATTCAATCTTCCGGTTGTGGATACTTTGAATGAAGATGGAACCTTAAGTGAAGCTGCACAAATATTTATTGGTGAAGACCGTTTTGTTGCACGCAAAAAGATCGTGGAAGAATTGAGAGAAAAAGGATTGTTGGTTAAAGAAGAAGAATATCAAACCAGGTTAGGTTATAGCCAGCGCTCTAATGCGGTGGTAGAGCCAAAAATATCCACTCAATGGTTTGTGAAGACGAAAAACCTTGCGCAGCCTGCGTTAGAAGCGGTTACCTCAGGAGATATTAAAATTCATCCCGGCGAGAAATTTAATGCTACTTATAAATATTGGTTAGAGAATGTAAAGGATTGGTGCATCAGCAGGCAACTTTGGTGGGGCCAGCAGATTCCTGCGTGGTATGATGAAGATGGAAGATTTGTAGTTGCCGAAAATGAAGAAAAGGCAAAAGAAATATTCAATGATCAATATTCAATTGTCAATGCTCAACTAAAGCAGGATGAAGATGTTCTTGACACCTGGTTTTCTTCCTGGCTTTGGCCAATAGAAGTATTTAAAGGAATTACGGAACCCAATAATAAAGACATCAATTATTATTATCCTGGTTCAGTTTTAGTTACGGGGCAAGATATTATTTTCTTTTGGGTGGCCCGCATGATCATGGCCGGAATGGAATTCATGGATGAAAAACCCTTTAGTGATGTGTATTTCACAGGAATGGTACGTGATAAACTGGGAAGAAAAATGAGTAAAAGTTTGGGCAACAGTCCTGATCTTTTAACGCTCATTCATGAATATGGCGCTGATGCGGTTCGTTTCGGAATTATGATTTCTTCACCCGCGGGAAATGATTTGTTGTTTGATGAAAGTAGCCTGGAACAGGGAAAATTTTTCAATAATAAATTATGGAATGCGCTGAAGTTGGTGAAGATGTGGGAAGAAGGCAGAAAGCAAAAGGCAGAAAGCGCAAGGCAGGAAGCAGAAGTCGGTGATCAGTTCGCAATTTCCTGGTTCCGGAATCGCCTGAATGAAGTACGCAATGAAGTAGAAATTTTAATGCAACAATTTCGATTGAGCGAAGCATTGAAAACAATCTATTCCCTGATTTGGGATGATTACTGTAGCTGGTTTTTAGAATGGATAAAACCGGAATATGGAAAAGTAATTGATCAGAACGTGTATGAAAACGCTGTTTCATTTTTCGATGAATTACTTCATTTACTGCATCCGTTCATGCCTTTTATCACTGAAGAAATTTATCATTTAATCAAAGAAAGAAATGATGATTTAACGATAAAACAATTTAAGCCTGCAGCGCAATCTGATACGGAATTATTATTTTCAGGTGAAAAATTAAAGACGATAATCAGTGCGATCCGTGATGCCAGGAATAAACATAAAATAAGCCCCAAAGAAGTTATTTCTTTATTTATAGAAACCAAAGATGTTTCTTCTTATCAATCAATAAAAGAAATAATAGCGAAGCAAATTAATGCCGGTAATATTTCTTTTAACGAAACGCCGGATAGTTCTTCGATTATGATTGTGGCAGGTAATGAAAAAATTTATATTCAATCAGATGCGGCTGTTGACACAGAAGCACAAAAAGAAAAATTAAATAAAGATTTGAATTATCTTAAAGGTTTCCTAATTGGGGTAGATAAGAAATTAAGTAATGATAAATTTGTTCAAAACGCCAAACCTGAAGTGATAGCTTTAGAAAGAAAAAAGAAACAGGATGCAGAAGAGAAAATAAAAGTTATTAAAGAGACATTGATGTTATTATAATCTTGCTTCCGTAAATATAAATTCTACAATGAAAATTATTTTGAAATATTTCTGCTGTTTTTTTTTATTGGTTTCTTTCGCTGCAACCTCCTTTGCGCAGGACTCAACGATCATTACCAAAATGCCTAAATTTAAACCACCTGTTGTAAAGACATATCTTGGCGTAAACCAGAATGGCGCCCAGGTTACCGTAGATGAAGGAAACCAATTGGTAGGGCTTCCCCTGAAGGTTGTGGATGATAAGAATAACATTTATCCTATTGAGTCGTATCAATTTCTTTACAGGCAAAAAAGCTATATACTCGACGACGAAACCGGTAAACGGGAGACCACCTTTACGTTGGCGGCAGACAGGTTTGATACTACACCGCTGCCCAAAATGTGGGTTGATAATATTGCCGGGCGTTTGCAGCCTGAAGAGCAACTTTATTTTTTTGATATTGTGGTGAAGGATAAGCAGGGCCGTAGATTTTTTGCACCCGAATTAAAAATTACTATTAAATAAATGATTGTTATAAGGCGAGCGGAAATAGAGGATATGCCTGCGGTGCATGATCTTGCATATCAAATCTGGCCTTCGGCTTATGGAGGAATTCTAAGCAAAGCCCAGTTGGATTATATGCTTGATAAAATTTATTCCCTTACTTCTCTTGAGCATCAGTTTCATGTTTTAAAACATAATTTTATTATTGTTTCTGCTGATGAAATTCCGGTCGGTTTTGCGGCTTATTCTCCTCATGAAAATGCTGATGTGTATCATTTGAATAAAATTTATTTGCTAAATGGTCAGCAGGGTAAAAATCTGGGCAAAAAAATGCTTGATTATATAATTGAAGAAATAAAAAAATCCGGCGCAAAAGCGCTTCAACTGAATGTAAACCGCTATAACAGCGCAGTTCATTTTTATGAAAAGCAGGGATTTAAAATCATCCGCGAGGAAGATATTGATATCGGAGAAGGATTTTTTATGAATGATTATTTGATGGAACTAAAACTGTAATTCTTCAGATTTTAGATTTTTTCTTTTTTATTGGCGTTAGAATAGCAGCGCCGTTCAGACTTTTGATAACAGTATGATTTTTTTTCCTTGTACGAACAAAATGCTTTTTTTCATTGATGATTAATCTGAAATCAAGTTCTTCTACCTGTCTTTTGCATTCTGTCATTACCACTTTTTGGAAAGCCTTTATTCCCTTTGAATCAAATGGATTGTTTTGGAGCAAATCCAACAAGAGAATTTCAAAAGCTGCTGACGGAAGCCAGTCCACATCACGTTTATAACCCATTACTGCGAGTATTTCAGTATTACTCATGAAATTTTGTACCCTGGTTTTATTAAGGTTTAAAGTGGAGCAACTTCCAAAATGTATAATAGAACGGGTGCAACTGTTTCCCACCATATTGCCAAGGTCTGTAAGCGTTATGATTTCTTTACCAACTTTAATGAAACCCGGTTCTCCATGAAACCCGAGATAAAGTACGGGATACTTATTGCAAAAGGATTTTGTTTTCCATCTTTTGATCGAATATTCGAATTCAGCTTTGGTATTACACCGGTGATGGATAAAAGGCATGTGGCTATGTTTACCCACCAGTTCCAGAACCGGTGTAACAGAAATAAGATCCCTATGATCGCCATACCAAAATCCTTCAAGGCAAAAAACACCCTTGGGTTTATTTTTCATGAATTTTAAAATTATACAAATTATCCATTCTATTCAAATTGAATTTTATTTCTGCTTTAATTATTTTTGATTTTCATCCTAAAATCAAAAAAGCTTGTAAACGCTGACATTTACAAGCTTCAAGTTTTGTTTGATGACTTTTTGTCGGGTAGACAAGATTCGAACTTGCGACCCCACGCCCCCCAGACGTGTGCGCTACCGGGCTGCGCCACTACCCGTTTCATTCCGGCAAAAATAACTGAAATGAGGAACTATTCAATGACAAACGCGAAGAAAAAAGCTCCTTTTTAAAAATTCTTTTCATATGCTTCCGAATAAGAATCTTTGATATTCATTTGTATTATAGGATTAAAATAACTAAAGAATGTAATATAAAAAAACGGCCCCGCGTTAGCGGAGCCGTAACAATTAGTGAATAAATTAAAATTTATCTTCTTCCATGATTATTGGGAAACTGGCTGAAGTACTTTTTATTCAACATTTGAATCTTGAAATTTCTATCATTTTCGGCGTTACGTATCGCAATTTTTTTCTGATGCCTTCTCATGAAAGGGTTTTGTTCAATTGATCTGATATTGAATTGATACTCCCGGTTTATTTTGTCAATCTGGAAATCTCTTTCCCTGGGCGACAAGAAATTGTCGCGGCTGTTAAAGTTTGCCTGCGGAGAATATGCGTATTGTCCATCGTAGCGGGTATCATTATCAGGATGTTTGTATTGCGCAAAGGAAGTTGCAAAAGCGCCGATAAAAAAAGTAAGTGTAATAATCTTTTTCATAAATAAAATTTTAAATGGGTTTAAAAAATTGTTTCATGAATGAGATGTTGAATATTTGAAGATGTTTAAAAAAAGAATGTTAATATATAAGAGAGGATTACAAAACCAATTGGTTAAATAATTTTTTCAGCGTTTGTTCTGCATTCGTTGTAAATCCCGGATGCACCTTTGAAGTTTGCAGAATGGTACTTCTGGTTGCGGTAAGCCATCGAAAGCGTTCGGCTATTGAAAGTTTGCCAATCGGGCCACTATCTTCAGTTCCAAGGCAAATTTTTTTAAAAGTTTCAAGATGTTCTTCCACTTCTTCCACACTGATTTTGTCGCAAAAATTTTGAATCCTTTTTTCGTTTAGTTTAAATTCGGTTTGCAAAAATTTTTGTTTGGCGCAATACAATATCACACCTACATTCAGGAATTCTTCCCGCTCTACGCGCGGAACGATGCGGATAACAGCGTATTCAAATAATAGATTCTCTTGCATGCGTGGCTTCTTTTACAAAAATTTGAGAATGAGCTATCCGTGTTTCTAAAAATTCAATATAGGCTTCCCTATGTTCTTCTACCGATTGAAATGCAGTTTCGTTTTCGAGCCATTCACCAGGGATCAATGAAATAATATGGCGTATGAATTCTTTTGAAAGAATTGCTTTGGAAGATTTGCCGATCGCTTCCAATTCAGTGGCGTACGGCAACAATACATGATCTTTTACCAATGCAAAAGGTTTTACCGCCTGCTCTCTCCAATCTTTCCATGTGTGGTGAAAATAAAGAGAAGCGCCAAAATCGATCAACCACAATTCTTTATGCCAGATAAGCATATTCGTATTTCTTGAAGTGCGATCCACATTGGTAAGCAGGCAATCCAGCCACATAATTTGTGAAGCAACCGCCGGCTCAATTATATTTACCGTTGGGTCAAAAGAGATAGCGCCCTGCAAATAATGAAAGCCAAGATTAAGTCCCACGCTTGCTTTTAGCAGATCCTGTATTTCTTCATCTGGTTCTGTACGCCCGAATGCTTCATCGAGGATAGCGAAAACAATTTCGGGAACGCGAAGGCCAAGCGCCCTGGCTATTTCAGCGCCAATAAGTTCCGCAATCAGCGCTCTTTTACCCTGTCCCGCTCCGCGAAATTTAACTACATAATAGAATTCATCATCTGCTTCTGCAATGGCAGGCATGGAGCCACCCTCGCGAAGCGGAGTTACATATCTTGTAACATGTACGGTTCTTATTTCAGGAGTTGTGTTCGCCATAAAATGATGCACAATTTACAATATCGCAGTAAATCAACAATTAATAAGAATTTTTATTTTCCGGGAAAGAGGATTCATTACAGTAAAAGAATAAATAAAGAGAATTCTTATTTAGCATTTAACAGTAAGGCATAGACGTAATTTGCGACTACAAAAAATTAATCAATTTTCAAATTGCAATTCAGATCAATTTCATCAACGGTGGCGCCAATTTTTTTATAAAAATCAATGGCATTATGATTCCAGGCCAAAACCATCCATCTCACATTTTTGCAATTCTCTTCTTTTGCCAGATGAATAATATTGTCTAAAAGTTTTTTGCCGGTTCCTGTTTTTCTGAAAGATTCCTTTACATATAAATCATCAAGATGCAATCCTTTGCCACTCCAGGAATGGTAAGTGAAAAAATATGTGGCAAAACCAGCGATTTCATTTTCTGAAACAGCCACCAGGCATTTAAAAATATGTTTGTCTGTTACCATTTGCTCCAGCGTAATAGAAACTTTTTCCGGCGTTTTTTGGAATGCAGCGAATTCTTTTATCAAAGTGATTATTGAAGGAAAATCCTTTTCAGTTGCTTTTCGTATGAGAATTTTCATTTCTTAATTATTGCAACTTTTTTGACGAATAAAATTAATAATGGCAATTTATAATATCCCTGTATAAAATTTATTTGAAGAAAGGTTTTATTTCAAAAATAATTATACGATAATTAGAATTCGTACTTCGTTTTTTAGATGTTTTTTGCATTTATTTTAATGAATAAATAATAATTTTGTAACACATGCAGGATATAGAACCATACGATAATTGGCAGTATTTATATTCCTCTGAGAAAGATGAATTTTCTCCGTTTTATGGGCGTGAGTATAATGAATTTGAATTTTCCAACACGGTTTATAATTATTTTATTCATCCCTTGTGGGACGAGTTTGGAAGCCGGACATTATACCTTAAAATATTGATGGCGGATTATGACGAGCGCTACGTGATTATTGAATTGATCGGTGAATGGAACGATGCTATTGAAAATGATATTATGAGCCTGAAGCGGGACGTGGTAGATGAATTTTTACGCCAGGGGATTACAAAGTTTATTTTGATAACTGAAAATGTTCTTAATTTTCACAGTAGTGATGATTGTTATTATGAGGAATGGTATGATGATATCGCCGGTGAAGGCGGCTGGATTGTTACCTTGAATATGCCTTCACAAACGCAGCATGATTTCATAAAAGCTCGTCTCCACAATTATGTTGAACTTATCGATCTCCCTTCGTGGCGCACCATGAAACCGGAAGGGCTTTTTAATAAGATTGATAATATGCTGTTGCGGAAACTGGATATGTAATTTTTGAAATTAACGAAAATAGAAATTCGGATTATTTATTCGTTCACTGCCGGCCAATAGAAGAAGCTTAGACTTGCAAGGTTCTATAATCATTGTCTATAGCACTTAAAAACCTATAGAAAAATTTAAACTTCATGTAGTACATTTGCTCATCTGAAATTTATTAACTCTCTGATTTATGACCTGGAAACAGTTTTTCACTTCTTCGATAGGAAAAAAGATATTAATGGCCTTTACCGGCTTTTTTCTGATTACTTATCTTATTGTACATGCTGCAATCAATGCAATGATTTTCTTTGACGATGGCGGCAAAACATTTGATACCGTAGCTTCTTTTATGCTGCATAATTATGTGGTAAGGATATTAGAAGTTGGATTGTTTCTCGCTTTTATTTTGCACATTGTCCAGGGACTCATTCTTTGGAAACAAAATAAGTCAGCAAGAAAAATAAGCTATAATAAACAGAAGTATCCCGCTGGTATAAAGTTGAACAGCCGTATCATGGGGTGGCTGGGAACTTTTATACTTTTGTTTTTGGTAATGCACTTATATCATTTCTGGGCAAGCACCAAACATGAATTGTATTTCAACGGGCCTGCCGTTAATCTCTATGAAGAAATGAGAGAAATATTTACCAATCCAGTTTGGTTTACTTTGTACATGATAGGATTAGCTTCTCTTTTATTTCATTTGCTTCATGGGTTTAAAAGTGCATTTGAAACATTTGGTGTCAATAATAAAAGATGGACTCCGGTTATCAGAGGCATCGGGATTTTTTATTCGGTTGGCATTTGTTTGCTATTCGCCTCAATGCCTGTTGCATTTATGGCGGGCTGGCTTCAATGAGGAATGCCTGCCCCAACGGCAACGGGCGGGGTGAATCGTGAATGGTCAATGTTTGAAGAATCAGTTCCAAAAATGACAAAAGATGATTTGTATTCATTCTAAAATAATTTTTTTGAATAAAAATATTTAATATAACGTATGGCATTAGACGCAAAAATTCCGGACGGAGAAATGGCTCAGAAATGGACCAATTACAAAGACCACGTAAAATTAGTAAGCCCTGCCAATAAAAGGAAATTAGAAGTAATTGTGATAGGCACAGGACTTGCGGGAGCCTCTGCTGCAGCCACTTTGGGCGAATTGGGTTATAAAGTGAAATCATTTTGTTTCCAGGATAGCCCGCGCCGCGCGCATTCTATAGCGGCTCAGGGAGGAATCAATGCTGCAAAAAATTATCAGAATGATGGTGATTCGGTTTTCAGGCTTTTTTATGAAACGGAGAAAGGAGGCGATTTTCGCTCACGTGAAGCCAATACTTATCGCCTGGCCCAGGTAAGTGGAAATATTATTGATCAATGTGTAGCACAGGGTGTTCCCTTTGCCCGTGAATATGGCGGCTTATTAGCCAATCGTTCTTTTGGCGGAACGCAGGTACAGCGTACGTTTTATGCCGCAGGACAAACCGGCCAGCAATTGTTGCTTGGCGCTTATGGTGCATTGGAACGGCAGGTAGCTTTGGGAAATGTTACCATGTATGCCCGTCATGAAATGCATGATATTGTAAAAATTGATGGCAAGGCAAGGGGTATTATTGCAAGAAATTTAGTTACCGGTGTATTGGAAAGACATTTCGGACATGCAGTACTTATTTGTTCGGGCGGGTACGGAAATGTTTTTTACCTGAGCACAAATGCTATGGGTAGCAATGTAACTGCCGCCTGGAAATCACATAAAAAAGGTGCATTTTTTGCCAATCCGTGTTACACTCAGATTCATCCTACATGCATACCTGTTACTGGTGATCACCAAAGTAAACTTACGTTGATGAGTGAAAGCCTCAGAAATGACGGAAGAATTTGGGTACCCAAAAAGAAAGACGATAATAGAAAACCAAATGAAATTCCGGAGGATGAGCGTGATTATTACCTCGAAAGAAGGTACCCGGCATTTGGCAATCTTGGCCCCCGCGACGTCACCTCACGTGCCGCCAAAGAAAGGTGTGATGCGGGTTACGGAGTAGGCACCACAAAGAAAGCCGTGTATCTCGATTTTGCGGATGCGATAAAAAGATATGGTACAACGGAAGCACACAAAAAAGGATTACATGATGTCAGCGAAGAAACCATCATTGAACTGGGTGACCAGGTAATCAAAGAAAAATATGGTAATCTTTTTGAAATGTATGAAAAGATAACCGGCGAAAATCCTTATAAAGTACCTATGCGGATTTATCCGGCAGTACATTATACCATGGGCGGCCTTTGGGTTGATTATGAATTAATGACAACTGTTCCGGGATTGTACAGTCTTGGTGAAGCTAATTTCAGTGATCACGGGGCCAACAGGCTGGGTGCTTCGGCATTAATGCAGGGATTGGCTGATGGTTATTTTGTTATTCCA
>Ga0070660_100003438_pt1 | contig 10895 bp, 7 predicted proteins | sample KBSC33metaG_FD_64670 | JGI IMG/M metagenome (GOLD analysis project Ga0070660, IMG submission 64670) | Corn rhizosphere microbial communities from Kellogg Biological Station, Michigan, USA - KBS C3-3 metaG | ecosystem: Host-associated > Plants > Roots > Rhizosphere > Soil ... | reverse complement strand
GGCCGCTTCTTCTGGACCAGCTCGTCGGTGGCGAGGTCGGCGAGGTCGTCCAGCGTCCTGATGTTCGCCTTGCCGAGAGTCACCAGCATCGCTTCGGTGAGATAGGGCATCTCGGCCAGCGCGTCCTCGACTCCAAGAGCGCGCCGCTCCTCGCGCGACGCTTCCTCGCGCCGCTCGAGCGCTTCCTGGGCGCGGTTCTGAAGCTCGGTGCCGAGCTCCTCGTCGAAGCCCTCGATCCCGGCGATCTCGCTAAGCTCGACATAGGCGACTTCCTCGAGCGCGCCGAACCCTTCCGCGACAAGCAGCTGGGCAAGCGTCTCGTCGACGTCGAGCTCCTTCTGGAACAGCTCGGAGCGCTCGATGAACTCGCGCTGGCGCTTCTCGCTCGCGTCCGCCTCGGTCATGATGTCGATCGCCGAGCCGGTCAGCTGGCTTGCCAGCCGCACGTTCTGGCCGCGCCGGCCGATGGCGAGGCTGAGCTGGTCGTCGGGCACGACCACCTCGATCCGGCTCTCCTCCTCGTCGATCACCACGCGGCTCACCGTCGCCGGCTGCAAAGCGTTGACGACGAAGGTGGCGAGGTCCTCGGACCAGGGGATGATGTCGATCTTCTCGCCCTGGAGCTCCTGGACGACGGCCTGGACCCGCGAGCCCTTCATTCCGACGCAGGCGCCGACCGGGTCGATCGAGCTGTCGTAGCTGATCACGCCGATCTTCGCGCGGCTGCCCGGATCGCGCGCCGCCGCCTTGATCTCGATGATGCCGTCGTAGATCTCCGGCACTTCCTGGGCGAACAGCTTCTTCATGAAGTCGGGATGGGCGCGCGACAGGAAGATCTGCGGGCCGCGGTTCTCGCGGGCGACGCGGAGGATCAGCGAGCGCACCCGGTCGCCGACCCGGACGACCTCGCGCGGGATCTGCTGGTCGCGGCGGACGACTCCCTCGGCGCGGCCGAGATCGACGACGACGTGGCCGAACTCGACGCGCTTGACGACTCCGGTGATGATCTCGCCGGTGCGGTCCTTGAACTCCTCATATTGGCGCTCACGCTCGGCGTCGCGGACCTTCTGGAAGATGACCTGCTTGGCCGCCTGGGCGGCGATCCGGCCGAACTCGATCGGCGGCAGCGGATCGACGATATAGTCGCCGACCACCGCGCCCTTCTGCAGCTTCTGGGCATCGTCGAGGCTGACCTGCTTGAAATAATCGTCGACCTCCTCGACCACTTCGACCACCCGCCACAGGCGAAGGTCGCCGCTGGTCGGGTCGAGCTTGGCGCGGATGTCGTTCTCGGCGCCGTAGCGGGCTCGGGCGGCGCGTTGAATCGCATCCTCCATCGCCTCGATCACAATAGCGCGGTCGATCAGCTTCTCGCGCGCCACCGCGTCGGCGATGGCGATGAGCTCCGCCTTGTTCGCGGAGGCGACGGGAGCAGTAGTGGCCATGATCAGTCTTCCTCTGTGTCTTCTATCGGTTCGATTTCATCCGCGCCCTCGGCGCTTAGCGGAGCGGTGGCGGCGATGAGCGCGTCGGTCATGACGAGCTTGGCGGAATGGATGGCGGCGAAGGGCAGGTCGACGGCCCCCTGAACGGGCACCTCGATCCGCACCGTCCCGCCTTCGCTGCCAAGCAGCGGTCCGGCGAACACCTTTCGCCCATCCAGCTTCTCGGCGAGAACTATCCGCGCCTCATGGCCCTTCCAGTCGTCGAAATCCTTGAGCCGGGTCAGCGGCCGGTCGATCCCGGGGGAGCTGACCTCGAGCCGGTAGGCGTGCTCGATCGGGTCCGCCTCGTCGAGCAGGTCGGAAAGCCGCCGCGACAGCCGGGCGCAATCCTCGAGCGTCAGCTGCCGGGTCGCCGGATCCTCGGCCATCACCTGGAGCGTCGGGTCCGAAGTCCCGCCGATCATCTTGACCCGCACGAGCTCGAGCCCCTCGGCCTTCGCCGCCGGCTCGATCAGTTCCGCCAAGGAGGCGAGGTCCGCCACTTACGCCCTTTCAAAAGCAAAACCCTCTGGCGCCGGCCCCGTCCCCGGGACCAGCCTCAACGTCTAGCGATGTCGAGGAGGTGAGGCCGATATAGGCTCTGGCCGTTCCCGGAGCAAGGCGGGAATCGAAGCGTGCCGCCCTTTAGAATGCGTCAACCATAGCGGGCTAGGCTGCCGTCGCATTCCGAGGGGGAAGTTTTCGATGACCAATTACGTTCGTTGGGGCCCGACCATCGCCGCCAACACCCAGACGGCCGGGGACCAGCTCAAGCCGAGCACGATCGGGCTGAACGACGGCTCGTTCCTGGTTTTCTGGCAGACGAGCAGCACGGCCGACGACGGCAGCGGGAGCGCCGTCAAAGGACAGCGCTTCACCGCCACAGGCGTGCCGACCGGCGCCGAGTTCCTCGTCAACGGGGCCGCCGCAGGCAATCAGACCATCGTCCGCGCCGCCGCTCTTGCGTCGGGCAATCTCGTCGTCACCTGGGAAACGGCCGATCCGACGCAGGACGGCAGCGGCACCGCGGTCAAGGCGCAGATGTTCAGCGCGGCCGGAGCGAAGATCGGCTCCGAGTTCCTCGTCAATACCCTTACCTACATGGATCAGCAGGCGCCGACCGTCGCCTCGCTTACCGACGGCGGCTTCGTCGTCGCCTGGCAAAGCACCGATCCGGCGCAGGACGGCGACACCTGGGCGGTCAAGGCGCAGCGCTTCGATTCCGCCGGAGCCAAGGTCGGCTCGGAGTTCCTGGTCAACACCGTCGCCTTCGGGAGCCAGAACAACATCGACGTCGCCGGCCTTTCCAACGGCGGCTTCGTCGTCACTTGGCAGACCAGCAACGGCGCCAGCGCCGACATCTTCGCCCGCGCTTTCTCCGCCGGCGGAACCGCGCTGGGGCCGCAGTTCCAGGTCGATTACGATTACCAGTCGCAGATCGACGGCCGGGTCGCGGCTCTGCCCGGCGGCGGCTTCGTCGTCACCTGGTGGACCGGGGGCGGCACCGTTCAGGGCATCCGCGCCGCCATCTACGATTCCACCGCCACCAAGGTCGGCTCGGAATTCACGGTCAACACGACCGGCGCCACGAACGGGACAGTCGGCGCCTACAAGCCCGACGTCGCCGTCCTCACCGACGGCACCTTCGTCGTCAGCTGGGACTATACGGGCGGAATCAGGGCGCAGCAGGTCAGCGCCACCGGCCAGAAGATCGGATCGGAACTCACAATTGCCACCCAGGCGAGCACGGTGCTGGGCGATTCGTCCATCGCGGCCCTCTCGGGCGGCGGCTTCGTCGTCGCGTGGGACCAGTCGCCGTATAGCGGCGGCACGGGCTTCGACATCCAGGCCCAGCGCTACCTTCCCGACACCACGCCGAACGCGGCGCCGGAGCTCGGCGCTCCAAGCCTCGCCCTTTCGAGGCCGGAGAACGCCACCGCCGTCATGACCGTCCTGGCGACGGACGACAACGGCCCGGGGCCGCTCACCTATTCGATCTACGGGGGCGCGGACGCGTCCCTGTTCTACATCGATTCGGCGAACGGACTGCGCTTCATCCAGGCTCCGAACTTCGAGGCGCCCGCCGACTTCGACCGCAACAATGTCTACGAAGTGGTCATCCGCGCCTCGGACGGCGCCCTCGCCGACACCCAGGCGCTGTCGATCACGGTCACCGACGTCAACGACGCGCCGGTCATCACCTCCAACGGCGGGACGGCCTCGGTGGCGATCGCGGTGCCGGAGAACTTCACGGCCGTCACCACCGTCCACGCGACCGACGCCGAGAACAGCCCGATCACCTACTCCATCTCGGGCGGCAACGACGCCACCCGATTCACGATCAACGCGACCACCGGCGTCCTCTCCTTCATCGCGGCGCCCGATTATGAGGCGCCCGTCGATTCGAACCACGACAACCAGTATCTCGTGAACGTCCGCGCCAGCGACGGCTCGCTGACCGCGACCCAGCTGCTCTTCGTCTACGTCAACAATCTCGACGAGGCGCCGGTCATCACCTCCAACGGGGGCGGCGCGACGGCGGCGATCTCGCTCGTCGAGAACGGCCTCTCAGTCACCACGGTGCGGGCGACGGATCCGGAGAATGCCGCGCTCGTCTACTCGATCTCGGCCGGCGTCGACGCCGCCCGCTTCACGATCGATTCGTCGACGGGGGCGCTGCGCTTCGTCGCTTCGCCGAACTACGAGGCGCCGACCGACTCCGACTTGAACAACGTCTACCTCCTCACGGTGAAGGTGAGCGACGGCTTCAACATCGACACCCAGGCCCTCAGCATCACGGTCATCAACCTCGACGAGGCGCCGGTCATCACCTCGAACGGCGCGGGCGCGGCCGCGGCGATTTCGCTCGCGGAGAACGGGACGGCGGTGACGACGGTGGTCGCCGTCGACCAGGAGCATGGCGCGATCACCTATGGGATTTCCGGCGGCGCCGACTCGGCGCTGTTCGCAATCAATGCCTCGACCGGAGTCCTCACCTTCCTCGCGGCGCCGAATTACGAGGCGCCGGCCGATGCCAATGGGGACAACGTCTACCTCGTCACGGTCAAGGCGAGCGACGGCTTCCAGATCGACACCCAGGCGCTCAGCGTCACCGTCACCAACGTCAACGAAGCGCTCGTCATCGGCTCGAACGGCGGCGGCGACACCGCCGTCCTGACCGTTGCCGAGAATGGCATGACGGTGACGACGGTGGCCGCCGTCGATCCGGAGCATGGGACGATCGCCTATTCGATCTCCGGCGGCGCCGACGCGGCCATGTTCGGGATCGACGGCTCGACGGGGATCCTGAGCTTCCTCGCCGCGCCGAATTACGAGTCGCCGGCCGACGCCAACGCCGACAACGTCTACCAAGTGAACGTCCAGGCGAGCGACGGCACCTTCACCGACACGCAGGCGCTGTCGGTGACCGTCTCCAACGTCGTCGAGGGGATCGCGATCACCTCGAACGGCGGCGGCGACTTCGCGATCGCCGGGGTGGACGAAAACCAGACGGCCGTGACGACGGTGACGGCGCTGAACGGCGAGAACGGCGGAACGACCTTCGCCATCGCCGGCGGCGCCGATGCCGCCTTGTTCGCGATCGACCCGGCCAGCGGCGTGCTGAGCTTCCTCGCCGCTCCGGACTTCGAGGCGCCCGCCGATTCCGGCCTGGACAACGTCTACGACGTGATCGTCTCCGCCGGCAACGGCACCTTCACCGACACCCAGGCGCTGGCGGTGACGGTGTTCGACGTCGCCGACACCGAGGGTGTCTTCGAGAAGCCCAACTGGTTCACCGATCCCGGCATCGGGCCGATCTACTTCATCCACCCCGACCCGGTGGCGGATCCCGGCACCCTGCAATTCGGCTGAGGCGCCGGGCCTAGAGCGGCCGAAGCGCCCACAGCACGACGTTTCCGTCGTCTCCCGCGGCCGCCAGCAGGCGGCCGTCGGGGGAGACCGCCACCGACATCGAATCGTCCGCGAGCTTCAGCGCGGCGACGGGAGCGCCGTCCGACACCCGCCACAGCCGCACCGCGTCCGCCGCGCCGCCCCAGCCGGTGAGCCCGTGGAGGAACGTGCCCGCTCCGGTTCGGGCCCGTCCACCGTCCACGATGAAGCGGCCGTCGGGGGTGAAGGCGAGCTTGTAGGCGTGGTTGCCGACCTCGATCCGCCGGATCGGCACGCCGTCGGAGGCGCGGCGGATGAGGATCGTCGAATCGTCGCCGCTGGTGGCGAGCCGCCGCCCGTCCCGGCTCCAGGCCAGGCCGACCACTGCCTGGGCGTGCTCGCGAAGCACCCGCAGCGGCGCTCCGGACTCCAGGTCCCAGATCCGCGCCGTCCGGTCGAAGCTGCCGCTGGCGAGGCGCCTTCCGTCCGGGCTGAACCGGACCTCCCAGACATTCTTGTCATGCCCGGCGAGGGTAAGCGCGAGCCGGCCGTTGGCGACCTCCCAGACCCGAATGATCCTGTCCTCGCCCGCCGCCGCGATCCGCCGTCCGTCGGGGCTTACGTCGATCGTCCAGACCGTGCCCCTCGCCCCGGTCAGCCGGCGCATCAGGCGCCCGCTCGCAAGATCCCAAAGGGCGACATTGCCGTCATAGCCCGCGGTCGCGAGCCATTTGCCGCCGGGATCGAAGGCGACGCTGGTCGCTCCGCCAGGATGGGCGAGCCGCCGGACCACCGTCAGGTCCGGCAGCCGGCGCAGGACGATCGAGCCGGCCGCGCTCGACGTGGCGAGCCACCGGCCGTCGCCGCTGAACGCCCCCTGGCGCGCCGGCGCCTGCGCATCGCGAAACGCGGCGATCCGGGTGGCGGAGAGACGGGGGCCGTCGCGAACCGGCTCGGGCGCGGAAGTCGGCCACGCCGCCCACAAGAAGGCGCCGAGGGCGAGCAGCAAGGCGCCGAGCCCGATCCGCCACTTCCGTCCCGCCATGATCCTTCGCCTCCCCTTGGAAACGAAAAGGTTAGCGGATGTGTATTATAATGGCAATACACCGAAAACCGGCGGGACGCGCCGGCCTCTGGCCGTTTATTGATGTCACCTTAGGTTTGACCTGTGGCCTTAGCGGCCGACCACGGCCTCGCCGGCATAGACCAGGGCGTCGCGGGTCGCGGCGCCGGTGCGGCGGAGCGTCACGGCGACGAGGGCGACCGCGCCCCAAAGGGCGACGAAAAAGGTCCAGGGAACCATCGCCAGGGCGCAGAGCAGGGTGACCGCCAGGCCGACGATCAGCTTGAGCGCCATCGGCTTCTTCGCCGGCGCGGCCTTGCGGCTCAGCGGGCGGGCGGTGCGCGTTTCGATCTTCTGGTGGAACATGTTTTATCTCCTTCAAGGAGAAGCTGCCCGAACAGGGTTAACGAAAGCCTAAGCCGCCTCGAAAACCCAGTAGCGGTTGAGCATGAAGCTCGCGAGCGGGGTCAGGAACACCATCGCGGGTATCGGCGCCAGCGGCGGAAGGCGGAGGTAGCTCGTCGCCATCCACACCCAGAAGCTGTTGAGGCCGAGGGCGAAGACGTATACCAGAAGGAAGCGAACGACCGTCGAGGCCTCGGCGGCTTCCTTCTGGCTGGCGAAGCTCCAGCGGCTGTGGATCGCATAGCCCACGCTCACCCCGCAAACCCAGCTAAGGCCGTTCGCGACCAGCGGCGGGATGTGGAACACCGTGACGGCGCCCGAGTAGATCGTGACCGAGAAGGCGGTGAGGCAGAGTCCCGCAACCGCGAACCGGACGAGCTGCCAGAAGGCCTCGCTGGCGAAGACGGGGTGGATCGCCTCCACCGTGGAGCGGGCGCGGCGGATCGCTTCCATGGTTTAAGCCGCGGCGCGGTCGAGCCGCGACTGGATCGCTCCGGCGGCCTCGCGGACGGGGACTGCGGGAGCGAGTCGGGAGTCGCTTGCCGGCTCGAACAGCGCCCTGCCCTTCAGGCCCCAGCGGCAGAGCCGGTATTCGAGGGAGGTCTTGAGGACTCCGAGCCCGTAGATGCACGAGCGGCGGAAGTTGATGCTCGACGCTTCGGCGAAATATTTGGTCGGGCAGGAAATCTCCCCCATCCGGAAGCCGTGCCAGGCGGCCTGGGCAATCATCTGGTTGTCGAAGACGAAGTCGTCGGAGCAGGCCAGCAGGGGCAGCTTCTCGAGCACCTTGCGGTCCCAGGCGCGGTAGCCGGTGTGATATTCCGACAGCTTCTGGCCCATCACCAGATTCTGGAAGGCGGTGAGAAGCCGGTTCGCGACATATTTGTAGCGCGGCATGCCGCCGTCGAGCGCGCCCTTGCCGAGGATCCGCGAGGCGAAGACCGCATCGTAGTGGCCTGACGCGATCATCCCCGCCATCGCCGTCACCAGCTTGGGCGAATATTGATAGTCCGGGTGGAGCATGACGACGATGTCGGCGCCGCGCGCGAGAGCGGCCGAATAGCAGGATTTCTGGTTGCCGCCGTAGCCGCGATTCTTGTCGTGGACGATGGTGTGGAGGCCGAGCTCGCGCGCCACTCCGATCGTGTCGTCGACGCTGCAATCGTCCGTCAGGATGATGTCGTCGACAACGTCCATCGGAATTTCCGCGCAGGTCTGCCTAAGCGTCCTCGCCGCGTTGTAGGCCGGCAGCACCACCGCAACTTTGCGCCCCTCGATCATCCGTCATCCTCCCGCCTCGGCCCGCCCTCACGGCGGCGCCGGAAGCCAAGGGGTACCCAGCGGTGGTTAATAACCTCCTAAAGCGCCGAGAAATTCCTAACGACACGGCAACCATGTCCGCGCTAGGAAAAGCGCCAGGGAGTTCGGGGGAAGGCGTTGGACGACATGGCTGGGGAAGCAAATCCGCGCGATCTGCGCGTGCGCGCGCTGTTGTTCGGCGCCTGGCTGGCGGTCAGCCTGCTGCTGCTCGCGCAGCACGTCTTCTGGCGGGACGAGGTCCGCGCCTTTTCGTTCGCGCTCCAGGGCGACAATGTCGTCGACATGCTCCGCCTGCTCCACGGCGAGGGGCACCCGGCGCTCTGGTATCTGCTTCTGCGCGGTGCCCACGCCATCGTTCCGGTGCGCGAGGTGCTTCCGGCGGTGGGCTATGTCGTCGCGCTCGCGGCGGCGGGCCTGTTCGCGTTCAAGGCGCCGTTCGGCCCGCGCACGATCGCGCTGGTGCTTTTCTCGAGCTTCGCGCTCACCGAATATCCGATCGTCGCGCGCAATTATGGGATCAGCATGCTGCTGCTCTTCCTGCTCGCGCACCTCTATCCGCGCTGGCGCGACCGCGGCCCCGCGATCGGACTCCTGCTCCTGCTCTTGTGCAACACCAACGTTCCCTCCTGCCTGCTCGCCGCCGCCTTCCTCCTCTTCTGGCTGGTCGAGCTGGTCGGCGAGGAAGGGATTCGCTGGCACCGCAAATATGCGATCTTCATCCTCAACGCGGCACTTGCGGCGGTGGGCGCCGCGATCTGCTTCGTCACCGTCTACCCGACGATGCACGATGCCGCGCCCGTGGCCTTCCACGGCGGCGGGATTCCTTGGAAGGCGATTGCCGCGACCCTGTTCGTGCCGGCTTATTCGTGGTGGGGGCTGACCCCTCCGGGCCTCCCCTCCAACACCCTCACCGGCTGCCTGTTCGCCGCGATCGTCTTCGGCGGGCTGTTCGGCCTCGTCCGGGCGCCGGGCGCCTTCCTCTCGTCGCTCGCGGTCGTGATCGGCTTCCAGCTGCTTTTCCAGCTGGTCTATCCCGGCTTCTACCGGCACCAGGCGCTGTTCCTCGTCTACCTCGTCGCCATGTACTGGCTGGTCGAGCGGGGCCGCGGCGGCCGCTGGGAGGGGCGCGGACGGATCGCCGCCCGGCTCCCGCAGCTCGAGGCCGCCGGCCGCTGCGTCTTCCTCATCATGCTCGCGCTCCAGGTGCTGAACAGCGCCGGGACGATCGGCTCGCTGGCGCGCTCGCCCTACAGCCATTCGCGCGACCTCGCCGACGTGCTGAAGCGCGAGCGGCTCGAGAACGCGGTCCTGATCGCCGATCCGGACATGATGCTCGAGCCGATGCCTTATTACACGCAGAACCCGATCTACCTGATGCGCGAGCAGCGCTGGGGCAATTGGGTCCGCTTCACCAAGAAGGTGCGCCAGGACCTGACACCCGACGATTACCTGCGTGACGCCCGTATCCTTCGGGCGCGCACCGGCCGGCCGGTGGTGATCGTGTTCGAGCACCGCCTCGATCCGAACAAGCGCTTCTACCGCAAGACCAACGTCCACGTCTGGCGGTTCACCGCCGATCCGGACCAGGTCCGGCGCTTCCTCGCCGGAACGCGCAAGCTCGCCTCGTTCGGCCCGGCGATCACCGACGAGCGCTACGACATCTACGCGCTTCGGTAGGAAGGGCTGAAACTCCCGGGTCGCGGGCGGGTTCTGGTATCGACCTATCGGGAGCCTGCCATGCCGTTTCGACTCGCCGCCGCCGCGCCGGCCCTTCTCCTGCTCGCCTGCACCGCGTCGAACCCGGCAAGCGCCCGCGACGGCTCGGACGCCCTCCCCTTCCAGGTGCAGGAGCTCGCCCGCTTCGACGAGCCCTGGGCGATGGTCTTTCTGCCGGACGGGCGGGCGCTGATCACCGAGAAGAAAGGCCGGCTCCTCCTCTGGAAGGCGGGCGCTGCGGCGGTTCCCGTCGCTGGGGTGCCCAAGGTCGATTATGGCGGCCAGCTCGGCCTCGGCGACGTCGTCCTCCACCCCGCTTTCGCCCGCAACCGGCTCGTCTACCTAAGCTGGTCGGAGCCGGGGCCCGGCGGCACCCGCGGGCCGGTTGTCGGCCGCGCCCGACTGGTCGAGGGCGGAGCGCCGCGGCTCGAAGGGCTTCAGGTGATCTGGCGCGCGGAGAAGGTCGACGGCCGGTTCCACCACAGCCACCGAATCGCCTTCGGCCCGGACGGCAAGCTCTTCGTCACCAGCGGCGAGCGGATGAAGTTCACTCCGGCCCAGGATCTCAACTCCAGCCTCGGCAAGGTCATCCGCCTCAACGACGACGGCTCGGTGCCGGCCGACAATCCCTTCGCCTCGCGCGGCGGGGTGGCGGCGACGATCTGGTCCTACGGCCACAGGAACCTCCTCGGCCTCGCCTTCGACGCTCAAGGTCGCCTTTGGGAAAACGAGATGGGTCCGAAGGGCGGCGACGAGGTCAACCTCATCGAGCGCGGCCGCAATTACGGCTGGCCGGTCGTCTCCAACGGCGACAATTACGATGGAAGCCCGATCCCCGACCATCCGACGCATCCGGAGTTCGAAGCACCGAAAGTCTGGTGGAACCCCTCCATCTCCCCCTCGAGCATGATCGTCTATTCCGGCCGGCTGTTCCCCCAGTGGCGCGGAAGCGCCTTCATCGGCGCCCTGTCGGGACAGGCGCTGATCCGGGTGACTCTGAACGGCACCGAGGCGCG
>Ga0070660_100003434_pt1 | contig 10899 bp, 6 predicted proteins | sample KBSC33metaG_FD_64670 | JGI IMG/M metagenome (GOLD analysis project Ga0070660, IMG submission 64670) | Corn rhizosphere microbial communities from Kellogg Biological Station, Michigan, USA - KBS C3-3 metaG | ecosystem: Host-associated > Plants > Roots > Rhizosphere > Soil ... | reverse complement strand
CATGCATCCCGACAGGTCATCGCGCCGCTGGTGGGCACTCGGCCTACTCAGCGTCGCTCAGTTCCTGGTCATCCTCGACACCTCGATTGTCGGAGTAGCGCTACCGAAAATCGATGCAGCTCTCGGCTTCTCCGGTTCGAGCCTCCAGTGGGTCTTCAACGCCTACGTGATCGCCTTCGGAGGTCTTCTTCTCCTCGGCGGGCGCCTCGCCGACTTGCTCGGGGCGCGGCGCGTCTTCGTCAGCGGCTTCATCGTCCTGACAGGCGCCTCGCTACTCGCCGGGCTCGCCAATTCCCAACAGATCCTGATCATCGGTCGAGCGTTGCAGGGCGCTGGAGCGGCGCTCATTGCCCCCGCAGCGATGGCACTTGTCCTCGGCCTCTTCACCGAGCCGAGCGAACGCGGGAAGGCGATGGGCCTCTGGGGCGCCTCGGCGCCAGCAGGAGGAACCGCAGGTGTCTTCCTCGGCGGAGTGATCACGCAGTGGATCAGCTGGAGATGGACGTTTCTGATCAACGTCCCCTTCGCGCTCGTGGTGCTTGCGCTCGTTCCGTCGCTGCTTCCCAAGATGCCGCGTGTCCGCGGCAAGGTTGACTTCGCAGGCGCAGGCGCGATCACCGCCTCGATCTCTCTGACGGTTTACGCGCTCGTCGACGCGAACAGCGCCGGATGGCTCTCCTTCCACACCACGGGCGTCCTCGCGATGGCAGCGGCGCTTCTCATTGGCTTCGTCTACATCGAGAAGCATGCGCGTGATCCGCTGATGCGGCTCGCGCTCCTCCGCTCGCCGAACCTCGCCGCTGCGGGCGTGACCGTTGCGCTACTCGGAGCAGCTTGGATTCCGCTCTGGTTCTTCTTGAACCTCTATCTGCAGCGCGTGCTGGGTTACGGGGCGTTTGCCAGCGGTGCGGCGCTCCTACCGATCACGTTGACCGTTCTCGTCGTAATGGTCGGCTTCATCAGCCGCCTCATTCCGAAGTTCGGCCCGAAGCCGCTGATGGTGATCGGTCTCGCGATCCTCGGCGGGGCGACGATGCTGTTTTCGCGGAGCCCGGTCGGCGGGTCTTTCACAGTCGACGTTCTTGGGGCATCGGTGCTCGCTGGGGTCGGAATCTCACTGACCTACATCCCAGCCCTGATGACTGCGCTCGCGGCTTCGAAGCCCGAAGAAGCAGGTGTGACATCGGGTCTCGTCAGCACGAGTTACCAGGTGGGGTCGGCCATCGGACTTGCGGTGATGACCGCGATTGCCACCTCCGCGAGCGGCACGAACGTCAGCCTCGAATCGCTCAACCACGGTTACCACGCGGCGTTCCTTGGCGCTGCCCTGATGGCCTTCCTGGCCGCAGCCAGTGCGCTGCTGTTCATCCGTCGCGACGGAACTTTCTCGACCGATGAGGCACCCAAGGCAGCGAAGCCCGCTCTTCAGGCCGTCTAACCGTCAACGGGCACGAGAAGTGAACGGAGATCGCCGCATGGCGGTCTCCGTTCACATGCTGGGGAAGCGTTCGCGGGCGCCGGCTGGGGGATCCCGCAGCCTGAGATCTGCGGGTTCTGTCTGGGGATTCCCCGGGCGCCAGGCAGCGGCACAGCTCGCATGATCGAAGGCATGCACAGTCGGCCAGCAACGACGCGAAAGGAAGCCACGATGGATGCTGCGCTCAAGGAACTCGCACATCGGGAGCAGGACGGCATCGCCGTCACTCTCCTTTGGAACGCGAAGACGAACGAGGTCTCGATCCAGCTCGTCGACCAGCGCATCGAGAGGGATCTCGCATTCACGGTCGCTAACGACGCCGCACTCGACGCCTTCGCTCATCCGTTCGCCTATGCGCCCTCGACGGCGGACTCTCCCGAACTTTCCTCGACGACTTCGACTGAGGTGTGGGCATGAGTGCTCACCCCGACAGCGGGTTCTTCACGCGCGAGATCGACGGCCTCCGAATCGCTCAGAAGTCGGAGATCGTGGAACTGGCCGACGGCGACACCTTCGGCCTGCGCATCTCTCCGGTTGCAAAGCAACTCGCCGACAGGACGGTGCGGATGCTCGCCTACAACGGCTCGATCCCAGGGCCGACGTTGAAGGTGCGCCAGGGCTCAGAGGTCACCGTTGAGGTCACGAACGACGGCGATCTCGAAGCGACCGTTCACTGGCATGGCGTCCGTATCGACAACCGCTACGACGGCACGCATGAGACACAGGCGCCGATCGAGCGCGGCGAGAGCTTCAGCTACGCCGTGCAGTTTCCCGACCCCGGTCTCTACTGGTATCACCCGCACATCCGCGAGGACTACGGGCAGGAGCTGGGCCTCTACGGGAACATTGTCGTTGTTCCAGCGGAAGAGACTTACTGGCCGCCCGTCGATCGCGAGCTGGTTCTAACGCTCGACGATCTACTCCTCGACGGCGACGGCGGAATCGCGCCGTTTCACCGGGACGAGACCACTTACGTTGCGATGGGACGGTTCGGCAACGTCATGCTCGTCGCCGGCGAGCCGGATCTCACCCTGAGCGCTCAGTTCGGGGAAGTCGTTCGCTTCTACCTGACAAACACGGCGAACACGCGGGTGTTCAACGTCAGCATCCCCAATGCGCGAATGAAGCTTGTTGGCGGAGACAGCGGCCATTTCGAGCGCGAGCACTTCGTCGACGAAGTCATCCTCGCCCCGTCCGAGCGGGCCATCGTCGACGTTCTCTTCGATCGCCCAGGCCGCGTTGTCCTGCAACACCATCACTCCAAGCGCTGCTATCCGCTTGCGACGATCGAGGTCAGCGAGGCGTGGACGGTGCCGTCGCTCTCAGCTTCGTTCGAGATCGCTCGCACTTACGCCGACATGGCGGTCGAACGCGAGCGGATCCTCCCCTATCAGGACAGCGCCCCCGACAAGACGCTCGCCTTCGTCGCAGAGATGGATATGGGCGAGCCCAATGGCGCCACCGCCTATGCCTGCCCAATGCATCCGGAGGTCGTGAGTGACCATCCGGGCCGCTGCCCCCAGTGCGGGATGAAGCTGCTCGCCGTCGCGTCGGCACCCACGCTTTACGTCTGCCCAATGCACCCCGACGTGCAGAGCGCGACACCGGCTCATTGCCCCCGGTGCGGGATGAAGCTTATTCCGTCCGACCTCGTCCAGTCAGTCGCCGATCCCGAGCGGCACGAGCATCACCACGACAACGAGGACAACGGGCACGCAAGCGGTGACGAACACGGCGATGGAATCGAGTGGGAAGACGACATGGTTGAGGTAAACCGGATGACGACTCCAGCGAACATGCACTGGAAGCTCGTCGACCGCACAACAGGCGCCGAGAACCAGGCGATCGACTGGACGTTCCGGGTCGGCGACCAGGTGAAGCTCCGGCTCGTGAACGAGATGGACTCCGACCACCCAATGCACCACCCCTTCCATATCCACGGTGCGGGTCGCTTCCTGATCCTCGCGCGTAATGGCGTCGCAGAAGCCAACTTGGTCTGGAAGGACACCGTCCTTGTGCGAACCGGCGAGACCGTAGACATCCTCCTCGATGTCAGCAATCCGGGTATCTGGATGGCGCACTGTCACATCGCCGAGCATCACGAGAGCGGGATGATGTTCAGCTTCAAGGTCGAGCCATCCGGCAGCTCGTCATCGCCTGCATCGGATCAGGAGTTGGTGCGATGACGCTGCTCTTGCGCCTCTGGCGCTCTCTGATTGACCGACCGCTCGCTTAGCGGCGCGTCGCCCCACACCACATCGAGCACCACCCTCACGCGGAGCAGCGCTGATCGCTGTGCCGTCCAACGACGAGCGAGAAAGGATTGAAATGACAGCCCCAACACAGAAGGCGAATCTTGCCGCTCGCATGGGCGGCTGGAGCGCTCACCATCGCAAGGCCGCGGTTCTCGTCTGGTTCGGCTTCGTGATCGGCGCCGTCGCGATCGGGATCCGAGTCGGCACCCGCGATCTCACAATGACCGACTCCCTTGCGGGGGACTCGGCGACCGCGCAGAGGATCCTCGATCGCGCAGGACTCGGGAACACGTCAAGCGAGCGAGTGCTCATCGAGGCAAAGGCGCACACCGTGTCGGACGCGGCATTTCGCTCAGCCATCAACGCCACGGTCGCCGCCGTCAGCGCAGAGCCCTACGTGTCGCACGTCCGGTCACCTCGCAATGACGCGGCGCTCGTGTCGCACGACCGCCATGCCGCGCTCGTCACCTTCGACATCCGCGGCCAGATGATGGATCGGGCGATGCGGATCGTTCCAGTCCTTCACGCAGTGGCCAGAACTGACCGTGCCCATACGGGCTTCCGGATCGAAGAGTTCGGATCAGCCAGCTTCGGCAGCGTCACGATGGAATCCGCAAACAGCGATCTGCACCGAGCGGAACTCTTCTCAATCCCCGTCACAGTGCTGATTCTGTTTCTCGCCTTCGGTGCGTTCGTTGCGGCTCTCCTGCCGGTGCTTCTCTCGCTCACGGCGATCGTTGGCGCCGTCGGTCTCGTCTTCGTGACGAGCCACCTCTTCCCGGTCGACGGATCCGTCTACTCGGTAATGCTCCTCATCGGGCTCGCCGTTGGCGTTGACTACTCGCTCTTCTACATCCGGCGCGAACGAGAGGAGCGTGCAGCCGGACGCTCAGCTGACGCCGCACTGTCCGCCGCGGCAGCCACCTCCGGCCACTCCGTCCTGATCTCCGGAGCGACGGTCATCGCCGCGGTCGGCGGAATGTTCTTCGCTGGCACCGGCGGCTTCCGCGGCATCGCCATGGGCACCATTCTCGTCGTCGCAACCTCCGTCGCCGGTTCGCTGACCGTTCTCCCAGCGCTGCTCTCAAAGCTCGGCGACAGGATCGAGTCGGGTCGTCTGCCGTTGGGTCGCGGACATGCCGCACTTGGCGATCGGTTCTGGGCGGTCGCGCTTGGCGCTGTTCTCCGCAAGCCGTTTGTCTCAGCGGTCGCCGCGACGGGAGTGCTGGTTGCGCTCGCGGTTCCTGCGCTGTGGATGCACACGGTGCAGCCGACACTCACCGACTACCCGAGCACGCTCCCGATCCACAAGACATACGACCGCCTCAATGCCGCCTTCCCCGACGGCCCGCTCCCCGCGCAGATCGTCGTAAAGGCAGACGACGCTCGCTCACCGTCACTCACGCGTGCGGTTCGCCGCTTCGAGCACGCAGTGATCGCGACGGGGGAGTTCAAGGGCGCCGTCTCCGATCGCGTGATCGACACGCATGTGGTCGCTATCTCCGTGCCGCTGGCGCCGCCCGATCAGGACGCCGTCTGGAAGCACCAGATCTCCACGCTTCGCTCGCAGCTCATCCCGTGGACACTGGCCAACGCACCCGGCGTCGAGACCGCTGTGGTTGGAGGCGACAGCGCTGGAACGCTGGACTACACCGACGCCCTGCGCTCGCACGCGCCGATCGTGTTCGCGTTTGTTCTGACCCTCGCGTTCCTGCTCTTGCTCCTCACCTTCCGCTCGATCGTGATCCCGCTGAAGGCAATCGTCTTGAACCTTCTCTCGGTCGGGGCCGCATACGGGCTCCTCGTCGCGATCTTCCAGTGGGGCTGGGGCGAATCGATCCTCGGCTTCGAGTCAACCGGCGGTGTCACGTCCTGGGTTCCGCCGTTCTTGTTTGTCGTCCTCTTCGGCCTCTCGATGGACTATCACGTGTTCATTCTCAGTCGCGTTCGGGAGGCCGTCGATGGCGGCATGGAAACGAAGGCGGCGGTCGCAAGCGGGATACACAACACCGCTGGCGTCGTCTCAAGCGCAGCGCTCGTGATGGTCGCGGTCTTCTCGATCTTCGGGACGCTTACTCAGGTCTCGATGAAACAGCTCGGCGTCGGCCTCGCGTTTGCCGTGCTTCTCGACGCCACCGTCGTCCGCGCAGTTCTTCTACCCACAACCATGACGCTCCTCGGCGAGCGGAACTGGTGGCTTCCGTCGTGGCTGGAGTGGCTTCCGAGCAGGTCGGCCGGAACTCCGGCCCCGCCAAGGCGCCCGCGTGAGCGTTCTATCGGCGTGCCAGCGCCGAAAACCGCGACCGCAAGGGGGCCGGTGTGAACCCGACCGGTCGTCGATCGCCCGCACATCTCAAATCCCTCGGCAAGAACTCAAAGGAGAATCACATGACACGCAGGATCAGACTCACAAGCGCGGCGCTCATCGTCGCGGTCGCCTCAGTCGTTGTTGGGCTTGTCGCCTACGACAAGGGCCGGGCCGACCCGCCGAGTCAGGCGGCGACCTACGTCGGCCTGGGGGTCGCGTCGAAGCCTGTTGTTGCCCAGGTGCTTGCGAGTCGCGCGACGATCGTCAGCCTCAGCAAGCGCAGCGGCTGCATCTTGCAGGATCGGTCGGCGCCGAAGGCCTTCTGCGATGCAGGCGTGGCATTCCCCGATGTCGGACTCGTCGGGACGGTCGCCTTCGTCACCAGGCGCAGCGACATCTCAACTGAAACGCTGGCCGTCAACCTCGGGAAGTAACAGTCCAGGGCTGCGGCGACAGCTTGTCGCCGCAGCCCTGCCCTCGATCAAAGGGGATCGGCATGAATCAGGACGACTTCCAGGAGGCGCTCCGGTCGCTCAACCTAGAGCTTCCGTCGCCAGCAAAGCCGGGAGCCAACTACGTCCCATTCGTCCGGACGGGCTCTCTCGTCTTCGTCACCGGGCAATTGGCACAATGGAACGGCGAGCGTCGATTCGTCGGCAAGCTCGGAAGTGACTTCTCGACCGAGGAAGGACGGGAGGCCGCTCGTCTCTGCGCCCTCAATATGATTGCCCAGCTCGGTGTGGCCCTCGGCGGCGACATGTCAGGACTCGCCCAATGTGTGCGACTCGCCGGCTATGTGAATTCGGAGCCGACGTTCCACGGACAGTCGCAGGTGATGGACGGTGCCTCGGATCTCTTCGTGGATTTGTTCGGTGACGCCGGACGACACGCGCGTGTCGCTGTCGGAGTCGCCGCGTTGCCCTACAACGTTGCGGTCGAAGTAGAAGGGGTCTTCGAGGTTCGATAAGCGCGCTTAGGCACGCTCCCTGTTGCGGCGGATCGCTTCCTCCCGGGCTCTGCTGATCCTTTCAAGATCACTCCGGTGCGACCGACCAGCCTGCAGCGAGTAGTCGATGCGATTGCACAGACGATGCGCGAGAACGGCGTTGTCGACGGCCTTGCGACCGCCGTCTCGTTTGGCGCGAGGGAAATGCTCAAGGGTCGGCGACCAGTCGCTCTTAGTGTCGACGGGGTCGAAGTGCGTCGCCCCGCCTAACTCCTCGGGACAGAAACACTGAGGCATCTTGCACGCGACCTCCGCGATGTAGCCCTGCTCAGCCGCAGTGATAAGGACTCCCTTGATCCCGAGCCTCCTCAGCTCGGCCGCAACGGCTCTTCCGCGCTCGCTGTCCCGCTCAGCGTTCGACACTCCGGCAGATTACGTCCAAGACCGCGATTGCGAAGACAGGATGCTTGGCCCGCGGAGCAGCATCCGCTCGCCGAAAGCCCCTCGGCCAGTGTGTGAGCGGTGTGCGATTCCCCCGGACGCTGGTGGACGTACACGGACACTCGTGGACGCGAAATCCAGGGAAACACGCCATTCCATGGGAGGCTTAGGTCAGATTCTCTGGATAGCAAGGAGGGCGTCGACGGTTCGAGTCCGTCAGAGGGCTCTCAAAAAGGTCAGCAAATGGCCTTTTTTGTTGCCTCGACGGAGTACGCACTGCGCTCGAGAGTCCCTCAGCCTGCCCCCAAGACCTGTCCCCAACATCTCAGGAGTCCTCGAGTTTGGCTTGAGCAAAGGCGTCTGACTACATCGAGCACCTCCGTGATAGGTAGAGCCCCTGGCACACAACGCAGAAAGCGGCGACCATGGGGCAGCTCACACAGACGCGCAAGAGATTCAGCTCCGCGTCGGCGCGAACGACGTAAGCCGGCGTGAGCTCTATACCTCAGAGACAGACGATCAAGGATCGCAACGGTCACGCGAAGCGCCAACTCGCCCGTGGCCGGCGAGCAAGCCTCGGAGGCGTTCTGTCGATGCGCGATCTGGTACGTGGCGGCGTGGAATGCTCGTGTCTCCGTAACGTCGGTCGGGTGGCTGCGGCCGCCTAGCGCACCCAGAGCTGGTCGACCAAGAAGCCGAAGCCGGGGTTGAACTGGTAGTTGCCGACGCGTTTCGATAAGACGTCGAGTGACTTTGACGTGAAGAGCGGTACCCAAGGCGCCTGGTCGACGACCTCTCTGTCGACGCGTTCCCAGAGCGCGCGGGATGCGGCGGGGTTCGTCGCCTGCTCACGTACCGCGCGCTCGATCAGTCGGTCGATGTTCGGGTCGCAGAACTCCGAGACATTGCCGTTGTTCTGGCTGTCCGGCACGAACGACGCGCAGCTGAAGAGGGGGCCGAAGAAGTTTGAGGCGGCGGGATAGTCGGGTTGCCAGGCCGTGAATCCGATCTGCGCCTTGTTGCGCGAGTCCCTAACGGCGGCACCGTTGCCACCGAAGACCTTGGTCGAGACGCGATAGCCGAGTGACCGCAGCAGCTTGACCGCGAATCGGTTGAACCCCGGGGCCTGTGTCCACGCCCAGACGGTGACCTTCATGCCGCGGGTGCCGGAACGCGCGACGAGCGCGCGCGCCTTCCCGAGGTCCGGCGCCGTCCACGCGCCCTGCGTAGTCGCGCCTGCCGTGTAGGGGCAGTAGGGCCTGTGGCCGGGAAAGTCGGAAGGCAGGATCTGGCATGTTGTCTGGGCGACGTCTGACCCGCCGTTGGCCTGAACGACGGCTGCGCGATCGGCGGCGTAGTTCAGGGCTCTGCGCACGTCGAGACGGTCGAACGGGGGTACGCGGCTGTTGAGGAAGAGAGCGAAAATCGTCGGTTGAGGGTTCGTGTGCACGTGGCTCGCATACCGTGTCTCGAGCTGCGTCACCTGGCGCTCCGAGGCGGGCTCTGCGAGCCACATCACATCCGCCTTCCCCCGGAGCACGTCGCCGATCGCGGCGTCGGAGGTGCCGCTGATGCGAAGGACGATCTCGTCCGGGTAGCCGTCCGGTTGCGCCGCCTGCGACCACTCGTGGAAGTACCGGTTGCGGACGAGCCTGAGCAGGCGCTTGGGTCGATAGCTCGCGATCACATAAGGCCCGGTTGCAGGCAGTGGCCGCGTGCCGATCTTGTGGGCCGCCGACCCGGAAGGCAGGACGTACGCGAACGGCAACGCGAGCTTGTACAGGAACAGCGGGTCGGGCGCGACCAGGTGGAATGTGACGGTCTTTGCGGCGTCGTCTGCCGCGATGCCGGGCGAGAGGTCGCAGCGCTTGGGGCGCTTCCTGCAGCGCGCCGCGCCGACGATGCCGTCGTAGTAGGCCACCGGCGAGCGGATCTTGAAGTCGCGCTCGAATGTCGAGCGGAAGTCCGACGGCTTCACCAAGACGCCGCTCGAGTAGCGGATGCCGGCTCGGAGCCGGAACGTGTAGGTCTTGCCCCCGTCGGTCGGGGCCGGCAACGAGACCGCCAGGTCGGGCACCAGCTGCGTCCCCGCGAGGCCGCTGACCTGGTTGAACGCGACCAGGCCGTCGCCCGTCATGCGCAGGAGCGGCCATGAGCTCGTGCTGTACGCGACAGCGGTGTCGATCGAGTCGATCACGTTTGCGTGCGGGGGCAGGTCGGAGCGGAGCGTCAGTGTGCCGCCGCGATGGCCCGCGCCTGACTCACGAACAGCCACAAGCACGTTGCCGCCCGAGGTCACCACTCCCAGCGGCCGGTTACCGACGCGAATCGGCGGGGCCGCCACGCTCCTTCGCGGATCGATCCGCACCAGGGTGCCGCCGAACTCATTGCTCACCCAAACGCCGCGCGCGTCGACCGCCAGCGCCGTCGGGCCGTTGCCGATCGGAATGACCGCTGCCTGCGAATTCGTCTCCTGATCGATCCGCGAAACCGTCCCGTCCAACGTGTTCGCAACCCACGCAGCGCCGTGGCCGAAGGCGATCCCCGACGGCCCGTTGCCGACCGTGATCGACTGCACGAGGTTCCCAGTTGTCGGGTCGATCCGTACTACCTGATTCGACGCCCGCTCGCTCGCCCAAAGCGCGCCGGCGCCGAAGGCGAGCTCGGTCGCGGCGATCGGCAGCGGCTTCCGTGGCCGGCCGCTGCTCGCATCGATCTGCGTGATCGTGTCGTCGCCGGTGTTCGCGACCCAGACCGAGCCTCCGGCATAGACGATGCCGAGGGGGCCGTTGCCGACGTCGATCGTCTGCACGACCCGGTTCACTTTCGGGTCGATCCAGGAGACGGTGCCGTCCAGGCTGTTCGTGACCCAGACGAAGCCGTTGCCAATCGCGATCCCGCTCGGGCCATTGCCGACTTGGATCGTGTCGACCTGTCTTCTTGTCGCGGGGTCGACCCGGGAGACCGTCCCGTCGTCCGCGTTCGTGATCCAAATCGCGCCCTCACCTACGGCGATATGGCTCGGCGACGCACCGACACCGACGTCCGCGACGAGGCGGCCCGAGCCGTCGTAGACACCAACCGAGTCACCGGCGGCAACCTCGATCGACCCTCCGCCGCGACCCTCGCCGAAGGCGAAGAAGGCGATCGCCACAGCGGCGGCGATCACACCCGTCAGTGCGGCCAGCACGATCGCCCGCCGTCGCAGCGGGTGCGGCTCGCCGACCTTCTCCGCTTTCAGAGGCGGAAAGTCGGTCTGGAGCCCTTCGATGTCGAGCTGGAACAACCGCTCGGGACGGTCGATGTCCTTGAGCCGATAAGAGCCGAGCTCGCGCCCCGACACTCCGCCCGCCTCGTCCTCCACCAGCTCCCAGGTGGCGCTCGAAAGCAGCACCTGCCCGCCGTGGGCGACCGCGCCGATGCGCGCCGCCCGGTGCACGCCAAGCCCGACATACCGCTCCTCTCCAACGAC
>Ga0070660_100003429_pt1 | contig 10907 bp, 5 predicted proteins | sample KBSC33metaG_FD_64670 | JGI IMG/M metagenome (GOLD analysis project Ga0070660, IMG submission 64670) | Corn rhizosphere microbial communities from Kellogg Biological Station, Michigan, USA - KBS C3-3 metaG | ecosystem: Host-associated > Plants > Roots > Rhizosphere > Soil ... | reverse complement strand
CAGACTCGAAGGAACCCCATTGATCGATGCCGCGGGCGAGCCCTTGTAGTAGAGCCACCCGTTATAGAGCAGACCCACCAGCAACAGGAAAGCGTTGATGGAGTCCGGGATGATATACAGCTCCCAGTCGATAAAGATGATCGCCACCAGCGTGCTCGCCGCCGCCGCATAAGCGATCGCCCGCCCCGGATCGGCGCCCACCACGAAGTACTGCCACCACAGCCCCGCCCAGATCGCCCCATTCAGCAGCTCGACAAAGAAGTAGCGTGGCGAAACCGAAGCTCCGCAGTGCCGGCACTTCCCGCGCGACAGCAGAAAGCTGAACAAGGGGATCAGGTCCAAGGCGTCGAGCCGGTGCTTGCACTTAGGGCAAAAGGAGTGCTTTGGATTGGAAAGAGAGAGGTTACGGGGGGTCCGGTAGATCACCACGTTCAAGAAGCTGCCGATCGTCGCACCCAGAAAAAAACCGACAATCCAAGTCCAAGCTGGAAACATGCGTGTTTAGGGACGGTTCAACTGCCCAAGAGGGATTAAGACATGGAGAGGGCGCTCAGCACTCGACGTGCTGGGCGCCCAACTTGAGGAAGCGGCCAAGACTTAGGGACTGTCGTCGCCGCCACCGCTGGAAAGGCTCGAAATAACCTTAACAAGCGGCAGGAACATCGAGATGACGATGAAGCCAACAATGAAGCCCAGACCCACAATCATGATGGGTTCGAGCGCCGCCGTCAAAGAGGCCAGCGTCGCCTCGACCTCCGACTCGTAAAAGTCGGCGATCTTCTGAAGCATAAAGTCGAGGGAACCAGACTCCTCACCAACGCCGATCATGTGAACGACCATCGGCGGGAACAGCCGAGACTCCTCGAGCGGGTCACCAATCCGGTCACCCTCACGAATACGCGCTCTCGCTTCCAAAACCGCATCCGCCATGATCGCGTTGCCAACCGTCCCGGCCACCGTCTCCATCGCCTGCAGGATCGGAACGCCCGAGGTCAGCAGCGTGCCCATCGTGCGGCTGAAACGTGCAAGGCAGATCTTGTGGTGCAGCTTGCCGAACACTGGCACTTTTAGCTTCACCCTGTCCGCCACACGCCGTCCAAAGCGAGTGCTCGTAAACGCCTTGTAGGCAAACACGATGATCACAATCGCAATTGCGACGATCCACCAGTTGTAGCGAACTACGTCCGACACCGCGATGAGGAACTGCGTTGGAGCCGGCATGTCGTCCTTCTTCAGTCCGAGGTCCAGAAGAATGTCCACCCACTGCGGAACGAACCAGTACACGAGGAAGCCCGTGATACCGATCGACATGATCAAAACGAGCACCGGATAGGTCAAAGCCGACTTCACCTTGCGGCGGAGTTCGACGTCCTTCTCCAAGAAGTGCGAAAGGCGCTGAAGCGTCTCTTCCAAAACGCCGCCGACCTCGCCCGCGCGGATCATTCCAATAAAGAGGTTGCTGAACGTGCGCGGATGCCGCTGCATCGCTCGCGAGAGGCTTTCACCACCCTCCACCCGCTCGCCAATGTCGACGAGAATCTTCTTAAGCTTCGGGTCCTGAGTCTGATGTCCAAGAACGTCCAGACATCGGACGAGAGAAACGCCCGCGTCGACCATCGTCGAAAACTGCCGGCAGAAGACCGACAGATTGCCGAGCTTGACCTTGCCATAAGACTTCTGGCGAGGAGACTTCGCCTTGATCATCGTGATCTCGGTGATCGTGAAGCCCTGCTCTTCGAAGCGCTTCCTTAGAATCTCTTCGCTTTCAGCGTCGGCGGTTCCCTTCTGGATGCCTCCGCTCGCGTCCCGGAATGTGTAGCTGTAAACGGGCATGTGGTGTTCCTATCTTAACTGACGGCATTCGCCGGGCGAAACGTTAGACAATTTTCGATGGCAAGGGTTCAAGGCTGGAAAGCTCCAATACTCCAAGACTAGCGTCGCGGCGGCGGGCCGACCGCAGCCGGTCCACCCGGAGCCGTTCCCGGAGGCGCCGTGTTGATCATCTTCTTCAGCTCGTCCACGTTCTGGCAGCGTGCCATGATCTCGTCCAGCGTCACGAGACCCTTGAAGTAAAGGTCGCGCAGACACTGGTCCATGGTGATCATGCCCATGTTGCCGCTCGTCTGGATCATCGAAGGGATTTGGTGCGTCTTCGCCTCGCGGATCAGGTTGCGAATAGCGGGCGACGCGATCATGATCTCGTTCGCCGGCACACGTCCCTTGCCCGAAGCCCGAGGAAGCAGCTGCTGCGAAATGATCGCCTGCAGGTTGTTCGAAAGCTGGACGCGAATCTGCTCCTGCTGGCCAGGAGGGAAAACGTCGATGATACGGTCGATGGACTCCGCCGCGTTGTTCGTGTGCAGCGTGGCAAAGACCAAGTGGCCCGTTTCAGCCGCGGTGATCGCCAAGGCGATCGTCTCCATATCGCGCATTTCACCCACGAGAATGACGTCCGGATCTTCACGGAGCGAGGCGCGAAGCGCGTTCGAGAAGCTCTTCGTGTCGCCTCCCAGTTCGCGCTGGTTGATGATCGAGGTCTTGTGCGTGTGCAGGTACTCGATCGGGTCTTCGATCGTGATGATGTGAACACCCTTCGACATGTTGATGGTGTTGATCATCGCCGCGAGCGAAGTCGACTTACCCGAACCCGTCGGACCGGTCACCAGAACCAGGCCACGAGGCTTGTCGGAAAGCTTCTCCAGCAGCGGCGGCAGGTTCAGCTCGCGGACGGTCGGGATCTTCTGAGGAATAAGTCGGAAAGCCGCCGCCACCGAACCGCGGTCGCGGTACATGTTCACACGGAAGCGGGCCCGCTTCGGAAGCTGATAGGAGAAGTCCAATTCCAGCGTCGTCTCGAACTTGTTGATGTTCTCGTCCGACAGGATGTCGTACATCATGCGCTGGATGACCGTCGGCGTGAACTCTTCGAAGTTCAGCCGCTTCAGCGCGCCGTCTTCACGAATGATCGGCGCAATGCCCACCGACAGGTGAAGGTCCGACGCATTCCTATCGACAACCGTGTGCAGCAGCTCGTCGATATGCTGGTCCTCCAGCGTCTCCGGCTTGCCCGAACCGATCAGCTCCGGCGGGCTCCACTCCTGCTCGGGCTGGCCCGGGTTCTGGCCCGGCATCTGGCCAGGCATGGCTCCGGGCATTTGACCCGGCATCGCGTAACTATTGTTGGGCTGCATATCTCTGAGTTTCTCTAACTTTCATTTTAGAAGCCGGCAGTGAAGACGACGCGCATAACTTCTTGCGGGTCAGTCAAACCAGCCAAAACTTTGTGGAGACCGTCCTCCCGGAGCTCCCTCATTCCGTTCGCCTTCGCCGCTTCCTTGATATCGTTCAGCGGAGCGCGACGCACCACAAGCTCGGCGATCTCCGCATTCATGAGCATCAGCTCGTGAATGCCCATTCGGCCCTTGTAGCCCGTCATGCGGTTGTTCTCCGCAGGGATGCCGCGGTAGAGCGTCACTTGCTCTTCCGGATCGGTCACCGGGAACCCAAAGCGGCGCAGGTCCATGGCAGGCACCTGGTACTGCTCCTTGTTTTCCGGATCGATACGCCGGCCAAGCCGCTGAGCCAGAACGCCGATGACCGTCGCCGAGATCAGGTACGGCTCGACGCCCATGTCGATCATACGAAGAGTGGCCGACGGCGCGTCATTGGTGTGAAGCGTTGACAAGACCAAGTGGCCCGTCAGCGACGCCTCGATCGCGATCTCCGCCGTTTCAAGGTCGCGCATTTCGCCGACCATGATGATGTCCGGGTCCTGCCGGAGGAACGCGCGAAGGCCCGTAGCGAAGGTCAGACCCGCCTTGCGGTTCACCTGAACCTGCGCGATGCCGTTCAGCTGGTACTCGATCGGGTCCTCGACCGTGATGATGTTCACACCGACCGTGTTCAGCTTGTTCAGAACCGAGTACTGCGTCGTGGTCTTGCCAGAACCCGTCGGGCCCGTGCAGAGGAACATGCCGTTCGGCTGCTGCACCAGCTCTTCGATCTTGAGCTGGTTCTCCTCGGTGAACATCAGCTTGTTCAAGCCGAGCATAACGCTCGACTTGTCGAGAATTCGCATAACGATCTTCTCGCCAAAAGGGGTTGGGATCGAGCTGACGCGAAGGTCGTATTCCTTGCCTTGGTTGCGAACCTCGATACGGCCGTCCTGAGGAATACGCCGCTCTGCGATGTTCATGTCGGACATGATCTTGAGGCGGCTGATGAGCGGTGCCATCAGGTTCCTCGGGATCGTCATCGCCTCCGTGAGAACGCCGTCTACGCGGTAACGGATACGGACCGCGCGCTGCTGCGGCTCGACGTGAATGTCGGAGGCTCGGTCGAGAATGCCTTGCTGAATGAGCGCGTTGGCCAGCTTGATGATCGGAGCCTGCTCCGCCATCTTTTCGGCATCGGCCTCGCCCATGTCGTCTTCGCGCTCGCTGCCGCGCTGGACGCCCGCACCCGCAATCGCAGCCCGGATGTCACCCCGAAGGTCCGCATTCGCTTGAACCGGGGCGTTGGCGCCGGGAGGGGCAATCGCGCCGCCGTCCGCTTGTGCGGTGCCGCCGCCGTAATACTTCTTGATCGCGTCTTCAATCGCGCCTGGCACTGCGATAACCGGAACAACCCGGCATCCCGAGGCGATCTGCACGTCGTCCAGCGCCTGGATATTGTTCGGGTTCGCCGTCGCCAGCCAAAGCGTCGTTCCGTCCTTCTTCACCGGAATGACCGAGTGGTTTTTAACGACCCGCTCCTGCACCACGTTGAGCGCAGAGGATTCGATCTGAATTCGATCCAGATCCACGAACGCATAGCCCATCTCCTGCGCGCGCGCTTGCAGCACCTCGCGCTCACCGACCATGCCAAGGGTCACCAAGACCTTGCCGATGTCCTTTTCGTTTGTCTGCTGTGCGACCTTTTGCGCTTCTTGAAGCTGGTCTTGCTTGAGGAATCCCTTGTCGACCAGGAACTGGACCATCGACTTGCGTGGTAATGCCATATGCGTATCACTCAATGCGGACGCACGCTCAGGCCGGCGGTCTCTGCCGTCACCTTCCTTTACGTCGCCATATTCTAACTCAAAGGCCGGAAATGTTACGCCTCGAAGTGCAAATTCCCGCGTAACGCAATCAAGACGGGCTCGGAAAGCAGATTGGTTCTGGCCCTCGCGCCCGAACGTGCCGGGTTTCCTACGGCGCAAATGAAGGCTCGCGTTGCTAAGAAATCCCTTAAACTGCCCTCCTAGTTCAAGGGCGCAAAGGGATATCCTATGCTACGCGCGAGAAGGTTTAGCTCAAATGCAACGTATCGGCCCTAGGTGCCGCGCGTCTGTAAGCGCAATGGCTCATTCAGGAGAAGCAACAACGATGTTCAAGAGGTTATGTCCCATTGTGCTTGGAGCACTATTTGCCAGCGGCGCATGGGCTGCCGCATTCACCCAGGCCGACCTGGAGAAAATGGTGAAGGAGCTGGATGCAGTCATCCCGCACAACACCAGCTACCGGTATCCGGTCCAATGCGAGATCGTCGACCAGCCGAAAGTAAACGCCTACGCAACGCGAATCCCCGAAGGAACTGCGCTGCAAGCCAAGATGGTCGTGTATACAGGCTTGGTCAAGGCTTGTGACGGCGATCAGCGTCTGATCCGAGCCGTCGTAGCCCACGAGCTCTCGCACCTCTCGAGAGGGCACCTGGACGAACTCGACCCTAAAGCTCGCGATCTCCGCAATCTTTGGACTCGCCAACAGGAATTCGAAGCGGACAAATTCGGTGCCGAAGCCCTCGTAAAAACCGGCCACCCGCGCAAGGACATGGTGGACATGCTCCTCTTCCTGGAGAGCCGACGCTCCCGAGAAGGAGACTGGCTGAGCCGGCTCACCGCCGATCACGCCGATCCGAAGTACCGGGCCGCAGAAGTGGCGGACGACCCGAGCGCATTAAAAGCGTTGTTGCTTTATGACACCGGCCTCGCCTACGAGGACGCGAGAGAGCACTCGTACGCGCAGAAGCTCTTCGCCGCCGCCGGCGACATGTGGCCCAAGCTCACTGAGGCTTACATTAACTCCGGAAAGTGCGCGCTGTTGTTCTACTACGATCACCTGCCGTTGGCGGTCCGGAACAGCTGGTGGCGCCCGGACTTCGGCCCGCTGATCACCGCCCCGCACGTCAGCCCTCAAGCGGTTGCCATCACCGACGAGGACCGCACGGCTTGGAAGAAGGCAAAGGAGGCGATCGACATCGCAGTTCTCAAGAACCCGGGCAAGGCCGACGCCGCCGAGCTGCAAGCCCTCCTCTACGTTCTCGAACCCGATGCGAACAAGGAAATCGTTCAGAAGGGAATCGACTGGTTCAAGAGCCAGATGTCGACCGACGAGGTTGTCAAGCTGCGATACGCCAACAACGGCGGCTTGGGCTACCAGCGTCTCGGCGACCTAAGCAGCGCATACGCGATGATCATCAAGGCCCAACGCAGCAGCGAGATGTACAACCCCGCGGTTGGCGAGAACCTCGGCCTGGTCGTGGTGAAAAACCGCAGCAAGGCTGACGACGAACTCGCCGCGAACGTCATGTTCACCTGGCTCAGCCGGACGCCCCAGATCAGCCCGCGCTGGTCGACGGTCAAGAAGACCTTTGACGAGGTCTGCGCTAAGGCTGGAATTAATGCGAAGCCGATCGAGAGCCAGCCCGCTCTTCTTTGCGCAGTCACCACGCTCGTCACCGACGTCAAGCGCTTCGGCCTTTTCCTACCAGTCTCGGGTGCCAAGACGCTCCTCGGCGAACCGGAGCAATCGGTCTATTTCGACAAGAAGTATCCGGACATGATGGAGCTCCGCTGGCACAGCGGAGCCATCACAATGCTCACGGAGCGGAACAAGGTGATGCGGCTGACCAGCACGGAACCAGGCGCCTATCTCGTGCTGAAGCCGACGGACAAGACGTCCACCGACGAGTTCCGCATAAAGGTCGGCATGACGCGGGCCGAGTTCAACGGAATTCTGGACGAGAAGGCCGGCGTCACGAAGTATCTGGCCAAGGGCGGCAAAGTGGACCAGTGGACGTACTTCACCGCTCTGAACTTCGGAGTCCTCTTCGACGGGGATAAGGTGGCGGCGATCACCGTCACACCCGTCCAGTACGAGGAAGAAGAGTAATCACGATCGGCCGAGGAGGGCTATCCGATAGCCCTCCCCATCAATCAATTGCAGCACCTGCCCTTTGGTCTTGAAGGGGACGAATGATTTGTAGAGTGCCGGGGGTGCGATCTTTCCGCTGAGATTGTAAAGCTTGCCCAGCCAGCGACCGGTGCCGGTCACGTTGCCGTAGGCATCCACTTGGCCGGAAAACACCTGTCGCCCATTTGTATCGACAAAGGCTCCTCGAAGTTTTCCCGCCCCATCGACGCTGAACTCGAGAGTTCCATCAGAGTTGTCGAGCCGATCCGACACCGCAAGGCCCTTCAGCCTCACTTTGCCCTTGAACTGGGCAACTCCCGGTGAAGCCACGAAAGAAAAGCGGGTGAACAGCGGATTCCAAGGCTGCGAAATCAGTACGGAATGGGCGATTTCTTGTGAGCCCTTCAAGTTCTTGTTTGATCGATAATGATCGTCCAAGACTCTTAGTGCATAGGCGTGCACGAACAGGAACGTCCAATTGCGCCTGTTCTCTTGCTGCGCGAGCAGCGGCTCGGCTCGCTTCCAATCACCGAGCGCTGCCCACGCGAGTCCCTGAAGCCCTTGAACCGTAATATCGTCGGAGGGCGCTTTGAGCCTTGCGCGTGCTTCTTCCTTCTTTCCGGACCGGACGAGGAGCAGAGTTCGCAGAGCGTCCGCAACTCCTTGGAAAGTGGCGCTGGGCCGAGGTGCGCTCTTGAGCAGCGTGTCGGCGTCCGCGAACCGCTCTTGGGTAGCGGCGTACAGGGCGAGGAAGAAGCTCGCGTCGGTGCCCTCGTTCGGGCCATAGCTGGTCTTGGAGAGCTTCGCAACGGCGGCGGCATCGCCACGGTTGAGTGCAGCAAGCAGCAGGATCGGGCGCAGGTCGCGTGGGCTGTCCTCGAGCTTCATGGGAAGGTGCTTGGCGAGGAGCTGGGTGACCTGTGCGGTGCGCTCGTTGAACAGACCGTACGTTGTGATCTGGCTCCAGAGCTCGGCGTCGTATCCGAACTTGCCCACGTCGTCGAGGAGTGACAGGAAGGAGAAGTCGAGCTGGTTTCGAAGCGCCTGCTCGGCTAGCGTGTTCGCCTGAACCGCCTCCATCATGAAGCTGTACATCAAGTCCGCTAGGACCGATTTGAAGTTCAACGGATCATCGATGTAACGATCTGCGGCTAAGGCCGCCTGCTTCGCTCCTTCCGTATCACCTTGAATCTGGCAAGCAAACGCCATAGTGATTTGAGCTCGCCAAGAATACGGATGGGCTTCTGCCTGAGTCTTGAGCGCGGGTACTAGAGGCGTCAGGTAGGGGCCTGCGAGCTTTACGGATAGCCAGAGTTGCTCGGGATCGAGTGGACTCTTTAGGGCTTCGGTCAGATCGGCCAATCGTTCGGGTAGGTTGCCTTTCTCTTTGGCGATGGCGGCCTTCTTTAGCCAACAGAAGCCCGCGAAGTCCGGAATCTTGATGCCTTCGTCCATCAGCGTTCCAAGGGCCGCCAGGTCGCCGGAGGATGACACTGTGTGAACTCGGCCGAGGAAGAGGAGAGTCGGGCTGGGGTCGTCACCCGGCTCCTTGGCGGCTTGCTGGAGCAGCCGGTCTGACTCGGCCCATCGCCCTTCCAGGTCGGCGACTTTCGCTAACGCGTAGAGGTGCTGCCGGGGCGGGTCTTCTCCGGCTGCCAGAAGCTTGGCGGCTTTGAGCTTGTCTTCGTACTGGCCCCACAAGTCCACGACGGACGCGGCGAGCAGGCGCTCGTTCCAGGTTCGATCTGTCTTTAGAAATCGCTCGGCTGCCGCGATGCGCTGCTTGGGGGGCAGGGACTTGGAAGGGCTGGAGAGGAGGGCGATGTCGCTGTAATAGCCGTCAGCCTGCTTGATCAACTCTTGGAACATGCGTTCGGCTTCGCCTTTGCGGCCGAGGAAGTCGAGCGAGCTGGCGAGCAGGTAGCGGCCTTGAGTGTCCAGTTCGCCCAACTGGCTTGCCGTCTTGAGGAACTCGACCGCCTTGTCCTCTCGGTCTTCGATCAGCAGTTGGCTGGCGTAGGCGACGAGGGCGGCGGCGTAGGTTGGCTTGTCCAGCTTGCTTGCGGTGTCCTGGAACGCCTTGATCGCGGTGTCCGAGACGGGGGGCTGCGGGTAGGTGGCGAGGAGGACGTCGAGCGTGGACTGCTCGCCCCAGAGGTATGGCTTCTGGGCGAACTCTCCGAACTCCGGTTCGGTGTAGTCGTGCACCTCCTGCTGGACCATGCGGCCGAGCTTGGAGGCCCAGATCGTTCCGGAGACGTCGCGTGCCTCCGGCTTGGCCAGGTCGCTGAGCAGGAAGTGCGTGAAGGCGCCTTGCTTAAACTCGCGGAACTCGTAGGAGCGCTTGCCTGGGGCGCAGCCTAGGATGACGGCGAGATTGGCTTCGTGGCAGAGGTTGGTGAACTCCTCTCCGAAGTCGTTCGCGGTGCCGGAGCGGCAGGCGTCCGCGATGAAGAGGACGTTCTTGAGGCCGGCCTTGACGATGCGGGCTACCACGTCTCTTACGGGGACGCCCATCTGCTCGATCTGGTCCTTCTTCGTGTCCGATGGCAGGAGGAAATCGCCTTTAGGGGTGGCGACACCGTGGCCCGAGAAGTAGAAGATGAACAGGTTGCCCTTGTCGAGGCGCTTGTCGGCGAGCACCTTGTCCAGCGTGCCGAGGATGTGCTCGGCGGTGGGGGCCTCCTCGGGCTTGCCTTCGTCGGCCAGCAGCTTGACCTTGTCCTGATCGAACTGGAGGGTGTCGGTCAGGGCGCTGGCGAACTGCCTTGCTTCCTTTGCGGTGTACTTGAGTTGTCCGATCTCATCGGAGTACTTGGAAACTCCAATGACGACGGCCCAGCGGTTGTTCGGTACGAACGGCTTCTCGCCTCCTGCGTTTGCAAGCGTGGCGGCGAAGAAGAGGAGGAGAATGCCGATCCAGCGCACGGGTTTAGTTTGGACGCTTGACGCTTGCGGTCGGCCCGGGTGGGGCCATTTTCCCGTTTCCTGCGTTTTTCATCATTTCATTTTTTCATTTTCATGTTCTGCCCGAATTGGCAATTCCGGCAGCGATTTGAACCTGGACAGCCTTCCTGATGCGTGCTTTTTCCTGTTTTTTCATCGTGAATTCCTAGTTTTTCATCGTGCGTTCCTGCAGTTGCTGGTCGGGCGGGACCCCTCCCCTGTTCGCAGGCTCCCCGACGGGTCGGGGCAGGCACAGGCCCTCCCCTATTGGCAACGATCATCCAACAGGGGGAGGGAGAGCTCGCTGTCGCAGGGTGTTGGAGTCTCTTGCCCCTCTCCTGTGCGGAGCTCTCCGGTGGCGGAGCTCAATCTTCGCGTGAGGGTCACCCGGGGTCAGGTGCTCTGGAGTTCCGCTTTACCTATAAGTAGTCGAGAACGGTTTTCGTCAACCTGGTTGCTCGAAAATTCGCGCTTTAGAAGTGATTCGTTGGATCGGTGAGTTTGGATAGCTGATGGCACACCACCAGGGAGCGAGAGTTGCGGACGCGAATCGTGGTTGGCTCGGGCGGATCTGCGTTGCTTACGAACTCGTGTCACACGGCCCGAGCAAACCACGCCACACCTTGCCCTTCGGGTGAGTTTTAGAAGGTAGTCCTGCTACCCGCCGCCCGCTTGCAGATTATTCCAGGTGGCGACGCCTACTACGAATCCGTGGCAGACGCACGGTCAGGCCGGGTGACAATTTAGCATGCGCGCCATTTGGCAACTCACGTCACCCGGCCTGAGCCA
>Ga0070660_100003427_pt1 | contig 10909 bp, 12 predicted proteins | sample KBSC33metaG_FD_64670 | JGI IMG/M metagenome (GOLD analysis project Ga0070660, IMG submission 64670) | Corn rhizosphere microbial communities from Kellogg Biological Station, Michigan, USA - KBS C3-3 metaG | ecosystem: Host-associated > Plants > Roots > Rhizosphere > Soil ... | reverse complement strand
GGCCACATATCACATAACTGTATTTTTTTTCCACTGCGAGGTCGGCGGCGGTTTGCTCAAACTGGTTGATGAATTTTACGGCATCTTTGAACTTTTCCTTTACTTTTTTTGAAAAACTCATTTTTTCGCGACCGATCTTAGTCAAAAACCAGTTGGTCAGGCTGTTGATCAGGATCAGTGTGTCATAACCTACCGCGCCTAATTTTGCCAGCCATTTGGAATGCTGCATGGTGACGTCGAACACATCTCCGTGGAATATCCAGGCTTTCTTTCCGTCAATATTCAGCACGAGTTTGTTCTTCAAATGAAAAGATCCCAGGTCAAAATCCGCGAACTTTCGCAGCATCTCATCGTGATTGCCCGTGAGGTAATAAACGGGCACGCCTTCGGTCACAAATTTCAGGATACGACGCACCACTTTCATATGCGTTTCGGGCCAGTATGATTTGCTGAACTGCCACACATCGATGATATCGCCGTTCAGGATCAGCATTTTCGGTTTAATGCTTTTCAAATATTTAAGCAGTTCTTTAGAGTGGCACCCATAGGTACCCAGGTGTACGTCGGATATAACGACAATATCTACTTCTCGCTTTGCCATAAAATATTGGGGGGATAATTCTCCTTCCGGCAGATTTTGCCGGTTATTGGATCGGAAGACCGCGGTATGGAACGACTATTCGTCGTCGTCGTCCTCATTAACTTTTAATTCATAGGGGCTGACATAGAATATGCCTAACAACAAAAGCAACCCCGCAACCGCCAAATACGCAAACTCAAAATTCATGTTGAGATATTTAACAAATGTCAACAACTCAGATTATCTGAACATTAAGACTATGTGAAATTAAAAAGGTTTCATCCCGCACGCAACTTTTTTTCGATGCGGTTCAATTGCCTGATATGATGGTTTAAATGGATCAGTATAAACTTGAACCATTGTGCCGCATTGAGCATGCCGAAGCGCGGGTGTTTCACGCGCCTGTGAATAGAGGAATCTTGTACAAACGGCGCAGCCTCGTTAACCCGCCTGCGGCATTTAATGATCAGGTTCCGGGCATCCTCCTTACTGATCTTTTTTGCCGGTATCTTCGCCGCGATAGCTTCAGGGGCTTTTACCCTGATGGGTGGAAAGCGATTGAACGTCAAAACCAGGAAACCAAGCAGGCTCCGGCCCTGCGACGTCGGAATTAATGTTGTGCCTGAACATTTATCCATAGCTAAGGTCGAACCGATGGTTGCCTGCATAATATGGCTGTAAACTTCTGCGTATGACCAGCCGCCACCTTTTGGGGTAAGGTCAAACTGATCGTCAGGAATAGCATCTAAACGGCTGCGGTAATTATCAAGGGCGGCTTCAATAGCCCTGCGTTGTGCTTCTATGGTCATACCCGGTACTTCGTCATCAAAATTAATCCTTTTGTCACGTATTACATGACGTTCGCATAATAGCAGCGATCACTATTTGCGAGCGCAATATCTAAAAGATAGCTTTATATAAATATTTGATTACAAAAGTTTTACATTAAGATTAAAAAGCATGAAAAAGATACTTTACATAACCTTTATGCTTACCACCTGCTCGCTGGCGGCCCTGGGGCAGGGTAATGATAAACTACAAATATCTGTGGGCTATTCGCACAGCATCGTCAGCAATTTTACAGGTGATACCTACAAGGAAAGTTCAACTATCGGCGGAAGTGCTTTCAGCGATACCATTGGCAGTAAAAAAAGCGACCAGCTAAATGGCTTCGACCTGTCTGCGGCCTATCGTCTTTCCGATCATTTTGCCGCCAAAGTCAGCCTTGGTTGGTTTAGCGGTTCTGCCTCCTCGGGTGTCATACCCGGGGGTTCGTACGTAAGAGGAAGTGTGCAAAATCCGACTTACATCCTGGTAGTTCCGGGTTTTACAAATCAGACCAAACAGTCTTATTATACATTTATGGCTGGAATGGAGTACAAAGATTTTAAGTCTGCGCACAAATTGAACCCATTTGGCCAGGTATTAATTGGGGTGGGATTTGAAAATGCCTCCACTAATTTAACTTCTTCACCAACCCACGCCCTTATTTATCAGGCGGAAACTCTGAAAGTAAATGCGACGATGCTCAGTATCGACGCCGGCGCCGGCCTTGACCTTAAACTGAACAAAAATTTCGATCTCCGAATCATCCAGGTTGATTTTGTGCCCACACTACCGGGTAAAAAGCAAATTCAAAAAACAGGCGATCTTCGCGGTCCGTTTCCCGGAACATCATTCCCGACCGAGCAATTGTATGTTGACCAGGACGTGAGTAGTGTGAATAAATTCCAGGCCAATTTCAGGTTTGGGGCGGGGGTGGTATTTACGCCGGATCTATAAAAGCAACATCAGCTCTTTTAACTGCCTGATCTGTGCCGGAACGTCATCAGGTTTATCCATACCATTGGGGTTAAAATAAATAGCGTCCATACCAAAGTTGAGTGCGCCGTAAACATCAGCCTCCAGGCTGTCGCCGATCATCAGGCTTTCTTCCTTCGTGGCGCCTGCTAGCATGATGGCATGTTCAAAGATGGCCTTATCGGGCTTATTGACACCGACCACTTCGGATATGATCACATGCTGAAAATATTTCTCTAAACCCGTGCCGTTGATCTTCAACTCCGTTGATTCCTGGAACCCGTTCGAAATCAAATGCAGCGTGTATTTCTCGCTGAGGTATTGAAGCGTTTCATGCGCATCCGGGAACAGGTTGGTTTTTGTCGGACATAGTCGTACGTAATGATCCTCGAAACCGTCCGGGATAATGCCGGGATGCATACCCATATCCAGGAAGGTTTGTTTAAAGCGCGCCTCGCGCAACTGGTCTTTTGTAATCTTTCCGACATGATACTCGGCCCAGAGGCGATGATTGTTGCGGGTATAGATTTCGATGAACAAGTCGGCTGAGTGTAGCCCCAATGCCTTCAAACCGTAAATGCCATATAATTCATGCAGCGCTTCTTCGGCATTCTTATCAAAATCCCAGATGGTGTGGTCGAGGTCGAAGAAAATGTGTTTGTATTTCGAATTTCGAATGTTCAATTTCGAATTTATTGGTTGGGCCAAAACTACCCAATTTCCCGTTATTTTTTGAGGGCTTTATGCCTCCTTTGTCCTCTATGGTTCAAAATGTTTAACCACGGAGGGCACGGAGATTTTCACAGAGGAGCATGGAGTTTAACCGATCATTAAATCAGGCACATTCGAAATTGAACATCCGAAATTCGAAATCCCCATCACACCATTTTCTCGCCAAATGCCAAATCACCGGCATCGCCTAACCCAGGAACGATAAAGGCTTTCGATGTCATTTCCTCATCGATGGCGCCAACCCAGATATGGGCCTTAGGTATGTGCGCCTTAACATGTTCTATGCCAACCGTGCTGGCAATAATAGCTGCTATATGCAATTCTTTTATGGCATAGGTCGCCAGCAGTTCCTTGCAAACATCAACCATACTCTGGCCCGTAGCCAGCATGGTGTCGCATAAGATCAATACCTGCCCGTCGAGATTTGGTGTAGCGATATGATCGATATTGATAATAAAATCGCCGTTCTTCCGCACCTTACGGTAAGCGGTAATAAATGCGGATGGCGATTTATCAAAAAAATTCAAAAAACCCTGGTGAAAAGGCAAACCCGCCCGCAGTATGGTACCTAAAACAGGTTGGATTGCAGGCACATTAACCGTCGCTATACCCAAAGGCGTTTGCACTTCAGTAGTAACATACTTTAATTTTTTGCTGATCTCATAGGCAAGGATCTCGCCTATTCTTTCCTGGTTTCGCCTGAAGCGCGACATATCCAGTTGCGTGTTGGCGTCACGTAATTCGGCCAAAAACTGGTTGCCCAAAGTATTGGTTTTGTTGAGTACGAAAAACATGCTTAAATCTACTTATTTCGGGCGTAATCTTTCTAATGCGATCATAGGGGTAATGATTAAAATTAAACCGGGCTAAACACTTTTCTGATTTATAAACGTATTGTATTGATGTTAAGTTTTTTGGGGTCATAAATATTTAACAAGCGATGGGCTAAAATCAAAACCTGCTGACATAGGATTGTCAAAATAAGCCATTTATTTGCCTGGCATATCGGCAATAAGCGTTTTGAAAAAGATGCCATCGTTAATTATTGTATTTTTACATTTTGCATGGATTTTAAATTAACCTCTGAATATCAACCCACCGGCGACCAGCCCGAAGCCATCAGGCAATTGGTCGAAGGTGTCAATAATAACGATACGTATCAGACCCTGCTGGGCGTTACAGGCTCCGGAAAAACTTTTACCATTGCCAACGTGATCGCTCAAACACAGCGCCCAACCTTGGTATTGAGCCACAATAAAACACTGGCCGCGCAGCTATATGGCGAGTTCAAACAGTTCTTCCCCGAGAATGCGGTGAACTATTTTGTTTCGTATTACGATTACTACCAGCCTGAGGCTTTTATACCGACTACCAATACTTATATCGAGAAAGACCTGCAGATCAACGAAGAGATAGAAAAGCTGCGTTTGCGTACCACATCCGCATTGATGTCGGGCCGGAGGGATGTGATCGTGGTGTCGTCTATTTCCTGTATTTACGGCATGGGCAACCCGGATGATTTTAAAGATTCGGTATTCCGCTTTGCGGTGGGAACCCGGATCAGCCGCAACGCCTTCCTGCACCGGTTAGTTGAGATATTGTATTCACGCACCACCGCCGATTTCAAACGCGGCACTTTCAGGGTGAAAGGTGATATCGTGGATATTTTCCCAGCTTACCTGGACTATGCCTACCGGATCTCCTTTTTTGGCGATGATATTGAAGAACTAAGTTCTTTTGACCCCTCGACGGGAAAAACGATCGAGAAAATGACGCACATGGTGCTGTTCCCGGCCAACCTTTACGTCGCGCCACGTGAACGCTTCACGCAATCCATCTGGGCGATACAGGAAGAACTGGAAGTGCGCAAGAAGCAGTTTATTAACGACCAGCGCTTTTTGGAAGCCAAACGGTTGGAGGAAAGGGTCAACTATGATCTTGAAATGATACGCGAGCTGGGTTATTGTTCGGGTATAGAAAATTATTCAAGGTTTTTCGACGGCCGCCAACCCGGCGCAAGGCCATTCTGCTTGCTGGATTATTTCCCTGATGATTATCTGATGGTGATCGACGAGAGCCACGTAACGGTTCCGCAAATCAGGGCGATGTATGGCGGCGACCGCTCGCGTAAAATATCGCTGGTGGAGTATGGCTTCCGTTTGCCCGCCGCTTTGGATAACCGCCCGCTTAATTTCCAGGAATTTGAAAAACTTGCTCCACAGACCATTTATGTAAGCGCTACGCCTGCCGATTTCGAGCTGGAAAAATCAGGTGGCGTGGTGGTGGAGCAGGTAATACGCCCGACAGGGTTGCTTGACCCTATTATAGATGTCCGCCCGGTGATCAACCAGGTGGATGACCTGCTGGAAGAAGTAGACCAAACCATTAAAATGGGTGATCGGGTATTGGTGACTACGCTTACCAAGCGCATGGCCGAGGAATTAGCCAAATATATGGACCGCCTGGGTATCAAATGCCGTTATATCCACAGCGAAGTAAAGACCCTGGAGCGCGTTGAAATACTACGCGGCTTGCGTTTAGGGGAGTTTGATGTGTTGATCGGCATTAACCTGCTGCGTGAAGGATTGGATTTACCGGAAGTATCGCTTGTAGCCATACTAGACGCGGATAAAGAAGGCTTCCTGCGTTCGGAACGCTCATTGATACAAACGATTGGCCGTGCCGCGCGAAATGACCGTGGAAGGGTAATTATGTATGCCGACAGGATCACCGATTCGATGCAGATCACGATGGATGAGACCAACCGCCGCCGGGAAAAGCAGATCATCTACAACCTGGAGCACGGCATTACGCCGAAAACGGTCGGCAAATCACGGGAGGCCATTATTGAACAAACTTCGGTGATGGATTTTGTAGGTGGTGTTCAAAAAGCTTATGTCGAAGCGGACAGCATCTCGATGGCTGCCGATCCGATCGTTCAATATATGTCGAAGCCAGACCTGAAAAAAGCGATCGAAAATACACGCAAGGAAATGGTTACCGCCGCGAAAGATATGGACTTCCTGCTGGCCGCTAAGCTCCGTGATGAAATGTTCGCCCTGGAAAAACTGATGGAAGAACGTTTCTAATGTGCGGATATGCAGATGCGAGGATGTGCAGATGGTCATCCGTTCATCATAAAACATCCGCATATCTGCACATTTCCACATTTGCACATCAAACGTTGTAATATTTCCCCTTCTCATCCGTCATAACCAATACATAGTGACATAAAACTTTTTTTATTTTATAAGCTTATATTTGTAGTTTCAAATTGTAATTCAAATGGAATTTATTCGCTTCCTGTTTATAACTATCCTTGTATTATACATCATACGCAGCATTGCTCGTTTGTTATTGCCCATGCTTTTTCAAAGCGTAGTTAACAAGGCACAAGAGGGTCAGCAACAGCAATATCGCAGCCAAAAGGCGCCGGAAGGCAAAGTGAAAGTTGATTATATCCCCGAAAAAAAGAGTTCAATACCCGATTCGGAGGGTGATTTTATCGATTACGAAGAGCTAAAATAGGCTTATGGAGCAAAAGCCGATATTTCAGCGGCGCCATTTCGGCAATCCCCAGGTATTCAACGTCCTCGTAACGGATTATGCGGTCGTGTTTTTCGGCCTGGCCATATTCAACAGTTCGCATCACCGGGTACATTGGTTTTTCTGGATCATCATGGGCCTGCTGGCCGTTTATAATGTTTTCGCGATTTACAAGCACCGCGAGGAGATCACCAAAGTTTCCATTATCGCTTTTATCGTCGGTATTTGCGGGCTGCCGCTGATATTTTTAATGTTCTGAGCCGCAATAACATTGTTACCTCCCGGATCAAGCAAAATATAATTCCTTTTCTAAGCCAATTTTCTATTTTTGGGGAATTATATTTTTTCCTACATTAAAAAACTTAGATGAGTAACTGGTTCAAACGCAATGGCATCCACCTGGCCATTACAGGCATATTTTTAGCAATTTGCTTCTTTTATTTCACCCCGGCTTTCCAGGGAAAGACATTGGGCCAAAGCGACGTGGTCGGTGCGCAATCCACCCAAAAGGAGATCATGGATTACCGGGCTAAGGACACCACCATTTTGTGGACCAACCAGGTACTGGGTGGTATGCCAACTTACCAGATCTGGGCGCCTTACTCATCTAATATCGCCAATTACGCGGTAGACGCAGTCGCCAAAATATTCCCAAATCCTGTAGGCATTATACTCATGCTCATGCTGGGCTCCTACTTTCTTTTTATCGTTCTGAAGCTGAATCCATGGCTTGCGGCTGCCGGTGCTTTAGCATTCACATTTTCATCGTATAATATTATTTACGTCGTCGTCGGGCACGTCAACCAGGAAATAGCCATTGCTTTTTTCGCCCCGATACTGGCTTCGGTCATCCTCATCCTCCGGGGAAAACACTGGCTTGGCTTCGCTTTACTGGCGCTTTTCCTGTCGGCCGAGATCAAAGCCAATCACATCCAGATGACCTATTACCTGATGATCGCCCTGCTGATCCTGATGGTATTTGAACTGGTAAACGCCATTCGCACCAAACAAACTCAACCGTTTTTCAAGTCGCTGGCTTTTATGGGGGGTGCCCTGGTATTGGCGTTGATGGTCAATTGTTCGGTATTGTGGAGCACTTATGAATATGGAAAAGATTCCATCCGCGGGAAATCAAACCTGACGAGCACCGCGAAAGAAGCAAGCGACGGCGTACCGAGAGACTACGCTTATGAGTTCAGCGAAGGTGTTGGCGAGTCACTGACATTCCTGGTACCAAACTTGTATGGCGGCGGTTCACAAGGCCCGACCGACCCTGATTCGCATGTGGTAAAAGCATTAGAGGATTTGCGCCAGCCACCTGAACAGGCGCAACAAATTGCACGCAGTTTCCCAATGTATTGGGGCGAAAAAAGATTTACCGAGGGCCCATGGTACTTTGGCGCTGCCATATTTTTCCTTTTCATACTTGGTTTATTCATCGTTAAAAATCGGATCAAATGGTGGCTGCTGACTACCGTGGCGCTAACGCTGCTATTATCCTATGGCAAAAATTTCAGCCTGGTATCCGACCTGTTTTTTAACTATTTCCCGCTGTACAATAAGTTTCGGGTTGTTGAATCTGTATTGACGATAACCTCGCTGTGCTTCCCGATCATGGCATTGCTTGCCGTGGATGAATTGATCAAGTCGACCGATAAAAAGGCCGTTACAAAAAAACTATTTATCACGCTATACATCGTTGGCGGGGTTACGCTGATACTGGCTGCTTTGCCCGATATGTTCTTATCCTTTAAACCAGGCAACAACCAGGAATTCGTATCACAACTAACCCGTGCTACCGGCGGCGATGCCGGCGCGGCGAATTCAATCGCCAATGCTTTGATCCGCGACCGGACAGATGCGGCCCGTGCTGATGCTTTGCGCACGCTGCTGTTCGTCGTATTGACCTTCGCCTTGCTTTGGGCGTACCTGACACAAAAACTGAAGAACACCCTCGCATTTTCGGTGCTTTTCCTGGTCGTTGTCCTGGCCGATCTGCTAACCGTTGATAAACGTTACCTGAAGGACGAATACTACTTGGATAAGCAGGACGTGCAGGCGCCGAAGCCTCGACCCGTCGATGAATTCATCATGAAGGATACGGACCCGGACTTCCGGGTGTTTGACACCAGCCAGGACATCAGAATCGATGTGACGACGCCGTTTTTTTACAAATCAGTAGGCGGTTACTCAGCCGCGAGGATGAAACGCTACGAAGAGGTAATAGTAAACCAGATGTCCGCCAGCATTAACCACGATGTGCTGGATATGCTGAACACCAAATATGTGATCATGCAGGACCCGAAGACCGGCAACCTGAGTATGCAGCGCAACGAAACAGCCTGCGGCCATGCCTGGTTCGTGAAAACTGTCGAGTATGCAAAGAATGCTGATGAAGAGATGAAGGCGATAACCGCTTTCTCGCCTAAGGAGAAAGTTATTGTCGATGAGCGATTCAAAAGCCAGATACAGGGAAAACCGCTGGCATTTGACCCGGCTGCTACGATTACCCTGACCAAATATTCACCCGACCACCTGGAATACAAAAGCGGCAGCAGTACCACAGCGATAGCTGTTTTTTCTGAGATCTACTATGACAAGGGCTGGAAAATGTATATTGATGGTAAAGAACAACCCTACTTCCGGGCCGACTACCTGCTGCGCGCGGCGGTGATCCCTGTGGGTAACCATACCATCACGTTTGATTTTCACCCGGCATCGTACTACACAGGAGAAAAGATATCGCTGGCAGGTTCTGTATTATTAGTCCTGGCTTTAGGAGGCGCGATCTTTATGAGTTTCCGTAAAAAACCGGAGGACGATAAGAAACCTGCATAGTACGGCATTAATGAAAAGGAAGGGCGATAGGTTTTAAACTCATCGCCCTTTTTATTTGCAAACGAAATTTCATAAATTTACATTATGAATAATCTTTTAGACAGAATCACCATCGACACCAAAATCTGTCATGGCAAAGCCTGTATAAGGCATATGCGCTGGCCTGTAGAAGTCATAATCGATTTAATAGCGGCAGGTATGTCTTTCGATCAGATTATCAGTGATCATCCCGAATTGGAAAAAGATGATATTTTGGCTGCCTTAGAATACGCTAAGGTTACGCTATCAGGAAAATCTTTGTCAGAAGTGAATTGATGCATTTCCTCATCGATGTTCATTTACCCATCCGATTATCCAAATTTTTTAATGATCAGAGTAATTGTAGTTCTGTACATGTCAATCAAATACTGCAAAAATGGAATACCAGTGATGCCGACATTTGCAAGTATGCCGATCGGCATTCAATGGTTGTAGTCACAAAAGATACCGATTTTAAAAGCTCGCATTTTATAAATAAAACTCCCGAAAAGGTAATCAGGGTAATTCTTGGAAATATTGGGAACGATGAATTATTGCTATTAATGAATAAGTATCTGCCTTTTATTTTATCAGTCTCAGAGAAGGAACGCTTTTACATTGAACTGAGCCGGGAGCAAATAACGATTATTGATTAGTTGTATTAATCATTAGTTCTCTTATGCAACAACCAATACCATCCCAAATTAAAAGCGATAACAGCGTGATTAAATAATGTTGGCGCCAAACCATAATGTTTCTTCATGATGTCAAAGCGCTCCTTCAGGCTTTGGCGGTGCCTTTTTTTGGACATACCCCCTACCAGGTACTTCGCGACATATTGATGCGTATTGACGATGGTTTTTGCTTTTTTTGCCGCGTTCAGTATCCAGTCAATATCGGCGCTTAATTGATATTGCCGGTCAAACGGTTCGGCAATAGATCGCTTCACATAAATCGCCTGGTGACTAACGCTCATGCCGTATTTAAAGCTTTCCCAGGTAAATTTTTCCGGCGCTTTGTGCCTGCGCCGACCGAGACTTTCACCTTTTCCATTGATCATCTCGGTTTCGCCGTAATAAATGTCAGCATCTTCGCCTGTAGCAAACACTTTGGCGACGGTATCGTTCGCATAAAACTCATCGCCGGAATTCATAAACAGCACATAATCGCCCGTTGCCGCAACGAGGCCTTTGTTCATCGCGTCGTAAATGCCTTCATCCTTCTCGCTGATGAGTTTGCTGACCTTTTCCTTGTATTTATTTATAATATCGATAGTTCCGTCTGTTGAAAGGCCATCCACAATGACATATTCTATATTCGAATAAGTTTGCCCCAGCACTGAAAGCATCGTCCGCTCTATATCTGCGGCGTTGTTATAAACGATGGTGATGACTG
>Ga0070660_100003425_pt1 | contig 10911 bp, 7 predicted proteins | sample KBSC33metaG_FD_64670 | JGI IMG/M metagenome (GOLD analysis project Ga0070660, IMG submission 64670) | Corn rhizosphere microbial communities from Kellogg Biological Station, Michigan, USA - KBS C3-3 metaG | ecosystem: Host-associated > Plants > Roots > Rhizosphere > Soil ... | reverse complement strand
ATTTCCACCTTGGGACAAGGTGCAGTTCTAACGGGCGCTGCTGCATTGGTGATGGAAAATTATGATACTCTCCATCAGATTGGTAGTGTAATGAAAATGGAAAATACGGAATCGGACAAAAAAATAAAAATCGCTTGAATACAAAACAACAAAAACAACAACACATCTATTTTTAAAGAAAAAACAAACGCAATGAAAAAAATCACTCAAAAATTACTGCTCAGTACTTTCCTTTGCTTTTGCGCCGCAATATCCTTTGCGCAGCAAAGAGAAATTACAGGGACAGTAAAAGACAACAATGGGACGCCGGTAGCGAATGCTTCGGTAATTGTAAAAGGCACCAAGAATGGTACAGCTACAAATTCGGATGGTAATTTCACAATTCCGGTAACCGGTTCTAACCAGGTTATCGTCGTTAGCTCTGTAGGGTATAAGCCGAGCCAGATTACAGTAGGACAAAATGGTCATTTGGTATTTACATTGGAAGGCGGTACGGGCGCTATGCAGGAAGTGGTTGTAACCGCTTTAGGTATAAAGCAGCAAAAAAGATCCTTGGGATATGCCACTACTACTGTTTCCGCAGATGAAATTACTAAAACAGCCCCTACTAATTTTGCAGCGGCATTATATGGTAAAGTGCCCGGAATGAGAATTGCCTCTGCACCCGGTGGTTCCACCAGCGGTGTAGCTATCCAGTTGCGTGGCATTAGTTCCATCACAGGCAGAACCCAGCCACTAATTGTTATGGATGGGATACCTATTCACGATGGTACTTTCGATAACACCAACTATTGGGGTGACCAGCGTCTCAGAAGTAATGGGTTAACGGATCTGAATCCTGATGATATTGAAAGCATTACTGTATTAAAAGGCGCCTCCGCAGCTGCTCTGTATGGTTCTGAAGCCACAAACGGAGTTATACTAATCACTACGAAAAGTGCCAAAGGGAAAAAAGGATTTAATGTTGACTACAATTCTACTTATTTCCAGGACAGAGTAGCTTATTTGCCACAATTTCAAAATGTGAGAGGAACAGGTTTTAATCCGGGGTATGGCATCTACGGTTCGGATGCTGACGGCTTTGCCCATTATACTTTAGACGGTACCGATTATCGTACTATGGTTGCTGGTTCTTTAAGTTTTGGACCCGTTTTTGACGGGAAACCTATTCTTAGCTGGGATGGGGTGGTTCGTCCATATTCCGCTCAAAAGAACAATTGGGCTGCATTATTTCAGCACTCCAATAATACGGTTAACAACCTTGCTTTTTCAAATGTGTCTGAAAATTCCAGTACCAGGTTCTCAGTTACCCAAAACCATTATGAAGGAACCAGCCTGGGTTCAAAAAACGACAGGGTTGCCATTAACCTGAACTCAACTTATAAATTCGGATCAAAATTTCGTCTTAATGTAATTGCAAATGATATCTGGCAAAAAGTGCATAACAGACCTTATTCAGATGATAGGTTGATTAACAATTTTTCCGGTATGATGTCTGCTTTTGATAACGGGGCGTGGTATCAGAATAAATATAAAACTAGTTTAGGATATAAATATGTTACCGGAAGCAATCAAAGTTTGACACCCAATGAAAATTTAAAATTTGGTAATCATAGAAACGACCTTCTTGATTATATGTGGAATGTGAAAACAAATAACCTTGACGAATATAACAATCGCTTAATAGCAAGCGCTACCGCTTTTTATGATATTACTAAAGGTTTAGAATTACGTGGCAGAATTTCGACTGACTGGACTTCAGGCAAAAATGAAAGTAAAAATTCTTCCAGTATTCCATTGGTATATGGATATTCAGGATCCTACGGTATAGGTACAAATAATTATGCCATCTTATACGGCGATTTACTGTTAACTTATACCAAGAATATTAACGATGACCTCACGCTGAAAGTTATGGGAGGATATACAGCCGATAAAGAGTCTTCATACTCCACAAGCGTAAGTACAAATGGCGGATTGACAACTGAAAACAGGTTTGATTTGACTTCTTCTGCAAATCCTCAATATTACAGTGGTTCAAACAGATCCTATATAACTAAAGACGCCTATATTGGTACGATAAACGCAAACTACAAAAACTATCTTTTTGTAGAGGGAACCGTGAGAAGTGACAGGACTTCAACCATGAATCCTTTGCAGAATTCATTCATATATCCTTCCGTAAATGGATCATTCGTATTTTCAGATGTGTTGAAATTGCCTGCGTTTGTTAACATGGCAAAACTCCGTGGTTCCTGGGGTATTGTGGGTAACTACCCAGGGGCCTATGCAGCCAACGTAGCATACAACCTTGGTAATCTGGGCAACCAGGGATCGGGGTCTTCCACGCTGATTTCGACAGTTACCACCGGCCAGTATGGAAATGATAATATAAGGCCTGAAAAAAAGCATGAAATAGAATTTGGTTTGGAAGCAGGGTTCCTTAATAACAGGGTAAATCTTGATTTGGCATACTATAATAATAAAGTTGTTGACATGATATTGCCGCTTCAGATTTCTCAATCTACCGGAGCCGGCAGTATTTTATCTAATGTTGGAACACTAAGAAATTATGGATTAGAAGTTGCCTTAAACGGAACCGCAGTCCAAAGAAGAAATTTCACCTGGGAAACAGGAGTAAATTTTAGTTTCAACAATAATAAAATCGAAAAACTAACAACAGGTTCCAATGAATTGATTCATGCGGATTATGATGGTAATGCTGCAGTATTAAAATCTGTAGTTGGCCAGCCTGTGGGCGATTTTTATGCACACCCGATAAAAACGGATAGCAAAGGACAACCGATTGTAAACGATTATGGTGATGGCACCCTGGATTATCAATTGGATGGTTCTAAATTAGTGAAATATGGCAACTCCCAGGTAAAAGCAGTGGGAGGATTTTATAACTCCTTCAGCTATAAATCTTTTTCGTTGGAAGTATATACTGATTTCAGGATAGGTGGCTATGTAATGCCCACAGGGTTGAACTGGTTGACTGGCCGTGGCCTAACCAAGGAAAGCCTGAACGGCATGGATAAAGCACATGGTGGCCTTTCTTATTATCTTGATTCAAAAGGATATGGTGTTCAAACAAACGGCACTACCGGCCCTAATGGTGAAAAGGTGTATAATGACGGTATGTTATTGAAAGGAAACCTGCCGGATGGCACAGCAAATACACACATTGAATCATCGTCTGTTTATTATTGGTATGTATATAATTGGGGCGGCCCACAATACAGCAATTCCGAATATTTCAAGTACATAGTAAAAAATAGCTATTGGAAAATGCGGGAAGTATCATTGACCTACAATTTACCCTTAAGCATAGCAAAAAAAATAAAAGCAAATAAGCTACAAGTTTCCATATTTGGCCGTAACCTGTTCTACTTATACAGGACAATCAAAAATATGGACGCAGAACAGCTTACAGCGGGTTTACAGTGGAATTCTTCACTAACTGATGCAGGAACCAACTTTGCCACAAGGACATTTGGTGCATCTATTAAAGCCAGCTTTTAATTTTAATTTTCAATTTAAAAATACAGTAATATGAAAAAAATATTTTTAATAATAGCGGTTATTTCTGCTGCAGGATTCTCATCTTGCACGAAGAAGCAATTTGCTGATGCATACCCTAATCCTTCAAAAGTTTCTACAACAACTGTGGAGAAACAATATGCGGGTTTTTTATCATCTGATTTAGGTTATACCATGTATCAGTATTGGAATTATTTTGTGGTAATGCAGAATACCTTTTTACCATGGTCTCAAACAGATGCTTTGATAAACACTCCCGGAAGATATGTTCCCGGAGCTGCAGCTATAGGTACAAAGTGGTCCACTTATTATGCTTCTTTAGCACAATACAAGGAGTTTGTGAGACTCTATAATGCTTTAAGCCCGGACGATCAAAAAGCTAAAAGGATATATTATATTTCCGCTACTATTTATTTCTACGATAAAACCCAAAAAATGGTGGATTTATTTGGAAGCATTCCATGGTCTGGCGCCGGGTTGCTGGGCACTAATAAAGGCGATTATGTTAAATCTGAACCCAAGTATGATGATGCTGCAACTATTTATACAACGATGCTTGATGACCTAAAAGGGTTTTCCGATGAGCTTAATACAATTCAGCTAACACCGGCAGTAACCACCATTATCAATACACAGGACTTTATCAATCATGGTGATATTACCAAATGGGAAAAATATTGTAACTCTCTTCGGGTGAGGATGTTGACAAGAGTTTCGGGAGTTGCTTCGTTCCAATCACGTGTAAGCAGTGAAATTGCCGCTATTGTAGCTAACCCTACTTCCTATCCGCTGGTGCTCACCAATGCAGATAACATTCAGATTAAAGTACTGGATCCGACCACGGGCGTAAGTAATGGTAGCGGTACCGGAGCTGGTGCATCATTTTATACTGGATTAATTGGCTGGGGTAATGCCGATAGAGCCGGCAAAGTGATGATAGATTCGATGAATAATAATGGTGACCCAAGAATAAGATCTATGTTTGAGCCTGGTGATAGCGCTAAACCGGCCGGGACTTATATAGGTTTAGATCCCTCATTGGATAATACTACCGGAACAGCCATCGCAAACAGCGGTGTCCTTGCCCGCTATAACCGTTCTACCTTGTCCCAGAATATTTATATCCCGGGCATGATAATCAATGCTGCCGAAGTCAATTTTCTTTTATCTGAATATTATTTGAATGCAGGGAATGATGCTTCTGCAAGATCAGCATATGAAGCAGGTATCAATCAATCTATTCAATATTATTATTGGCTGAGAACAATCAGCAATGATGCAACAAATACTGCATCATTGATTGCGCCGACAACTGCTGAAATAAATGCTTATATAGCAAGTAATGGAGTTGCCTGGGAAAATGCAAACTCTACTGCAGAAAAATTGAACAGGTTAGCCATTCAAAAATGGATCAATTATAATGTGTTGGAACCTGATGAATGCTGGGCTGAAATAAGAAGGCTAAAGCTTCCCGCTTTGAATTTTGTAGCTGATAATTCAGGTCTGCAATCTGTACCTCCCAACAGGTGGGTAATTCCTTCAGATGAAATTACTTATAATAGTACCAACTATGCGGCAGTAGCGGCGAATGACAAACTAAGCACCAAGATATTTTGGGATGTTAAATAATTAGAGTATTTCTTCCTAATAATAACCGTTGTAGTAAGGCCCTTACTTTCGTAATAAGGGCCTTATTTTTTTAGGGGATGACTATATATTGCAATACTATAATTATGCAAAAGTCCTTGTAGTTCTACGTATTTTATAATTTTTTTTATATTATTATTTACTTTGAAATAGTGATACTATATCATTCAATTTGACGTTGGATAACAAATTCACAACCCGACTTACTTTTTTTAATTAAATTTCCTAACCATGAGAATAATCTTACTTATTATTTTTTTTCAGTTATTTTTTATTGATGCCTTTTCACAGTCAAATTATCAACCAGGCCTGATACAGAAAATTGACGGCGAAATTATACATGGTTGGATTGATTATCGGCAATGGGAAAGGAACCCGAAGAAAATATTATTTAGGGAAAAGATGGAAAATGAATCTCAAATCTATTCTGTCAAGGATCTTAGTGAATTTGCGGTTACAGGTGAGGATACTTATAGGAAAGCAATCGTTACAAAAGATATGCGTCCTGTAGAGCTTACTTATTTAACAACTGATACACAGGATACAGTTTTAGCGGATACAGTTTTTCTAAGGGAACTTGTTAAGTCTGCTGAGTTGAGTTTGTACGAATTAAATGATGAAAAACATCACTTCTACATTCAATATTCAACAGGCGATTATAACGAGTTAATTTATAAAGTGTATTTGTACGAAAATGGTCTTGAAAAAAGAACAACCTATCGGCAGCAGTTGCTCACGTATCTTCCAAATAGCAGGCAGGACTATGATAAAATTTCTTTTAGAATAAATAATGCCAGATACGTAGAGAAAGACCTTATTGCGATTGTAAGATTGTTAGATAATGAGGCCGTAAGTGCAACTGCAAAAGCAAAGAGTGAAAAGAACAAGCCCTCTTTTTTTATTTCAGGAGGTGGGCAGGTTTCTTTTATTAAATTTAAAGGATTTCCTGACATATCAGATTTGAATTATTCAAAAAAAGTTACACCTGCGATTAGTATTGGTATGGATATTTTTTCAAAAAGGAGCCTCAGCGACTTTATAATCAGGTTTGAGTTAACTTATTCATCATTAATTTATGAGGGTGATAAAACTGGAGCAGACAATTTTATGGCGCCAATAAAGGAACGCACTTATTCGTTAAAATTAAATAATGTCACTCCTTCAGTTGCATTTCTTTACTCTTTTTTACAGAAGAAGGACTCATATAAAGTCTATGCCGGGGTTAAAATTGGCTATAACTTTACTTCTTATCCTGTGAATAAATATGTTGAAACTGTACCCTCTACCGGTACGAGCCGGACAATTAATGATGATTATGTATTTGAAAAAAAATGGTTGAGTGATTCCGCAAATCTTGGAGCTATTATAAGTAACAAGTTTGGAGTAAACATGTCCTTTTCTGTTTTGGGATCATTCTCTAATTATGTCAACTTTTCAGTGGCTCCAAACATTTTTTGTGGTAGTGTATCCTATCATTTCGGGCATAACTAATATTGAAGTAACATAAGCGGTGAAAATGGTAAATTAATCATTATTAGCATTTATTAATTTTTTCTCATAATCAAAAAAGATTTCCAATCTCCCCGGTTGGATTTCTTTTTTAGAGTTTTTACGCTTTGTCCGGCGAAAGAACCCAAAAAAATATAGAGCGGATAAAGCCAGTAAGATTTATATTTGAAATTCAAGATGCCTGATTTCAATTCTCTCTAATTTTTGAAAATTCAGCAATGAAAAAATTTAATTTATTTACTGTAACTGTAATAATGCTTTTCGCAATATTTATTACCGGATTTTCTATGTTTGGTAATGTAAGTGAAGAGAGTTTATATATGGATCAAAAGCTGCAAACGGGCGAAGAACTGGCTAAAATTTATTGTTCCAACTGTCATTTATTTCCTTCGCCATCTTTACTTGATAAGACAACCTGGAAAAAAGGTGTCTTGCCGAATATGGGTTGGCGGCTTGGCATTAGAAAGCCTGGCGACGATCCTTACGCTGGTATGGAAGAGGACGAAGCTCAACTTGTTCAGGCCCAAAATATATATCCGTTAGAGCCTCTCATCACTAAAGAGAACTGGCAAAAGATAGTTGACTATTACCTCAAGGCAGCCCCTGAAAAACCATTACCACAAAAAGGAGTACTACCGTTCGAAAATGAATTGAAAGGATTTCATGCCGAAGAAGTCTTTATTGGAAACAAAGTAACTCCTAAAACCTGCATGGTAAAATTTGATTCCGCAACTTCTTTATTATATGTGGGTGATGCCAACAATGAACTTTATGCAATTAATAATGAACTCCAGTTAACAAATTCGTGGAAAGTAAAAAGCCCGCCCGTAGATGTTGATTTCCCTGTTCAGGGAGTTCCCAGGGTTCTTTGTATCGGATCTATTAGTCCTTCAGATAAAAAAGAAGGAAGTTTATATTCACTTGGCAACGGCGCTACAGCCTCAATGGAACAGATTCATGATTTTGAAAAGCTTGCGCGCCCCGTGCAGTTTGCGGAAGCAGATTTAAACGGTGATGGCAAAAAGGATTTGATAATTTGTCAATTTGGCAATCATACCGGCAAGCTGAGTTGGTTTGATGATGGTGATCCAGAGAAAGAGCACGTTTTAAAAATTCAGGCTGGTGCCCGAAAAGTTGTGGTAAGAGATATGAATGGAGATGGCAAACCAGATATTGTTGCGCTGATGGCACAGGCAAAGGAAGAATTATTGCTTTTTTTAAATGATGGAAAAGGGAACTTTACTGAAAAAATTATTGCGCGATTTCCGCCTGTATATGGGGTTAGTTATTTTGAATTGGCAGATTTTAATCAAGACGGACACCCTGACATCTTATTAACGAACGGCGATAACTGGGATCTATCCCCAATAAAAAAATATTTTCATGGGATTAGAATATTTATGAATGATGGAAAGAATAATTTTAAAGAAAAATTATTTATTCCATTTTATGGAGCAAGCAAAGCAATGGCTTATGATTTTGATGGTGATGGCGACCTTGATATTGCGGCAATATCATTTTATGATGATCCGGATAAGCCTGAACAGTCTTTTATGTACCTGGAAAATAAAGGCAATTTGAAATTCACAGCATCCACAACAAAATTAGCAGCTAACGGTAAATGGTTAACAATGGATATTGGCGATATTGATAAGGACGGCGATACAGATATATTTCTCGGGTCATACATATATAGCATGGGAGAGCTTACTAAACTTCTTTATAAAGGTGTTGAAACCTTTCCTCAAATACTTGTTTTAAGAAACGAGAAAAATAAATAAGTGTTATTTAGTAAGCAGTTGATCATCTTTATTTACTGCTGACCGGTTTCGTCTTTTTCCTTGATAGGGGTTTTAACCTTGCAACGGCCACGTGTACCCGATTTTTTTTTCTTGTAAAAAATGAAAATAAAGAAATCACTATTTTAATCTTTCTCACAGCAGACAAACAAATAATCAGAATTTCTATTCAAGATTATAGCACTTTCGGAAGAATTGCCTTTCGAAAATTCAACTCATTTGTTCAAAAATATCAACTGTATTTTTTTCTCAGCAAGTTCATCATATACAAATTTATATCCCATTGGTTGGCTATAGGTTCACCCGATTGTGGCAATGGAACCATATAAGGAAAAGGGCCAAATTCCGGGCTAATGGTTAGTATCTCATTATTATTTTTCTTCTTACGTTCCGCTATTTTATCCCACCATGCAAGGTGTGCCTGCAGAGCCTGCTGCCACGCGGTTACGCGCGGATCTGGAACTTGTGGCCCTTCAGTATAACCTACTCTTGCATGCAGGTGTTCCGTTCTTTCAATAGCGAGGTTTACGGCTTCAGATTGGTCTTCAAGAAACGATTCTGATACGCAAACCCAATGAGAAATGTCGAGCGTTATTTTCAAAGAAGGAATTTGTTGTAAAATATTGTTTCGTGATGTGAGCAGCAAAAGAAAATTTGTTTCTATGTGTTTCATGATAGACGGCAATTCCTGTTTCTGCCGAAAATTTTTCTGCGGCTTTTATCAAAGAATGATTTTGTTCAAAGCTGAAAAAATCTTTGCCTGTTTGAGAATTAATTTTTATCGCTTTATAAGGTTTTATTTTTTCAAGCCACGCGCAATACAAGTCATAATGTTTTGAATAATCTGCTTCGTAAGTATCGTAATGTTGCGGAATCAAAGGCATGTCATGTTTTGCAGCAAGATTCCATACCTCATCCATTGTTTGATTTGGAAAATCGTGAGGTATCCCAAACTCAATTCCATCATAACCTGCTTTTTTTGCTTTTGGGAAAAAATCTTCCCAACTTACGTTTTCGGAACCCCATTTAGGGCAAAAGAATTTTATGTTCATAGTTGATAGTCTGTTTTATTTGTAAATGATACTTTTTGAATTATTATTCTATCGTTCATGTTGTAATTTTTTTTGAGTAAAGTTTGTAAATAATACTTTGGCCTTTTATCAAAGCCTTATCTGCATTGAGTTGATAAATGTTTTTATTTATTTTCAAAAAATGTAACGCATTTGAATAAAGTGTTGAAAATTTTTCATCTGCTACAAGTGTGATATCCCTGCAGGTATTATCTGATAAATCTTTTAATTCAGTCCCGATCATCAATCCGCTGAGGTATTGATAATTTTCTTTGGGTTGCTGCTTGTTGAATAAATTATTAGTCCTCACGTGAAAAATACTGTTCAGCAAATTGTTATAAAACCCTTCTTTAACACCTTTCTCAAAACATGGATTTACAACGTTTGAAAATATATTTTCTTTTTCTATAGAATTTGATAAAATACTTTTTGTAGCAAGTAAATCAAAAAGTTCACCGGTCATATAGGTTTTGAAATCTGTTATGATCCCGTTTTTTGTAACGATATGTTTGGAGTGCGTGCCGGGTAAAATAAATAATTGTTCTTCGTCTGTTTTTTTTATTTCACAGCCGGCTATAATCGTTTCTTCGCCACGCATCACATCAGTTGAAGACCTTACGCCGGAAACAAAAATCATCTCATGCTTAAATCTCGCTGAAAATGCTACAAGATGAATTGATAAATCATTTCCATCTGTTTTAACCGGAAGCATTTTATAATCCAACTCCATCATTCCGATAGCTGATGATGCCATTCCTGAAATGATTACCGGAACCCCTGATAATGGAAAGCCGCATTGCGATGAAAGTTCCGGGATATAACTTAACAAGACAGACTCATAAAATAAAAACCTGTCGTCTGATGAGCTTTTTTTCCACATTTCGTACGTAGCCGCAATGCCTTGCCGGGACACAACCGTAGCCATTACATTTTGTGTTTCAGGTTCGATTACCCGCAACCGGAACGAAGAAGTGCCCCAATCGCAACTGATGAATGGATTCATGATAAAGATTATTATACAATATCAAATAAAAAAATGGGTTTAAAAAACCGGCCGTGCGAAATTAAAATCTTTAATATTTATTGTTTTGCTGCTGCTGGCATACCTCAATCAAAAATGTCCCGCAAAAAAAATTTCTGAAAATTAATACCTTATTCACTTTTCGTCCTGTACTTTTATCTTTCCTTTTAAGGGAATTAATTTTTATATGTTTGATTACAGACGACCTTTTTATAGAAAAATTCTTGTCTTAATTAATGTTTTCGTACTTATTGCATATTTGTTTGTTTGCATGGTACCGTTCGTCAATACAAGTACAGAATGGTATTTTGCATTACCAGGA
>Ga0070660_100003423_pt1 | contig 10914 bp, 9 predicted proteins | sample KBSC33metaG_FD_64670 | JGI IMG/M metagenome (GOLD analysis project Ga0070660, IMG submission 64670) | Corn rhizosphere microbial communities from Kellogg Biological Station, Michigan, USA - KBS C3-3 metaG | ecosystem: Host-associated > Plants > Roots > Rhizosphere > Soil ... | reverse complement strand
CGGCACCTACTCGCTCACCTTCGAGCTCCAGGGTTTTCAGAAGGTGGTCAGAGATCGACTCGTCCTCGACGTCGGCCAGACGCTCACCGTCGACGCGACGCTGCCGATCGCCACGCTCGCGGAAACGGTGATCGTCACGGCGGACGCGCCGATTGTCGACAAGCAGTCGACCAGCGTCGGCAACGTGCTCACGGCCGCGAAGCTGACCAGCGTGCCGACGTCCACCGACATGTGGGGCGCGCTCGGTCAGACGCCAGGCGTGAGAATGAGCGGCTTCGACGTCGGCGGCAGCCACAAGATCCAGTCGACCGGCTACGACGCGTTCGGCATCGTCGGACAGGTGCGCACGATCACGGAGGGCGTCGACACCACGGAAGGATCGAGCGGCGCCGGGTTCTACCAGGATTACTTCGCGAACAGCGAAATCTCTGTCAGCGCCGCCGGCGGCGACGTGACCGCGAGCACGCCAGGCGCGCTCGTGCAGACGACCGTCAAGAGCGGCGGCAATCAATTCAAGGCGCTCATCAACCAGGCGTATGAAGGGCGCGACTTCGTCGGCAGCAACGTCGACGCCGAGAGCGCCGCACGCGGATTCACCGGTCAGCCGAACGTGCTCTTCTGGGAATCGCACGGCGACCTCGGCGGCCCGGTGCTGCGCGACACATTGTGGTTCTTCGGCGCCGCGAACCACTTTCACATCGACAAGATCATCTCCGGCGTCCCCGAGTCGGTCGCGACGGACCTGGGCCTGGTCGACGATCTCACGACCAAGGAGACGTGGAAGCCGGACAGCGGCGACACCATCAGCGGCTACTACCAGCACCAGCACAAGCAGCAGCCGCGGCGCGGGCTCGCCGTCACGCGCGGACCGGCGTCGACGCTCGTGCAGAGCAGCTATGCCTGGATGTACAGCAGCCGGTGGCAGCGCGTCTGGAGCAACCGATTCTTCACCGAAGCCAGTGCGGGGCAGTGGGGCTACGACTTCCCGCTCGTGCCGTCCACCGACTATCACGTCAGCCCTCCGAGAACCGATCTCGTCACGGGTGTGGATACGGGCGCCGGATTCACGCAGGGCGGGACCGCCGGACCGACGACGTCGAATCCGCGCAAGCCGCAGGTGTTTGCCTCAGGCACCTATTTTCTGCCGACGCACGCAGGCAGCCACGACCTGAAAGCAGGCGTCGAATGGCTGGACGATGCGGGAACGTCGGGTGCGACGGGGACGTCCGGACCGATTCTGTACCTCGATGCGAACGGGCACCCCAGTCAGATCCGGCTGACAGACGTCGGCGATCCGGCGACGTTCGGCAGCGCGTGGCTGCCTTCGACCGACGCGAACCGCCACGTGTCGCTGTACGCACAGGATCGCTGGGCCGTCGGAAGTCAGGTCACCGTCACTGGCGGCGTGCGCTACGATCGCCAGCGTCCGTACTACGAAGACTCGACGCGCGCGCCGGTGCTCGTGGACATCTTTCCGGCGGTGACGACTCCGGGGCGCAGCCTGTTCGTGCGCAACAACGTGGCGCCGCGCATCGGCGTCAGCGTCGATCCGACCGGATCGAACCGCTCGGTGCTGAAGGCGTTCTGGGGCCGCTACTACCACAACCTCTCGACGTTCGCGAGCGTGAACCCGGGCGGCACGAATACCAAAACATTCCTCTTCAACGACCTGAACGGCAATCAGCTGTATGACGGACCGCAGGAGCTGGGAGCGCTCGTGGCCTCGAGCGGCGGCGCGACGACGGCGCTCGACACGTCGTTGAAGACGCCTCACACCGACGAAGTCGATCTCTCGTATCAGCGTCAGCTCGCCGGCGAATCGTCCGTGCGGCTCGCGTACGTGCGAAAGATGACGCGCGATCAAATCGCGACCCTGAATGCGTCGTGGGACGGGCAGTTCATCGCGCCGGTGACGCTGCCGGTCACGCTGCGCAGCTATGACGGCGGCGTCGAGGGCGCGCAGCCGTTCACCGTGTATGACGTGCCGGCGTCGCTGCGCGGCATCGTCAACAACGTCACCGGAAACGTGCCGGCGTCGGCCGGAGGTGGTGCGGCCAACTACGACACCGTCGAGATCGCGTTCAACGCGCGCGCGGCTGCGTCGCTGTATGTGGACACCGGCGTCGATGTGACGTGGAAGAACGATCTGCGGTCGCCGGCGAACACGAGCAACAGCCCGCTCACGCAGGCCGACCCCATCGCGTCGGCGTACTACCAGAACGTCTATCCCGCTGTGGGCCCTCGTCAGCGCTCGAGCGTCTGGGAGGCGCACGCGTCGAGCCGGTACGAGCTGCCGTATGGCGTCGGCATCGGGGCGAACGTGCGCGTCCAGAGCGGCTGGAACTACGCGCGCGTGATCTCGGTCGCGCTGCCCAACGCCGGGACGCAGCGCTTCTGGCTGGAGCCGATCGATCAGCACCGATCGCCGACGGTGCCGCTCGTGAACGTGCGTCTCGACAAGACCGTCAGCGTCGGCCGGTATCGCCTGACCGGCATGCTCGACGCCTTCAACGTGATCAACTCGAACGCCGTGACGAATTTCAATCTGGTCAACGGCGCGAACTTCGATCAGATCAACGGTGCGCTCGACCCGCGCACGTTACAGGTCGGCATTCGGTTCGCGTTCTGACGCCAGGAATGGGGTCGTACCCCTTTTTTGTGGTGCGCGGGTGGCACCACGAACGGCTGCGGTTGTATGCTCGTTGGATGTCATCCAGCGGAACACTCGATCGTCTCGTCGCGCGCGGCGACGTGCTGACCTCCTATGCAGACGTTTTGACGCCGGAAGCGGTCGCCGCACTCGATGCGCTGGCGCACTTTGATGCAGACCGGCGGTCCATCATGGCCGCGCGCGTCGCACGCCGCGCCGAACGGTTTCGCGACAGACGGCGAATCGAGTTTCTCGATCCCGAGAGCCTGATTCCGCGCACGCGGATCCGCGTGCAGGAGGCGCGCGACGGCCGCTTCACCGGCAGCGCGATTCCCGCGGATCTTCAGCGTCAGTGGATCCAGGGCACCGGCCCGGCGGCGAAGCCGCACGGCACGGTCGCGTCCAGCATCCGCAACATCGCGCACGCACTGCTGTCCGGCGCGGACGGCTGGATGTTCGACGGCGAAGACGCGCTTGGTCAGATCGAGACGATGTCGCTCGACAACCAGCGCAATCTGAAGCTGGCGATCGCCCGCGACGCCGTGTTCCTCCGCGCAGCGGAGGAGGTCGCGGTCGAAATGAACCGCTGGGCCGAGGGATTCTTCGGCCGCCGCATCGTCGACGACTGGCGGACCCAGCTCGATGCGACGACGCTGATCTTCCGTCCGCGCGGGCTGCACCTCGACGACCGGCATATGCGCCTGCGCGACGCGGCCGGCTTTTCCGCGTCGATCGTCGACGTCACGCTGTTCATCGTCAACAACCACCACCGGCTTCGCGAAGCTGGACGGTCGCTCGTGCTCTATCTGCCGAAGATTCAGACGGCGGAGGAAGCGGCGCTGTGGGGCGACATGCTCGACGCGCTCGAGGCGCATGTCGGCTTGCCGCAGGGCAGCATCAAGGCGTATGTCCTCGTCGAGCAGCTGGAGGCGTGCTTTCAGCTGATGGAGATTCGCGCGGCGCTCGGCACGCATTTCGTCGGCTTCAACACTGGCCGCTGGGATTACATCAACAGCGTCGCCGATGCGATGGCCTGGGACGATCGCATCGTCCACCCGAACATCGACGCAATCACGATGACGTACGGCTACATGCGCCACTACGAGGATCGCGTGCGCCGAGCCGTGAACACGCCGGATCGCCAGGGGCAGTACGCGCTCTGGCAGGGCGGCATGGAGCCGAACATTCCGGTCGGCACCGCGGCCGGCGTCGAAGCGGGAATGAAACGCGCCATCAGCGGCGCCGAGCGGGAGCAGCGCGAAGGCGCGAGCGGCAAATGGGTGGCGCACTGGAAGATGGTGCATATCGTGCGTCCCGTGTGGGAGCGCGCCGGAGAGGCGAATCAATTAGGACGCGCGTTTCCGCCGCTCACCTATACACAAGCGGATGCCGACGGCTTGACGTCGTTCGAGCCGGCGCCGCGCACCGTCCGCGGCGCACGCGATCTGCTGAGTGTCGCGCTGCAGTACGGCAACGCTTTCGGACAGGGCATGCAGGCGGCGGCGCTCAAGCCCGCGGACTTCTTCGGCAACGACGACATTCTCTATCTCATGGAGGACATGGCGACAGGCGAGATCCGTCTGAGCATCCTCTGGGAGTGGCTGCACAAGCGTGCACGGTTCACCGAGGACGATGCCTCGGGCGTGAAGGCCGGCGATGCGATGACGGTGGACCTCTTCGCGAGACTGCTGACCGAGGAGTACGGCAAGCTGCGCCGCGCCGCCAACCGCGACGTCCATGACGACTCCAAGGAGACGACGCTGCCGATCGCGCGCGAGATTGCGGAGACCTACGTCACCAGCCAGACGAAGCTGCCGTGGTATGTGGACCTGCTCAACATCACGCTCGGCAAGCACACACTGCCAGAAGCGCGGCGCCGGATCGACCTGCTGAAAGCGGCGTTCGAACGTGACGGTACCCGGATTACGGAAAATCTGGACTTCGCGTGATCGCGATGACGCTCGGCTAAAGCCTTCGCGCTACGCGGACGTGGAAGCCTTCGCGCGACGTGGACGCTTTCGCGCTACGCTGACGCGGAAGCCTTCGCGATGCGAGGACGAGGAAGGCTCGGCGCTACCGTTCTATCTGGAGGACGAGGAAGCGGCGACGAGCACCGGAGTCGCACGATAGACGTCCGGCCAGAGCCGCTTCAGATCGTCGATCTTCGGCAGGTCGTTGATGGCGATGTACGGATCGCGTGGATTGCGCGTCAGAAAGTCCTGGTGATACGTCTCGGCTGGATAGAACGTCCGGTCGGGTTCGATCTTCGTCACGATCGACTTCTTGAAAATGTGCGTCTGATCGAGCTGCGCGATGTATGCGCGGGCAACGTCCGCCTGCTCGGCGGTCGCGGGGAAAATCGCCGAGCGATACTGCGTGCCGTAGTCAGGCCCCTGCCGATTCAACTCGGTCGGATCGTGGACCACGGAAAAGAATATCTGCAGGAGCCGTCCGTAGCTGATCTGGCGCGGATCGTAAGTGACCTGCACCGATTCCGCATGGCCGGTGCGGCCGCTGCTCACGAGTTCGTACTCCGCCGTCTTCTTGTCGCCGCCCGTGTAGCCCGACACGGCACTGGTGACGCCTTTGACGTGCTGAAAGACACCCTGCACGCCCCAGAAGCAACCACCCGCAAGGACCACCGTTGCAGACGAGGCGCCGTCCGGCGGGACGTCGACGGCTGGCGCGGGAATCACATGCGCGCGTTCGTCGAAGGCAAGCCCGCGTACCGCGAGCCGCGCGGAGAGCAAAAGCGCAGCCGCCACGACCACCGTCCGGACCGTCAGCCTTTTCGTCATCTATCGATTATCGGTGATCGTTCATTGTTTCGCGGTCGTCGCTTTCGGACGTACGGCGTTGGGCAGCGCCAGCCGGTTGTCGCGCGTCACATAGCTGATCTGTAGGTTGTACCCGTTCGGCGTCGTCGTGTGATAGCTCTTGAACGCAGCCGTGTGAATTTCGTCGGGCACGTAGGTCCCGTCTGGACCGAGGTGGCGGCTCGACGTGTCGATCTGCGCTTTGAGCCCGCGCTTTTCGAGCTCCGCCTTCACGCCATCGGTATCCCAGGGCGAGATGCCGAACGAGATGTGATCGATCGACGCGCGGCGTACCGGCGCGTCGCCCGGAGCCGCCGCGTCCGCTTCGGCCGGGCGGCGCCCGCGCTGTCCCGGCTTGCCGAAGTTCGGGTCGAGCGGATTGCCGCCGCGGATGATCGCGTCGCCGACGTCGCCGATCATGCACTCGTTCTGGCTGCCTTCGTCGTAGGTCGGCTTCCAGCCGAGGAGATTGCAGTAGAACGACACGCTCTCCTTGTAGTTCGTGACGCCGAACGAGAGGTGGTCCAGCCACACGGTTTTCCAGCCGGTGGATTCGAACGGCGCGGGAGCCGCGAGTTTCGCCGCGGCCGGCGTGCGGCGCGCCTTCGCGAGGCCGTTGCCGTTGCTGATCTGCAGCGCGAAGCCGTCGGGATCCATCACGTGAAAGCTCTCGAATCCTTTGCCGTCGTTCTCGGCGACCGGATTGAGGCCGCGCTTGCGAAGCTCCGCCTCGACGTTCTTCGCGTTCCATGGATCGACGACGAAGCAGAACGACTCGACGATCGCGTGCACCGGACCGCGTCCGTTGGCGGCGGGCGCGGCGTTCGCCTCCATCGACCCTGCCGGCGCCTGCTTGAAGATGACCGATCCCCAATTGCCGATGTCCATCACCGCCTGCCGGCCATCGTCGCTGCGGAGCGTCCATCCCATGAGGGCGTTGTAGAACGCCGCTTCCTTCTGGTAGTCGGCGACACGGAAGGTCAGATGATCGAGCGCGACCGTCTTCCATCCGGTGGGTGCGAAGACTTCCGGAATTGGTGTGGTATTGCACGCGGGCGTGCCGGGCGTCAGCATGCAGCGTCCTTGCGCGAACGCTGAAATGGGTGCGGCGACCGCGGTAGCGCCGAGCGCCTGGAGGAGCGCGCGACGCGTGATCGTTCCGCGGCGGCAGTCGTTCAGCAAGTTCGCGAGCACGTCATCCATGGAAGCTCTCCGATCGGTCAGCGCGCCTGGTGTCAGACGCTGGAATGGAGGGAAGGATAGAGAATTCGCTCGAGCGTGTCCACTCGAGGCTGGATACCCGCGCGCGTGGCGCGCCTTTTGCCAAAGACACTCAACATGATTGATTTGTACAACGTGCGGACGAACGCGCTGATCGGCTCGATCACCGATGCGGACCTGCAGCTGTTGATCGACGCGCTGGAGGAAGAATCAGCCGACGATCGCGACTATTACATCGACGCTGCGACCATCGATCTCATCGCCGACGGCCGTGCGTCGGACCATCTGGTGAAGCTGCTGCGCGAGGCGCTGGGCGAATCGAGCGGCGTTGACATTCGCTGGGATCGACGGGCCTGAAGTCACGCGTCGTTCTCGCATTTCCTCTTCGCCTTTCGCAAATCTGTGCGTGAACGTCTGCTGCTGAGCCAGCCGCCTTGACATATTCCCATTAAGGAATATGATTCAGCAATGCCGCGCGCCGCCACCACCTCAGACGCGTTCAACGCAATTGCCGAACCGCGCCGGCGCGACATCCTCGAATTTCTCGCAGCCCGGGAACACGCCGTTGGCGACATCGTCGAGGCGCTCGACCTGGCGCAGCCGTCGGTGTCGAAGCACCTGCGCGTGCTCCTGGAGGTCGGCCTCGTGGCGGTGCGCCGCGATGGACGGCAGGCGTTCTATCGCACGAACGCCGACGAGCTCAAACCGCTCCACGAGTGGACGAGCCGATTCGAGCGCTACTGGCGGCGTCAGCTGACGCGCGTGAAGGAACGCGCCGAACGGCAGCACACGGCCCCGAAAGACACAACGAAGGAGGAACAATGACCGCACTCGCACCAGCCCTCGATCACCTCTCGCTCGACCTCACCGAGGAGATGCTCGTCCACGCGCCGGCGTCGGCCGCGTTCGCCGCGCTGCTCGAAGAGCTCGGACCGTCAAACCGTGGCCACAACGACACGCCGATGCCGATGATCCTCGAGCCGTGGCCCGGCGGGCGATGGTTCCGCGATCTCGGCAACGGCAACGGCCATTTCTGGGGACACGTCCAGGCGATCAAGTCGCCCACGCTGCTCGAGATCACCGGTCCGATGATGATGTCCTTCGCCGTCGCGTCGAACCTGCAGTACCGCCTCAAGGAAATCGACGGCGGCACGCTCATCGCGCTGCACCACACGGCGCTCGGCTTGTTTCCAGACGGCTACCGCGAGCCGCTGGCCACCGGCTGGAAGCGCATCTTCGATCGAGTGAGGCGGCGTTTCGAGCAGGGTCCAGGCGCGGCGGCGCGCGGCTGAAGCGTTCGCGCTACATCGATCTGGAAGCGCTCTAAACAAATCTCTTGTTTCGACAACAGGATGGAGAGGACAACCATGGCTCTGATCGACGGACTGCTCCAAGAGCTCGACATGGAAATGCAGACGACGCGGCGCGTGCTCGAGCGGGTGCCGCAGCACCAGCTGGGATGGCGGCCGCACGAGAAATCGCGATCGCTTGGCGGCCTCGCGCTGCACGTCGCCATGACACCTGGTTCGGTCGCGCAGCTCGCCAGCGCTCCGTCGCCGGCGCAAGTGCCTGACTTCGCCGCGATGGAGCAGGAGCCGAAAAGCGCCGCGGAGCTCGTCCCGGCGCTGGAGCAGAGCGTGGCGCAGGCAAAACAGTTGCTCGGGGGATTGGACGATGCCGCGCTGTTGGCGACGTGGCGGCTCGCGCGCGGCGAGCAGGAACTGCTCGCGCTGCCTCGCATCGCGTTTCTGCGCTCGATCATGCTGAACCACTGGTATCACCATCGTGGTCAGCTGACCGTGTACTTGCGGGAGTTGAACGTCCCCGTGCCGTCGATCTACGGCCCGAGTGCGGACGAGAATCCTTTCCCGGGTGAAGCGGGCTCACGGCCGGCGTTGCGGAATTGGCGCAACGCTCAAGCCTGCCGTCGGAGCATGACGATGGCGCCGGCGAAGGACGCGACGGTAAACGCGCCAAAGCAAAGCGCCTCGACGGCGATCCAGCGCGGGTCGCCCAGTCCGATCGTCGCGAATCGCATGACGTCGACGTGCCAGGTGATCGGGTTCGCACGCGCGACCATGCGAAACGCCGCCGGCAGCGGCTCGACCGGGTAGAACATCGAGCTCGCAAACAGGAGCACGAAATAAAAGATGGACGTGACGGTATTGAAGGCGTCATTCCGCCGGATCGCCAACGCGAAGATCGAATAGAAGAAGAACCACCCGGCGGTGCCGACCACGACGGACGCCGCGAGCAACGGAAACCCGACGGGCCGCAGTTGCACCCCGAGCAGAACCGCTGCGAGCACGACGGTCATGAACGCCTGCATCAGTCCGATCGCCACATTGAAAAGCACTTTGCCGAGCAGGTACTGCGCCCGGCTAATCGGATACGTCAACATCTCGTAGAAGATGCCGTTGTCGCGGTCCATGAAGAACGACCACGCGGTGTTCGACGCGATGCCGAAGCCGGCCATGCCGAGGACCCCGGCGAGAAAGAACGCGTAGTAGTCGACGGGCAGCTGCGCAAAACCGAGCGCCTTGTTCATCCCAACGCCGAAGACGAGCAGATAGCCGAGGGGATACACGATGTCCCAGAAGATGAACAGCGCGTTCGACGCTCGGATCTTGCCTTCCCGATACACGACCGCGGCGAGTGCGCTCACGACACGCCTCGAGGCGCAGACGATGCGTCTTCCGTAGTCGCCGGCTGGTTTTTCGTGAGCTCGACGAACACGTCTTCCAAACTCGCTCCGCCAACCTCGAGGCGGAGGACGCGGCCGCGCGAGGCGATGGCGCTCACGACAGGGAGGATGCCCCCTTCGTCCTCTCGCAGCGTCAGTTCGACGGTGTTTTGCGTAATCGCCATTCGCAGCGGCTGCCGGGCGGCCAAGTCCGCTTCGATGCCCGGCGGCAGCCGATCGAAAGTCACGGTCACGTCGTAGACGCCCTTCGACAGCAGTTTCAGGGTGTGCAGATTCCCGCGCGCCGCCTGTTTGCCGCGGTTGAGGATGAGAATGTCGTCGCACAGCTCCTCGGCCTCGCTGAGGATTTGTGTCGTCAGTACAATGGTTCGTCCTCTCTCCGCTTCCTGCCGGAGCTTCTCCATCACGCTGCGCTTGAGCAGCGGATCCATGCCCGTCGAGAATTCGTCCAGAAAAACCACCGGCGTGTCCACCAAGAAGATCTTGGCCACTTGGACGCGGCGCCGAAAACCGCCGCTCAAGTCCATCGCTTTCCGGTGCGCTTCGGAGGTCAATCCAAAGTCCGACAGCACGCGCTCGACGCGCGGCTGGATGGCTGACCCGCGCAATCCGTGAAAACGCGCAAAGGTGATGAGATTGTCGCGCACGGAGAGGAACAGCTCGACGGCCGTTTCCTGAATCACCACGGAGATGCGCCGACGTACTTCAAGGGGAGCCGCCGCGACATCGTGGCCCAGCACGGTAGCCTGACCGCCGGTCGGTTTAGACAGCGTCGACAGCACACGCAGGAGCGTCGTCTTGCCCGCGCCATTCGGACCGAGCAAGCCGAAGATCGAACCCCGCGCGACATCGAATGTCACATCATCGAGGGCGCGCACCGGCGGATGACCGGCGCGGGTGTACCACTTGACGAGGCCGCGAACACCTATGGCCGGATCAGACATCGCTCCAGCGTACGTCGGATTATGGCGGCCGGCGCGATCTTACCGACGCAAGCGCCGACCGATGATCGTCGCCATCGGCAGCCCGATGCAGATCATGAGGATCACGGCGCCGACGATCGACGGCTGCAGCCGCAGCGGGCGGTGCGTCACACGGCTCAGGGGCAGGACCCCGAGATTCATCACGAGCCACACGAACGTGCCATATAACGGACCGACGATCATCGGGCGACGGGTGAGCACGCGGAAATTCTTGGCGAGTACGAAGAAGACCAGGGTCCACGCGAACGCGATCGCATAGTGGAGCGCGAGGCCCAGCGCCGCCGTGGCGGCGCCGCCTTGAAACGCTCGCGGTCCGAGCAGGCCGCTGGCAATCCCCTGCAGAATTTGTACGGGGGTGACGTTCGCCGTCAGCGGGTAATACGTTACGGCGGTCGTCACGTCGAGCGTGCCTGCGACGAGCCATGCGAACAGAATGGTGCGCACGGCGCCGCTCGATCGGGAGGGCGTCGAGAGGGCAGTCGTCGGCATGGCGGGCGATGATATCACCGCGCGAGCGCGCTGCCGCTCCATGCGTCCACC
>Ga0070660_100003421_pt1 | contig 10914 bp, 8 predicted proteins | sample KBSC33metaG_FD_64670 | JGI IMG/M metagenome (GOLD analysis project Ga0070660, IMG submission 64670) | Corn rhizosphere microbial communities from Kellogg Biological Station, Michigan, USA - KBS C3-3 metaG | ecosystem: Host-associated > Plants > Roots > Rhizosphere > Soil ... | reverse complement strand
TCAAGACCGACCAGCCCGATCAGATGCCGTCGGGAACCTCCGCGCTCACCACGCGGGTCAGCGACGTTCTCAACCAGATCGCATCCCGCCTCGGCGTTCCCGTCGAGCGCATTCTTTCAGCCAATCCGTCGCTTGCTCCGGTCGCGCACCAGCGTGCCGTGGCGGAGATGCCGCCCGGCCATGGGCCGACAGCCCCACGGCCCGGCCAGCAGATCCAGGATCCCCGCCCCGCGGTCGCGACCGAAGCCGGCAATCGCACCGCCCCGCACGACCGAGGGAACAGGGCGCCGGGCCGTGCGTAAGCGTGTTCGTCAGGATTCGAGCGGAGGACCTCGCATGCGCTTCATGAAATTGGCTTTATGCTTGGCTGCCGTTTGCGCCGGATCCTCGGTCGCGCGCACGCCGCAATCCGAACTGACCGTGGTCACCGCCGGCAACGAGCAGGGCCTCAAATATGGGGGCACATTGCTGTCGCGGCCGTTCGGCGCCCAGCTGGTCGACACGATCCGGATCGTCGGCACCTACGGTTCCGCGCGCGAGCGTTATTATCTGGTCGAGGGGAGTGCCGGCGCGAATTGCCCGGCGCGCTATCTCATCGTCACCGCGCGCCCGGGCCAGCCGCCCGCGCTGTCCGCGCCGTTCGGCACATGCGGCATCGGCGCCACCGTCCGCCCGAGCGGCGGCGGTCTTATGATCACGGTCGCGCCGGGCCCGACGGACCGGCTGCCGATCCGGTATTTGTTCGGACGCGCCGGCCTGCGCCAGCTCGACCTGCCCTCGCACAGCCTGACGATCGCGGCGGGTGCGCCGGGTTTGCACTGTCCTGCTCCGCACGGAACGATCGCCACAGACTTTGCGGCGACCGAGTTCGATCGCGTGCTGCCGGTCTATTATCGCTCCAGCGGGAATTTGCGCCACGCTGAAATCGCGCCCGACACGTTGCGGGCGATGGTGGCTAGTCTCGCGTGTCTCTCTTCCATTGACGGCGAGGATCCGACCGTGGCCAAGGCGGCGGTCGCGCTGTTCGCGAGCAAGCGTTACGGCGATGCCTCGTTCGCCGCGCTCGACCAGGTCGCCTCCATGCCCGGCTCGGACCCGCAGATGCGCGCCTCGGCCCGCGCCTTCTCGGCGACGATGCATTACTTTGTCCTGCGGCGCGAGGCTCTCTAAGCCATTTGAATAGAGCCTGATTCACGCTTTCGGCGGAAGCGCGAGGCGCCCCCACCAAAAACGATCAGGCTCTAAGCGTTCCGATTAGCGACCTCCGCCGAGCCGGGCGGTAGCATGCTTCCATCTCGACTGGATGGAGTCTTGCAATGACCGGCGTTTCCGCAGTTCAAGCTAGTCATGTCTCGGTTTCGGGCGGTAGCGGCCCAGGCAGCTATACGGTGAAATCGGGCGATACCCTTTGGGACATCGCCCGCGCGCATGGGGTCTCGCTGTCGGCGCTGGAGAAGGCCAATCCTCAGATCGCCAATCCCGACCTGATCTTCCCGGGCCAGCATATCAACCTGCCAGGCGGCGGATCGGCCGGCGGCAGCGCGGGCGTCGGCGGCACGGCCCATGCCGGCGGCGGTACCGGCAATGTCGCCGCGATCGCGGAAAAATATCTCGGCCAGAACGCGTCGTCGCTGAAGGGCAACCGGAACGACAATCTGCCGATGAACGCCAATGTTCCGTCGAACATCTGCTGCGCCAATTTCGTGTCGGCGGTGCTGACCGAAGCGGGCCAGCTTCCCGCCGGCCTGCACACGGATTCAGTCTCCCAGCTCAACAGCACGCTCCGCACGCGCGGCTGGACGCCCGTCAGTGCGGCGGATGCCAAGCCCGGCGACGTCGTGATCATGCAGGGCGGCGGCATTTCGCATACGGAGATCGTGTCCGGGCCCGGCCAGATGATCGGCTCCAACAATGTCAACGCCGACGGCTCGCAGCGCATCTCACATAACAACCTGAGTTACGCACTCAGCCATGGCGGCGTGATCCTGCGCGCGCCGGCGAGTGCCGGCGGCGGCACCTCGACCGGCGCCACGAGCCAGACAGGCGCGGCCAATCCCTCGGGCAACGGCACCCACCAGGAGCGGATCGATCAGGCGATGCGCTATTTCCAGAGCCAGGGCTGGACCAAGGCGCAGGCCGCGGGCATCGTCGCGAACCTCGATGCCGAAAGCGGCATGGAAGCGGGCATCCGGCAATATGGCGGCGGCCCGGGCTATGGCCTGGGGCAGTGGGAAGGCCCCCGCCAGCGCGACTTTGCGCGGTGGGCCGGCCACGATATCCATGGCTCGTCCTTCGCGGAGCAGCTTCGCTTCGTCCAGCACGAGCTTACCACGACCGAGGCGGGCGCGGGACGCGCGCTCCACCAGGCGACCGATCCCCGTACCGCGGGATCCACCGTAACCCGCCTCTACGAGCGTCCGGCCGACACCGCAGGCGAAGCGGTGCGGCGTGGCGAGCGCGCGGTCAGCATCTACAACCGCTGACCCTCAAAAGACTGTAGCCTCCGGCTTGCCCGGCGGTCCTTCCGCTTCAGCGCATCGGCGGAAGGATTGCCGGGCAAGTCCGTCCGGAGCCTGATAGTCCCGGGAACAGCGGTCCGGTCCCGCGCATTGGAGGCGTCATGATTTCCTTGCTGATTCTGGCTGCGGCTGCCGCGCCCGAAATCGTCGGGTGCAGCCTGGACGAGGTACCGGTCGCGCATTGCACGATGACCGATACGGTTGCGCATGACGGCTCGCACCGCCTGCTATTCCAGGCAGGGACGACGCGCATCCTGTTCGCCGGCCGATCCCAGACCGGCTGGTGGAGCGGCACGCTCAACGGCAAGCCGGCAATGGGCTATGAGCGCAATCGCGGCAACGTCGTGTTCAGCACGACCGACCTGAAGCAGAGTTTCGCCTGGTGGTATCCCCGCGACGAGCACGGCACGTATTAGAGTTTGAACAGGCTCTCCGGCGCACCATATTTGGCGGGCCAGCCTTCCCAGGCGACATCGGTCGGCCCGATCGCGCTGTCGACCACCACCCATTTATCATGGTCCTGGCGCATCAGGGCGGCATAGACGCGCGACACCATGCCGTGCTCGGCCGCTTCGGCGCGCGACGTGCCGGCATAGCTCAATGCTCCGCCGCCACGATCCTCCATATCCGCAAGCAGGAACGCCCAGCGGCCGCTGGCACGCAGCTCGCGCACCTTGAACAGGACCGGCTTGCCCAGCGCCTCGCTCACGGGCTTACGCGCCGCGTCAAGCAGCGCCGCGCGCTGCGCGTGATCCTGCACGCCGGGCGCGGCCACCATTGCGGTCGTCATCGCGATCATCTCCATCAAGAACGGCATGTCTGCCCCCTTAGTCGGGTTTCATCAGCAAACGACAAGGCCCCCGAGACGTTCCTCCGCCTCGGGAGCCCGGCCGCGCGGGTAAAAAGGTCGGCTCAGATCGCGTGCGCCAGCGCCGACACCTTTGCGCGCTCCGCGGCATGGGTGTGGCCCAGGCTGGCCTCATCCGCCAGATCGATCAATATCCCGACCGTCAGAAAGCTGGTCAGGACGGAGGCCAGTTCATCCAGGCTCGGCATGCTGCTGCCGGGGCCATAAAGCTGTCCCGGCATGGTTGCATTGAGATCGGCCTGGGTGGCAGTTTGGCCAGTCAGCACCGAGTTCCAGCCCGTGTCGTTCGGCTTCTCTTCCAGCACGAAGCCATCGCGTGTCATCGCGTCGATCAGCGTGCCGTTGTTGCTCATGTTGATCGAAAGGTCACCGAGTGTGTTCTGGCTGATTCCGTCGACCACGATCGCCTGGTCGCCCTTGGTGATCGTCACCTTGCTCGCGACATAGGCATCCGGATTGGCTGAATATTGCTCGGTATTGATCGTGATCTTGGTGCCGTTGCCGAGCGTGAAGGTCGTGGTGCCTGCGAAATCGAAGACATGGTGTCCGTTCACCTCGACATGGGGATCGCCCCAGATCCTGGTGGTTTCGCCGCTATTGGCGTTGACGATGTTGATCTCTGAATTGTTCTCGTTGAGCTGCAGCGTATAGCCATCGCCGAGATCGATCGAGGCGTGGCCGTCGGCGCCGGTGCTCGCGGTCCAGCTCGCCTGCGGCTGCGGGGCAGCGGCGGACTGAGCGGTGACCGCCCACAAATTCGGGAATTGGCCGAACGCGCGGGGGCTGGCGCCCAAGGGATTGAACGCCCGGCCGAGAATGCCGGCGGCGACGACGAATTCGGCGCCGAGCGCGGCGCGGCCGGACGCGTTAGCGGAAAAAACGGAGGCGTTATTGGTGATCGCGGTCATCGCAAAGCTCCCCAAAGCTGGTTGGTAGGAGCAAGAAGACCATATTTCCCGAATATGAGCGCTCAGCGTTACGATTAGTCGCGCTAATCGAAGCGATTAGGCGTTCGTCCAACCGCCCCGCCACCGCAGGCTCGATCCGAGCGCGGCCACACGGTCGATAGCGAATATCATCCCGGAGTAACGCACGCTATCGCCGCACCCGGTTGACCCGTCGAGAAGGATTTGAGGATGAACCGAGTTTCCGTCGCGGCCGCTCTGATTGCCACCATATTCCCCTATGCCGCGGCGGATGCCGGCAATCCGATCGTCCAGACCCGCTTCACTGCCGACCCGGCGCCGCTTGTGCACGATGGCGTGGTCTATCTTTATACGAGCCACGACGAGGACGATGCCGAGGGCTTCAAGATGCTCGACTGGCGTCTCTACAGTTCGACCGACATGGCCAATTGGACCGACCGGGGGGCTGTCGCCTCGCTCAAGACGTTTCCGTGGGCGGTGCAGACGAATGACGCCTGGGCGCCGCAGGTGATCGCACGCGGCGGCAAGTTTTACCTTTACGTGCCGATCAGCGTTGCCGGTAAACCTAAAAACGTGATTGCGGTGGCGGTGGCCGATCGTCCCGAAGGGCCTTTCAAGGACGCGCTCGGCAAACCCCTCATCGCGCCGGCGTCCGACAATATCGACCCTACCGTCTGGGTCGACGATGACGGTCAGGCCTATTTGTATTGGGGCAATCCCGACCTTTGGTACGTGAAGCTCAACAAGGACATGGTGTCCTACGCCGGTCCCATCACGAAGGTCCAACCTCGCATCACCGATTATCAGGAAGGGCCCTGGTTCTATAAGCGAAGCGGCCATTACTATTTGGCGTTCGCCTCGACCTGCTGCTCGGAAGGCATCGGCTATGCGATGAGCGACAAGCCCACTGGCCCCTGGACCTACAAGGGACCGATCATGGACCATGATCAGCGCGCCACCGGCAACCATCCCGGAATCGTCGATTATAAGGGCGGTTCATATCTGTTCGGGTTCAGCTACGAACTCAATTTTGCGCTCACGCCGATCCATCACGAGCGGCGATCTGTGTCCGTAGCCAAGTTTGACTATAATGCCGATGGGACCATTCCCAACCTTGGCTGGTGGGATAAGACGAGTGCCCCGCAGATCCAGGCCCTGAACCCGTACAATCGCGTCGAGGCTGAGACGATCGCCTGGACGTCGCGCATCAAGCGCGACCGAGACCGCCCTTATATCTGGGCGCCGGGTGTCACCACCGCGCAGAACACGCGAACGGGTGTGTACGTCACCGGTGTCACCGATCGCAGTTACATCAAGGCCGCGGGCGTCGATTTCGGCAGGGCTGGTGCCAAGACCTTCGTTGCCAGCGTCGCCAATGGCGTTCCGGGCTCCGCGATCGAACTGCACGTCGATCGCATCGATGGCCCGCTGCTCGGGACGATGGAGGTCGGCGCTGCGGGCACGAGCGGACAATGGCGGGAGAAGGCTGTCGCCGTCGTCAATGCAACCGGGACGCGAGACCTGTATATCGTGTTCAAAGGCGAAGGAGCGCGATCGCTGCTGGACTTTGATTATTGGTACTTCACGCATTGACCGAGTTGCGGCAACGGGCGACCGGCGATTCGGCCCGGCACACCATCGTCCAGACCTTGAATAGCGCCTGATCCACGCGCTCGGTGAAAGCGCGAAGCGCTTCCACCAAAAACGATCAGTCTCTAAGGACCGAGCATTCCGCCGGCGAAGGCGATCCGCAGCGCTTCCGACAGCGTGCGCACGCCCAACTTCGCCATCACGTTCGCGCGATAATATTCGACGGTGCGCGTGCTGAGATCCAGTTCGTGCGCGATCAGCTTGTTGGGCCGGCCGTCGATCAACTGCGCCAGCACCTCGCGTTCGCGCACGGAAAGCGACTCCAGACGCGCGCGCGCGGTCTCGGCGCCCGCCTGATCCTGCACCGCGCTCTCCAGGCGGACATAGGCCCTTTCGATGACCTGGAGCAGCATGCGATGGTCATACGGCTTTTCGAGGAAATCGAACGCGCCGCTGCGCATCGCATCGACCGCCATCGTGATATTGGCGTGGCCGGTTATCATGATCACCTGGAAGGCGGTCCGATGATGCGCAATCTCTGCCAGCGCCTCCATCCCCGAGACACCCGGCATCTGCACATCGAGCAGAACCACGCCGGGCTCGAGTTCGCCGATCGCCGACAAACAGGCATCGGCCGAACTGAAGCTGCGGATCATCGTGTCGGTGCGCAATCGAACGAGGCCGTGCAGCGACTTGCGCACCGACTCGTCATCGTCAACGATATAGAAATGCCTGATCACGCCGCGCTCTCGCTCTCCTCTCGATAGACCGGCAGGGTGAAGGATACGATCGCGCCCCCATCCGGCGCATTATGGGCGGCAAGCGCGCCGCCGTGCGATTCCACGATCCGGCGGCTGATCGACAAGCCTATTCCCATTCCACGATCCTTGCTCGGCACGAAGGGCGCGTGGAGATTGGCAAGCACATCGTCCGGGAAACCGGGGCCCCTGTCCTGCACCGTCACGCGCATCAGCGCCCGGTCCGCCGTCTCGGCCCGCAGGCTGACGACGCGACGTTCGGAGGGCAGATCCCGCACCGCCTGCGCGGCATTACGCAACACATTCACAAGCACCTGCTGGACCTGGACTCGGTCGACGATGATCGTCCGCGCCTCATGGGCAATGTCCCATATGGTCCGCACCTGTATTTGTCCAACGAACGCCAGCGCGACGGCATCACGGACGATTTCCTCCAGATCCTCGACGTGGAATTCGACATCCCGCTTGGCCATAAAGTCGCGCAGGCGGCGGATGATTTCGCCCGTCCGAAGCAATTCCCTGTTGGCGGCATCCAGCGCCTCGATCGCGCCGGCGTCACCCCCCGTTTGCAACAAGGTCTGTTCGGCTATGCCGAGATAATTGCCGGTCGCGGCCAGCGGCTGGTTCAGCTCGTGCGCAAGCGCCGCGGCCATCTCGCCCATGCCGTTGAGGCGCGCGATATGCGCGTAATCCGCGTTGAGCTGCTCCATCCGCTCCTCGGCCGCGACGCGATCGCTGATGTCGCGGATGAAACCGGTGAAGACATGCTTTCCGCCGATCCAGCTTTCGCCGACGCTCAGCTCGATCGGAATTTCGGTGCCGTCCGCCTTTCGCGCCGACAATATCCGGGTTTGCCCCGCCGCATGGCGATGGCGCGCGAGAAAGGCCTTGCGCTCGCCGGCTTGGATGGCCGGAATCAGCATCGAAATATTGCAACGGATCGCCTCGTCGGCGGGATATCCGAACAGACGTTCCGCGGCGGCGCTGAATTTGGTGATGCGCCCGCGATCGTCGATGACCACCATCGCGTCGGGCACCGTTTCCAGGATGGACTGAAGCTGCGCCCGTCCCGCCTTGAGCGCCGCCTCGCGCGCGTCGCGATGGGTGACGTCCAGATCGACGCCTATCACACGGACGAGCCGCCCATCCCGATCGTAAAAGCAGCGGGCGGATCCCTCGATCGCGCGCTGCACGCCCTCGGGGATATGCAGGTGATAATGGAAGCTGAACCGATCGTCCTTACGATTCACGGCTCGGGCGATCCTGGTTCGAAGCGCGCGAAGATCTTTCGGCTCGATATAATCTTTCCACGTTTCGAACCCGATCGTCGTTCCCGGCGCCAGGCCAAGCCGTTGCTCGCCTCCCATGCTCCAGCTCAGCCGTCCATTCGCCAGATCCCATTCGAAAACGCCGAGCTCGTGCGCCTCGATCGCGAAACGCAATCGTTCCTCGCTTTCGCGCAGCGCCCCCGTCATCTTCGACATCGCATCATTGTCGCGCGACAATTGCCGGATCGCCCAGCCGATCAGTCCGATGACGACAAGCAGATGGAAAAGCGTGGCGAAGGCGTGCGCCGAGAGCGGCGTCATCATCCCGAGCCGCTCGACCCGCATCTCAATCGGCAGCTGGACCGCGGGCAGGATCAGGAGCGCGACCAGCGTCATCGCGATGGGCAAGCGTGCCCACTGCCCGCGCAGGCGCCCTTTCCAGAGCTCGATCGATGCGAGCATGCCGGCGCCGTAGCAGATCGTTGCCACCGCGATCGGCAAGGGCGTCGTCGTCAGCCGCACCGCTTGCGCCACGAGATCGTCCTGCAAAGCCAGCAGCGCGAGCGCCATCGCGCCCAACCCGATCAGCACGCAGGCCAGCAGAAAGATCGGCCATTGGTGGCGCTGGCGGCCGTCCAGCAGCCAGGCCGCGACGGCGGTGATGAGGATCAGACTGCAAGCGAGCAGGCCGGGGCGGCCGGGATGGGGTGAACCCGCGCCAAGCGCGTGCGCGAACAACAGCCGATCGAAGCCCGCCGGGAGATCGAAAGCATATTCGGCCAAAGCCGTCAGCGCGATCGCCGCCGCAAAGGCGATCAGCGAAAGGCGCAGCGGCGCGCGGCCACGGCCCGTCAGCAACAGCGCCATCGCCAGGAACAGATTGGCGAGCGTTGTCAGCGGCCAGGCGGGATAATCGGCAATGCCGAAACCTTTGAGAGCGAGAGATCCCGTCGGCCATCCGGCCAGCGTGAACAGGGACGCGATTCCGCCCACCGCGAACAGCGCCAGGGCCGACTTCGAGCCCAGGAAATCATGATCTGCCGCAGCCATAATCAAATCAAATCAACTCTACTCACGTATCCGCCGCGACCTTAGTCGCCGGACAGCTGCTCGCAAGCATCCAGCAGCGCATCTCCGTAGAACTACGGTAGGCGCTCCTCATCGGAGTTTAAAATGGTTGATCCCATGTGAAGCGTAACGGGAGCGGCGACATGCCGGGTGCTTGTGGCTGGCATGCCGGTCTTCGTGAACAAGGGGTTGGCGCGCGCCTGGCGACGATCCCAAGAGGGCGTTCAGGCGCAAGGGTCGGATTCAAATGCGAAATCTGCGTATCGGTACCAAGCTCATAATTTCATTCGGCGCGATAACGGTAATCCTGTTGGGCGTGGTCGGGTTCGCCGCCATGTCCCTGTCGCAGCTGGCCGCGGGCACGCGCCTGATCGTCAGCGATCGCATCCCGAAGATGAACATGGCGAGCGAGATCAATACCGCGATGGCCGATTTCCGCACGGCGGAAGCCGAGCATGCGCTCGCGAGCGATCCGGCGCAGGTCGCGGCGACGGCGGCCCTCATGAGCAAGACCAGGGCGATCGTGGACACGGATTATGCCAAGCTCGAGCCGATCGTGCATTATCCGATTCCGCGCGCGGCGCTCCTGAAGACGAAGAGCACGTGGGACGCCTATCTCAAGGCTGACGAAGGCATGATGGCGCTCGAACGGGCCGGCCAGAAGGACAAGGCGATCGCGACGCTCATCGGACCGATGCGCAAGTCCTACGAAGCCACTTCCGACGCTGCCGACGAATTCGTGGCCGCCGAGTTGGTCCTCGCCGCCGACACGGCCAAGCAAGCCGAACACACTTTCTCGATCGCCAAATTGCTGCTCGCCCTCGCGAGCACGATTGCGCTCGGCGGCACCATCTTCCTTGCCCTCACGCTGATCCGGCTGATCGCGAAGCCGCTGACGAGCATGACCCGGGTGATGGGTGAGCTTGCGGGCGGCAACATGCATGTCGACGTGCCGGTCGACGTACGCGCCGATGAAGTGGGCGAGCTTGCCAAGGCGATGTCCGGCTTCCGCGACCAATTGCGTGCGGCCGAAGAATCCAAGGCGGCGCAGACCGAGTTGCTTGTCTCCAGCGTCGGCAGCGGGCTCGAAAAGCTGGCAGCCGGCGATCTGACGGCACGGATCGATGTCGATCTGACCGGCCCCTTCGCCAAGCTCAAGTCCGATTTCAACAACGCGATGGAGGAAATGGCGCAGACGCTGACGACTGTCGCGCAGGCGAGCGGCGGCGTGCACACCGGCGCGGGCGAGATCAGTCAGGCATCGAACGATCTGTCGCGCCGGACCGAGCAGCAGGCGGCGAGCCTGGAGGAAACCGCGGCGGCGATGGACGAGATCACGACCACGGTGCGCGAGGCGGCGCAGACCGCGGCGCGCGCCAACAAGGTCGTCGTCCAGACGCGCCAGGAAGCCGAGCATAGCGGCGAGGTGGTCGGTCGCGCGATCGAGGCGATGGGCGGGATCGAGCGGGCGTCGAGCGAGATTTCCGAGATCATCAGCGTGATCGACGGCATCGCGTTCCAGACCAATTTGCTCGCGCTGAATGCGGGCGTCGAGGCAGCGCGCGCGGGCGATGCCGGCAAGGGCTTCGCGGTGGTCGCGTCCGAAGTGCGCGCGCTTGCGCAGCGTTCGGCCGATGCCGCCAAGGACGTCAAGTCGCGCATCACCGCCAGCTCCGAGCAGGTCGATGTCGGCGTGGGCCTCGTCAGCGAGACCGGCGCGGCGCTCCAGCGCATCATCGCCAGCATCGCCGAGATCAACGGTCTCGTCGCCGATATCGCGACCTCGGCCGAGCAGCAGGCGAGCGGCCTGCAGCAGGTCAACACGGCGGTCGCGGAGATGGACGGCGTCACCCAGCAGAATGCCGCGATGGTCGAGGAAGCCACCGCCGCGTCGCGCAGCCTCGCCGCCGAGGCCGA
>Ga0070660_100003413_pt1 | contig 10926 bp, 12 predicted proteins | sample KBSC33metaG_FD_64670 | JGI IMG/M metagenome (GOLD analysis project Ga0070660, IMG submission 64670) | Corn rhizosphere microbial communities from Kellogg Biological Station, Michigan, USA - KBS C3-3 metaG | ecosystem: Host-associated > Plants > Roots > Rhizosphere > Soil ... | reverse complement strand
CCGCCCGAGCAGCCGGTGCCGATCGTGTAGCGGACGTCGCCGTAGTTCTCGATCAGCCGCTCCTTGGCCATGATCAGCGACTCGGCCTCGGTGACCATGTTGCAGTTGTGGCCGGTGTTGTCGAGGGCGGTCGACATCACCGCGAAGCCCGCGCCGAGCGCGTTGACGTAGCTCGGCGTGTAGCCGGGAACCGACGGGATCGTGCCGCTGAAGTCGGCGAGCGGCGCGTCGCCGGTGCCGTAGGTCACGCCGCACCCGCCGCCGCCGGTGATGACGAGCTTGTGGTTCCACTGGGGCTGCGGCTTCCAGCGGCTCCAGTCCTGGCCGGGCGTGAACAGCGTGAGGATCTTGTACTGGTCGCGGTCCTGGTAGCCGAGCTCCTGGCGCACGATGAACGGCACCGTCATGCCGTCCTGCGTCGTCGTCGACGCGACGTCGGTCGGCGGGTTGGCCGGGTCGTAGGGCTGCAGGTCGGGCTTCGTCGGGTCGGTCGACTTGTAGAGGTAGCTGAACTGGGCCGGCTTGTCGCACTGCGCGTCGACCGCGCCGGCCTCGCAGACCCATGGGTGCAGCTGCGGCCCCGAGAAGACCGGCCCGCCGTTGGGGTGGTTCGTGATCGTCAGCTGCGCGCCGGTGGCGCCCGGTGCGGTGGCGACGAGCTCGTTGTCGCCGAGGGCGAGGCCGTCGACGACGCCCTCGGCCTCGCGGCCGCTCCAGTGATCGAACGCGGCGGTGACGTCACGGTCGCCGAGCTTCACGGCGAGGCCTGCCTTGTCGGCGCCCTTCGGCAGCTTGACCCCGACCAGCGCCTGGCCGTCGGAGATCAGGTCCGCGCGGTTCGAGAGCGTCCTGATCGCGATCGTGCCGGCGTGGGCCGTGGCCGGCGCGAGCAGCAGGAGGGCGAGGATGGCGATGCGTCTCATGAGGACCTCGGAACGAGCTTGACGGTGCGGGTCGTGAAGTAGCCGGCCGTGCCGTCGCCGTCGAGGCGCGACTGGGCGGTGTCCTGCTGGTCGGGATGCGGCGCGCCGAGATCGACCGGGAAGCTGATGCGACCGGCGGCGTCGGGCGTCACGGTGCGGGTGCCGTCCGCGGTGATGACGTCGACAGCGTCGGCGTGGCCGAAGAACGGCGGCGTCGTGACCTTCGTCGTGCCCGACCCGATCAGCGTCAGGCCGTGGCGGCCCGCGTGGCGCAGCTGGAGGAACTCGAGCGCGCGCGCCGGGTCGGCGTCGACGTGCCAGCCCCAGACGTCGAAGTGCGGCTCGATCGACTCGTAGGACAAGGTCTTCGGATCCGGCTGCGGGTGCGCGAAGACGTCCTCGATGCCCGGCAGCGAGTCGGCGAACTCGCGCTGGAACTCGGGGATGCCGTGGCAGCCGGGGCCGTAGTCCTCGTAGAAGTGCGGGATGCCGTCGGCGAGCAGCGCCGCGTGGAAGCTGACCGTGTCGCGGTGGACCTCGTTCTCCTCGGCGCAGCCGACGACGCTCGTCGGGTCTCCCTCGTAGACAGGGGTCGGCGCGCCATCGAAGCTGCGCACCTGCAGGACGATGTCGCGCAGGTTGGAGGCGAGGTCGACGGGGTTGTGGCCGCGCCAGCGGATCTTCTCGGTGGCGGGGTCGCCGTAGACCCCGAAGGGCGCGGCGAGCGTCTGCTGCTGGCCGCCCTCCTGGGCGGTCGAGCTGCCGCTGATGAGCCCGGTGACGGGCAGCGAGCCGTTGTCGACAGCGCCCGACATGCTCACCGCGGTCGCCCACGCGTCGGGGTTGCGCGTCGCCAGCGTCATCACGCCGTAGCCGCCCATCGACTCGCCGATGACCGCGCGCTCGGCGCGCGTGCCGTAGGTCCGGAAGCGCTGGTCGATCAGCGGGATCAGCTGGTCGACGATGTACGTCTCGTACATCGGCCCGCCGCCGGCGCCGCCGTTGTACCAGTCGCTGTACCAGCCCAGCCAGCCGCCGTCGGGCGAGACGACGATCGACGGGAAGTCCTTGATCTCCGGCCCGTACCACTGCCAGAAGCGCGTCTGGTCGCCCTGGGCGCCGTGCAGGTAGTAGGTGACCGGCCAGCGGCGGTCGGGCTGGGCGTCGTAGCCGGCGGGCAGGTAGACCCGGGCCTTCGCCTGGCCGCTGCTGAAGGCCGGCGTCGCGATCGTCAGCTCGATGCCGTGGCCGTCGTCGACGGACTGCTCGGAGGCGATGTGCGCCGGGTCGGCGGCGAGCGCCGAGCCGGACAGGGCGAGCGCGGCAACCGCGACGAGGAGGACGAGGGCTCTCACGGGCTCGTCGAGTACGCGGTCAGCGGGACACGGGCGAGGTACACGGAGACGGGTCCTTGGGTCGGGTCGGTCGGGCTGGTGCGCTGGTCGCCCCAGGCCGCGTAGAGGTATTGGTCGTCGAGGGCGACCGAGGAGAAGTCGTCGTTGCCGCCGCTGTTGCCGGGCGGCGACTGCGCGTTGCTGACCTTCAGCGGCGCGCTGAACGTGTGGCCGTTGTCGAACGACACGGTCGTCCAGTAGTCGTAGCTGCCGGGCAGCTGGCCGAGCAGCGCCTGGGCCATGAACACCTGCTGCAGCGCGGCCGGGTCGGTGTAGAGCGTCTTGTAGCCGACGCCGAGCACGCCGCTCGGCGAGTAGGCGATCCACGGCTGGATGCGCGGGTGCAGCGGTCCCTGCCCGATCAGCACCGGCTTGCTCCAGGTCACGCCGTAGTCCGACGTGGTGCTGACCGTGACGTAGCCGGGGTTGGCCGGCGCGTCCGTGGCGCCCTGGCCGCTCATGATCGCGAACGTGCCCGGGTGGCTCGCGTCCGCGGCGACCCAGTTGGCCGTGAACGGGGCCAGGTGCCGCGACCAGGTGGCGCCGTCGTCGCGGCTGGTCTCGAAGACGCCGCACGGGCACGTCGCGCCAGGGGCCGCCGAGGCGGTGTAAGCGAACGCGACCGCGCCGTCGGCCGCGGCGGGCGGCGAGTCGCCGGGCTGGTTGCCGCCGAGCTGCGGGTAGTCGTTCGAGTCGATCGCCTGGGGCGGGCCGAACGTCTTGCCGTCGTCGTGCGAGGCGACCACCCAGCGGACGGACCGCGGGAAGTCGGTCGCGCTGCCGTACACCGTTCCCGTGCTGGCGTCGACCGCGATGAACAGGCGGTCGGAGTGGCCGGTGTTGCGGCCGAGCAGCAGCTGCTGGGCCAGCGTCTGGTCGCCGGTCGCGAACGCCGGCTTGCTCCACGTGACGCCGTCGTCGCCGGAGCGCGAGACGTACATGTTGTAGTAGTCGACGCTGCCGGCGGGCGTGTCCCAGTAGCCGGCGCCGGTGTACAGGCCGTGCGGGCCGATCGCCGCGACCGGGTCGGAGCAGGAGTGGTAGGGGTCGTTGGACGTCGGGCCGGGATCGGCCGGGTCCGTGGCCCGGACGGAGAACGACGCACCGCGGTCGTAGGACGTGGCGATCGCGCAGCCGTTGAACGCCACGAGCAGCGGCGTCCCGTGCGGGCCGACGGCGATCTCGGGCTCGGCTCCGCCCGGGGTCGTGACCTTCTTCTCGAACCCGGTGAAGCCGTCGGTCGAGTCGGCCCGGGCGAACGGCGCGCCGACGGCGCACGCAAGCAGCGCAGCGACAAGCAGCCTGGTCACCCGCTGGCTCACAGGTCCTAGAACGAACCGTCCGGGCGGGACTTGCTCAAAGGCCGGCGGCTTCTGCCGATCAATAGACCAGAACCCCGACAAAGGCACCCCCGTCGCGAGGCGGGTCCGCAAAGCCAGGGGCCTCACGCAGGCAGCCCGGCCACCGAAGGAGCAACGGATGTCACCCATCATCTTCATGGCAGCGAGCGCGTTCGTCGCCATGTACCTGCTCGTCGTCGTCGCGTGCTGTCGCGCGGCGAAGCACGGCGACCCCAGCTGAACCAGACGTCGCCCGGCGACGCGACCCATGGACGGGTCGCAAGCGGCACGGATGCCGCGCGTCGCCAGTAGTTCGGCTCGTCGTCTAGGCGGGGCGCAGCGTGAGTCGTCCGTGTGTGGTCTTGCGCGCGCCCGAGCCGTCGCTCGCGACGATGCGAACGGCCGTCCGCACGCGGCGCGCGCTGCGCAGGGCGGCACGATGCTCGGCGCTGAGCCGCAGCTTCACACTCTGCCGGCGGCCGGCCGGCACGGCCACATGCCGGCGCGCCCACGTCTGTCCCTTGACGCTGATCGCGATCGAGCCGCTGCAGCTCGCCTTCGCGGCCTTCGGGCAGGAGATCGAGATCGCGAACGTGCCGCTCGAGCCCACCGTTGCGCTGTGGGAGCCGAGCGTCATCCCGGCGAACGGGGTGGAGGTGCCACCGCTCGCGCCGGCGACGTCGGCCCGGTTGGCCGCCTTCGGTGTCGGGGTCGTGGCCTTCACCGTGTCGTCGGATTGCCGCTGGTCGGAGAGCCCGGCGGCCGGGACCGGTCCGTGCACGGCGCCGGTCCCCTGGCTGCTCAGGGCGGCCGGCTTGGTGATCGAGCCGTAGGACATGCAGCTCACGTTGCCGGGGCTGCCCTGGAAGCACACCTGGCCCGCGTCGGCCGGCAGCGTCACCGTGAGCTTCTCGTCGCCCTTGACCCCGAACGCGCTGTCGGCGGCCGCCGTGGACAGGAGGTACTCCGTCCCGGCCGACGCTGCTGCCCGCAGCCCGTTCGGATCGAGCGTCTGCTCGGCGAGCTGCTTGCCGGCGCCGTCGTAGACGACGAGCTTGTACGGCGCGAACACCGGCGTGAAGGCCTCCTCAGTGCCGCCCTTGTCGAGCAGCTCGACGAACTGCACGCCCGCATCCCCGCCGGATCCGGCCAGCAGCACCTCGTTGACCTTCTCGAGGTGGAAGGTGGCCTGGGCGGCGGCCGCCGGCAGCAGGGCGCCGAGCGCGACGGCGACGACAAGGATCGGTCTACGAGAGCTCACGTACCGCACGACGCCTGCGGTCGCCCGGTTCTTCCCGCGACCTAGCCGGCGGCCAGCGAGTCGATCCAGCGGTTGAGCCTGCGCGCCTCGCGGTTCATGAGCTTCGGGTCGCGAAACGTATTGGTGAGAAGCGCGATCCCCTGGTAGGAGGCCATCAGGGCGACGGCGAGCTCGCGGGCGTCCTTCCGGCCCATCTCCCGGAACTGCCGCTCGGCCCAGACGATCGGCAGCTCGAGCAGCTGCGCGCAGGTGCGATCCAGGCCGTCGGTTCGCTTGTCGAGCTCGGAGCACAGGCTGCCGAGGGGACACCCTGACCGTGCGACATGCTCGCTCTGGTCGGCGAGTGCGCCGACCAACCCCTTCAACCGCGCCTGGGGGCTGCGGTGGCGCTCCAGCGACTCGAGCAGCGCGCGGACGTCCTTGGCGCTGCTGTCGATGGCCGCCTCGACGAGCTCGTCCTTGGTCTTGAAGTAGTAGTAGACGTTCCCGACCGGGACATCGGCCGCCTCCGCGATGTCGGCGATCGTCGTCTTCTCCACGCCCTGCTCGTGGATCACCTCGCGGGCTCCGAGGATCAGCCGCTGACGCTTGTCCGGTGCGACGTTGAGGGCTGAGTCAGTCATCTCACCAACAGCGTAGCGCGCGTTCTGCTAGCCTCACGATTAAGTCAGTCAACTAACTCTCAAGGGACGCGCGCATCATGTCTTCAATACCGGCCCAGGCCGAGTCCACCCCGAGCCCGTCGCCGCTCCGCACGAGATTGGGTGTGCTGACGCTCCTGCTGCTGTGCGGCATCCAGTTCCTCGACGTGGTCGATTCGTCGATCACGAACGTCGCCTTCCCCTCGATCCAGCATGCGTTGCACTTCTCGCAGCAGAACCTGCAGTGGGTGGCCAGCGGCTACCTGCTCACCTACGGCGGGTTCCTGCTGCTCGGCGGCCGGTTGGCCGACCTCCTCGGCCGGCGCCGCATACTCGTCGCCGGGCTGGTCGTCTTCGGCATCTGCTCTCTCGCGGCGGGGCTGGCGACGAGCGAGGGCGCGCTGATCGGCGCCCGGGTGCTGCAGGGCGTCGGCGCGGCGATGATGGCGCCGGCGGCGCTCTCGATCCTCACGACCACGTTCGGGGAGGGGGCCGATCGCAACACCGCGCTGGGCGCGTGGGGCGCGATCAGCGGACTGGCTGCTGCGGCGGGCGTGTTCCTGGGCGGGGTCCTCTCCGAGGGTCCGGGGTGGAGGTGGGTGTTCTTCGTGAACATCCCGGTGTGCGCGCTCGCCCTCGGTGCCGCGTTCCGGTTGCTCGGCAGCGACCGCAAGCGGGCTCCGCTGGCTCACTTCGACACGCAGGGTGCGGTCCTGGCGACCGGCGGGATGCTGCTGCTCGTCTACGGCCTGATCAGGGCGCCGGTCGTCGGGTGGGGGAAGCTCGAGGCGATCGCGCTGCTCGCGGGCGCGGGCCTGACGCTGGCGCTCTTCATCCTCAACGAACGGAGGAGCGCCAAGCCGCTGATGTCGCTGTCGATCTTCCGGGTCAAGGGACTCGCCGCGGCCGACGCGACGTGGCTCATCGGCATGGCTGGCTTCTTCTCGATGTTCTTCTTCCTGACGCTCTACATGCAGGAGGTGCTCGGCTTCTCTCCGATTCAGGCAGGAGCGGCGTTCCTTCCGGTGACCGTCTGCCTGGCGCTCTCCTCGGGCATCTCCTCGCAGCTGTTCGCGCGAATCGGGACCCGGCCGGTGATCGTCGCGGGCGCGCTGCTGAGCTCGGGCGGGATCTACTTCCTGTCGCGGATCCCTCTGCACGGTTCCTACGTCCCCGACGTCCTGCCCGGGCTGATCATGATGGCGCTCGGCTTCGGCGCCGTCTTCGTCGGCGTCACCACCGCTGCCAACGCCGGTGTCCCCGCCGACAAGGCGGGGCTCGCGGCCGGACTGCTCAGCACCTCGCAACAGCTCGGAATGGCGCTCGGCCTCGCGGTCCTGTCCGCCATCGCGACCTCCCGCACCGACCACCTGCTCTCCACCCACGCGACGCGACCCGAGGCCCTGACCTCCGGCTACCAGCGGGCTCTGCTCGCGTGCAGCGTCCTCGTCGCCGGGGCGGCCGTCATCGCCAGCCGCGCTCCGAACACGCGGTCGGCGGCGCAGCCGCTCGTCGTCCCAACCGAAGCCGCCACCGAGGCCGGGGCGCTCTAGCCGGCCACAACTGAACAGAGGAATCGATGAAATACCTGATCCAGATCCGCTTCAACGGCGCCGACGCCGTGATCCACGGCCTGCCCGAAGACGAGCAGCGCGAGATCACCGCCGAGTTCCAGGGGGTCCGCGCGCTGCCGGGTGTGCTCGACGGCAACCAGCTCGAGTCCACCGGGACCGCGAGGACCGTCCGCGTGAACGGCGGACGGGCGCTTGTCAGCGAAGGGCCACCGGTCGACGATCCGGCCGCGATCAACGGCTACTACGTCGTCGACGCGGAAGACCTCGACGCGGCGATCGCCTTCGCGGCGCGGATTCCCGTCGCGCGGATGGGCGGGACCGTCGAGGTTCGCGCCATGGTGGAGCGCTAGCGATGGCCGAGTTCCCGCGACCCACCACCGGCATCGTTCTCACCCACTTCGTCGTGAGCTCAGACGTCGCGCGCTCGCGCAGCTTCTACACCGAGGTCCTCGGCGGCGAGGTGCTGCTCGAGGGCGAGCCGACGATCGTCGCGCTCGCCAACAGCTGGATCATCATCAACCGGGGCGGGCCCCCGACCGACGACAAGCCGACGTGACGCTCGAGCCGCCCGGCGATCCCGATCGCGTGAGCAGCTTCCTCAACATCCGTGTCGCCGACATCCACGACACCTATGAGCAATGGCGTGCCCGCGGCGCCGAGTTCTTGACACCCCCGACAGACCGCGGCGTCGAGCTTCGCTGCTACATGCGAGATCCGGACGGGCACCTCATCGAGGTCGGCCAGGCGATCAGGCCTTCGGGGTAGAGATCGGCAGTACCCGGGGCACCGCGTCTCCCTGGGTCCGCGGCTACGATTGTTTCCCCGCCCTCTTAGCTCAGTTGGTAGAGCACTTCCATGGTAAGGAAGGGGTCGACGGTTCGAGTCCGTCAGAGGGCTTCCACGAAGACCCTGCAAGCGCAGGGTCTTTCTTGTTCTGGGGCCTGTCCGCTCCTGACCCACCGGACCAGTACCGGTCCCGAAAGCCCGGCCCATACGGGACCGGCGCCGTCCTCCCGGAGCAGATTCAGGGGGGAGTAGTCGACTGCTCACGCGACAGAGAAGGTGGAGGGGTCAACTCACTGTGGGGTTGTTGGCCGCTCCGGCGACATACGCGTCAAAGGAGGTGACCACATGGGTCACGAGCAGCTGGAACTGGGATTTGAAACCGAAGCCAAGAAAGAGGAGGAGCCGCGTTTCGCGGTCGAGTACCTGACGATCGCGGAGTGCGCGCTGATCGCCCGGTGCCACGAGCGAACGATCCGCCGCGCCATCGAGTGCGGCGAGCTGCGGGCGGGCCGTATCCGCGGGGGCGGGAGCACCCGCGGGTTCTTCCGGATCCGCCGTGTCGATCTCGACTCATGGATCTTTGCCAATGCCGCGTAAGCGCAGCGAGCCGCGAATCGAGGTGCGCCGGTATCCGCTGACAGACGGAACAGTCACCGAGACATACTCCGTCCGCTACTTCGATGCCTTCGGCCGCCGGCGGCGCAAGACCTGCGCCTCGCCGGAGGAGGCGGAGTTCGAGCGGGCGCGCATCGCGCTCGAGCACGCGCGCAACGGCGGCCCGACGGCCCCGGCCGAGAGCAGCATGACCGTGGCTCAGTTCTGGGTCTCGTGGATCGCCGATGCCCGGACGCGACTGCAGCGGGCGACCGTCAAGGAGTACGAGCGGGTCTTCCGCACGCGCCTCGAGCCGCAGTTCGGTCCGGTCCCGCTCGATGACGTCAGGCCGAGGATGGTCAGCCAGTGGCGGGCCGACCTGATGGCGAACGGGACTGGACCCGAGGCGGTCCGGCGAGCCATGACGTTGCTGCAGGCGATGTACAGCGTGGCGATCGAGTGGGGTGAAGCGAACGCCAACCCGGTCAGCGTGGTGCGCAAGCCGCGGCAGGGTCGTCGGCGGGCGGTGCAGCCGATCGCGCCGGAGGGGGTGGAAGCCCTCCGGCGCGAGCTGGGCGAGCTGCGGTCGGCGACGATCGTCAGCGTTCTTGCGTATGCGGGCTTGCGACCCGGCGAGGCGCTCGGCCTCGAGCAGCGACACATCAGGGAGAGGACGATCCTGGTCGAACAGGCCGTCAGCGATGGGGAGCTCAAGGTGCAGAAGACCGGGCGGGCCTACCGCACGGTCGACCTGTTGCCGCCACTTGCGTCCGACCTTGCGGAGTGGTGTGCAGAGATGTCGATCTCCGATCCGGACGCGCTGCTCTTCGCTCGGCCTGATGGTCAGCCGTGGAGGACCGACGACTGGAACAACTGGCGCAACCGCCACTTCTTCCCGGCGGCCCTTTCGGCCGGCCTGGGTCGGCCGCGGCCGTACGACTTGCGCCACTCGTTCGCGTCGCTGCTCATCCGCGAGCAGAAGACGTCGATCGTCGAGCTGGCCGATCAGCTCGGACACGCGCCGACGATGACGCTCAACACCTATGCGCACGTTTTCTCCGAGCACCGGCGCGCCGACCCCGTAGACGTCACCGGGTGGATCCTGCGAGCGCGAGAGGCGGCCACGGACGATGCCTAGTCCCTACCCCTCGGTGCGTGTCGCTGTCGATGCTCCAACCTGGGATGCGTTCCGCTTCCTTGCACTTCAGCGCGGGCTGAAGCTCTCGACCTACCTCGGCGGTCTTGTGGCCGCGGAGACGAAGCGGCGGCACGCGCCGGGCATCGAGCGCATCGATCCGCAGGCGCCGCTGGAGGACCAGGCGCTCGACGCGCTCGCCGCCGTGCGCGAGCAGATCGACGAGCTCACAGACCTCGTAGGCCGACTCGCAAGGATGGCTCTAGACGCAGGAAGCGACTGGTACCGAGTCGGCAAGCAGGTACGCATGAGCCCGAGAGACGCACAGCGAGCGTTCGAGAACCCCGAGTACTAGCGAAACGAGGAGCGTCAGACCACGCGTCCACCGCAGGCTCAAGGACAGGACACACACTTGCACCGAGGTGCGACGGTGCGACCACTCGCACTCCAGTGCACCTGTGTGCCCGGTCCTGGTGGTGGCTGCGGCTGACGAGCCTGCTACTAGCGGAACCGAATACTGGGCACGAGGTTGATGGCCTGACTGGAGGCAGTGGTGGGAGAGTTGGTGCTGGCGTAGACGTCGCTCGCTGATCGTCGCGGGGCGCTACGAGGTACTGGCGAGTATCGCGAGCCAAGACTGGTGGTAGGCAGGGTCTGGCTTTCCGGCGAGCTTCCAGAGCTCTTCGTAGTGCTCGGTCAGGCCCTGCCAGTCCGAGCGCGGGATCGGCCGCAGTTCCCATCCGATGCGGTCGAGCGTGAAGTCGGCCTTGATGCCGTTACAGATCCAGCACGCACAGACCATGTTTTCGGCGTCCTGCCATGGCCCACCGGTCGAGCCTGGTTCGACGTGATCGATCACCGGACTGCGCGAAATCACCGCAGGGTGCGTGAGTCCGCCCTTCCAGTTGCGATGCCAGGGAAACATGCCTGGGTAGAGCGAGCCCACGACCTGGCTGACCGGCGGAAAGATCGTCTTGCAGCCGCAGTAGCGGCAGTGCCACCGATCGCGCCGATAGACCTCGATCATCGTCCGCCGCGGCACGGCCTTGCGCTTCTCGATCTCGCGCGGTGGATATGCGATCGGTTCGAGCGCGTGCGCTCCCGCGTCGATGCCATGCTTCAGCGCGGCAGCGATCACACCCTCAAGGATCTCGGGGTAGTCGTCTTCGGGCGGTCGCACGTGCTCCGCCAGCTAGCTGCCAGGACGGTTCAGCATCGGATCTTCGGGAGCCACTGGCCGACGCCCTGGGCAATGGAAGCTTCGACCGGGGCGGCCGT